>Ga0172367_10000273_pt1 | contig 78259 bp, 70 predicted proteins | sample Lak10m_FD_114542 | JGI IMG/M metagenome (GOLD analysis project Ga0172367, IMG submission 114542) | Freshwater microbial communities from Kabuno Bay, South-Kivu, Congo - kab_022012_10m | ecosystem: Environmental > Aquatic > Freshwater > Lake | place: Democratic Republic of the Congo: South-Kivu... | reverse complement strand
CACCAGGCCAAAAGAAAAAACAATTATTATCCAAAAGTAGTTAACTATTAGCGACGGCTTTCCGACTAAGGGGACATTATCGCTGGGAAATTAATGGGACATTTTTGTCAGGAAATCACAGTTATTTCTGTTTATTCTTAGAACAGCCATTGACCTGTATTTTATTTTTTAAAAATAAATAATAAATATATGAAAATATTTATGATTAATATTTAGTTTAACGAAACTGTGAACCAACTGTTTTAGTCGGTTGTCGTCGCAGTAATGAGAATCGAGTCTTCCACTATGCCACTTGCAGGCATGTCTTGGAAGTTCCCAATTCTAATGCGAACTGGATATGCAAGTCCTTCTGGTTGAGTTTGTCCATTGCCAATAAGAGCAAGGACAGGATTTAATGCGCTCTTGCTAAGATCCAGTAATCCACCATTGACAAAGAGAGCATACGGAACCCCTGTGCCAACTGGAAAATAGGGATTTTTTAATTTTCCATTGTAACGAGAAGAAAAGACGATTCGAAATCCTGCATTAGAGAAAACACGGATATCAAAATTTTTATATTCTCCCGGATAAATAGATCCAAAATTGATATCTCTGTTCGCTCCTATGGGACTGAAAGCACCTCCCGATGAAACCACGGCCATTCGGATAATAGAAGGGATATTTACTGTTGCGGTTATGTTAGTTGTAGCGATCGGTATGGGATTTGGCACCATTGGATCCCCTCCTTCGTAAACATTTATAGAAAAGGTATCTACATAGGTACCGCTTTTTGCAAGAGTTGGATAAATTGATCCATAAGCCGGAATATTGAAATAATAGAGCCATGTCTGGGTAAGATTGGAGCCTTCAGAAAAACTACCTTGGATTACATGATTTGTAGATGTGACTGGGGTATCGCTTGAATCGATCAATGGTCTGCTGAAGGCATTATCTTTATAAAGTTGATAAGGAAGAGTTGTAGTCCCCGAGTACAACCGACGAGAATTTGAATCAAGTCCTGAACCATGAGTAAATCCAATCCAATAATCGCAACTCGGTGTTGTTGATTTATGCAGACTTATTTGGACCGCTCGACCTCCAAATTCCATGTCCCAATCAATGTTAATGGGAGTAGTGGTTAAGCTAAGCTGACAAAGTGCGAATGCGAACTTTGGAGAGAAAGCTATTAAGTTTATGAGAGTGAGAAACTTAATTTCTAACTTTTTCATAATTACCTCTTTTTAATAATGAATTGTCCAAGATTAATTGTCATTTCGCTATCTGGGAGGATTTCAAATTGAATGCTTTCCAACGTTTCTTTATACATTTTTAATTCATATTTACCTGGTTTTAGACGATCAACAGTGATTTGTCCTTTTCTGCCGGTAAAAAAGACAAGTGGCTCCATTGTGGGATCTGATAATGAGTGAATGCCGCCAGGCTCATGAACGATGGGAGTATTATCTTCATTTAAGAGTTTTACAGAAATTCGGATAGTCGCATCTGTTCCAATTTCAATAGAATATCCGCTTCTATATGTAGGCTGTAATTTGAAGTGATCTTGGTCAATTAAGATGCCTGGATCAAATTTACTTGTTCCCAATGTAAGGTGGTTTTCTTGATATGAAGGAACGTCGGGGACAACGGCGGGACTGATCCAATCATTTGAAGCTAGGTAGGTACCATCTTTTTTAGGATTGATCTCTAGTTGCTGACCCCGAGTATTCTTGACGGTATTAAACATGACAAAGCTGTCAGAAATCGGTCTACTTATGCCGAGGTGTCCACCCGCATACAGTGCTGAAAAGCCTATTTGTGCACTTGTGTTTTGTGTAAGACTCGTAGCTCGTGCGTTATATCCTGTCAAAGATTCAGAGCCGGTGATGATAGAATCGCTCCATGTACTTCTATGAAAGAGGCTCGCATAACCTCGTTGCCCAGAGTATTGAATTGTCCCATTAAATCCGCGTCGATCGCTCGAACGATCAAGGCCGGCTTGGAGATTAACGGCATTGAGCTGTCCGCTTCTACTGTTTTTGCTCCATGTTGCTCTGAAATTATCACCATTCGGGTTATAAGCAGCTGTGACGGATTGATTTTGTTTTTCAAGATTCCATCTAAAGAAAAATGAAATTGAGGCATCATGAGCGCCAGTTCTTAATTTTCGCTGAGTGAGTGTAGTTGAAAGTGAGATATTGTTTGATAGACGTTTCGCGAGGCCTATTCCAATTGAATATGAATCCTGAATCGTAGAGTTACTTTTGCGATTAAACTGATATTTAGTGTTTAAGTTTAAATGTAAATCAGAAGAAAGTGCTTGTGCGTAAGAGGCTGAAAAATCATATGCGGTTAATGAATCATAATAATAGTTAGAGAAACCTCTAAAATAAGGGGAGATTGCGTTCAGTGAAAAGTAGAGATAACGGTAGCCTAAATTCGAATCCTGTTGGATAGTGGGCTGAAAGCTCAGATTTGTTGCAAAGCCAGTGGTCTTTTCTGGGGATAAGCTAAATGCTGGCTCAATTCGAAAAAAGCCGATATCTGTTCCAAATAAGGCTTCAAATCCAATAAGAGAAGATGAAAAATCCTTTTGTGCATTGGCCCCAATAGTTATTGCCTGCATGAGACCGTATCTATGAAAGAACGAGAGCGTAGGTCTGTGTGTATCGTACGTGCGTTCCCCTGATTCCAGATTGATCAATGGATAACCAAAAGCATAGCTGACTTGATGAATGCCTGTCTTTAGTAAGTCAGAATGAAAGTAGAAAGAGAGATTGACCACTTCTTTTTGTCCTAGGTCATCTACAATTTCTATTCTGACTTTATTTTGATCTAAGTTTAAGGTGATGTCACGGATGTCAAATTTACCTGCGGGGAGATCTAAAGTCTGGCGTTCATGATCATTTACAAAAATTGTAACTTTAGAGGGACGTTTTAAAATAAGATCATAGCTCCCTGATGTTACGGTCAAGAAAGATGATAGAAGCAAGTAGTTACTCGTTAATGAAATGCCCGCCATGGGTATATAGGCTTGATAGCCTTTGATCATATAACGGAGGTCGCCTAAGTTCTGCCGGAGCAACCACTTGGGGTAATCTTTAATCAGTCGGAGGTCTCCTCGTATGAATGTTTTTTGTGGCATATCAGATTGGTTTTCAATGTAGGTATTGTTCGATTCAAGTACCCAGCCATCAACATTAAAAACACTTTCAAAACGTCCACGAAATGGTTGTCTGGAGTTTTGATTATTTAATTCAGTTCCAGTTAGGAGCTCTTGATCTAGAAGGAAATTGGTGTAAGTGCTGAAGCGGTTAGGTTTGATTGCCGTACCTCCCTCTGTGAGGATGTTTTGGTAGAGAGAAGTCGTTTGAGCTAATCTAATTTCTGAAGGAATTTTAAGTCGAAGCTCAAGCGTGGATGCTTCAAATTCAATTGAATAAGGAATGTTCTGAAAATCAGATAGTTGGATAGTTTTTAATCCATTAGTAGAATCTTGAGCTACTGCTTTTTCTTGAAGTATATTTTTTGCAAGATGGGTCTCGTCAATTATTGCTGAGAGTATAGTTAATAGGCGACTGAACTCAACTTTGACGTCTTTTGGATTTGGACCAATCCATGATTTGATTGTTCCAAAGTTTCTATTGCCATCTGAAATTGAGAGAATTATTTCTTTTGATTGAGTTGATCGTTTTTTCTTAAATGTTTTTTCAAAAATTTCATCGATACTTGGCTCGCTTTCTTCTTGGGGTGTTTCATTCTCTGTTGAAGTGGCGGGTTTAGATGTTTGAGTGGTAGGCAGAACTTCGTCCGAAGCGCCAGGTTTTAAGGTAGCCCCAGCTTCTGAATGAGATTGCAGCTCGTCAGCTTTTACTTTGGAGGGTAGGAGCTGCAATCCAAAAAAGAAAATGATTAAAAGCTTAGTTTGCAGTGAATTCAACGCTGACCTTGATCGGGCCTAGTGGAAGTTGTTGAGGCCAAGGTAGCTTGAAGCGTCTCTTCTTGCCTCCTAGAACTGTCTCGTTCACCATGTTCGCAAGATCGCCCCCTTGAAGAATTACGAATTGTTTAGTCTGGGTCGATTCAATTTTGACTTTTGAATTATACAGCATTTGATGTGCTAAGCCTTCATTGGTAACTTCGATAAGCAATTGTGGTTTTGCATCAGATGTGGCGGATGCTTGAAAGCTAAGATTGGGTTTTGCAAAAGAAGGAGTGATGTAAAGTGAAGCGATATATTTGGTAGCAAAGCCAATTCTACCAACAGGCTTTGTATAAGTTTTATTGACATCTTCTACTTTAAAAGGAAGTTCTTCGGCTATAATTCGAAAAGGGATTTCTTTTTTTGGGTTTTTATCACCAATCCAAGTGACTTGGATCGTTTTTCTTTCTCCTGGTTTAAGAACAAGCATGGATTCAGATATTTTAAAAAGATCCTCGATATCATCCGTTTCTTCGTATTTCTCCTCGCCATTAATATCTGGGTCTCTTTTGACAATTGAAATTTGAATAGGAAGCTTGGATTTAGATGTGTTGACAATATCAAAATTTTGAGTGGTACCTGTTCCGACTGGACTTAATATAGCGTACACAGGACCAAAATAAAAAGCTGCAAACGATATTCTAGAAAGCATTAATAAAGTAGTTATGAAGAGGAGGTGTTTTAATCGCATCGAGAAAGTCTCCGACAATTGAATTGAGTTGCTTATAATAAAAAAGTATAGCCTCCATTAATTTTCTTGCAAGGTTTGAAATGGGTAGGAAATTTATGCCTAACGAAAAAAACCATCTCCCTAGATGGGAAGATGGTTTTTTTGTCATGATATTGAAATGTCTAAATTATTGTTTCATTTCGATTGTTAATTTGTCCGAATACACACCGGCCATAGGAAGTGCGTTTGGATTGCCCTGCCAGGTACCGAAGAGTGTGCACTCGTCCTTGATTCCGTAGCCAGCTTCTAAGTCCCCACCTCGGCCCCGAATATCTACGCCAGCTATGCCTGCTGTCTGTAGTGCTGACCGTGTAATTGTTTTAGAGGTATCTACTGTAGGTGCGCTAGAGTTATTGCACGTAAAGTGATATTCAATTTCTTGACCTAAATCGATTTTTGTTCCAGTAGCATTTTCTGGTGCACCCGAAGTGTTGTTAGAGTGCAACCTGAGTGAACCGATTCGAACATTATATTCGAAAGCATAGACCCCTAGCACGCGGTTTTTAACATCGGCTGCTTGTGAGAAGTCAAGATCTGACGGAACAGCTCTTGATGTTACTTTGAACACTTCGGGAACGTTTCCTGTTAGACTTACTTCTGATTCTACCCCACCGCTATCGGTAGGTGTAGTTGGTGGTTCTTCCGCAAAAGCAAATGGCGAGAATAATAGTACCGTTGCTACTAATAGTTTCTTTGACATGTGCATACGTCCTTCTAATTGAGCAAAATCAGGGGATGATCTCGGTGCGGTATTGCACAAATCTGTGACTGCCCTGAGTCAGCAACAGCGAGATTGATATCAATTTCAAAATACCTATCGGGAAGATCGGGTATATACATGATAAAAAAGATCAAATATCTATAAGTAGCTAATACCTAATAAGAAGATTGTTAATTTTTATTATTAAATGAGTCAGAAATTAAAATAAAAAACCCCGCTAATCAGGTTGATTAGCGGGGTTGGATAAATGGCTCAGGAGGAGGGACTCGAACCCCCGACCAGCCGGTTAACAGCCGGCTGCTCTACCACTGAGCTACTCCTGAACGTAAAATGACTGATACGTTGCCCAGTTATTCTTGGTTTAGACTAAACTTGTCGTTTTGTCTAGGTGGCTTCTCTAGTTTTCGATGATCATCACGAAAAAATCAAGTACGCTCAAAAAATGCCAGATCAAAAAATTTCAGATCAAAAACTTTCAGATCAAAAACTTCCCGAAGTAAAAAAGTTGGTTGCTCATATTTTTGTTTGTACAAATGAAAGGCCTGTCGATCATCCTCGTTCTTGTTGCCAGGCAAAAAATGCCGAAAACTTGATTGCATGTTTCAAGCGAGAGCTGGCTCAGGCAGGAGTGGCAGCTCAAGTACGTGCTCAAAGAGCAGGGTGTTTGGATGTCTGTGAGTACGGTCCTTCTATGGTGATTTATCCAGATAATATTTGGTATGGTCATGTTTGCGAGGCAGATGTTGCCGAGATCGTGCGTTCTCATATTGTCGAGGGGTGTCCAGTGGATCGTTTACGGATTCCCGGAAAGTAAATTGACCTTTCAGAGGGCGCGGGTAAACTTTAAGAATGCGTACCTCTCGACGAAAAATCCTACTGATCAATAAGCCCTTTCAGTGGCGGATGGCGCTTTATGTTTGTTCGTGGGTTGTTGCGCTCAGCTTTATCTATCCGTTGATTGTTTATAATCTTTTCGATTTTTTTATTCGATATGTTGAATCGGATCCAAGAGGTCCTGAGCTGGCAATGCTCAAACAGTCTCGCAAAGATATTTTGGTTTTGATGGGTTTACTTGAGGCTACTTTTTTTGCACTGACTCTATTGGTGAGTCTCTTTTTGGCGCATCGAATCGCAGGTCCTTTGCATAAGCTCAAGCTATTTTTCGGAAAAGTCAGAGATGGCGATTTGAGCAATGATCTACACCTTAGAAAATCAGATCATTTTAAAGACGTAGCTCAAGAGTATAATTTAATGCTCGAGCAACTTCGTAAACGGATTGCTGCAACGACCTCGTATATTGAGGTTGCAAAAAGTCACTCAAATGAAGAGGGCAAGAGACGCCTAGATTCAGCACTTAAGGTTTTGGCTGGATTGCCGCTCGAATAGGCGCGAGTAAGGCTTTTTATTCCTCGAAAAAAAGAGTATTTAAAAAACTTCGAGGGTTTCATGTTGAAGTTCAGGCCTCATCATTTTCTGTGTGCACTTGCATTCGAAGGTAAAGGGTATTCGGATGTCTTTGTTCGCAATTTTACCCAGATTGTTGATTTGTTGCGTGGAACGTCAGATCAAAAAATTCAAGTCGTAGGTTCTGCAGACTCGATTTGTTCGCCTTGCCCAAATCGTCAGGGGAGCGGTTGCGCGTCAGCAAAAAAGATTCAACGACTCGATGAAGAACATGCCCTGATATTAGGGCTTAAGCCGGGGGATATCGTGACGTGGGGACAAGCTAAGCAATTGCTTGCTAAAAAGATGGATTTAGAAAAGTTTGATCAGGCTTGTGCTCCGTGCTCTTGGAAGGCGATGGGCGTTTGTGAGGCTGCACTAAAAAAATTGATGCTCATAGTCGCAGTTTTTTTTGTAGTTTCCAAAGTTGCAGCCATTCCGACATGGGCGCAGCCGTTAGATGAGTTGCGTGAGCTTCTTTATCCAAAGAAATCCAGACTCATTGTGCCTCAAAGAGTCAAAAAAACTTATGAACTTCTTCAAAAAGGAAAGACTCGAGAAGCACGCCAGTTGGCACAGGGGTTTCAAGATGACAAAGTTTTTGCCGACTATGGATATTGGCTTGAGAGTTCTGCTCAATTAGAAAGTGCTCGAAAATCCCTTCAACTTCATCAGTATCCAGAAGCGCGTCGATTAGCTCAGTCTTCGATTCAAAGGTCGCTCAAAATCTTAGAACATCATCCTTATTCTCCCTGGTTTCGAACAGTATTTAAAGAAATGGGTTCGGCCGAACTCATTCAAGCAGGCGCCTATTGTGCAGAAAAACAGTGGGCTCGATGTCTTGATCGCTTTGAAGGAGCTTTTCAACGTTTGTTGAGTTACGGCAATGGTTCAGGGGAGCTTTGGAGCGTGAGGCCAGAGTTTCTTAAAGCCTATGGTCAGGCTTGTGCAAAGATAAATCCGAGTCGTTGTGCTCCGTGGGTGGGGAAGTTGAATTCGGTTTTTAAAAAGAATTCTCCAGAATTTAAAGCGCTCGCTCAGGTTCTCTCTCAGGTTGATCAGTTCAGTGAAGAAAAACAGAAAATTCAACAAGCAGGTTCTCAGAGGACAAAACCCTATCGCGCACCTGATTTAGATCAAACAGCCTTTGATGAGGCGATGTCTCAATATCTCGATAAAAGTTATTCGAAGGCGAGTCGGCTTTTTAGAAAGTTCTTAGAAGACTATCGACAATCAGGTTATCGGTTTCGAGCCCGATATTGGCTTGCGCGAGCTCTAACAGAAGATGATGAGCAAGACGACGCTCACGCGGTCTATGAAGAACTTGCTACTCAATCTCCTTTAACTTTTTATGGAATGCTAGCTTCCCAAGCCATTGGCAAAGAAATGGGTTCAGCGATTATTGCCACAATCCCTTCAGGGGTAACCCGAGATGCGGGATTATCTGCTCTAGACGTTTATCGTCTCGACCGAGCTGAGAAGTTTCTCCAAGTAGGAGCAAAAGCTCTTGCAGCATTTGAACTCAAAGATCTTAAGGTGAGAGAGTCTCTTTCGAGTCCATTTTTGATTTATTTTGCAATGCTCAATCATGAGGCGGGGAATCATTTGACTTCGTTTTTAACGATCACTGAATTAATTCAAAGAGGATATTCAGAAGTTTATAGCTCCTATGTTCTTAAGTATATTTTTCCAACCCCGTTTTTTGATTCAGTTCAAGCGGCAGCTAACGAGAATCAGCTCGATCCTGTTTTACTTTTGAGTTTGATCAAGCAAGAGTCGTCCTTTGATTCGACTGCAGTTTCGAGTGCAGGGGCTCAAGGGTTAACTCAGCTGATGCCCGCAACCGCACTGGATGTTTCGCCCAATGTAGTGAGAGCCGAGTTATTGGATGTTCAGTCCAATGTACAAATCGGCGCAAAGTATTTATCGGGGCTTCTTGGGCGATTCAAAGGCAATATTGTTTTTGCGCTTTCGGGTTACAATGCGGGTCCTGGCGCAGTGGATCGATGGGTCAAATCAAATCCAGATTGCAAGGATTTGCTCGAATTTATCGAGTCGATTCCTTATCGAGAAACTCGTGAGTACGTGGCAGCGATTATTAGAAATTACTTCTGGTACTCACACTTCTTGAAAGGAAGTGAAGAGCATCCGCTGACTTTGAATCATTTTTGGACCAACGATTAGTTGGACCAAAAAGCAGATTAAACAGCAAAGCGGAAGTGCATGATATCGCCATCGCGAACGACGTACTCCTTGCCTTCGAGTCGAAGTGCGCCAGCGTCTCGGATTGCTTGCTCGGTTTTGTGCTTCATGAGGTCTTCGTAATTAAAGACTTCGGCACGGATAAATCCTTTTTCAAAATCAGTGTGAATGACGCCAGCTGCTTCTGGAGCTTTTGCACCTTTTCGGACGGTCCATGCACGAACTTCAATTTCGCCTGCAGTGAAGTAGGTTTGCAGTCCAAGTAAGTCGTAGCCGGCTCGAATCACTCGATTGAGGCCAGGCTCATCCATTCCCATGTCTTTAAGGAAGGCGGCCTTTTCTTCTTCTGGAAGTTCTGCAATCTCGGATTCGATTTTGCCGCAAATCTGAACAACGGGGCTGCCTTCTTTTTTTGCGTATTCCAAGAGCTGTTTGACGTACTCATTGGGTTCAGAAGCGCCAATGCTGCTGTCGTCTACATTAGCGACGTACATCACTTTTTTTGCGGTGATCAGGTGAAACTCATGGATGAGGGCAAGTTGCTCTTCATCGAGATTGAGGGAACGAGCTGGTTTCCCTGCCTCGAGGGCTGCTCGGACAGGGCCAAGCACGCCCATCATGGCAGAGGCTTTTTTATCGTGACCCGCACGTGCTGTCTTTTCGATCTGAGAGTAACGTTTATTGACGGTTTCGAGGTCAGCAAGAATGAGCTCGGTGTCGATAACCGAAATGTCACGGATCGGATCAACTGAGCCATCCACGTGGATCACGTTCGGATCTGAGAAGCAGCGAACTACGTGTGCGATGGCATTGGTTTCACGGATATGGCCAAGGAACTGGTTACCTAAACCTTCGCCTTTAGATGCGCCTTTGACGAGTCCAGCGATGTCGACAAAAATCATGGTTGCTGGAATTAATTTCTGAGGTGGAATGAGTTCAGCAATCTTACCCAGGCGAGGATCAGGTACTTTCACAATCCCGGTATTCGGATCAATGGTGCAGAAAGGATAATTGGCTGCTTCTGCCTTGGCAGAGGTGAGGGCATTGAAGATAGTCGATTTACCGACATTTGGGAGGCCTACGATTCCACATTGAAAACCCATACAAATTCCCTTTTCACCTAATTAAGAAGTTAACTTCTCTCGATTGAACTCATTCATGGCCGCTCGGGTATTTCCATCGGCGATAATCATCTCAGTCGCGCGAGTGACTTGGTCGAGGACGGCGTCTAATTTCTTTAGTTCCTGATCCGTAAAAGCTTGAAGAACATAATCTGCTGGAGAAGTCGATGGAGAACTTTCTCCAACGCCAGGTCGTCCGACGCCGATTCGAACTCGATGATATGAGGTTAACCCAGCACCTAGATTGGCATCAATGGATTTAAGTCCATTGTGTCCTCCTGTTCCTCCGCCTGTTTTAATGCGAAGGGCCAATGGTTTTAAATCGAGATCATCATGAATGACGATGAGATCAGCAGGAGTGCATTTAAAAAACTTAAAAAGTGGAGCAATACAACGCCCTGAATGGTTCATGTAGGTTTGAGGTTTTAGAAGGAGGATTCTTTTTCCTTTTAATGATGCCTCATAGACTTCGCCTGGGGCCTCTTGGGTTGAGCCTCTGGCGTTCCATGCTTCAATCAATCGATCAATCGCAAGAAAACCTACATTGTGACGTGTTGTTTCGTATTTAGGGCCCGGGTTTCCGAGGCCGGCAATAATTTTCATCAGATAAAAAGACTGCTCACGCTATCGTAATTATGAATGCGGTAAATGGCTTCGGCCAATAAATCTGCCACTGAAAGTTGAACGATTTTTTTACATGCTCGAGCTTCATTGCTCAATGGGATGGTATCGGTGACAATCACTTTTTGAATGGGTGAGTTTTCGAGTCTTTCGATAGCAGGGCCTGAAAGTACGCCGTGAGTTGCTGCAGCAAAAACCTGAGTCGCGCCCTGTCCAATGACTGCATGGACTGCTTCGGTTAATGTGCCAGCGGTATCAATCATGTCATCCAGAATGATGGCGTTTTTGCCTTTGACTTCCCCAATCACGTTCATCGCTTTGGCAACGTTAGGACCCGTCCTGCGTTTATCGATCATTGCTACGGAACAATCGAGTCGTTTAGCAAAAGCGCGAACGCGTTCCACACCCCCTGCGTCCGGGCTGACGAGCACGAGGTCTTTGGTTCCAGACATTTCTTGTTTAACGTAGTCCAGGATGACTGGTGAAGCGAAGAGATTATCAAATGGAATATCGAAAAAACCTTGGATCTGACCGGCGTGTAAGTCCATCGAAACCACACGTGTTGCGCCAGCTGCTACAAAAAGATCGGCAACTAACTTGGCGCTGATGGGGGTTCGAGGGGCAACTTTTCGGTCTTGGCGGGCATAGCCATAATAAGGAACTACAGCAGTAATTTCCTTGGCGCTCGCTCTCTTGAGCGCATCGATCATGATGAGTAATTCCATCAAAGTATCGTTGGCGGGTCGGCAAGTACTTTGAATGACATAGACGTCACGGCCACGAACATTTTCTTTTATTTCAACAAAGACTTCGCCATCGCTGAAGCGACGAACCTCGGCATTGCCTAACGGTTTCCCTAATTTTTCGCAGATTTTTTGTGCTAATGGGCGATTGGCGCTACCGGAAAGGACTACCCAGTCTCTCATTCGCATGAAACGAAAACCTCCTGGCATCTGCCGATAGTCGAGGGATACCTTAGCGATTAGAAAGTCTCAAGATCTAATCCATGGGGATGCGTAAATGCCGCCGCTGTGTTACTAGGCTCGCCGACAGTGGAGGGAAAGTGACTAAAAAAATAAGAAATCAGCTCGTAAAGTTTGTTTTTTTAGGATTTTTTATTGGGTTCACTGGGATCGTTGACGTTCGTGCGGATGAAGCGCTTCCACCTGTAAATGTAATTTCCGAGCCTGAAGACTTTTCTTTCTTTGAGGTCGAATCGGCCGAATGTCGAGCTCAGGTTCCCACTAGTGCAAGGTCGTTAGAAGTTCGAAATCGACTTCTCGGTACTTTTTCTCAACCCGGAGATTTTCGTCGCGAGTTAACCCATCAAGGATTCCGTCCAGGGGATCCTGTTTTTTTCAGGATTTTCAAGCAAACCCAAGGTCCCGAAAAAGGTCTGATGGCTGTAGGGCAGGGACAATTGGAAGCGTGGATGCTCTCAAAAGGGGCTAGTGAATATCGGCTTTTTAAAACTTATCCGATTGTCGCTTGGGGGGGAGCACTGGGTCCTAAGTTTAAGGAAGGAGATGGTCAATCTCCTGAAGGTTTTTATTCAGTTGTGCCTGAAGCATTGAACCCGCTCAGTCAATTTCATCTTTCGATGAATTTAGGCTTTCCGAATCCCTATGATCAAAATCTAGGACGTACCGGAAGTTATGTGATGATCCACGGTGGATCGCAAAGCGGGGGATGCTTTGTGTTTTCGTTTCCAGATGACGAAGAGCTTTATGTTCTTGCTGAAGCTGCGATGATGAAGTGTGCACGCGAAGTGCCTGTGGCAGTTTTTCCATTTCCACTCACAGAAGGTCACCTGAAACAATCGGCCGATCTTTCATGGCTTTCGTTTTGGGAAAACCTCGCCGAGGGCTATCGGATTTTTGAAGGATTGCATCGATTGCCAAGGGTTGGAGTTACGCACGGACGTTACACATTTCAGGAGCCTTAATTATTGACTCATGCTGCAGCGAGGATCGGGTTCTTCGATCGAATCAGGTTCGACCCATCCAAAAGGCACGCAGTTGAGTTCATAAAGTTTTTCACTCATATTGCGTTTGATTTGAGAGAGCCGTTCAAAATTTCTTTGAGCAGTTCCGGATGTTGCTCGAGTACCGTAATCATCGATGTGTTGTCCCAGTTGAGTAAGAAATTGTAAAAAGTCAGATCGTTTGGTTTGGCGATCTTTAAAGTTGGGGACTTTGAGATCTGCTGGGGCTTCACTTTGAGCTAAGAGTTTTTCTAAGTCTTTGACTTGATCACCATAATATTTTTCAAAATTAGCTAAAACATTTTTAAAGAAAATGAGGCGAATCGTTTTAGTGATGCTCGTACGGTATGGCTTGAGGCTGGGGATGTATTCTGAGCACTGTTCCGTGTCTTGTAAAAAGTTGTAGGCATCGCGGAGCGCAGACGATCCTTCTTTTTCAGGAACATCCTTACAGTCGAGTGTGCCCCATCTATCGGCAGTGAAGCTCGAATGCTCTTCTTGTGCTTGGTAGTAGCACTGGAAAACCTTGGCGTGTAATTGATAATTTTTGGTTGCATTGGCACAGAGTCCACGAATTCCTTGCTCGATCGCTTTTGCAGATCTGGGGGTGGCATAAAAATCACAAGTGGTTTGAAATGCGGCAAAGTTCGGATGAATTCCTGGAACGGATGCGACGTGTGATCCAAAGCTATTTAAATCTCGTTCAGCAATGAGTTGATTACGACGAAGTAAGAGTCCTCGTAATGTTGATAAGTTGGTACTAGCAGGACTTTTGGGTGATTGAGGATTGTAGCCGAGGATAAGTTTCACCTCTGGGATGATCGGTTCCCAAATCGAATGTTGTTGCCCGAGCTTTGGCGGGGCGGTGGTGTAGCAACCCCAGAGTGCAAGGGTTTGAATGTCTTTTCGGAATAAAGGGTGCGCATCCATGACTTCTTTAAATCCAGTCATGGGGAGTACCCCGATATCTCCATACATATCTCCGGTGCCATCGTGGCCAGAAACAATTAAAGTATCAAAATGAATGCCCTGAGCTTCGAAGCGAGCAACGGCATTATTGAAATCTTTGGGAGTGAAGCGGTACTTGGCTTGTAGTTCTTTTTTCTCGGATTCGAGTTGTTCAATTTCTTTTATGATGGGCGCGCAAGCAGCGGATTCTTTGACACCGCCGTTTTGAGAAAAGCAGGCATCTCGGTTTTTGTGAAGTTTTGGAATAGCGGTTCGTAAAAGTTGATTGAGGCGGCGCCGATCCTGATCTGGAATTTCCGGAAGTACTGTGACTGGACCAATCGCAGGAGCCAGTTTGTTCACTTCACGAACTTCTTCACTAGCAACATTGAGATCTAAGAAAAGAATACGGCCCTGGCTTGCCATTGCAGGCAATGCTGAAATCAGGAGAGGTATGCAAAAAAAGAAAAGTTTCTTCATTTTCTAGCTCCATTTTTTTGAGCAAGGTCATGTAAGCGAGAAAGGCCTACTGAGCTGAGTTTTGGATACCGGTTCTTGAGTTCGCTCAATGAAAGATGTTGGGCTCGGTAGAATAGAAGATCGCGACTCAGATGATCTAAGTCTTGAACGCTATCTTCGAGCCCGGCTAATTTTAAAATCTCATCACGTTGTCGAGGAGAGGGGATAGAATCTCCTTCGTAAGCTGCTGGAGACTGAATTTGTCCTCTGAGTTCCGCTGGAACACTCGAAGGATCAACGGGTTGCCCTTGGATTTCTACATAAACAGGCGCACTTTTTTTTGAATTAGATGCAAATGTACAGGTACTAATGAGCCCACTTGCGACTAGAGAAAGTGAGAATAAGTACAACCTGGATTTTTTCTTTTTATTGAACATGAGAATCTCCCCCTGTGGTTAAGAGAGATTGCACAGTCTAGGCCAGGGGCTATTTGAGTTGTGAAGGCTCGAAATGATTAAAGAAATTAGTCTTTGAAATGGGTTGTAGAGTGTCTATTTATTTTTCAAATGGTAACATTTCATGGCGTCGAGTTTTTTAATTTATATTGAATAAATAAAATCGTATTGTTTTGTGGAGTTTTTTGTTCTACTTAATTAAGGGCTGCAATTGAAAGTAGGGTGTATGTCTTTTTCTAGGTTTAAATATTTAAAAGAAAGTTTTTATTTTTTGTTTTTTTTATCGGGCCATGCTGCTTTGTCTGAGACTAGTCTGATCAGACCTATGCACCCATATCCATTCATGCCAGCATTTCCTGGGGCAATTGCTTGTAAGATACAGAAAAAGCTTAATAATGAAACAGTCCGAACCTTAGCAGAAGGGGTTCTGGAGGTTGATTTTACTACTGAAAGCACCGGTATTAGTAAGAGTTACTCCGGTTTTGATCTATTAATTCCTGATATGGAAAAAGATGATTTTGTTTATTTTCGAGTCCGTTTTCATGATCGGCAACATCCAGAAAGAGGCTACGAAAAAGATTATTCTCCGCGAGTTGTAGTTGAAACTGCTCGTAAAGGTTCAGATAGCCATCTTTCCTACAAGACTTATTTTTATCCAGAAAACTTGGTTCAAGATCGATTTGATTTTGTCTATCCAATCGAACTTGACCCAAGTTACATTGTGCAATGTCGGACGTTCGTCGATCCATTGTTCTCGCAAGAAGTGTGTAAATAATAGACGCTAACCTACGACAAAATTAAGGATTTTATCTTTCACAAAGATGACTTTGCGAATTTGTTTGCCTTGCAGTTGATTGGCCACGGTAGAAATTTCTTTTGCGAGATTTTCTACGATTTCTTGGCCAGTGCCAACTTCAACGTCAACGGTTCCTCGTGTTTTGCCAAGAACCTGCACAGCAATCGTGATTTTCTCATCTTTTGCAAGTGCTGGATCGTAGGTTGGCCAAGAAGCGTAGGTGAGTTCTTCTGTTTCACCTAAAATTTGCCACAGTTCTTCGGCTAAATGAGGGGCAAAAGGATTTAAGATTTGCACAAAAGGACGTAAGCACGCACGTGGCTTTTTATCGAGCTTAGTCATATGGTTAACGAACACCATCATTTGACTAATCGCTGTATTGAACCGGAGATTTTCGATATCTTCGGTCACTTTCTTGATGGTCTTGTGCGTGATATTGAGATCCTCTGCTGTAGGTTCGATATCTGTAGCAAGAAGGCTTACTCCATTCTCCACGCTATCATCTACAAAGACGCGCCAGGTGCGTTGCAAGAAACGGTAGACGCCTTCGATCGCTGTAGTCGACCAAGGCTTATCGCGCTCGAGAGGCCCCATGAACATTTCATAAGCTCTGAGAGTGTCAGCACCGTACTTTTCAACCACAACATCTGGGTTGATCACGTTGCCACGGGATTTAGACATTTTCTCGCCGTCTTCTCCCAAGATCATTCCTTGGTGGACGAGTTTCTTGAAAGGTTCGTCATGAGTTACGAGGCCCGCGTCATAGAGCACCTTTGTCCAAAAGCGAGAGTACAAGAGGTGTCCCACGGCGTGTTCGGGACCCCCGAGATAAAGATCCACAGGCATCCAATAGTTTTCAGCTTCTTTACTGAAAGGTTCTTTCTCATTATGAGGATCGCAATAACGGAGGAAGTACCAGGATGAGCCTGCGCTGCCCGGCATGGTATCGGTTTCGCGACGAGCAGGTTTGCCGCTGGCTGGATCGCAGGTGCTTGTCCATTCAGTAATGGCGGCGAGAGGACTTTCACCGGTTCCTGAAGGTTCATAGCTTTTTACATCGGGGAGAAGCACTGGGAGCTCGTCCATGCGAACGGCTTTTGTTTCGGTAGTTTTTGCGTCGTTGTTTTGGAGATGAATAATCGGAAAAGGTTCACCCCAATAACGCTGACGAGAGAATAACCAATCTCGCAATTTGTATTGAACTTTGCGAGTGCCGCGCTTTTCTTTTTCTGCCCAAGTAATGACTTGATCGATGGCTTTGGGAGTTGCAAGTCCCGTGATGAATCCAGAGTGAATCGAAGTACCTTCGTCGGTTACGACGATCTTCACTGGGAGATCGAAGGTCTTTGCAAACTCAGCATCTCGCTCGTCGTGCCCTGGAACTGCCATAATGGCTCCCGTTCCATAAGTCATGAGAACATAGTCAGCGATCCAGACCGGAATTTTTTCGTTGGTGAGTGGGTTAATCGCGTAGCCACCTGTGAAAACGCCTGTTTTTTCTTTCGTTTCTTCTTGGCGTGCGAGGTCTGACTTTTGCGCCGCTTTTTCTTGATAGGCTTGTATTGTGGTTCTGCAATCGTCAGTGGTGATTTTTGCGACTAACGGATGTTCTGGGGCAATCACCATAAAGGTGACCCCGAAAATCGTATCTGGACGAGTGGTGAAAATTTCTAATTCTTCAGAGAGGCTTGCCAGCGGGAAGCGCATTTGGAGTCCTTCGCTTCGGCCAATCCAATTTCGTTGAAGATCTTTAGTGCCTTCTGGCCAATCGACTTTATCGAGATCTTTGAGAAGACGCTCAGCATAGTCCGTGATTTTGAGCATCCACTGTTTCATCGGAACTCGATAAACAGGATGGCCTCCGCGTTCGGATTTGCCATCTACTACTTCTTCGTTGGCGAGCACAGTTTTAAGTTGAGGGCACCAATTTACTGCAACTTCTTTTTGGTATGCAAGCCCACGCTCATAGAGTTTTAAAAATATGTACTGAGTCCATTTGTAATAGCTGGGATCACAAGTAGCGATTTCGCGTGACCAGTCATAACTGAAGCCCAAAGTTTGGAGTTGGCGGCGAAAATTGTCGATCGCTTTTTGTGTGGTGATCGCAGGATGAACTCCTGTCTGAAGAGCGTATTGTTCGGCTGGAAGTCCAAAGGCATCCCATCCCATGGGGTGGAGAACATTGAATCCTTTCGCTCTTTTGTAACGCGAAACAATGTCGGTTGCGGTATAGCCTTCGGGATGTCCGACATGAAGGCCCGAGCTGCTTGGGTATGGAAACATATCGAGGACGTAATATTTAGGCCTCGAATCTCCCGTCTTCGCTTCGAAGACTTGTTTTTCTTCCCAATGTTTCTGCCATTTTGGTTCGATCGTTTTGTGATTGTACGCCATAAGAAAAGTGCCTCATTATATATAGAACGTGGGGGATATCCAGAGGGCAAACGATGAAAAATCACCACGAACTGGTTATCTTCGAAAACGGACGGATTTCTCTCAAGGATCTCGCATTAGATGAGGCGATGCACTCAAAAATTGGTCCGTGGGAAGAAGCGCAATCCATTTATATTGCTCAATCGAATCTGTCGAATCGTCTTCAAGTTGCAGAAGAAGACTCCGATACATTTCTCTACCCGCTTGTATTATTTGATATCGGCCTAGGTCTTGCCGCAAATAGCCTAGCAGCTCTCCATTGCCGTCATCAGTTGGTAGAGGCCGGCAAAAAGGTACGGAAACTCCGATTGGTGAGTTTTGAAAATGATCTGGGAGGTCTTGAGCTTGCTTTAAAGAGCCGCGAACAGTTCCCATTTTTTAATGGTTTTGAAAGTGTTTTAGAAGAATTGCTATCGCAAGGGATCTGGAAGTCATCCGATGGTGAGGTGATTTGGGAGCTTTGTCTTGGAGATTTTCAGAAGTGGGTAGAAAATGGTTTTGTTCAGGGGAGCCGTCGTTTTCATCCTGAAATCATTTTTTATGATTTTTATTCTCCAAAATCTCAGTCTCAGCTTTGGCAAGTCGAGTATTTTTCAGCTTTACGTCATGTAGCTCATCCCCATGCGATTTTGGTGACTTACAGCGCGGCGACTGCTGTGCGAGTGGCCATGGTATTGGGTGGGTTTTATGTGGGGCATGGGATTCGAACTCCCGCTAAGCTGGAGACAACCGTTGCGGCATGCCGTGTAGTGGATCTGGCTCATGCCTTGGGCTCTGCTTGGATAGAAAAGCTTGGGCGCTCGACTAAGATCTTTCCTTTTGGATATGAAGAGGCAGACCGCGAAAAGATTCTCACTCGGGCGGCACAAGCACTTTGCTCAGTCGGATTTTGAGTTAAAGCCTGTAATTTTGACTAAGATTCTCTTTTGACGGCGACCATCAAATTCAGCGTAAAAAATTTGCTGCCAAGTCCCAAAGTCAAGTTTGCCGCCTGTCACTGGAGCAGTGAGGGCATGGTTGGTGAGGTAACTTTTAAGGTGGGCATCGCCATTGTCTTCGCCCGTTTGATGGTGTTCATAGTCTTGGCCATAGGGGGCGAGATTTTCAATCCATTGGGCGATGTCGTGAAGAAGTCCGCTTTCAGCATCATTAATATAAACGCCCGCAGTAATGTGCATCGCGCTTACAAAGCAAAATCCATCTTTTACTTTTGATCGAGCTAAAGCTGTTTCGACATAATCGGTGATATTCACCAAAGCGTAACGCTTTGGGATTTCAATATAGAGATATTCAGTATGGTGAATGTAAGGTCCGCGTTCTTCGTGTGCGGTTACTTCATGTTTTTTAAAGCCTGGGGAGGAGCTGGGGTTCAGTAACCAATCAGATGTTTTGAGCACTTTTTTTTCTCCCGCGATAGGCAAGTAAACTTGGTGCAAGAAATGTAGTCACAAAAACCATGACGATCAGAGCCGAATAATCAGTTGAGTTAAAAACTCCTAATTTTAGTCCAAGTGCCGCAAAGATAATTCCTACCTCACCTCGAGGCAGCATCCCAAATCCCACTAACCATCGATCGACCTTTGGGCGCCATACAGCAAATGAGCAAGCAAGTTTTCCCAGAATAGCGCAGACGATCAAGAGAAAAGAAAGTTGTATGGCAGCTGGATTGAGAACTGCTTTGAGATCGACGCTCATTCCCATGACAATAAAAAAAACGGGTACAAAGATATCGCTGATCGGTTTAATGAGATCTTCGATTTTGAGTGTTTCGACTTCTTGATATCCCGAGAAGTGAACATCGTCGAGAGCTACACCCAAAGCAAAGGCTCCGAGTATTCCGGCGAGCCCGATGTGTTCGGCTAGCCATGCTGAAAAAAGACAGAGCGAAAAGGCAATGACAGTGACAGTTCCCGACATGGCTAAGGGGCGAATAGTTCTAAAAACTTTCTTGAAGAGACTGATGCGCATCCAAACCAGAGCTAAAATAAAAAGAATTGCCTTGATCAGGACCCATGTACCAGTGAGGATGCTGAATGTTCCTTGAGAAACAAAAGAAGAAACCATTGCCAAGATCACGATCCCAAAAATATCATCCAAAACAGCAGCGCCTAGGATGACTTGACCCGAGGCTGAAGAAAGTTTTTTGACATCTCGGAGAACGCGGACGGTGATTCCGACGCTAGTGGCAGTTAAAGTCGCAGCGAGGAAAATTTTTCGATTCAATTCAGTCACGCCGATGAGAGGAAGTGTGAAAAACGCCAGAGCCATAGGAGCGAGCACTCCTAGAGTCGCCACCGAAACAGCCTCTTTTCCAGATCGTTTCATCGCGTCTAAGTCCGTCTCAAGACCCGCTAGAAACATCAGAAGTAAGACGCCCAATTCTGAAAAGCTATGAATCAGGGGTGATTGGAGATCTACCCAACCCATGTTGCCAATAACAATCCCAATCAGCATTTCTACTAACACGGATGGAATTTTTATTTTTTGAGCAGCGCCGCCCAAGAGTTTAGCAAGGATGATAATTCCAAAAAGAATTGAAAGAGTGGCGGTGGATGTCACAGAGTTCCTTTACTCAGCGATTGCTGCGCCTTCACCTCGAGGATCGGGAGCGCCCCAGGTTCGGCCATTCTCAAAACGTTCCAAAGCGTGAACTACGGCAAGATGTCCTACTTCATCGATTTGATAGCCCATCTGTTTTAGGTGCGCTCGGATTTCTTGCGGAAATCCGAAACGTTCTATTCGAACATTGCCAGGTTTCCACGAATGATGAAAACGAGGTGCAGCGACAGCATCAGGAATTGACATCCCATGATGAAGTCGATTGACCAAGGTTTGCAAAACAGAAGTAATGATTCTTGGGCCTCCTGCAGCTCCAATGACAATTCGGTTATTGCCTTCAGGATCACGAACAATCGAAGGACTCATCGAGCTCAATGGACGTTTATTTGGGGCAATTGCGTTTGCGTCTCCACCTACTAAGCCAAAGAGATTTGGCATGTTTGGAGAAATGCTAAAGTCATCCATTTCGTTATTCATCACAATGCCAGTTCCAGGAGGAACAAAGGCGGATCCAAAATTGTCGTTTACAGTGGTTGTAATCGAAACAGCATTGCCCTCTCGGTCAACGACGGAGAAATGAGTTGTGTGGAGGTGTTCTTCGGTAGAGACTTCTCCGGCGGCCGTCGGAAGATTAATCTTTCCTGGATGGAAAGATTTCCATCGTGTATCTAAATAAGCTGAAGAAAGAAGAGGGGTCACAGGGACTTTGACAAAATCTGGATCGCCCAGGTACTGCGCGCGATCTGCATAAGCAAGTGACATTGCATGCAGAGTGGCATGAATCGTAGGAGTAGATCCAAAGCCATTTTTTAAAATTCCTTCGCGGTTAGCGCGTTCAAGGTAGCTGAGGATTTGTAAGAGGACGATTCCTCCCGAAGAAGGAGGAGGCGTCGTGACAATCTCCATCCCTTCAAATTTTCTACTAATAGGCTGGAGCATTCGCGGAGAATACATTGCTAGATCATCGAGTGTAAAAATCCCTCCTGCTTCGCGAATACCGTCAACGATTTTTTTAGCAACCCAACCTTGATAAAAACCTTTTTGACCTTCTTTTGAAATCGTTTGAAGAATTTGAGCGAGGTCCGGTTGCTTCAGTGTTTGACCTACTACGCAAGGTGCAGTCAATTTCCCGCAGCCAAAGGCCCGTCGAGACTCTTCGTTCATTCGCTTCCAGCGGGAGAGCGCAGCTTTTTCAGTATTGGTGCTGAAATAAATTCCATTACGAGCCATTTCGATGGGTCGGCTCAAAATTTTCTCGCGAGAGATAGTTCCAAATTTCTCTAAAGCAGTGAGGAGTCCAGCAGTGACTCCAGGGATACCCGAGGCGAGTGCGCCGTTTTGAGAAAGATCTGTCTCTGGTTTTCCGTTACGGATGTACATGTCGCGCGATGCGTGACTGGGTGCAGTTTCTCGATAATCGATGAACTGGCAATCTGAGGGTTTTCCCTGCTTGGGTGCGGGGCAATACACCAAGAAGCCTCCGCCACCGAGTGAAGCGAAGTGAGGGCGGCTGACAGACATTGCAAATCCAGTCGCTACAGCGGCATCGATTGCGTTACCGCCTTGTCTTAAAATTTCAGCACCCCAAGCAGCTGCTTCGCGATCGTCAGCGACGACCATTCCTTGAGTTCCCACTACAGAAAGAAATCTCGACTCATCCATTGAGAGGATGTTTCCATCCCATAAAGAGAAGGGAGTTTTTTCAGAAGTTGCAGCTGTAGTTGTGCACGAAATTTGTGGCCAAGCTAGAATAGCGACAACGGCCGTGAGGATAATTTTGAGCATAGTCAAAATTACACACGAGTTCGGCTCTCTTGCAATACTATTGCTGGCGGTTTTGCAATTTTGAATGGGCACATCGATTGCTCTCATGTGCTTGTATGTTTTTTGAAAACCGAGAACAGGCAGCAGAGCTTTTGGCAAAAAAATTAGAGAGCCTTCCCGAACGGATTCAAGATCAGAATCCTTTGGTTTTGGCAATTCCAAGAGGAGGCCTCCCGTTGGGGGCGGTCATTGCCAAATATCTCAAAGGTCAACTTGATGTCGTCTTAGTTCACAAAATTGGTGCTTACGGTAATCCTGAGTATGCGATTGGTTCAGTGAGTGAGTTTGGTACAATTCATCAGACCGATGAAGTAGCCGCAGCTCAAGACTTGACCTATCTAAATGCGCAAGCGCAGCGTGAGATTGAACGATTAAAGCAACGCCGCAAAGCGTACTCCCAAGTTCGGCCACCGATTGATCCTCAAGGGCGGATAGTCGTGATTGTTGATGATGGAATTGCAACCGGTTCAACACTCTTAGCGGCAGTCCAAGTGATTCGAGAGAGACATCCTAAAAAGTTGATTGTAGCAGCTCCCGTCGCATCCAACAGTGCAGTTGACCTACTTCGGTCTCAAGTGGATGAACTTGTCATTTTGAGTGTGCCGAGAAAATTTTTTTCGATTAGTCATTTTTATAAATCATTTCAACAGGTTCAGGATGAGGAAGTCATAAAATTATTACAAGAGTTTGGAGATGCTTGAATAATTTTGACAGGTATTATTACTTGAACTAAACTAGTTAAATATGCAATTCACACGATATCGCTTTGTGAAGCGCCAAGATCCAAATCAGGTCGTTCAGGTCGAAGATTCTCACTCGGCTCAGGTACTTTCTGGAATTTTAGGAAGGCTTGAACCAGGGGAGTGGATTCTTCAAGAAGAACAGGTTTTGGGAGATTCTTTAATGGCCTCGGTGAGCACTGCTCCAATGCCTGAACCTCCTAAGGTGAAAGCTCCGACTCTAGCTTCTTTGCCGCCTTTGCCTTCTCGCACGCAGGCAAAGCGTCCTGATCAACGTCGATTTTCTCGATTTAACCTAGAGTTTAAGGTGGTTCTGGTCTGTGAAGGGAAAACCTTTAGAACCTATTCCGATAATATTTCAATGGGGGGGATGCGCCTTAAGCACAAAGTGCCTCCATTTATGCTGGATTATCCGTGTAAAATCGTGATTTCTCGTCGTGATTCATTCGAGAATATTGAGTTTAAATGTCGGATCATTTCAAGAGGAGATGATCTTCATGGTGTAGAGTTCGTGGATGGTGACTCAAAAGTAATCCAATCCCTCGAAAATTGGATCCAGCAAGATTCTATGTTGAGTCTATCTGAGCGTAAGTCTGCCGCTTGAGAGTGGCTTGAAATTCGATCTCCTGAAAGTTAGAGTCTCGCTCAGACTCTCAAGGAGATGGACTTATGACCAAAGGTTCTCGCACCGTTCGTGCTGCACGTGGAAGTCAGCTTCAATGTCGGGGATGGCAACAAGAGGCGGCTTTGCGAATGCTGATGAACAATTTAGATCCTCATGTAGCAGAGCGGCCGGATCATTTAGTGGTTTATGGAGGAAATGGTCGAGCCGCTCGAAATTGGGAATGTTTTGACGCAATTGTTGAGAGCTTAAAAACTTTGGCGGATGATCAAACGCTGTTGATCCAAAGTGGTAAGCCCGTTGCGGTGATGCCTACTCATCCTTTGGCCCCACGAGTGTTGCTTTCCAATAGTATGTTGGTTCCAAAATGGGCAACTTGGGATCATTTCCGTGAACTTGAGGATCGAGGTTTGATGATGTACGGCCAGATGACCGCAGGGTCCTGGATCTACATCGGTACCCAAGGGATTGTCCAAGGGACTTACGAAACTTTTGCAGAAGCTGGGCGTCAACACTTCAAAAGTGATTTGGCAGGAAAAGTGGTTCTCACAGCAGGACTGGGAGGAATGGGTGGGGCGCAGCCTCTAGCGGCCTCGATGGCTGGAGCTGTTTCGCTCAATGTAGAAGTGGATCCTACGCGTGCTCGCCGTCGTTTAGAGACCCGTTACCTGGATGAATTGGCTAGTTCGCTCGATGAAGCTTTGATGATGGTGGAGCGTGCAAAAAAAGCACGTATCGGAAAAAGTATCGGTGTGGTTGGAAATGCGGCAGAGATTCATTGGGAACTTTTAAAGCGAGGATTTGCTCCTGAGCTCATGACCGATCAAACCAGTGCCCATGACGAACTGAATGGTTATATTCCATCCGGAATGTCGCTTGAAGCAGCCTTAGAACTCCGGAAAAAAGATCCTCAAGCATATATTTCCCGTTCGATCGAGAGCATGGGACGTCATGTCGAGGCAATGCTTGAGTTTCAAAAGCAGGGCACTCACGTCTTTGACTATGGTAATAATATTCGGGCTCAAGCAGTCAAAGCGGGAGTCAAAAACGCCTTTAATTTTCCTGGATTTGTGCCTGCATATATTCGACCTCAGTTTTGCGAAGGGCGCGGGCCTTTTCGTTGGGCAGCGCTTTCGGGTGACCCTAAAGATATTTTGGTGACTGATCAGGCTTTGCTTGAGCTTTTTCCGGAAGACAAGGGCTTAGCTCGGTGGATTTCAATGGCCGAAGAGCGAATTCAGTTTCAAGGGCTCCCGGCTCGAATTTGTTGGTTAGGTTACGGACAAAGAGAAAAAGCAGGGCTACTTTTCAATGACCTTGTGAAAACAGGCAAAGTTTCTGCGCCCCTTGTTATTGGTCGGGATCATTTAGACTGCGGTTCAGTCGCCTCTCCGAATCGAGAGACTGAGGCAATGAAAGATGGATCCGATGCCGTAGCGGATTGGCCAATACTCAATGCCTTGGTGAATGCGGTCAACGGAGCGTCTTGGGTCAGTATTCATCATGGTGGAGGGGTTGGAATGGGGTATTCCATTCATTCCGGAATGGTCGTTGTAGCCGATGGAACCTCTGATGCAGAATGGCGCCTGACGCGAGTGTTGAATTCAGATCCAGGTATGGGCATTGTCCGACACTCAGATGCGGGTTACGAGATTTCTCAAAAAATTGCACGAGATGCCTTTGTGAAACGGGGGGGCAAGATTCCCATGCTGAAGTAGCATGGCTTTCCTTGTCTTGAATCTTCTCCAGCTTTATAAGGAAAATAATGAACGTTCATTTAGATGTAGAAGCCATTAAAAAACAGATTTATCGTCCTAAACGCGCAGTTGTCACTGCTGGGATGCCTTATGCTAACGGTCCTGTGCACCTGGGGCATTTGGCAGGAGCGCATATTCCAGCCGATGTTTATGCCCGATGGATGAGGATGTTGATCGGAGCGGATCATGTGCTCTATGTCTGTGGAACGGATGATCATGGCTCCACAAGTGAACTTGCCGCTTTGCAAGCTGGGAAGCCTGTTCGAGAATTTATCGACGAGATCCATGCTAAGCAGCGTAAAACGATGGAGCGTTATTCGATTAGTCTGGATACCTACACAGGGACTTCTCGTCCTGAGTGTTTTCCGATTCATCAGGAAGTGGCTCAGGAGTTTATCCGTAAACTTTATCAGAACGGCATGCTCGAAAAACGTGTGAGTCGCCAATGGTATGATCCTAAGCTAGAGCGTTTTTTACAGGATCGTTTTGTTCGCGGAAAATGCCCCAATCCTAAATGTGATCATGACGGGGCGTATAGCGATGAATGTGATCGTTGCGGTGCACAGTACGAGCCTACCGAACTTCTCAATCCTCGAAGTGCCTTGAGTGATGCAACGCCTATCCTAAAAGACACCGTCCATTGGTGGCTCGATATGTGGAAGGTTTCTGAAACACTTCGCATTTGGATTCAAGGGAAAGAAAAAACCTGGCGAACTCCTGTTTTTAATGAAGTGATTCATACTGTTCTTCCTTCTCTTCGTTTCGATAATGTTCATGAAGCGAAGTACAAAGAAATGAAGACCACGCTTCCTAAGCATAAAAGTAAATATGCAGCTGGTAAAAAAGTGCAGCTCCAATTTGAAAACAAGGAAGACTTGCTTCAAGGACAGCAAGAACTCGAAAAAAATGGAATTCCTAATTCCTTGATGGATAGTTGGGCACATCGGCCCATTACTCGTGACGTGGCGTGGGGAATTCCTATGCCTCAAGGCTTAGATCCAGAAATGGAAGGCAAGACCCTTTACGTTTGGCCAGATTCATTGATCGCGCCGATTTCCTTTTCGCAGGTAGCCCTCAAACAAAAAGGTCAGGACCCTGCACGGTTCGTTGAGTTCTGGAAGGATCCGGGTGACCGCATTTATCAATTTTTAGGTCAGGACAATGTATTCTTTTATGTCTTAATGCAGGGTGCATTGTGGCTTGGCACTCAAGAAGATCCACATCGTCTACCTCAGGCGGGCGAATATCAGTTAACAGACATCTTTGGCTGTTTTCACTTAATGGTGGATGGAGACAAGATGAGCAAGTCGCGAGGTAACTTTTTTACAGGGGATCAGCTCCTAGACGAAAAAGGTTACACGGCCGATCAGATTCGATACTTCTTGGCCCTTCTCAGTCTTCCAGAAAAAGCATCTAATTTTGACTTTGCTACATTGGATGAGCGAAATCGCTTTTTAGCAGGTCCAATGAATGCTTCTTTTGAGAAGCCGATTTCGGCTTGCCATTCTAAGTTTGAGGGCAAGGTTCCTGAAGGCGTACTTATCGATAAGGTCGTTACTGAGACGACTAGAATGATTCAGCGTTACGTGCGATCGATGGAGCGAGCAGAGTACTCGACGCTTCTCTATGCGATCGAAAATTACGCTCGCCAAATTAATAGCCTATTTACCCAGTTTAAGCCTCATGATGATCGATTTCCTGAAGAAGCTCGTCGAAATGCTCTTTACACATCCTTTTATGTGCTCAAGAATCTAATGATCATGCTTTATCCTTTTGTTCCCGAGACAATGGAAAGGCTCTGTGAATCGCTTCAATTGCCAGCGAATGTTTTTCGTGTCGACGAGCTCGGAACGGCGATTCCGGCTGGGCATGCAATTGGTGTTAAGCAGCAGTACTTTCCTCCGGTCGCCGAAATGACGCAGGTAAGTGCTGAGTAAAAGCTTAAAAAGAGAAGGAAAATGAGACAATGATTTGTAAAAAGTCTGGGATTTCACTTCTATTTGGATTGGTTTTTGTGGGTGCTGGTTTATCCGTTGCGCTAGCAGCTGAGTCTACTCCATCAGAAAAAACTGTGCCTTCAGCGTCGGTATTTTTTGTTGAGCCTAAAAACGGGGATACTGTTTCTTCTCCTGTTCATATTGTCTTTGGATTAAAAGGAATGAAGCTTCTTCCGGCCGGTAAAGACGTGAAAGACAAAACATCAGGACATCATCATGTCATTGTTGATGAAGCTCCCGTGAGAGCAGGAGATGCAGTTCCGATGGACGAGAAACATTTTCATTTTGGTAAAGGGCAGACCGAAGCAGATCTCAAGCTACCACCTGAAAAACATAAGCTGACTCTTCAGTTTGCAGATGGTGCTCATTTCTCTTATGGGGAGTCTTTGAGTTCGACTATTGAAGTGACCGTGAAATAACTATGTTTCGTACGGTCATTCACGCTCGAGAGATCCTCACTGGCCAAGGGATCAGAAAAAAAGATGGACGCCGAGTCACAGAAGATGATCTCGGCGTCATTTCTGATGGAGCCATTGTTTATCGCGTTAAAAAAGTTGGAGGTGTGGAGGTTCCTGATCGGATTGAATGGGTAGGTCCAACTGATCAACTTCCTGCGCGCTATTCCCGCGTTAGGCAAAAGGATCTTAAGCAAAAATTCTCGATCATACCCGGAATGATTGATTGCCATACTCACTTGATCTTTGCAGGAGATCGATCTGAAGAGTTTGCCTTACGCTGTGGTGGAGCTACTTACGATCAGATCTCCAAGCGCGGAGGTGGAATTCTGACCACCGTGCGTGCGACAAGAAGTGCGTCGATTACTGAGCTGGAACGTCTAGCGATTCGACGAGTTAAAGAATTTGTATCCTATGGTGTTCGGACTATTGAGATTAAAAGCGGCTATGGATTGTCTGCTGATTCAGAATTAAAAATTCTTGAGGTTATACCGCGGTTACGTCAACGGTTTCCTCGCCTTACCTTTACTGCGACTTTTCTAGGGGCTCATGCGTATCCATCAGATCGGGATCGCGACGAATACTTGCGTGAAGTATGTGAGGTCATGCTCCCGCAGGTTGCGCAGAGAAAACTCGCTGATAGTTGTGATGTTTTTATCGATGAAGGTTATTTTTCAATTAAAGATGGCATGAAGATTCTTAAAACTGCAAAAGGTTTGGGACTAAAAACCAAGGTGCATGCCGATGAATTAGTAGGCACAGGTTCAGCTGAGCTGGCAGCTAAAGTAGGTGCTCTTTCTGCAGATCATCTTTTAAAAATATCAGATGCTGGGATTAAAAAACTCGCTCGATCGAATACAGTCGCTGTGCTTTTGCCTGGGACAGCTTTTTATTTAAAAGCGAATCATGCGCCTGCTCGTAAACTGATTGATGCAGGTGCAGCAGTTGCAATTTCTACCGATTTTAATCCAGGCACTTCGATGTGTCTTTCATTGCCCGCTGTTATGACTATTGCGGCACTTTATTTGGGTATGACTCGGTCTGAGCTTTTTGCGAGTGTTACCTACAATGGAGCAAAAGCATTAGGGTTGGAGACACGTAAAGGTACGATTGAGCCAGGCATGGATGCAGATTTTGTGGTTCTTCCTTTTGCGAGGTTTGAAGAGCTTTATTATCGTTTTGCTTGGGCGCCACCCAAGTAATGCACGCGATTTGAAAATATCCAGAAAAACAAAAGAGAAGTTAAGATGCCTGTAACGACATCGATGAAATAATGTTGTTTAGTTGTTAATGTGCTGAGAGCAATTGCAGTGGCCCATACAAAAAACAGCGGAAATTTTTTACGTTGTTCATGAAGAAACATGAAAGCGCATAAATAAACACTGCTGACATGAAGACTTGGGCAACAATTGATGGGGCTATCCGCTATTCTTAGATTAGAAAAAGCGGAATAAGTGAAGATATCTAACTTCTCTGGAAGCGGAAATAGTTCTCGAGGATAAATGGTGGGCCACAGCCAAAAAATAGTTACGCTAAAAATTTGTTGTGCCAAAAACGAGTAAGCATAACGATTGATGTTTTCTTCATTTTTACAATGTAAATAAGTAAAGAAAAATAACAGGTATTCACTTCCGTAGATCCAAACCGTGTGTGGAATAAATGGAATGTTGCGATCCAGCCAAGTCATCGTTAGGAGCTGAGGCTCGAAGATCGGAAAGTGATTTGACGTCATGTAAAGAAAAGCGGTTACTACTGCGAGAAGAAATCCTAGCCTCCACTTATTGTGATCGCGAATTAGGATTGGAAGCGACCAGTAGGGTAAGGATATCTTCATTCTGATAGCCACTGTTCAATCTGCGTCCGAATTCGAGGTTGTTTCCAATTATATTCACCATTCATCACTTTGAGGACCTCGCGCTTATTATTGATGATGACCGTCAAAGGAATGGCGCGAAGATCGAAGAATTGAGCCAGCTCTCCCCGCGGATCAATATACACGGGGAAATCTATTCCGAGCTGTTTTAGTACGCTAGGAAGAACGGCCTCAGGTGATTCATCCACATTCATGAAAATGATTTCGAATCCGCGGTCAGCGTATTGCTTTCGTAACTCAACCATCGAAGGCATTTCCATCATACAGGCTCCGCACCACGTTGCCCAAAAATTGATCAAGAGAACTTTTTGATTAAAGCTGGATAGCTTCCGTGGAGAGCCTTTAAACTCGTTGAATTCGAGATCTGGAAGAGCTTGTCGTTGATTAGGTTGGGCTTGCGCTTGAGAATTATTTTGAATCTCATTTGGCCTGATTACTTGGGATTTTACCCAGTAAAGACTGCCCATGGCTAATGAGAAAAGAAAAAACAAGGGTAGGACGATTTTCCAGACGTTACTTTTGGGTTTTTCTTCGGGAGTTGTCATGATCTATAATGATATAATACATATACAATAAAAATGATTAAAAATCGGCTTCTGAAAAATGATCAAGGTCAGGCTGTCGTTGAATACGTATTAATGCTAGCTATCGTTGTTGCAATGGTGGGTGTCATGAGTACGGGGTTTCGGCATGCTTTGATTAGCTTATGGAGAAAAATGGCGCGAGATATCTCCGCTCCATGTGCCGGGTGTCCTCCTCCGCCCGAAGTTCGTTTCTTTTGAAAGACTGCGTTAACCGCGTCGATTTGTTTTTCTATAAGTTAAATAAAGCTCATCCCCTAAGCGACGACAGTGAGTGAGTTTGAGGTTCAGGACTTCTTTAGGGAGAAAGCCTGGGCCATCAACCAAAGTGGGCGCTTCAGTGCCTCCGATAATACGAGGAGTGAGAGTGACATGATATTCATCAATCAAGTTATGTTTTGCAAAATCCCACATAACTCCACCACCGCCTTCGACCAAGACTTGAGTCATTCCACGATCATCTAAAGCAGCAAGGACTTGTTCGGCAATGGCGTGAGCTTGGTTTGACTTTTGTGGTGCTCGAAGTTCGATGATCTCCGAAGTTTTTTCAAAAGCTTTGCGCCGAGCTAAAGATAAAGGTTGAGTAATAAAAAGGATCCTTCGATGAGAGGGATTTTTAAAGAATGGCCACTCTGGAGAGATTCCTTCGAGTGAAGAGCTAATAATTGCATTTGCAGGTTGTTTTTTTGTTCCTAAAACAGGACAAAATGCCTTGTAGGTACGTAAAGTGGATGCTCCCATGACAATGACGTCTGCTTTTTTTCGAAGAACTTGCATCTGCTTGCGATCGGCGCGTGTCCCGAGGTGAAACTGTTCTCGACCTTTCGCTGCGATTTTTCCGTCTAAACTGGTCGCTAGATTTGAGAAAACTAACATTAGGGTTGTGGGCCTTTCCAAAGGGTGCAAATAAAGAAAATTTCTTTGCTTTCTTTTCGAGTGCTCTTGGGACGAAGAACCTCAACGCGTTGAAAACGCTTTCTGAGATTGATACGAAAACTTTCGAACTCGTCGCTATGAAAGAGTTTACAAACAAAGGTACCACGAGGACGTAGATACTGTTCTCCGGTTTGAAGTGCGAGCTCACAAAGCTCAAGAGAGCGAACTTGGTCGGTGATCCGAATTCCTGTAGTTTTTGGTGCCATATCTGAAAGAACGACGTCAAAAGGTGGAGCGATTCCAGCTTCTGTCATAATCGCAGGGAGATTGATCTCTCTCATGTCTGCCGTAATGAATATAGAATTAGGAAGAGTGATCTTGATCGGTTGAATATCGATGCCTAAAACCTTGCCCTGTTTACCCACTTTTTGGGAAGCATACTGTGACCAAGAGCCTGGAGCGGCACCTAGATCGAGAACTTGATAGCCAGGTTTGAGAATGTGAAAACGATCATCAATTTCTTGAAGTTTAAAAACCGAGCGAGCCGCATAGTTCTCTGATTTGGCTTTTTGAAAATAGTAATCTTTTTGGTTATAGGCCACCGCGGATGAACCTCCGAATCGTCGAGCATCTGATGCGAGCGTTTTTCAAAGGATTACATCTAAAAGATGGCTCTTGTCGATAAAATAATGCCAGGTGTCAAACAGCTAGGGCTGAGTGGAATATTATTCGCAATATTCTATTTTAAATAAAAAAAGTGTATCAGCGGTAAAAATGCTTTAGAGGGGAATGGTAAAGCGCGATTCTTCGAAAATTAGGAAGGAGACAGCCTCTATTTAAAGCTGTCCCCATCCCTCAGGTAGTCTAGTCGTGGCTTAAACTGTTCTATTTCCAGGAGTCAGCTTGAATTAGATCACAGTTTCTGGCCAGCTTTGCCAAACCCCTTTTGAGCTGATTTTTGGCCTGCGAGAGCGCCTTTCTGACCAGCGATGCCTTTCTGGCCAGCAAAGCCGTTAGCTGGAATTCCCATGCCACCGCAGCCGATCCCACCATAGCCGTATCCACCATAGCCAAGTCCAGCGCCTAGCCCAAGGCCCAGGCCGCCGAGGCCCCCGCCAAAGCCCCATGGAATAGTAGGGACCGCTACTGGGACAGGAACTGGAATTGGGAAGCCAGCGTTCCAAGGATTGCTGAAAGCGCCACCACCCCATGATCCTCCACCAAATCCGAAGCCAGGGCCCCAGGCAAAAGCTTGGCTGCTCAAAAGGGTCATCGAGATCGCCACTAACATCGCCTTAATTTTCATTGATCAGTTCCTCCTGTTGAAAAATTTCAGGTCCTGCTGAGTGATGGTCGTTTGCACTTGGTATTCCAGGCTCTCTGCCTTTTTTTCAAGCGACTTTAAAATAAGTTTGCCGATCGCTTGTTGTTCAAAAAAATCAATGGGTAAACCGATGGTTTCTCAGGGTCGGCCGTTTGAGGAATGATAACATTTTCAACGTAAGTTTAATTTCAAGCGTGAGCAGCTCGCAAAGATGTAGCTGCCTGGATAGCAGACCATTGCAGGAATCGAGTGGATAGACCTGTCAAAGCGAGCAGCTTGAGTAAGCGGCTTGAATGACTTGTCGTGTTTTAATCGCTTGAAGAGCGATTAAATAAGGGTGACCTTTCTCAGGAGGTCGAGATCTTGAAGCGCTTTTCCTGAGCCACGCACAACGCAAGTGAGTGGGTCCTCAGCTAGGGCAACGGGCAGCCCAGTCTTTTCCTTGATTAGAATATCGAGGTTCGCAAGTAAGGCGCCGCCTCCGGCTAAGATAATGCCGTTGTCGACGATATCTGCAGCAAGTTCGGGAGGAGTCCGCTCTAAAGCTGTCTTGATTGCATCAACAACAGCTGAAACAGGCTCAGCCAATGCATCTCGAATTTCTTCGGAGTTGACCTCAATTGTCTTTGGGGCGCCACTGATGAGATCGCGTCCTTTGACTTCGTAAGATTTCTCGTCTTCGAACGGATAAGCACATCCGATAGAGAGCTTGATTTGTTCTGCGGTTCGTTCGCCAATGAGTAATGAGTATTTACGTTTGATGTAATTTACAATCGCTTCATCAAATTTGTCGCCGGCAACACGTACCGATTTTGAGTAAACGATCCCACCTAAGGAAATCACGGCCACTTCTGTTGTGCCACCGCCGATGTCGACGATCATATTCCCACTGGGTTCGCGGATGGGGAGTCCTGCACCCAAAGCAGCTGCCATAGGTTCTTCGATGAGGTAAACCTCGCGGGCACCTGCAGATTGAGCAGATTCTTTGACTGCGCGTTTTTCAACTTGGGTGATCCCGAAAGGGATGCAGATAATGATGCGTGGTCGAATAAATGTTCGACGTTCACTGGATTTTTCGATGAAGTACTTAAGCATTTGCTGAGTCACTTCAAAGTCTGCAATCACGCCATCTTTCAAGGGGCGGATCGCTTGGATTGATCCAGGAGTGCGGCCCAGCATGTCCTTTGCTTCTTTGCCGACAGCAAGGACTCTGGTCTGGCCTCGTGCGTTGCGATGAATGGCAACAACCGAAGGTTCGTTGATAATAATGCCTCGGTCACGGGCATAAACTAGTGTGTTAGCAGTGCCCAGGTCGATGGCCAGATCATTTGAGAAAAAATCCAACATTTTTTTTAGCATGCATTCACCACTTATAGTGCCGGATATGTTCGCCTCTTTCGGCGATTTCACTCATTGACTTCATTCCAATCTCAAGATGGAGATCAGTGTATTGGCGGAAAACAGCCTTTGCTGATTTCTTGGTCTTGATCCCGTCTCTGCGAAGCGGCAAGTCTGATACCAATAGCAAAGCTCCAATCGGAACTTTGCTTGCAAAACCTCCAATGAACAAGGTCGCAGTTTCCATGTCGATGGCGAGGGCTCGTTCATAATAGAGTTGTGCCTTGAATTCTTCATCGAACTCCCAGAAGCGGTAGTCGGTAGTATGGACGACTCCAGTTCGATAGTCCAAATTCTTTTCAACGATAATTTGAGAAATAAATTTTTGAATTTTAAAAGTTGGAAGAGCAGGGACCTGCGTTGGCATGAAGTGACGTGAAGCTCCTTCGTCGCGAATTGCAGCTGTTGGGAGAATGAAATCACCTACTTTGAGAGAACGGTGAAGGCCACCACACATTCCGAGCAAAAGGACAGCTGCAGGATCAATCGTTGATAGAAGTTCAATAATGAGAGCAGCAGTGGGCGAGCCGATCGAAAAATTAATAATTGATACATTGGCTTTTTTGCTGTGAACCGCAGCCATTGCCGAACCTTCAGTACGCTCATCTCCACAGATATTGTAGAAGCGATCTAGATAATATTCGAAGTTCGTTAAAATGATTTGCTTGTGAAACCGTTCGGGAGCGCTTCCTGTATAGCGTTCCAACATATCTCGAGCAATCTGATGTTTTCGCGCATTGGTATGAGTCCGATTATTATTTGGGATAATAAACGGATTGCTGTAAATGGAAGTATCGGTTTTCTTTGCTCTCTTTTTATTTGCTTGCACAGGCCTAGCTTACATAGAGGTGCGCCGTGATACAAGAGATACTGCAAACTTTACTCACTGTGTTATAGTTCAATATCATGCGGGCTATTTTCTTAATCTTGACCTTAGTGACCGTGGTGGCCTCTGGGTACTCGATTTGGTCCGGATACCGTTTTCTTCGAACAGAGTTTCCGGATCCATTTATCCTTAAAAACCAATATCCTGTGGTCGAATTTCGGCGAGAACAGCCTACGGTTCCGAACGTGAGATTGGTTAAGTTTAGGCCGTCAGGCTGGGTTCCCTTAGGCGGTATTTCCCGAGCTGCTTTGGGGGCGGTGATTGTGAGTGAGGACTGGGCTTTTTATCAACATAAGGGCTACGATCCCAATCAAATGCGAGAAGCGCTGAGGGAGGATTGGGAAGAGGGGGCTTTTGTTCGCGGCGCTAGTACGATTACTCAACAGGTGGCCCGAAATGTTTTTCTTTCAAAAGATAAGAATCTTTGGAGAAAGTTTAAGGAGCTTTTCCTCGCAGTTGAAATGGAGAGAAAACTCAATAAACGTCGCATCTTGGAGGTTTATTTTAACATTGCCGAATGGGGTCCTGGGATTTACGGGATTGGGCGAGCTTCGAGGTACTATTTTCAGAAGTCTCCTTCAGAGCTGACTGCAAAGGAAGGGGCGTTTTTAGCGATGCTTCTCCCGAGTCCTATTCGGTATGGTCAATCTTTTCGGTCTAAGAGGCTGACGGCTTATGCCCGTCGAACGGTGAGGTCCATTCTGAACAAGATGATGCAGGCACACTTTATTTCTGCCGAAGAACGAGACCGGGAAATAGGGTTTCCACTTTTGTTTGAAGCAGTGCCCCTTTCTGAATTGCAGCCGGAGCTGGGCCTCGAAGAGAGTCTACATGAGGGAGGGCCGGACGAAGAAATTTCAGGTGAAGAAAATTAAAGTCCTTGAAATTCTTCCATTTTTTTTCAAGTCCAGGAGATTCTAGTTTATAAAAGATTGACTCAGGTTTTTAGATTAGACAAACTGAATAGACTGGAGTGTCGATGTTTTTTGCTTCCAATCTAAAATTAGGCCGAAAAGAGTGGATTGCTGTTTCGGGCTTCTTCATTATCATCATTCTTTTTACCGCGGCGTTTAATTGGGTACGTCGTCCTGAGGTTCAGCAAGGCCTGGGAGAGGTGATTTCCGGAAAACCAAGCTTGACCAAAGAAACTTTGGCAGGGGTGATTGGTGATTCTGCCCGTTTTTATCGGTTTCCGACAGAAAAAGACTTTGAGATTGGTTGGAATAAAACAGGTAATCCCAATGAGCCAGCCATCGGTAAGCAATCCGTTCATGGGGTGATTCAGTATACTTTTGATCCTAAGCTTCAGCAATCGATGGAAAATCTTTTCGCAAACTACAAACCGGATTATGGAGCCTTTGTGGCAATGGATGCTGCTACAGGGAGAATCCTTTCCATGGTGAGTTATTCCACCCGCGCGAAAGAATTAGGAAATCTAGCCTTGCGGGCCACTTTCCCATCGGCTTCGGTTTTTAAGGTGGTGACAGCAGCCGCAGCCATTTCTGAACTGAATTTTTCTCCTCAAACAGTGATTTCTTTTAATGGTTCAAACCATACTTTGTATCGACGTAATGTTTTGGATAATCGGGTGACACGTTGGACTCGATTTATGACTTTAAAAACGGCGTTTGCGAAATCAGTGAATACTGTTTTTGGAAAAATCGGCGCGTTTAATGTAGCAGCAGCCGACCTTCGTGATTACGCGGATCGCTTTGGATTTAATCGACGAATTAGTTCTGATTTACCTGTTGAAGAAGGACGTGCTCCCGTTTCTGAAGACCCTTGGGAGAGAGCTGAAACTGCCTCTGGTTTTACTCGTGAAAATACAATGAGTCCGCTTCAGGGTGCATTGATTGCTGCAACAGTGGTTAATGATGGCGTAATGATGGAGCCATACGTTGTGAAATCCGTCAATTCAGCCGATGGAGAATCGCTCTATGAAGCTCAACCCAAGGTTTTGAATCAAGTGATTAATGAAAAGACTGCTCAGGGAATTCGTGAATTAATGAAAGAAACTGTGATGAGAGGGACCTCTCATAAAAGTTTTCGCGGATTTTTTATGAGAGACTTTAGTCAGCTAGAAGTAGGTGGCAAGACGGGGTCTTTAACGGGCACTGATCCAGCAGGTAAGTATGATTGGTTTGTAGGATTTGCCAAAGACGAAACTCGTCGAATCGCATTCGCATCGTTGACAATTCACGAAAAACGCTGGAAGGTAAAATCTTCTTACATCGTTCGTAAAGCTATCGAGACATATTTTAAAAAGAATAAAGATGACCATATTTGATCCGACCCGTCCAGTAGTGCATGTTCCCATTATGGTCGGACCTATTCTTGAGGCGCTTTTGGCACCGTTTCGTGCGCTTCCTCCTGGTAGATCAGCGCATTATTATGCTGATTGCACTTTAGGAGGGGGTGGGCATACGGGAGTTTTTCTTGAGGCATTTGCCTCAGATCCATTGTTACAGCATCATCGAGTGATCGCATTTGATCAGGATCCAAACGCTATTGAACGAGCTCGAATCCGATTTGCAAAAGAAATTGCGGAAGGACGTCTTGAAATTATTCAAAGTCGATTTAGTCAAATCGAGTCTTACTTGAAAGAACGTCCTGTTTTGGCTCTCTTGGCTGACCTCGGTTTTTCGAGTGATCAGATGGACAATCCTGCTCGAGGATTGAGTTTTCAGGCAGAAGGTCCATTGGATATGCGCCTGAATCCGGAAGAAGGGATGAGCTGCCGTGATTATCTCATGCGAGTTTCTGAAACCGAGCTAGAGCAAGTTTTGCGTGAGTATGGGGAGGAAAAATTTTCCCGTCGAATTGCTGCTGCTATCATGCAAGCTCGAAGGGAAAAACGTCTCCCTATAACGACTAAAGAGCTTTCGGACTTAGTTGTCCGAGCCATTCCTCCCAATGCACGACATGGAAGGATTCATGCTGCAACCCGTACATTTCAAGCACTTCGGATTGTGGTGAATGAAGAGCTCGAAGAGTTGGATTGCTTGCTCAAGAATGTTCTTAGAGGGGTAAAGCCAGGAGGCCGAGTGGCTATTTTGAGCTTTCATTCGCTTGAGGATAGACAGGTAAAAAATGCATTCCGAGATGATTCATTGCCTTTCAAAGCTTTGACGAAAAAACCGATTGAAGCAGATGATGAAGAACTCCGTCGTAATCCTCGGTCAAGGAGCGCAAAGCTTCGAATTGCTGAAGTACTAGGATAAATCTTCCGATTCTCAGTTTCCAGCTTGATGCTATGATTAAAACTAGAGGAAGCCAGAATCATGAAATCTCGACAATGGATGCCGATTTGGGTATTGCCGGTTTTAATTGGGATGGCAATTGGAACTGTTTGGCTTCGCCTCTCTATTGTTCGTACGACTTACTCTATCAACCAAGTTGAAAAAAAAATCCGAGAATTCCAACAGTCTAAAGAGCAACTCGAATTAAAGCTGACCGCTTTGCGTTCACCGCGCCGACTTGAGCTTCTCGGCAAAACTCGGTTTGGTCTAAGTCAGCCTAAGTCCGATCAGATTGTTCATCTGGAGGAATCCAATGGGCGATGAGAGGTCTTTAGTTCCTGTGCACAGAAGTGTATCAGGATTTAAAATACGAATGACTGCGGTGATGCTTTTTTGTTTGCTCGTCGGCGGAGCGCTGCTTTCACGTGCTGCTTTTATTCAGCTAGGGAGTCATGATCGGCTCGAGAATATGGCAAAAAGGCAATTTCAATCTAAATTGCTGATTCGACCGCGTCGTGGATTGATTCTGGATCGCAACGGAGAGCCTCTTGCAGCGAACACAGAAAATAATAGCCTTGCTGCAAATCCTTCAAAAATTAGGAACAAAAGAACTTTAGCTCGATTATTGGCTAAAGCACTCGATATCCCTGCTTCGAAGCTAGTGTCTCGTCTTGGAGAGCCTAAAGAATTTGCATGGATTAAACGTCATTTGACGGATGGCGAGATCACACGCTTAAAACGGTGGAAAATCATTAATTCGGATGGCGATCTCGCAGATGGATTGTGGCTAATTAAAGAAAGTCAGCGCGTTTATCCACATGGTGAATTAGCTGGGCATACGATTGGAAGTGTCAATGTTGATTCCGAGGGATTAGAAGGAGTCGAGCTTTGGATGAATGAGAGAATGCGTGGCAAGGTTGTTTCAATGAGCGCAATTAAGGATGCTCTTGGACGACCTACATTTATTGATGCCATGGCAGCTAAAAATTTTAATGAAGCTAAAGATGGCGAATCCATTGCATTGACCCTGGACGCTTCTTTGCAGTTCGAAGCAGAAGAGCACCTAAAAAATGCAGTAAAAAAAGCAGGAGCAAAAGGTGGCGCGGTCATTGTGATGAACGCAACCAATGGCGAAATTTTAGCTCTCGCTAATCAACCTACGTATAATCCCAATGTTAAAGGAAGCTCTTTAGATCATCGTCGAAATCGCGCACTCACTGACGGGTATGAACCAGGTTCAACAATGAAGCCGATTCTTCTCGCATCGGCACTTTCTCATGGTTTCAAACTGACTGAAGAGATTTACGGTGAACAGGGCCAATTTAAAGTTCAAGGTAAAAAAATTTCAGAGGCAGAAGCGCACGAAAAATTCAAATGGATCAGTCTCAAGAAGATGATCCAGGTTTCGAGCAATGTAGGAGCTGCTAAGCTCGCATTAAAGCTTGGGGCGGATGCTTATTATGCTTCTTTAAAACTGTTTGGATTTGGAACAAAAACAGGAATTGGATTTCCGGGCGAGATCTCAGGTCGGGTTCCCCAAAGAAAAGTGTGGCAACCTCTGACGTTGGCTAACATTGGATTTGGTCAGGGTATTTTGGTGACTCCTCTGCAAATGCTTCGGGCATATGCTGTATTTCTCAATGGGGGATGGCTTGTTCAACCTACGTTAATGAAATCTCCAACTACTATTTTTCAATCAGATCCACCCAGGAGGATTTTGAGTCAAAAGGCGAGTGATCAAGTTTTGGAAGCTCTTCAAGCAGTGACTGCAGAGGGAGGAACGGGAGGCAAGGCCACGCTGATGGGATATCAGGTAGCCGGTAAAACCGGGACTGCCCAAAAAGTGGATTCTACCACTGGAGGGTATGCTCGTTCTAAATACGTTTCTTCATTTATTGGATTTGCGGTGAATGTGAAGCCGAAAATAGTTATTTTTGTTTCAGTAGATGAACCTCGGGGTGCTTACTACGCCTCTGAGGTCGCTGCGCCTTTGTTTCGAGAAGTTTTAGGTGCAGTAGCTAATCGGTTTAGTCTTCCTACTCAGGGAAGTACTCCTCGAGTGTTAGCTGCAAATAAAGTTGAATCTCTTGGTTCTGCTACACTCCCTCCTGTGGTTGAGCCGGCTGATACGCCGATCGAGTCCGGCCTTACTGAAACTTCGAATTTATTGGAGTTTCATCCATCAAATGCAATGCAGAGGAATGCTGAGACCCCTAAGCTCAAATGGTATGGAGCGGATTCGGGTGATCGGTTTCTTTGGAAAATGCCACAGCTTCGAGGGCTTACTCCGCGTGAGGTGATTCAGACCTTGAAAGGTCATCATTTTCAATTGGATATGAGTGGAGTGGGGCTAGTTTTTAAACAATCGCCCGAAGAAGGCAAAATTTTAGCGGACGGAGATACGGTACGCCTCACTTTAGTTGGTTTTTGATTGTTTGCTCTTCTGAGTCCGTTGGACTAAGAAGACGGGATGAGTAATTCAATCACGATTGAACAGTCAGGCACAAAAGCGGATCAAGCGGTAATTTCTTCGCCCGGAAGTTTTCTCGATCAATCTTTTGATGAGAAAACTTGGTATACGGAAGTTTATCAAGGTGACTCTATGCCGCAGCTGACGTTTCGAGCTGTTTTGATGGGATCGCTCTTGGGTGGTTTTATGTCTCTTTCTAATCTTTATGTCGGCCTTAAAACCGGCTGGGGATTAGGGGTGGCGATTACAGCTTGTATTCTATCGTTTGCAATTTTTAAAACATTGCGTGCAGTATTTCCTCGAATTTTTACGACAGACATGTCGCTGCTTGAAAACAACTGTATGCAATCGACCGCATCATCGGCAGGTTATTCGACAGGCGGAACGATGGTTTCGGCGATTGCAGCTTACTTGATCGTGACAGGTCAGCACATTCCTTCAACAGTTCTTGTTTTGTGGACTTTCTTTTTGGCAGCACTCGGCGTCTTTATGGCGATTCCAATGAAACGCCAGATGATCAATCGTGAGCAACTCCGTTTTCCAAGCGGAATCGCTGCGGCAGAAACGTTGCGAAGCCTTCACTCCGAAGGGGGTGAGGCTGTGCTCAAGGCTCGTTCTTTGGGTATCGCGGGAGCTTTTGGAGGATTATTGACTTGGATTCGCGAAACCGGTCGGCCATTTGCAATTCCTGCGCATTTGAATCTTCCAGGCGCAATCATGGGATTCCCCTTAGCTAAATGGACCATTTCATTTGAAATGAGTTCAATCATGATTGCAGCAGGCGCGATCATGGGATGGAGAATTTCGTGGTCACTCATGTTGGGCGCAATTCTCAATTTTAGTGTTCTTGCTCCTGCAATGGTTAAACTGGGCGCCATTGATGCGACCAAGCTCGGATATCGCGCTATCATGGGATGGAGCACATGGGCAGGGGCTGCGATCATGGTTAGTTCTGGCTTAGTCAGCTTCCTGTTTCAGTGGAAAACAGTGGCTAAAGCATTCAGTGGTTTGGGCAATCTTTTCAAGAAGAAACAATCTATTGTTCAAGATGATCCGGTTGCTCGAATTGAAGTACCTGCAAGCTGGTTCTTGATTGGTACTGTGCTCTCGGGCATGGGTTGCATTTGGGTTCTTTACGCATTTTTTGGAACCACCATTTGGATGGGTATTTTAGCAGTTCTTTTAACCTTCTTTCTTTCCTTGGTGGCATGTCGTGCAACAGGTGAGTCAGATATTACCCCTATTGGTGCGATGGGAAAAATCACACAGCTTCTTTTTGGCGTGGTGGCTCCTTCTAATATTGTCACTAATTTGATGACAGCCAGTGTAACTGCAGGTGCAGCAGGTTCTTCTGCGGATTTGCTCACCGATTTGAAGAGTGGTTATCTTTTGGGAGCAAATCCTCGTAAACAATTTCTTGCTCAATTTATTGGAATTTTTGCGGGAACCTTGATTGTTGTTCCGGCATTTTACAAATTGATCCCTACTGCTCAAGATTTAGGCACCGACCGTTGGCCCGCTCCCTCTGCACAAGTCTGGGCTACTGTGGCTAAGCTTTTGTCTTCGGGGATTGAGGCACTTCATCCAGCAGCACGCACAGGCTTAATTGTGGGTTTGGTGTTAGGAGCAGGTTTAACGATCCTTGAACAGCTTTGTCCAAAAGCTAGAAAATTTATTCCATCGCCAACGGGTCTTGGATTGGCGATGGTGATCCCATTCTTTAATTCGCTTTCGATGTTTATCGGAGCCGTGATTGGACGGGTCATGGAAAAGAAGGCTCCAAAAGCTGCTGAGACCTACATTGTTCCCGTAAGCTCCGGCTTGATTGCGGGTGAATCTTTGTTAGGGATTATCGTTGCATTAGGTCAAGCTACGGGCTGGATTTAATCGAAGAAAGTTAAAACATGAATACACTCCAGGAGCTGCTCCATTATCCCGGTATTTCTTCTATCGTGTCGGACTCTCGCAAAGTTCAAAAAGGAAGTGTCTTTGTAGCGGTTTATGGAGGAAGTCAAGACGGCCATGATTTTGTCATGCAGGCACAATCCCAAGGGGCAATTGCAGTAGTAGGAGAAAGAGAGCAGCCGTCTGGTTTAAATATCCCGTATGTAAAAGTCCAAGATTCTCGCCAGACTCTTGCTCAATTGTCTGCGCTTTTTTATGGACAACCTTCTCATTCGATGTGTGTCGTGGGGGTGACAGGGACAAGTGGAAAAACCACAACTACCTATCTCATTGAATCGATTCTAAAGGCAGCTGGTCATCGAGTCGGGGTAATCGGAACGGTTAATTTTCGTTACGAAGGTCGTGTTTATGACTCGACACACACCACTCCAGGAGCTGTTGAACTCCAAGTGCTCTTGACGGAGATGAAAAAGGCGGGATGTACCGCTGTGGTTATGGAAGTGTCATCTCATTCCCTTAAACAGCATCGGACGGATTGTATCGCTTTTGATGGAGTAGCTTTTACCAATCTTTCACCTGAACATCTGGATTTTCATTCAGATATGGAAGATTACTTTTTAGCAAAGAAGCTCCTGTTTACAAATCAGGTGGAGTATTCTGTCGCGGTTGGAAAAAATCCGTATGCCGCGATTAATCAAGATGATGAATATGGTAAACGATTATTCAGTGATTTGAGCTTGAAGCTGTGTCCGGGGCTTCGTTTTGGAAGTTATGGTTTTGCGTCTCAACTTCAAGTGAGTCTTTCTGGAATTCATGGCAAGGTAGGGGATGTAGTTGTCGATTCCGTATTTGCAGGACTTTTTAATGCCTACAATATTCTTGCGGCAGTCGAAGTTTGTCGAGGAATGGGGATCGGTTCTGATGCTATTTCTAAAGGAGTGTCAGATTTAAAAGCTGTGCCAGGAAGGCTTGAGCGCGTTCCTAATTCTCAAAATATCCATATTTTTGTCGATTACGCACATAAGCCCGATGCATTAGATAAAGTTCTCCGTACTTTACGTGAAGTGAAGGGGAATAATCGTCTCATCACAGTTTTTGGTTGCGGGGGTGATCGGGATCGAACCAAGCGGCCTGTGATGGGCAGGATCGCTACAGAGCTATCTGATTTTGTTTTTGTGACCTCCGATAATCCAAGGACAGAAAATCCACAGCAGATCATTTCTCAGATCGTTCAGGGGATTGAAGAGAAAGATTCTCGTTTTAGAGTCGAAGCAGATCGAAAAACTGCAATTTTTGCGGCGATAGAAGAAGCTAAAGCCGGGGATATTGTAGTGATCGCAGGGAAAGGGCATGAGGATTACCAGATTATCGCTGATCCAAACGCCCCACAGGGTACTCGTAAAATCCATTTCGATGATCGAGAAATTGCTTCTCAGGCTTTGAGTCGTTGAAGGATCTTGACTTTAGCTTTTGAAAATCTGTAGCATCGGGTTCATGCTTCTTTATTTGCTTTATCCTCTGCACGTAAATCACTCGGTTTTTAACGTATTTAAGTACATTACATTTAGGACCTTCGGGGCTGCGATTACCAGTGTCTTTCTTTGCATGTTGATTGGGCCGAGTTATATTCGTTTCTTAAAAAGAAAGCAGATGGGTCAGGCGATTCGTGACGATGGTCCAAAGAGTCACCTTTCAAAGAAAGGAACTCCAACGATGGGGGGAGGCTTGATCATTCTGGCAATCGTCATTCCTACCCTTTTATGGGCAGATTTATCGAATCAAAATATCTGGATAGCTGTAGTCACCACGTTTTTGTTTGGAGTGGTAGGGTACATCGATGATTATCGTAAGGTCGTAAAGAAAAACCCTAAAGGTCTGTCTGCTAAGCAAAAGCTTCTTGGACAACTCATCATCGCTTTAGGTGCAGCCTATGTGATTTATTTTCTTCGTGAGACGCCACCGGATCTTAAGTTTCCGTTTTTTAAAGAAGTTTCCATTCATTTAGGGGGGTTCTTTCTTGTTTTCGCGACATTTGTCATTGTCGGGGCTTCTAATGCAGTCAATCTGACCGACGGTTTAGATGGGTTAGCAGTAGGTCCAACTATTACGACCTCAGCTACTTTTTTGATTTTAGCTTATTGTGCGGGGCATGCCAAAATTGCTGAATATCTTCAAATTCCTTACGTTCCAGGAGCAGGAGAATTATCAGTATTTTTGGGAACAATCGCTGCTTCTTGTTTAGGGTTTCTGTGGTTTAATACATATCCAGCTCAAGTTTTTATGGGAGATGTTGGTTCATTAGCATTGGGGGCCGCCTTGGGAGTGGTGGCAGTTATTACCAAAAATGAAATTCTTCTGGCCATCTGTGGGGGAATTTTTGTAGTGGAAGCATTATCAGTGATGGCACAGGTAGCTTCTTTCAAAATAACAGGTAGACGAGTCTTGAGAATGGCACCGATTCATCATCATTTTGAATTAAAAGGATGGGCAGAGCCCAAGGTGATCGTGAGATTTTGGATCATTTCAATCCTTTTGGCATTAGTCACATTGTCCACTCTTAAACTTCGCTAAGTAGCGCAGTAAGGAATAGAATTGGATGAGCAAATATAAAGGTAAAAGAGTTTTAGTGGTGGGTTTTGGCCTCTCTGGTGTTTCTGTTGCCAAGTACATGGCAAAGCAGGGGGCAAAAGTTACAGTTACGGATGTGAAGCAGAAAAGTGAGTTGAACGATTCTGTCAACGCCTGTGTCGATTTAAAAATTGAATATGAGCTTGGAAAGCACAATTCCAAAACTTTCGAGACCGCAGAATTGATTGTGGTGAGTCCCGGCATTCCGCTCGATATCAAGCCTTTACAAGAGGCTCGGGCATGCAATGTTCCTATCACCAGTGAGATCGAAGTTGCTGTTGGTGAGATTGAGCAACCGCTTATCGGAATTACTGGAACTAACGGTAAGACGACCACGACTCTTTTGATTGGCGAGATGTTCAAAGCCGATGCAAAACCTGTTTTTGTCGGAGGCAACATTGGAAAGCCTCTTCTCGATCATGTTTGTTACAATCATGAGAAAGAAGAGAAATTAGAGGCTGTTATTGCTGAACTTTCGAGTTTTCAGCTTGAATTGACAGACAAGCTTGTTCCTGCTGTAGCTATTTTTACTAATCTCGAAGAAGACCATTTAGATCGTTATCGCGATATGTTGGCTTATGTCGACGCCAAAAAGAAGCTTCTCAAGGCTTGTGATAAAAATACTTATGTTGTTCTAAATCACGATGATCCAATCGTTGCGAAGTTTGCAGACGAATGTCATGGCAAGGTGATTTGGTTCACCAAGAAAAACCCGATGACCGTAGGAGGGTCTTTTGCTGAAGAATTCCGAGGCACTTATTACAACGCGGCTACTCGCGAAATCGTGTCTAAAATTCATGGCAAGGACGAGATCTATTCTCTGACTCAGTTCAAGCTGTTTGGTGAGCACAATCGTGAGAACCTTATGGCGGCGATTTGTGCTGCTCGAGTGATGGGAGTGAGTCAAAAGGCGATTCAATCCGTTATTGATCAGTTTAAAGGGGTGCCTCATCGTCTTGAGTTTATTCGTAAAAAAGAAGGAGTCTTTTTCTTTAATGACTCCAAGGGCACCAATGTCATGAGCGTCAAGCGAAGTTTATCTGCCTTCGCTCAGAACCCGATCATTTTGATTGCAGGTGGTAAAGACAAAAATATGGACTTTGCCCCCTTGGTCGATTTGGTCAAGAAAAAGTGCAAAATCCTAATCCTTTTGGGCGAGTCTAAAGAAAAGATTAATCGTGCCATCGGAGATTATGCTGAAACCTACCTTGTAGGTACTTTTGATGAGGCGGTTCTCCTTGCCTTTCAAAAATCGCGTAGTGGCGATATCATTCTTTTATCCCCCGGCTGCGCGAGTTTTGACATGTTCCGTAACTACGAAGAGCGGGGAGATTATTTCAAGAAGCTGGTCAACCAGCTCTGACATAGGATTTAGGAGTCCAAGTTCGTAAGCTGGTGTTGGATAAAACAACATCTGCGCTTCCGCAGGATGTGGGGGGGGGAGGAGTATGTTGACTCTGAAGTCTTTTAAGGAAGATCGTCGGTCTCTTTTTTCTTGGTCGATTCCAGCCCAAGGAATTGATTTCATGCTCATGGTGACTGTGATTGGTCTAGTTCTTTTTGGACTGATCATGGTTTACAGCTCTTCGTTTATTTATGCGCAAGAACGCACTGGCGATGGCTTTTCATTTATTAAAAAGCAAATGATGCTGGCGGGTCTTGGGGTCTGTTCCATGTTAGTCGTGTGTCGGATTGACTATCGCAAATGGTCAGTCTGGGCCTATCCTCTTCTTGTGGCCTCCATAGCTTTATTGTTCCTGGTAAAGATTCCGGGTATTGGCGCACGTGTCGGTGGAGCTCAGCGATGGATTCGTTTTGGGGGTTTTAATTTTCAGCCAGGAGAACTTGCCAAGTTTGCGGTGATTATCTTTGTTGCTAGTCAATTGGAAAAAAAGCGCGAACGGTTACATACGATTACTGCAGGAGTTCTTTCTCATTTTTTGATCCCACTTCCGGCTCTTCTACTTTTATTGACCCAGCCTGATTTTGGAACAACAGTGATGATTTCCATTGTGATCTTCTTTTTGCTTTTTTTAGCAGGAGTTCCAAAACGTTATTTGGGCATCGCATTACTGCTGGGTGTGATTGTTGGATCTTTGTTGGCTTTTGGTACGGCGTACCGACGGGCTCGAATGATGACCTATTTTGATCCATGGAGAGATCCGGGCGGTAAGGGATTTCAGATTATTCAGTCACTCATTGGTCTTCATACGGGTAGTCTATGGGGTGCAGGTCTTGGAAATGGTAAAGAGAAACTTTTTTTTCTACCAGAAGCTCATAATGATTTTATTTTTGCTGTGATTGGCGAGGAACTAGGTTTTTTGGGCGTTGCCGCAGTCATTTTAGGTTATCTTTATTTTGTTTATCGTGGCTTGAGAATCGCATTTGATTCTGCAAAAAAGTATGGAGATGTTTTTGGAATGCTTTTAGCGGTAGGGATAACTCTTGCGCTAGGACTTCAAGGTTTTGTCAATATGGCAGTGGTTATGGGGCTTCTTCCAACTAAGGGCCTGACATTGCCTTTTATCAGTTATGGTGGTTCAGCTATTCTTGTGGATTTGTTTGCCGTAGGCATTCTTTTAAGTATTGGTCGCGGTCCAAGGGTGCCAAGGAGCTTAATCAAGGGAAGTTGAGATAGTATGTGCTCTTTCAAAACAACAAACACACTCATTGTAGCTGGTGGTGGAACCGGTGGTCATGTTCTTGCTGGCGTAGCAGTTGCTGATGCATGGCGTGACTCTTCAGGAGAACAGGCTAATGTCCTGTTTGTAGGAGCTCGGGGAGGAATCGAAGAGAAGTTGGTTCCTCGGGCAGGTTATCCTCTTTCTCTTCTGAAGCTGGGTTCCTTGAACCGGGTCAGTTGGTTGACACGATTTAAGACGCTTTTTTTACTACCTTTCTCTTTATTTAAATCGCTGGGTATTTTGTTGAGTGCACGTCCAATTGCAGTTTTGGGTGTTGGGGGGTATGCATCCGGTCCCGTCGTTTTGATCGCGCGGATGCTTTCATTTTTTGGATTGATGAACATTCGGACGTCAATTCTTGAGCAAAATTCTGTTCCTGGGTTGACTAATCGAATCTTAGGTCGCGTAGTGCAATGCGTTTTTTGTGCTTTTCCTGGCATGGAATCGAGATTTAAAAAAGATAAGGTCATTCTGACGGGTAATCCTATTCGGTCTTCTATTCGACCACTTCCGTCGGCTCCACGGGATCCTTTCACTGTTTTTATTTTTGGAGGCAGTCAAGGTGCTTTAGGGATTAATACTTTAGTCATCGAGGCTCTTCCGCTTTTTACAGATTTGCAGGACCGTCTTCGTTTTGTTCATCAGACAGGAGAGAAGGATTTTGACCGTGTTTTCGAGGCTTATCAAAAGGCAGGGATAAATTCGCGAGTCGAAAAATTTATCTACGATATGCCCGGAGCCTATGCTGAGGCGTCATTAGTGATTTGTCGTGCTGGATCGTCGACTTTATCTGAAATTGCAGCTGTTGGGCGAGCAGCTGTGCTAGTGCCTTTTCCCTTTGCTTCAGATGATCATCAGGAAAAAAATGCCCGTGTTTTTGCTGATGCTGGGGCCGCCTTTTTACTGGTTCAGAAAACTTCCAATGGACTTGATCTCGCCAGAATCGTAAGAAAGGTATTTAAAGATCACTCAATGATTGATCAGATGGAAAAAGCGGTTTCTACGTTTTACCGACCCAATGCAGCCAAGAGTATTGTTGAGGGTCTCAAAATTTAACGTCGAATCTCGCTCTTTGAGTACATCTGAGTACGCGATTAAACGGGGCGACGAGAAAAATGGGCGAAAAGCATTCAGAAACTCAGCTTCATTTTGTAGGGATTGGTGGAATCGGCATGAGTGGTATTGCCGAGGTTTTCCTGAATCAAGGTTATCGGATTACAGGCTCAGATATCCAGGAGTCGGATACCACTCGACGACTGGTTCAAATGGGCGCAACAATCATGATTGGTCATCGTGCCGAAAATGTTCACGGAGCCAAAGTTGTTGTGATTTCATCGGCTGTAAAACCTTCTAATCCCGAAGTCCAAGAAGCTAAGCGTCTTCGAATTCCAATTATTCCGCGTGCAGAAATGCTGGGCGAACTCATGCGAGGAAAAACCGGAATCGCTATTGCTGGAACTCATGGCAAAACTTCGACAACATCGATGTTGGCAACCATCCTCACTGTAGCTGATTCGGATCCAACATTGGTCATTGGCGGCAAGGTAGATTCGCTTGGAGGCAATGCCAAGTTGGGACGAGGAAAGTATGTCGTCGCCGAAGCAGATGAAAGTGATGGTTCTTTTTTACATCTCCCTGCTACTTTTGCAGTAGTCACCAATATTGATAATGATCATCTGGATCACTACGGAAGTCTTGAAGCAATCGAAGAAACTTTTATCCATTTTGTGAACAAGCTCCCGTTTTACGGAGTGGCTGTGGTGTGTGGAGATGATCCAGGTGTTCGTCGCGCCATGCCAAAATTTGCGAAACCTTTTCTGACTTATGGCTTTTCATCTGAATCTGATTTTTATGCTACGGATTTTCAAGCAAAGCCTTTGGGTTCGACCTTTACGGTGTATGGCAGGACCGAAATTGGAGGCTCTCACCATCAATTAGGCAAGGTTGAGCTCAAGGTTCCAGGAAAACATAATGCTTTGAACGCCATTGCAGCCATAGCGATTGCGCTTCGTCTGAGAATTCCTTTTGAAACAATTGTTCGTGGTTTATCTCAATTTTGCGGTGTTAAAAGAAGATTTGAAGTTCGGTGGCAGGATATTCCTAGTCAACGTGTATTGATCGATGATTACGGTCATCATCCTACGGAAGTGGCTGCAACACTTGCAGCAGCAAGAACGTTCTGGCGAGGTCGAATCGTGACAGTTTTTCAACCTCATCGCTATTCTCGAACTTTGCATTGTCGAGACGGATTTTTAGCGGCTTTTCAAAATACCGATATTTTGCTTTTGACGGATATTTATGCAGCGGGTGAGGATTCTATTGATGGAGTCAGCGCTCGAACTTTAGCAGAGGAGATTCGAAGACTTGCTCCGCTAAGTCAAGAAGTCGTGCATGTCGGAGATCTCACAGCTGCAAAGGATGCGGTTCTTTCACGGTTTAAACCAGGCGATTTGGTTCTTTGTTTAGGTGCGGGTTCTATTACTCGACTTCCAGAGCAATTGATTGGTCAATTGAGTTCAATATGAGTTCGATGAATGCTCGAGTTTGGTTTCAAGAGAATATTGCAAATTTCAGTGGGCAAATATTTTTTGATGAGCCTCTTTCACGTGCAACTTATTACCGAATCGGTGGACCGGCTACCATTTTAGCTATTCCTAAATCTTTAGATGACTTGAAATGGTTAGCTAAAGGAATTAGCTTAACCGGTGTTCGTTTCTTTATTCTAGGCGCAGGATCGAACCTTCTAGTTGCTGATGAGGGTTTTGACGGTTTGGTGATTCGCGTGAATCGGCTGAATCTTGAGTTAAGTTGGACGTTTGAAGACCCTGCGATCGTTCATGCTGGTTCAAGTATCATGATCTCGATGATGTTACGTCGCGCAACCGAAGAAGGTTGGGGGGGGCTCGAGTTTTTAACAGGAGTCCCAGGATCTGTGGGCGGTGCTGTTTTTATGAATGCCGGGACCCATCTTGGAGAATCTAAAGACAGTTTAAGAAAAGTCAAAGTTGTTTCGCTCCTTGATCCCTCCCATGAGATTATTTCTTACGGTCCTGATGAGTTGAAATTTGAATATCGAAAAAATCTTTTTCTTTCGAAATCATCAGTGATTTGGGCTACAGAATGGGTTGTTCGAAAAGAAGAACCTAGCAAGGTTAAGTCCATTATTGATCAAACGCTAGCCCGAAGAAAATCTACTCAGCCCATTGATTTCCCTTCGTGTGGAAGTGTGTTTAAAAACCCGCGCGAGCATGGCAAATCTGCCTGGCAGGTCATCGATGAACTTGGGTTAAGAGGTTATCGAATTGGTGATGCACAATTTTCTGAAAAACACAGTAATTTTATTGTGAATCTTGGTTTAGCAAAGGCTTCAGATGTGCGAGCTTTGATTGAGCTAGCTAAATCCCGAGCTCAAAAAGAACTCGGGATTAGCTTGCATGAAGAGGTTATTTACGTAGGTTAAGTTATTCCTGTGTGTAAGGAATGATTTCGATTTTGTCTGATGAAATGCCCAGTGCCTTTGCCAACGGTTCTTTGATTGAAGTCGCTGTTCCTACAACGCTTACAGCCAAGTTTTCAGGCTTGAGATAACTACGGAGGGCTTCATTCACTTCTTGTAAAGAGAGTTTTGCTAGATTGGGCCCGTAGGATTTCATAAATCCTTCTGGCAGATTTAAAGTGCGTTCCAAAAGTTGATTTTCGACGCGTTTTTTAGCGGTGTTGTACATGAAGCCTGAGCTGTTCACGAGACTGCTCTTAGCAAATTCAAACTCCTCAGGTTTTAATCCTTTTTCTTTGAGATCGCTCACCATTTTGAGTGAATAGGCTAAAGCATCCGGCGTGTCTTTTGCGGCAGGGAAAAGGTGGAGCTGCCATGAGCGAGGTTGCAGTCCAAATCTGAAATAGCTATTGGCACCATAGCTCCAACCTCGTTTGACGCGAATTTCGACCATCATGCGAGCTTGAAATGATCCTCCTCCAAAAGCGAAATTTCCTAAATAAAGGGGGAAAAAACGAGGGTCTTGCATGGTGATTCCAATCTGTCCTGCGTTGACTTGAGTTTGAGTGCGATCGGGTTTATCAAAAATAACAAAGCGTCTATTAGAAGCTTGTTCAGGCGGTATTACTCGTTCTACAGGTGTTGTATAATCTAAATTAGGACGACCCTTAGCTACTGCTTCGCTCCAGTTCTTGATTTGTATTTCGGGAGTGTCGCCTGTCCCCGCAACGAGAAGGTAACGGTCCTGAATCAATCGGTCATAGTGCTTTAAGATTGAGGCGCGATTGAGTTTTTGAATCCCCGCGAGAGTGCCCATGACGGGTCTTCCATAAGGGTGATCATGAAAAAGATAGTGGGTAAATCGACGTGTCCCTAATGTAGAATCAGCACCCAACTCTTGTAAAATTCCAGAGGTGATTTCATTCTTAAGTTTACGAACCTCTCGTTCGGGAAAGTTTGGCTGTGTGAGTACTTCATTTACGAGTGAGAGAAATGGCTTAAGTTCGGACGAAAGCACGGCTCCTCGTAGGATCATTGCTTCTGCTCTGGTTTCAACCTCCAGAGTAGCGCCCATCTGATCGAGAGCAAGGTCGATTTGTTCTTTGGTGCGTGAACGAGTTCCACGTAAAAGCATTTCGCCCATAAAGTTAGTGAGTCCAGCTTGATCCTTTGGATCAGTAACTGAACCTGCTTTAAGAGCTACGTTCACATAAACCAGTGGAAGGCTGCTATCCTGTTCAAAGGCTACTTCGATTCCAGAGGCTTTTTGCGGATGAGCGAGTAGCGTCAATGCGGAAGAGCAAAAGACGAGAGCACGTTGAAAAGACACTCTAAGAGATTTTATCATTTGGGTACTCCCGTGATTACAGAGCGTTGGTTGGGTTGAAAGTAACGTTTGACCACGGCCTGAAGTTCGGGCGCAGTGACTTTCAAAGTTCTGTTCTGGATATCTAGACCGGCTTCGAATTGATTTGCAATGGATTCGTATGTCCCTAAAAATCGAGCTTTTTCGTATGAACTATCCAGTCCTTGATAAAATTGGAAGCTGACGTTGTTCTTGGCTTTCTCCAATTCTTTTTCGCCGATGGGATGTTGAGCTAAACGAGAAAGTTCTTTTAGAATAATTGATTCTGCATGAGCAGCACTTTTCTTATCTTGGAGATTTGAGGTGATCAGAAAGAGAGAAGGATCTTTATCTTCCATTCCATAAGATCCAGCATCTGTTGCAATTCCAGTTTCTACGAGAGCTCGATGCAAACGACTACTTTTTCCGCCGCTTAATACCGATTGTAAAAGATTGAGTGCAGGAATGTCTTCATTTTGAACTGCCGGAATGTGATATCCCATCATGAGCTTTTCAGTCTTCATATTGAGTTTTAGAGTTTTATGACGAGCACTTTCTTGAGCGGGTTCTACGGCAATCGGATGAGTCTGTGCAAACTGGCTTGGGATTTTGCCATAAAATTTTCGAATTGTTTTAATGACCTGCTCGGTATCAACATCGCCTACGATAACAATGGTTGCGTGATTTGGGCTATAGTAGGACTGATAAAAACTCACCGCATCCTTACCTGACATGCGATCAAGATCAGCCTGATAGCCGATCACTGGCCAATGATAGGGGTGCTGAGTAAAAGCAAGTTCAAAAAGCTCTTGATACATCATTCCGTCTGGACTGTTTTCATTACGGAATCGACGCTCATTTTGGACCACCTCGGTCTCTGTTTTGAATGCTTGGTCATTAACCATGAGGTTAATCATTCTTTCGCTCTCGAGCTCGGCAATCAATTCGAGGCGATCCTTTGGAAGTTCCTGAATGTATGCTGTGTAATCGCGGCTGGTAAATGCGTTTTCGCCTTCAACGCCAGCTGCTTCAAGGAGTCGGTCAAATTCCCCATCTTTAAGGTGCTTGGTTTCCTTAAACATCATGTGTTCAAAAAGATGGGCGAGTCCTGTATATTGAGGGATCTCATCGCGAGATCCTACTCGAAACCAAGTTTGATAAGCAAAAGTTGGAGAAGTGTGATCTTCAACTACTAGAACCCTCAAGCCATTATCGAGTACAAATTTGTTTACTTGGAAAGTACCTACGAGAGGTTTGGTTTCGGCAGTGGGGGCAGGCTTAAGTCCAGCACATCCAGTGAGTGTGCTTACTGATAGCGTCGACAATATAGATAAATGAATGATGAGTGTGACAGTTTTAAAATAAGAAGGATATTTTTGGAATATTCTGAACATGTCTCAGACCCTAACAGGGGAAAAAAATAAATTCTAGATTTTCTCTGAGACCTTGTTTGTATTTCGGGCGATTGTCTAAAAATTGGGCACCCCTTTTTAACGGACCAAGGATTAAAGTTGCTTTGAACTTGGCACTCTCCTGGCATGGCGTAGCATTGATTTTTAAAAGACGCCTTGCATTAAGGAGTTGAAGTTCATGCGGGATTCTTTGAAGGTATGTTTAAAAGTGAGTGTAGTGTGTTCTGTTGTGTTCGCTATCGGTAGTTTGACACTGGCTCAAGCATCAACAAAAGTGTATCAGCTCAAAGGAAGATGTGGTGGGCTTCCAAGAGTCGATTTGAAAACTCCTCCTGGCTTTTGTGTAGGAATGGTTGATCAGGGCGAAGAATTAATTATGCCTCGAGGAATTGTGAGTTTAGATTCAAACACCTTGTTGCTGGTTGATATGGGTGGATGGACTCAAGATAATGGAAGGATCTACTTGTTTCGAAGAGATTCGGCAAATTTTAAGCGCGAGCTGATTCTTGATAAAAATAAATTAACTTCGCAAGATGCAAAAATATTAGATCGCCCCCATGGAGCGGCAATTGGACTTGATGGCAAAGTTTATATTGCATCTGCTGGAACGATTTTTCGCTTTAAGCCGCTTGACTCCTCACCAGAAAAGACGATCGAAGTGATTGTGAAGGATCTTCCTGATGACGGAAGACATCCTTTAAAGAGTATTGTTTTTGATTCAGCTGGATACCTTTATCTCAATATTGGATCTTTATCTGACCACTGTGAAACTCAAGAAGGCTTTCCGCCGGATCCAAAACGTCAATGTATGGAATCAGATGGCCAGAGGTCTGAAAAGCGTAGGGGAGTGATTAGACGCTACTCGATAGATCCACAGGGTAATATTGACCCTCATTTTACGGTCTTTGCTGAAGGCCTACGGAATTCTATGGCGCTGGCTCTGCACCCAAAATCTCATATTTTATTTCAAGGTGAGAACGGGAGTGACGGAGATGCTCAAATTGTCCCTGAAGAATTGAATCTCATCGAAGAAGGAAAGCATTATGGATGGCCTTATTGTTCAGGAGATGCCCCAAGCGCGGAATATCCCAATTCACAGTGTTCTAAGTATCAGTCGCCATCGCTTTTATGGCCAGCTCATGCTGCGCCACTTGGGATGTATTTTTATCAAGGGAAAATGTTTCCGGCTGACTATTTCGAGAAGTTAATCGTAGCATTTCACGGTTATCGAGATAGCGGACATCGGATTGTGGTTTTTGATTCGGATCGTCATGGTCATCCTATAGGCAAGCCTTTCAACTTAGTTTATGGATGGGATGAATCAAAGAGTCATCCAAAAGGATCTCCGGTAGCAATGACTGTGGCAGAAGACGGATCGTTATTTGTCACTGAGGACCGCAATCATACTATTTTGCGAATTTATTTTGATCCCGCAGAAGTTCGCTAGCCTGAGAGATACCTTTTTGAGTAAGCTCATAATATGAGGGACTTAAAAAGGGCTTTGGTCATATGCTTTACAACAGCTGTTATGCTGGGTTCAGCTATCAGTTTATACATTGCTGTCCACTCGTCCTTATTTTTAGTGCAAGTCGTTGAGGTGGCGGATCAACCTGAGAATGCGCCGGTGGATGCGCAAACCATCACTCAGCTGGCGGCTGTTCCTACGGGAGAAGCAAATCTCTTTGAATTAGATCTTAAGGAAGTAGAAAATAGGATTCTTGCTAATCAGTGGATTCGAGAAGTACGTCTACAAAAGCGGTTTCCACAAACATTATCGGTAGCTGTGATCTTTCGCGAACCTAAGGCCTTATTTCAGGGGCCTGATGGAGTATTGTCTTATATTGATTTTGACGGAAAGCCGTTCGGAAGATTAAATCTTCAATTTATTTCAGACCTTCCACTGTTATCCGGATTTTCTACTGATCTACAGGATCAGTCTAAAATTAAAAATGCTCTTCAAATTTTGAATTCGTGGGAAGAGTCCTCTCTAAACTCTGTGGCAGAGCTTTCAACTTTGAGCTGGGATTCTCAGTATGGTTATCGAGCCTTGATTTCGTATTCGTTGGGGAAAAGTCAATCTCACGTGCGAGTGACGGTGGATTTGGGTCAAGAAGTTGACGCTGATTCGGCATCTCAACTACAGAGGCTTTCTCGAGTCATTCATTACCTGTCCTTGCATTCCATGAATGTGCGCCAGATCTTTGCCGATGTTGGGAAAAAAATAGTTGTTAAAACCTCCCGAGGTTCATAGAATTTCTAATTAGGTAATTTTTGCCTGCTGAGTGCTTCATTATGAAATACTCACAGAGTCCCATGGGAGGGATTCTCAGTATGTCCAAAAAGGACTTCGTTATTGGTTTAGATATTGGAGCAACAAAGATTTGCTGCGCCGTAGGCGAAGTCGCAGATGAATCTCCAAATGTCGCAAAAGTAGTTGGTTTCGGCGTTGTACCATTTTCTGGTATACTTAAAGGTGTTGTAGTAGATGCAGATGCCACTGTTCAGAGCATTAGTAAGGCGTTTGAACAGGCAAGAATCATGGTTATTGAAAGAGATTTGATTCTTTCGCCTACGATTCCGATTGTGACTGGGGCAGTTACTTCTTCTCAAAGCGTCGTCAATTGTGCTTATGAAGCTGGAATAAATTTTACGGACTTTTGCCTCGAGTCCATTGCATCAGCAGAAGCTGTCCTTACTCCTGAGCAAAAAGAAACCGGGGTCGTTCTTGTTGATATTGGCGGATCTACCTGCGATCTTGTCATTTATAAGAATGGGGTCATTGTTCATACAGCAGTCTTAGGTATCGGCGGTAATCATATTACTTATGATGTCTCCGTAGGTCTCGATTTACCTTTTGAAGAAGCCGAGTCGATCAAAGTGACTCAATGCATAGCTGTTCCATCGGTGTTAGGCCGAGAAACTCATAAGTTTTTAGATAGAATTGTTGCATGTCGTGTTGAAGAAATTCTTTATTACATCCACCGTGAAGTGGTGAACTCCGGTTTTAATTCTACGGTAGGTGGTGCAATCGTAATTACCGGAGGAACGACTTTGATGAGAGGTATGCCAGAGCTTGCTCAAATGATTTTTGATCTACCTGTCAAGTTGGGTTTACCAGTTAATGGAGTTATGCTGCCTGAGTCTTTCAATTCTCCGCGATTTTCTACTGCCATTGGTTTTATTAAATATGGATTACGTAATATCCAAAAAAGTAAATCCCTCGCCCAGGAGCAAAAAAACATCTACGACAAGGTTCGTGGTTCTATGCGTACTTGGATCAAGGATTTGTTCTAAAGGTTTTATTTTTGGGGAGATGCGTTCTTCGGAACGTGAGGTTCAATCGCAATAAAGAAAAGGAATTTCTTTCATGTTTGAAATCGATCAAATTGCTAGTCAAGGTGCAAAGATTAAGGTTATCGGTGTAGGTGGCAGTGGTTGTAATGCTGTAAATACGATGATTCGAATGGGGCTCGACGGGGTCGAATTTATTACTGCAAATACGGATCGTCAAGCTCTCGATGCTTCGCTTGCCCCCACAAAGCTCGCCATCGGTCAGGAATTGACCAAGGGTTTAGGTGCAGGCGCCAATCCTGAAATTGGTCGAAATGCTGCGCTAGAAGACTATGCCCGCATTTCTGATCTTCTTGCTGGATCAGACATGGTTTTTATCACTGCTGGAATGGGCGGTGGTACTGGTACTGGCGCTGCGCCCGTGTTTGCAAAGATTGCAAAAGAAGTCGGTGCATTGACGGTAGGCGTGGTTACCAAACCATTTATATTTGAAGGAAGAAAGCGAATGAAACACGCTCAGCAAGGAATGGCGTGTCTTCGTGAAAATGTTGATTCACTCATCATGATTCCAAACCAGCGTTTGCTCTCTCTGGCTGGCGCCACTCTTTCGATGATTGATGCGTTTAAAAAAGCTGACGAAGTACTTCTGAATGCAGTTCAAGGGATTTCTGATTTGATTAATCACACCGGCTTGATCAATAGCGATTTTGCTGATGTGAGGACAATTATGCAGAATAAGGGTCTTGCTTTAATGGGCATTGGTTATGGCGAAGGCGAAAATCGCGCTATTGAAGCCGCTACTGCTGCAATTTCGAGTCCTCTTCTCGAAGATATTTCGATTGATGGTGCAACGGGCATTATTATTAATATTACGGGTGGATCTAATCTCAAGATTCATGAAGTAAACGAGGCTACCACGTTGATCATGGAAGCTGCTCATGAAGATGCAGAAATCATCTTTGGTACAGTTATTGATGATGCACTAAATGATACGGTCAAGGTCACGGTTGTTGCTACAGGTCTTACTTGTAATTCGGATGAAGCTCCTAAGGTAAGCGCTGTAATTAATCAAATGCCATCATCGGTACGAACTCAAGTGCAAGTTCCTGCTTCCGTGGTGGTCGATCCGATTCCGGTCATTGAATCTGTTCAGCCTCCTGCAGTGGTCATGCCTCCTAAGCCAAATTCGGCAATGATTGCAATGAATAATGATAGTGTAATCGTAACCGATTCTTTTCAGATTCCATTGCAAAGTCCAGTTGAGCAGCGAGAAATTCACACTGTTTCTGATGTTCCGCCTGCGCCTGTTGGTAATATGGGAATTGGTGCGGAAGGTGGTGAGCTGGCTCGAGCACGTGCAATTGCTCAAAAATTGGGTATTACCAATTTGACCGATAACGATTACGATATTCCAGCTTATTTACGTCGCCAGCATGAGAGAGAGTTTTAATTTCCTCTAGGCTCCTAGGAGCAAATCGAGTGAGAGAAGGAAAAGCCAATCCTTCTCTCACTCATGATCTAAATCCAATAATTACCCCTAAAATAATTAGACAAAATGAAATCAGGTGCTTTACCTGAGGGCTTTCTCCTAATCCGATCCACGCAAATCCAATAAAAACAATCAAACTGATGCATTCTTGCAAAATCTTGAGCTGATAAGCACTGAGAGTTCCATATCCAAAACGATTTGCTGGAACTTGAAGAGCATATTCAGGTAAGGCAAGAATCCAGCTACCTAAAATCGCTAGAAATAAACTCATCGTTTTGAGTCTAAGATGCCCATACCAAGCAATGGTCATGAAGCAATTTGAGAGAAATAAAAGAGCCGCTGTTCGAATAAGTGAATTCCACATGTGTGATAGAGAGTTTAAATTCTTATAAAAACTTTGATGAAACGTTCAAAACTTTATCGAAGTTTAATAGAAAAGCAATCCATCACAAAAAAAATAAAGTGGCGCGTCAAATTTGCAAAATAATACTTGCTCGGTAAACTGCCGGTAGAAAATTCGTTCTCGCCTAGAACTGATTCGATGGCACGAGCGGACTTTATGGGGGAAGTGAGAATGTTTAAAGTTAAAAGTAAGGCAGTAATTGCTCTTGGGCTATGTGTCAGCTCAGTTGTTGCAGCAGCTGAGTATGTCCCGGGCGAAGTTATTGTGAAATACAAAGATGGCATGTTTCGTACTCGCACAATGATGAACAGTCTTTATCGATCATTGGGCGTCAAAAAGGTAAAACATTTTTCTGGTTCGATGACGGGCTATGATCAACTCATTCTCCAGGAAAATATCAAGGTCGAAGATGCTGTTGCAGAGCTTAATAAGAGCGAAACTGTTGAATACGCTCAGCCTAACTACATTCTTCGAATTCAACCCATCCATGCTGAAAATGAAGTAGCTAATCCTGGTGAGAAACAGCCTTGTATTTTTCCAGGGATTCCATTTCCTCCTGGATGTGAAGATGGTGACAATCCAGGTGTTCCAGGGTTTCCAGGTAATCCGGGCCACCCAGGTAATCCACCTGGTAATCCACCTGGTAATCCACCTGGTAATCCACCTGGTAATCCACCTAGCAATCCCGGTCGTCCGGCTGTGATGGATCCTCCAGCAGAGGTTATTCCTGCTGTAGAAGATCCTAATTTAAAGAAAGCATATGGATTGAAAAAAATCGGTGCTACCGAGGTTTGGGGAGTTCAGAAGGGAAGTAAGCAAATCATCGTCGCTGATATCGATACCGGCGTTGATTACAATCACGAAGATCTTTCATTCAATATGTGGAGAAATCCAAACCCAACAAAGAACGACGTCGTTGGTTTTGATTTCGTTCACAACGATGGACTTCCTTTTGATGATAACGAACACGGAACTCATACTTCAGGAACCATTGGTGCAGTAGGTGGAAACGGCGTGGGTATTTCTGGCGTTGCTCAGCGCGTCTCGATCATGGCACTTAAGTTCCTTTCAGGGGAAGGAAGTGGATCTTCAGCTGATGCAATTCGAGCAATGGATTACGCAATTGAGCACGGTGCGAAGGTTCTCAGCAATAGTTGGGGTGGCAAGGGAGACGATGGCGGAAATCAAGCATTGAAAGACGCTATCGAGAGAGCGCGAGCCAAGGATGTGTTGTTCGTAGCAGCTGCGGGTAACGACGGAACAGATAATGACGGTTCAGACCCAAGTTTTCCTGCTTCGTTTGATAATGATAATATGCTTACCGTTGCGGCTACAGATGAAAAGGATGAAATGACCTTCTTTTCAAATTATGGAAAGAAGACAACCCATGTCGGTGCTCCTGGTGCAAATATTTACAGCACAATTCCTGGCAACAAGTATGCTTCGCTCTCAGGGACATCAATGGCATGTCCACATGTTGCAGGGGCAGCAGCTTTAGTTTGGTCGAAACATCCTAACTGGACTTACAAGCAAGTAAAGCAAGTATTGATGGATACTGCTGATCAACTGCCAACCCTCAAGGGTAAGACAGTGAGCGGTGGTCGTATTAATATCTTGAAGGCTCTTCAACAGGAGCTTTATAATTAATGTGGGGCACTCGAAGGAATGTGAAAGCAATTCAAGTTTAGCTTGAGTCGAAGCCAAGCATTCGGCTGATCTGGGGGCCCTGAAGTTAGGGCCCCCGTTTAATAATAAGAGGAGACCAGCATGGTCTCCCCTTTTGCATTGGATTAAGCGTATTTTCTTGAAAATCCTTCACCCATGCTTTTAGATAGACGTCCAGCAGCGGTTAGGATTTCTTTGCGTTCTTGTTCTTCTTTGCAAGAGACGCAGAGAGTTGCCGTCGGTCTAGCTTCAAGGCGGCGCAATTCAATATCTTCGTCACACTCTTCGCAGAGACCAAAAGTTCCCTCTTCAATACGCATTAAAGCTTCTTCCAATTTTTTTATGTAGAGAGTCTCACGATTTCTTAATCTCATTCGCATAGACTGCTCAACATCGGTGCTCGCTTGATCTACTTCATCATAACGATCATCCAGGTTCACACTAAAATCTTCCCTGACAATCCGATCATTAAAAATAAGACTTTCTTTTTGAGAGTTAAAGATCTTCTTGAACTTCCTTAATTGTTCTTGAGTCACGGTGCTCCTCCCCCTTTAAGTTCCCGTATGACTGCTTGACTGATCGCTTGAAGGGTCTCCATGACGCCAGTCCCGCGATTTGCGATTGCTTCGAAATAAGGCCTTTTTAACGGATTAAAAGTGGCCTGTAATTCCGAAACGGGTACAGCACCGGACAGATCCCGCTTGTTGTACTGAAAAACAAGCGGCAGTCTGTCTAGATCGTAACCCTGTCGATCGAGGCTCCTTCGTAGAGACTCAAGACTTTCAATATTGGCTTCCATTCGTTCTGGCTGACTGTCGACTACAAAGACAATCCCATCGACTCCTCTTAAGAGAAATGGACGAGAGTTTTCATAAAAGGTCTGCCCGGGGATGGAAAAAATGTGAAATCGTGTTTTATAACCTCGGATTTCTCCGACTCCCATTGGGAGAAAATCGTAAAAGAGAGTTCTCTCATTTTCTGTGCTTAATGGCATCAGCTTGCCCGTTTGTTCTGGGTGGGTTTGTTCATAAATGAATTGAACATTCGTTGTTTTTCCACCAAGACCCGTACCAGCATAGATAATCTTACAGTTGATTTCCCTACCGACGCGGTTGATAAAGCTCACTCAGGCGATCTCCATCCGATTTTCAATTGCTTTTCCAATTGTTTGATGATCTGTGTATTCGAGCATTCCACCTACAGGAAGGCCGTGTGCTAGTTTAGTTGTTTTTAAACCAAAAGTTTTCATCAGTCTTGCGAGATAAAGTGAGGTGGTCTCGCCTTCAACACTGGGGTTGGTTGCTAAAATGATTTCACGAATAGGAAGATTTTTTTCTGTAGCTGCAATACGCGCTAAAAGCTCCCGAATTTTTAAATCGTCTGGTCCTATTCCATCCAAGGGTGATAAGGCGCCATGAAGCACATGATAAGTACCTCGATAGCTTCTTGTTTGCTCGATTGAGAAGACATCCGTGGGACGTTCAACAACGCAGATTAAACTAGGATCGCGTTGTGAGTCCGTACAAATTCTGCAGGGATTGAGGTCTGTAAAAGTGAAGCATTGATTGCAGAGAATAATTTTATGTTTTGCGTTTAAAATAGCATCAGATAATGCCTTTGAATAATTCTCATCTTGCTTCAATATAAAATAGGCTAGGCGGGTTGCTGTCTTTTCGCCAATTCCCGGTAGTTTTGAAAGTTGAAAAATCAATTTAGCTACCGGATCCTCTTTTGAGGATGAAGGGTGAAAAACAGATTCAGCTGTTGGCATCGTTGAGCTCAATAGGTCCTAGTTCTCCTCCGAAAAGCGTTTTTGCTTCTCGGATAATAGGGTGATTCTGCGCCGCTTCTCTCGCTGCTTGTTCACGCTCCTGGGTAATGCGCTCCTTACGGGCAGCGAGGCTTTCGCCTTCTTCTTTTAACTCTAATTGGATTCGAATTGCCTGTCCAAAATACTCTCTTGAAAGAAAGATGAGTTGTTCGTTGTAAATGCGGGATTGGAGTTGTTCTTTAAAGTAAGAATCTTTGGGATGAAAATTAATGGTTAAAATGTTTTCACTAGAGTAGGGCAAAGTCAGAAGGGTGCCATGTTCAAGTAATGTTGCTAATAGCGGCCGAGGTTTTCTGACATGTTCAATAAAATTTTCCCAACTGATTGGGGCAGCTTTTTCGGGCGAGCTCAGTGGATTAGGAGAACCGCTCGCACTCGGAGATGCTGGAACCGGAGCTTGAATTGGAACTTGAACTTTGAGATCAGGCTTAGTCTCTTGTTTAATTTCTAATTTGGGTGAAGTGACTTGAACTGAAGGTTTTTTAACGGTTCCGCCGCTTCCCTCATTCTCTTGTCTCTGACTATCTACATAAATTAATGTTTCAGCCGTTGCACACTTTACGATCAGAACATCTAGGACTAATTTGGGGTGAGGTGAACGAGCAACCCATTCCATTCCATGGTGCAGAGCTTGAAACATCAACTCGAGCTCCTCGAGCGAGCGTTTTTCTGAAATGGAAGACAGTTGTTTCCATTCGTCGCTCGACATATTCTCAAGTGCGCCTAATTGATTGGCACCGATCTTCGCAAGAATGGCGCCGTGCATGAATTCCACGAGGCTACAAGTTAAAACCCGAAGATCATGACCTTTGGAGTAAGCCTGCTCTACAAAAGCTAAAGCCTCAAGTGGCTTTCGAGAAAAAATGCCCTCGAGAATTCCAAGAACAGTTTCTCCTTCTACCATGCTCACGCTTTCTCGAACGGACTGAAGAGTCAATTCGCTGCCAGAAAAAGCAATGACCTGGTCGAGAAGTGAGAGAGCATCTCTCATGCTCCCTTCGGCAGAGCGTGCGATAAGAGCTAAAGCAGCCGATTCTGCTCGCACTCCTTCTGCGCTGGTTACTTCAGTGAGGCGATTTTGAATTTGTGTTGAATTGACACGTTGAAAATCAAATCTCTGACAACGCGAAAGGATGGTTGCTGGAATCTTATGAGGTTCAGTTGTCGCAAATATAAAAAGAACGTGAGCAGGTGGTTCTTCAAGAGTTTTTAATAATGCATTAAATGCTGCGGTAGTCAGCATATGTACTTCGTCAATGATGTAAATTTTTCTAGATCCTGAAGAAGGGAGATATTTTGCGTTTTCGCGAATTTCTCGGACGGCTTCAACACCATTGTTTGAGGCGCCGTCAATCTCCATGACATCAATGCTAGTGCCTGAACTGATTTCTTTGCAGTTGGCACATTCACCACAAGAAAAAAGCCAATTATCTTTAAGCTGAGTTGCTTCGCATCGAATCGCTTTAGCTAAAATTCTAGCAATCGATGTTTTCCCAATGCCTCTGGAGCCAGTAAAAAGATAAGCTTGGTGAATTCGTTCGGCGTGGATCGCGTTGATGAGTGTGCGAACCACCGAATCTTGGCCAACAATGTCCGAGAATTGTGCAGGACGCCACTTTCTGGCAAGCACTACATAAGAGGCCAAGCGTTATCCTTTCTTTCGCTTTCTGAAGGCTTTCATGTCATTTTCGTGCGGCGAACTTACTCTGCTTAAAAGAGATAAACAAGCGGAAACATGAGTCTTTAGCTAGTTACTCCTGAGCCTGTCGGGCCAAGAAGAGGGATTTTTTCTTGGTTCAGATACTGAATTAATTTTTGATTAAATTCCGAAAGAGTAGCTCCTTGATCGCTGCTCTGCCTGACCCAAAAGCCAATCGTAATCAATTGATGTCCTTCACTGAGGCTAGTGAGATGAATCCAGATCCCTTGCGAACGATCGATTTTTTCAATTTGTTCAATCATTTTAAGGCATGTAGTCTGGATTTTTTCAAAAGAGATCAGGCAAGGAACGCGAATCGAAGTCGTACAGCAAACTTGAGGAAAGGGACTTGATAAGTTGATAATTTTTGTATTCACCAGTTCCGAATTGGGAACGATCAGCATATTTCCATCGCCGGTTTTGATTCGTGTACTTCGGAGACCGATTTCGTCGACTTCTCCTGTGTTTCCACCTAAATTGACTCGATCTCCGGGCTTTAGATTTCGATCGATGATCAGAGTGAAGCCCGAAATCATGTTTGACAACGTTTCTTTGGCAGCGAGACCTACAGCGAGCGAGCTGACGCCAAGTGCTGTAATCAATGACATGACGTCATAGTTGAATCGCTTGAGCACCATAATTCCACCGGAGAGAAACACGAAAAGCGTGACAACATTTCTCATCAGTGGGATGAATCCTTGGTACAGCACAGTAGACGTATTAGAATGGGACACTCCCCAATCAATAGCAACGAGGATCGTTCTTCTGGCGAGCCAGAGAAGGATCATGACAGCAACGAGATAAGCGCCGCTATCCATCCAAGCTAAAAACTTCGGATTAAGGGGGACGATATCAATCAGAATTCTGAGACCCAAGATATAGATGAGATTTGAGATTGCGGGAGCGAGAGCGCTCAAGAATTCCCAATTCTTATTTTTTCCGGCCCATTTCAGGATGGCGCGTGTGACCGAGGCAAGTCCTAAAGTAGCGAAAATAACGACGGTAGCAATGACCCACTCTTGTTGAGTGAATTTCCATTCCATTGAGTTCATTTTGTTATTCCCTATGGTTAAATTCGGTATCATATCCATGATGAAATTCTCCATTGAAATTAGATGGGTCGAATGCCAAACTCCTAGCGTTGTTGGGGTACAGCGTGGGCCAATTTCAATTACAAACTTATCAAGTGCTTGCCAGTATTCCGTTTGGTCAAACTCGAGCTTATGGGTGGGTTGCAAGTCGATTAGGACGAGCGACTGTAACTCGTGCAGTGGGGCAAGCTCTCCGAAATAATCTTTTGCCTATTTTGATTCCTTGTCATCGAGTCGTCTCGGTTGCGTCATTGGGTGGTTTTATGGGAATTATTGATTCCAGTCGTCCGGAGTTGGATCTGAAGCGAAGGCTTCAGGCAATAGAGCAAGATTATGTCAATCCGCCACTTCCGTTTGAGTTGCCCGAAATGGTTCTGGATGTGGCGCGCTGAGGCTGCGAGTTTTTGAGTCCCAAATTTCACCAATTAATCCATAAATAGAGCCGATAGTTGCATCAGGCGAAAAGTAAAAAGGTGCCAGTAATATATTTGCCATCAGATATTGTGTAGTGCCTCTGGCCATTGCGATTTTACCATTAACTCGCGTGATAGGGGTTGTATTCATCAACCACATCAAAATTTTTGTTTTCTCTGCGTCTCCTTCGGTCATGTCCACGATTCGTGATTCGATCAATCGTTTGAGAATCTCTTGAGTTCGTAGATAACCACAATCGAGCTCGTCATTACTACTGAAGAGACTAGATAAAAGCATCGAGTGAAGTCGAGAATCGTGGTTTTGATCACAACTATCGAGCAAGCCTTCCAAGCCAGTAGCGATAATCGTGAGGATATCAAGATCTGCTACGTCAATGTATTCAGACATTTTTTGACCTTGGGCAAAAAGTTTTTCAAATGTCATCTTGCAGGATTTATTAAATTCAAAAGCAATGCAGCTTTCGTAAGTTCTTGGAAAGTTTTCTCGTAATAATGGCCCAATATTTTGAATAATATCATCGCGACTGATCTGAAGTTTTACTGAAGTGTGATCTTCTTTTAGGAGTTGGAGGTAAGAATTTCGATATTGTGGCAAGGAATCGATATGAGTTAGAATCGCTGTGATTGAAAGTTGATCTAAATAAAGTGAACTCTTATTTGGGAGAATGATCATCGATAGTAAGTTAGTTAAGATATTGGATTCTTCCGCACTTCGCTTGACTAAGAGGTCGCTCGTGATTGCAGTTAGTCTTGCAAATCCACCGATATTCCAACGTCGATTAATGAGAGGACGGCTTTCATCAAAGGGACGGTGTTGAAGTTTTCTTTCGATGTTTCCGATAAATCGCTGAATCGTTTCCGTCGCGCTTACGCCGACCGTAATCAGTTGTACTAAGTTGTCATTTTCATCGCCTAGATCAGTAGTGATAAAACTGGGATTGCAGCTTTTCCATGGAACTGATGAAGGACGACATTCATTATGAAAAAGCTCAATGACCTGTCCTGCAAGTTCATAAAAAAGTGAAATTTTGGCAAACTGCTCACCATTAAAAGGGGATGCTTTTTGTCCATGTTGAAGATTTTTTACGCGCCATGCTACTTTTAATGACGGAATTTGATTTGCTACAACGTCGTAATCAGGAAGAACGCATTGTGTCCAATAAGTTGCCTCAGGGTTTTTGCATTGATGATTTCGAGTCGCATCTACAAATTTTTGAATCCCGTCGAGAATTGATTCTTGTGTTCGCTGCATGATTTCAAAACATCGGATAATGACTTCCGGATAAATGACCTCTTCTGTTGATCGGTATTTAAACCTTCGGATCACTCGGAGAGAGTCGAGTAAATTTGTCGGAGGATTGGCTCTCATTTTTCTGCTAAATTCAATCCAGCGAGTAGGGTAAAGAGGGTTCAGCCTGGGGGAGTGAAACCATTCATTGATTTTAGATGAAAGTTCCTTCAAAGATTCTCTAATTTTTTTGATTTGTTCACTCGAGATTTCATGTACTGGATTGAGTAAGAACTCAATCCAATCTCGAGCAGGCTCAAATTTTTGAACCATCAGATCTAAGCAAGAGGCAATGCCTTGTGTGTACCAGATTTCTGGAGTTTGAAATGTAGGACACACCGTATTTAAGGTATTAATCGCTACTTCACTTCCTGCTTCTAAACTTCCAAGAATATCAGGGTCGTGAATATCAAAGGCGATGATGAGTGCTTGAGAAAAATCACTGGATTTCATCACCCAATCCATTCGATGCAAAGTAGAAGAAATGAGTTGTATGCTTTTTTTTACATCATCGAAAGTGATAGAGCTTTTTGGATTTCTTATTTTTTCATAAAGAAATCGAGCTTCTCTTCTTTGGGATTTAATCCATGTGAGCCACTCATTTAATTTTGCTCTGTTTAAGTCTCCTTTGAATCCAAAGAGCCGTTTAATTATAAGGATTTGTTGAATAGATTGCTCTACATCCCCAGTTAATTCGATGACTCGGTTTCGAATGAGGCTTGCTATTTCTGTATCGGATAACGTTTCATTTTTTTCTCCTTCTACTTGATCCCAAATTTTATCAATTTTTTGAGCCCAGCATTGAAAGGTAGATTCAGAGAGTTCCTCTGTCTCCGTGAGGATGTTTTGAATGGGTGAGCATTCTTTTTTGATCATTTCTGGCTGAGAAAGTATGTTGGGCTTAGTTTTTTCTCCCCACTGATTTTGAAGAGAGCAGCCATGGATCAGAAGGAAAAAAAGGGTTGTACCGAAGATGCAAAAGAGGAAGTTAATCCAGCGGCGTATTACCATGTGTATCGACCTCCAATCACTACTGAGTCATATGTCTTCCAATTGCTCAGGTAGCTTTCATTCGTCCCTGTTATTAAATTTGTATTAAAAAAAATACTCATCCCTCGCTCTAGCAAGTAGTCAATATTTGTATGAATCCAGCGATCTTTTTCTGGAGACTGGAGATGTTGCTCAACTCTTAAGCGAGTCGATAATTTCTCTTTTAAAAACGCATGAGAGATTTCAATCCAAAAAAGATTTTCTGCATAATCTGAATTTTTTATGGATGGCGAGTTTATTAAGTCTAAGGAGATGGATGAGTGTGTTCGGAAAGTGGTTAGATAGCCTGTTGTTAAAAAATTTCTTAAACCCACTGATGCAGAAAAGGTAATTTGATTCGAGTACCCAAGAGTTCGTCCATAAACTGCCTCAATTTGAGCCATATTGAGAGCCTTAAATAGAGGAGAGGTTGTAAGAATTTCCCACCTCAGGCCATAAAAAGTTTCTCGCGGAAAAGAAGGGATTACGGTTGCCAGAACTGAAACGCCGTTTTGTTTAACTTTTAAGACTCCCGAAGCGTGAATTTTAGGTGAAGGTATTGGTGCAGACCAGGTCATTAATGAGATTTTTTGCCATTGCAATTGATGTCCGATTTCTAAGAAATATTGGGGCTGGAGAATAATGCTGCCGATGTCGTCTCGTAGGATGCGGTAGTGAAGAGGGAAAGACTCTCGATTGATAATGATTTCACTGGGGGGTGTTCGAGCGAACCGAGGGCCTGTGGCTGGATTAGTTTCTGAAAATTCTATGGACGGCCCAAAGTTTGGCAAAAAAATGGGTGAAAAGCAGGCAGTGATAAAAAGGCCAGTTGTGCGCTCAGCGACATTTCTATTCAATATTTTAAAATGAGCCCCAATCCCTAGCCATCCAGATACTCTGGATTCTAATGGATTCGACTGATTTTGAACCCATCGTGTCCCGATAGCTGATGTTGGTAGAATTGCATTTTTGGAATCAGATTCGCTGAGAGGGTGAGTGCGACCGATCCAGAGGTGGCTGCCTGAACTGAGGGCGATTCGGTTTAAGGTCGAATCGAGATCAAAGCTCCGATCACCATTTCGGTCTGTTTCAAAAAAAGAATAAAAATGAAGCTCTCTTGATGGGAGTGGTGATGAGTGTGGATTTTCAAAATTGTTTAAAGTGTAGGTTGAGCGAAGATGGACTTGAAGATCAACCCGCCCGATCGGTATTTGTTCTGATGCGAACTGAACAGCACTGACTCTGGTAGTTGTAGTCGGGGCAAGTGTTGATGGACTGAGATGAGGAATTTCAGCTTTTAATAAGCTTGGAAAAAGAATAGAGCTTAAACAAAGTAAATGAGAAATAAATCGATACGACCCCCGCATAGTCGTACTGACTATGCGGGCATTAGAATTAAGTCAATTGAACTTCATTTAGATTGCTTTTCGAGATCTCTCCAGCTTTTTCCTTCTCGGGCTTTCGAGTCTAATTGAAATTTTTGTACAGCAAGATTGTGTTCTTCTAGAGTTCGACTGAACTGATGTGTGCCGTTGTTATGGGAAACAAAATAAAGGTACTCGGAATCTGCAGGATAAAGCACTGCATGAATGGCTTCTTTTCCAGGATTAGCGATGGGACCTAGAGGTAATCCCGCAACTGCATAAGTATTGTATGGAGTGGTTTCAAGGAGGTCTGATTTATGAAGATTGCCCTGATAGCGTTCCCAGATTCCGTAGATGGTAGTTGGGTCACTCTGCAGTCGCATCTTTTTCTTGAGTCGATTAAAAAAGACAGAAGCAATCAACGGCCTTTCTTGAGAAGCTCCAGTTTCTTTTTCGATGATCGAAGCTAATGTCATTGCTTGATATTGAGTGAGTCCGAGTTCTCGTGCTCGAGAGTCTTCGGCAGCTCCCCAAATGGTTCGATATTGTTTGATCATGAGACGAATGATCTCTTGTGTCGACATTGTTTTATTGAAATTGTAGGTGTTTGGAAAAAGAAAGCCTTCTAATGAGATGATGACACTTGGGTCAAAGCCAAGTGAAGAAATGAATTCCCGGCTTTTGCAAAGCTTGAGGAATTCTTGTTTTGAACTGAGTTTTTGTTTTTCTAAATGATCAGCAATCTCGTACATATTTTCGCCTTCGATCACGGTTACTGATCGCGCAACGCTGATCCCTGAGCTTAAAAGAGAAAAAATCTTAAATGGGCTCATGGATTTCGAAAACTCATACTCGCCCGCTTTGACTTGATTCCATTCACGAGTGATTCGGCCTAACCAGAAAAAACGGGCTTCATCGCATTCGCTACTGAGAACGCCACTAGAACGAAGGATTCGTGAAATTTCGTGTGGTCCTTGACCTTTGCGTATTTGGACTCGGATAGTGTTTTTTTCATCTACCTTTAAAGGAGAGAATGCAAACCGAGCAAAAAAGGCAGCTTTGATTGCTGTCGCCATAAAAATGATCAAAAAAAGGCTACCAAAAATCATGCGCTTGGATGAGAGGGCCATTTTATTAATTGTATGAAAAAAATCAGAAAGCACAATTCGGATCCTAATGATTGGCTAAATCCACGATTTTAAATTTTTTCTTTACTGATTACAAATAGTTTGCTAGGCGTTTTAACCAATAGCGGAAGTCGCCGCTATAAAACCAATCTAAAAACAGCCGGGAATCAAAAGTTTTCAAAAAAACCGGCTCGTGAGTGATGCCAACATCTTCTTAATTCCATAAAAACTCTCCTAAAAAATTTAAAAGTGTTGGTGCTTAAAGTCTAAAGGTGAAGAGGTATTGAATGCATCTTCGGGAACTGAAGGAAAAGAAAATCGGCGAACTTGTTGAAATGGGCAAAGAGCTAGGCATTGAAAATGCCGGCGGAATGCGCAAGCAAGATTTGATCTTCGCTGTTCTTCAGAAAAAAGCAGAAAAAGACGAACATATTTACGCCGATGGTGTTTTGGAGTGCCTGCCGGATGGCTTCGGATTCCTTCGTGCGCCCGATTATAATTATCTTCCGGGCCCTGACGATGTGTACGTTTCTCCCTCGCAGATTAGGCGTTTTGGTCTTCGAACGGGTGATACAGTCAGTGGTTCAGTGCGCGCCCCTAAAGAGGGTGAGCGCTATTTTGCTCTTTTAAAAGTTGAGCAGGTCAATTTCCAGCCTTCAGAAATAAATGCTGAAAAAGTGCTTTTTGACAACCTGACTCCGCTTTATCCAAACAAGAGAATTAATCTCGAATATCAGCCTAAAAATTATAGCACTCGAATCATCGATATGATGGTGCCTCTGGGAAAAGGGCAGCGTTGCTTGATCGTTGCGCCTCCCCGAGCAGGTAAGACGGTTTTAATGCAGGATATCGCGAATGCGATTACTACGAATCATCCTGAGATTAAGTTGATCGTTTTGTTGATCGACGAGCGTCCTGAAGAAGTGACCGATATGCAGCGATCGGTAAAGGGCGAAGTGGTTAGTTCAACTTTCGATGAGCAAGCTTCTCGCCACGTTCAGGTGGCCGAAATGGTCATTGAGAAAGCAAAGCGCCTAGTAGAAAACAAATATGACGTGGTTATTTTGCTGGATTCGATCACTCGTTTGGCTCGTGCTTATAATTCGGTGGTGCCGCCTTCGGGCAAGATCCTTTCGGGTGGTGTTGATTCGAATGCTCTGCATAAACCAAAACGTTTCTTTGGTGCTGCTCGAAACATCGAAGAAGGTGGTTCGTTGACGATCATTGCAACGGCTCTAGTTGAGACCGGTTCGCGGATGGATGAAGTCATTTTTGAAGAATTTAAAGGCACCGGTAATTCCGAAATTCATCTCGATCGTAAATTGATGGAAAAACGGATTTTTCCGTGTTTGGACATTAATAAATCAGCAACTCGAAAGGAAGAGTTACTCCTTCCAAAAGATATGCTGAACCGGTTGTGGATTTTACGCAAAGTATTGCACCCCATGAACACCGTGGATGCGATGGAGTTCCTGTTAGACAAGGTGTCCCACACTAAAACGAACGACGAATTCATTAAGAGCATGAGTGGGCCAGCTTGACGCAGGCATAGGTATTTGATAGTTCGATTTTCCCGAGGTAATTTTTATGAAACAAGGTATTCATCCCCATTACATTGAGACCACCATTACTTGCGCTTGCGGCAATGTCATTGAAACCCGCGACACCAAAGCAGATGTGAAGGTCGAAGTTTGCTCTGCTTGCCATCCTTTCTTTACAGGTAAGCATAAGCTTCTCGATACAGAAGGCCGCGTTGAGCGCTTCTTGAATAAATACAAAAAAGCCGCGAAGTAATTCTGAAGCTATTCGAAATTTTTCCATAGAGATTGGGTGCGGCACATCTTGCCCTCCAAGGCTCTCAAGTAACCGGATTATCATAGAAATCCTTAGCGACAGCCTTAATTCTAGTTGTCAGCACCATGGCTTCTACTCTATGATTTGGGCGCGTGTATATCTCGCGTGTGTGTCCTATGATGAAAGCGCCTACTCAGTTTACTAGCATTGGAGGGCAAGCGGTCATTGAAGGTGTGATGATGCGTTCACCTCACTTCGTGGCCGTCGCTGTTCGAAAGCCCAATCGTCAGATTCTCATTAAGAACAAGCCCTATTCAGGGATTTCATCTCGGTTTCCAATTCTTCGTAAGCCTTTGCTTCGAGGGGTAGTTACCCTGATTGAATCCCTGTCTATTGGGACTGATGCTTTGAGTTATGCTGCTCAGGTGGCAGCTATCGAAGAAGGGCAGGAGGCCGAAGAAGTTTCTTCTTGGGCAATGGCCCTCTCATTACTGTTTGCTTTTATTTTTGGAATGGGGCTTTTTGTGGCATTGCCTCATTTTTTAACCGCACTTTTGACGTCCAAAGTCCAAAGTGGTGTGACCATTCAGAGTCCCATTTTTCATTTAATCGATGGCGCTCTTAAGATGATCATTCTTTTGAGCTATGTTTATCTCATTTCCTTGATGAAAGATATTCGTCGAGTTTTTCAGTATCATGGGGCTGAGCATAAATCGATTTACACTTTTGAAGCAGGTGAGGCACTTACTGTCGAAAATGCAAGAAGACACACAACACTTCATCCTAGATGTGGAACAAGCTTTCTTCTTTTCCTTGTATTAATCAGTATTTTGTTTTTTAGCGTGGTTTTTCCGATTTTAGGTCTTTCCACGTTCTCGACTATTCCCTTTGTGAATCATTTGCTGATGATTTTGCTGAAGATTGTATTCATGTTCCCGGTTGCTGGGTTGTCCTACGAATTTATCAAGATTTCTGCAGCTCATATGAATCATCCGTTTTTTAAGGCAGTAATGTGGCCAGGGATGCTTCTTCAGAAGCTCACAACTCGAGAGCCTACAGATGAGCAATTAGAAGTGGCGCTTGCTTCTCTCCAGCAAGTTTTGCTTGCTGAAAAAGCGATAAATCAAGGTGTAGCTATCAGTGAGATCGAGATTTCCGGTCTAGTTGATTTAGGAAGTATTCAGGCGAGTGTTGCTGAATTTCCGGAAATTTGACAAAGGTAACCTACACTCATGTTTGATAAATTAGATGATGTAGAAAATCGTTTTTTGGAAGTTGAAAGTCGGCTTGGCGATCCTGATCTTGCGAATCGTCCTGCGGAGTTCAGAAAACTTTCTCAAGAGCATGCAAGCCTTCAAGAGCTTGTGAATGAATATAGATATTATAAGAAAATAGTTGCAGAACTAAATTCAAATCGAGAACTTCTCAGAGAAGAAAAAGACGATGAATTAGTTTCAATGGCTAGAGAGGAAGTTAAGCGCCTTGAGCTGGAAGTTGCTCAGCGTGCAAGAAATCTCCAAATTTTGCTCTTGCCTAAAGATCCTAACGACGAAAAAAACGTATTGTTTGAGATCCGTGCTGGAGCAGGTGGGGAAGAGGCCGCACTTTTTGTAGCGGAGCTTTTTCGGCTTTATCAGCGTTATGCTGAACGTCAAGGCTGGAAGATGGATATCTTATCCGCTAACCCCACGGGCTTAGGTGGATTTCGCGAAATTATTGCTGAAATTCAAGGGCAACGCGTTTTTAGCCGTATGAAATGGGAAGGCGGCGTTCATCGTGTGCAAAGAGTTCCAGAAACTGAAGCCCAAGGGCGAATTCATACCTCGACTGTGACTGTAGCCGTTTTACCAGAAGCTGAAGAAGTCGATGTTGTGATTAATCCAGTCGATCTACGCATCGATGTTTTTCGTTCAGGTGGTGCGGGTGGACAAGGAGTCAATACCACTGACTCTGCGGTTCGGATCACGCATAACCCTTCCGGTTTGGTCGTTGTTTGTCAGGACGAGCGTTCTCAGCTTAAAAACAAGGACAAAGCGATGAAAATTTTGCGCTCAAGGCTTCTTGATCTTGAAATGGAAAGAGCAGCTAAGACTCAGACTGATGCTCGTCGAAGTATGGTGGGTACCGGAGATCGAAGTGAGCGAATTCGTACTTATAATTTCCCGCAAGGTCGTCTCACCGATCATCGGATTGGCTTAACTTTATATCAGCTTCCGGAAGTCATGGAAGGTAAGATCGACGAAATTATTAATGGGCTTCAAGCTCATTATCAGATGGAAGCACTCAAAGCCCAGGGAATGGGAGCTTGAAATGGCAATGGGGAAAGATCGCCCCTTGGGCTTTCGTGAAGCCATTCAAGTTGTCTCTCAGATTCTTTCAAAAAATCATGATTTAGTTTTTCGAAGCTTAGTCGATGTAGAAGCAGAACAGATTGTCATGGCAGCCTATCGTTATGCGACAGGCCGATCGTTGAATCGTCTGGAGCTTTTTTCACGGATGCGAGAGGCATTTCCAGTCCGAGCAGGCGATAAAGTCTTAGAGTGGGCTCATTTACGGGCAGAAGGTCAGCTTTTACAGCATTTGCTAGGCTATCAAGTTTTTCTAGATCATGAATACGAAGTCACTCCAGATGTTTTAGTGCCACGACCTGAGACAGAACTTTTGGTTGTTACTGCGATTGAAGAGCTCAAAAAATTAAAAAAGCCTTCTTTATTAGGGCTTGAAGTCGGATTGGGAAGTGGAGTGATTTCTATCGAGTTGCTTCATGCTTTTTCGGCTCTGCATATGTTGGGTTCTGAACTCCAGGCGGAAGCTTGGGCAATTGCTTTGCGAAATGCGGCAAAAATTCTTGGCGTAGAAAATAATTCAGAGCGGTTCGAGTGTTTGACTGTGAAAAATACTTCGGATGTTCTTGAGCCGTTTTTTGAGAGACTTCAGGGACGCCGAGCCGATTTTTTGATCAGCAATCCGCCTTATTTAATTAAATCAAATCATGAATCCAGCGAGGTTGATTCTGAGGTTTTTCAATACGAGCCTCATATTGCTTTATTTGCGCCTGAATCTGATCCACTTTATTTTTATCGAAACATCAAAGAAACTGTTGCAGACCTTTTGACCGAAGAGGGACAGGTGTTTTTAGAAATTCCGCACGAACGAGCTCAAGCGATTTATGAGCTCTTCGAAGGGGATGGATGGAAATCAAGATTGATTCAGGATTTGAATCAACGGGATCGAATTTTGATCGCTAACAAAAAGAGGGGTTGAATATGGATAAAATCAGAATCAGAGGGGGGCGACCTTTAAATGGAACGATTGAAGCCAGTGGGGCAAAAAACGCTGCTCTCCCGATTCTTATTTCATCTTTGTTGACTGAAGGCGTTTGTACTTTTACTCGGGTCCCTGATCTTCAGGATATTCGAACGACTTTAAAACTTCTCGCGCATATGGGGGTCAAGGTTGATTGGAAACCTGAATCTCATACGGCTATTTTACAAGCTTCCGGTGATTGTGGATATGAAGCACCCTATGACCTCGTGCGGACTATGCGTGCTTCTGTCGTGGTTCTTGGACCTTTGTTGGCGCGTTTCGGAAAAGCAAAAGTAAGTTTGCCGGGTGGATGTGCCATTGGTGCAAGACCTATCAACTACCATCTTACTGGATTAGAGCGTTTGGGAGCTAAGATTGAACTCGAAAACGGATATGTCATTGCATCGGCAAAAAAACTCAAAGGTGCACGCGTGGCACTTGAGTTTCCAAGCGTAGGTGCGACTGAAAATATCATGATGGCAGCAGTTCTTGCCGAAGGTGAAACTCTTCTTGAAAACTGCGCTAAAGAACCAGAAATCATTGATTTGGCTCGTGCTCTTCGAGCGATGGGAGCCGTTCTCGAAGGTGAAGGAACCGAATTGATTCGTATTCAAGGCGTTTCTTCTCTTAAAGATTGTCCTCATCCGATTATGGCAGATCGTATTGAAGCTGGGACTTTTCTTGCGGCGGGTTTTGCGACGCAAGGAAAAGTTCGAGTAAATGGGATTGATCCTTTAGCTCTCGAATCAGTTTTAGTTAAATTCGAAGAAGCAGGTGCTCAGATCGTTCGAGGTAATGGTTTTATCGAACTCGAAACTGTTGCGCGTCCTCGTGCGACGGATGTGACAACGCTTCCGTTTCCTGGTTTCCCTACGGATATGCAAGCGCAGTTTATGGCACTCATGACAGTGGCTGACGGAGCCTCGGTGATTACTGAAACAATTTTCGAGAATCGATTTATGCATGTACCCGAGTTGTCTCGCTTGGGCGCAGACATTACAGTTCGTGGCCATAGTGCTGTGGTGCGAGGTCGAGAAAAATTATTGGGTGCACCTTTAATGGCAACAGATTTGCGCGCAAGTGCGAGTCTGGTTTTAGGTGGACTTTGTGCAGAGGGTGAAACGATTGTGAATCGGGTTTATCATCTGGATCGTGGTTATGAACATATTGAGGAAAAACTAAGGAAACTGGGTGCAGATATTGAGCGGATTCCTTAATATATTCATTTAGTTAGACTATTGCGTTGACCAAAATAAGTAGCTGATGTTAATGGTTGGTTTCTAGGACAACCGTTGGGATTTGAGCCCAGATAGGAAAGACATGAATAGCGGTACTGATCTTTTTGCCAAGTGTCGTGCTTTTGAAGATGCTAAACGCGCTCAAGCAGCCGGAATTTATCCCTTCTTTAGACCTATTGAAGCAACGGTTGGATCTTCAGTCGTTACACACGGAAGACGTCGTGTGATGATTGGTTCCAATAATTATCTAGGATTAACACATCATCCACGTGTCCTTGCTGCAGCAAAACGTGCCATTGATCATTTTGGAACAGGTTGCACTGGTTCTCGGTTTTTGAATGGTAATCTTGTCCTTCATGAAGAACTGGAGCAATCTCTTGCTCAATTCCTAGGTAAAGAAGCTTGTTTGGTTTTTGCGACTGGCTTTTTTGCTAATCAGGGAGCGTTGTCCTGTCTTGTGGGACGGAGTGACGTGATTTATTGTGATCGCGAAAATCATGCTTCTATTTTAGAGGGGACTCGCCTCGCTATAGGTGACACGATTAAGTTTCGTCACAATGACATGGCTGATCTAGAGCGTGTGTTGGCTAGTACTCGAAGCAAATACGATGGCGCATTGATTGTCGCAGATGGCGTTTTCTCGATGTCGGGCGATATTTTCAATTTTCCTAAGGCAGTTGAATTAGCCAAGAAATATAATTGTCGCGTTTATATCGATGATGCACATGCTTTAGGTGTTCTTGGTCCAAAAGGACAGGGAACTGAATTTCATTTCAACATGCCTGGCTCAGCAGACATCGTCATGGGGACCTTTTCGAAATCATTCGCTTCGATTGGGGGCTATGTTGCAGGTTCTGCAGACGTGATTCATTACATTAAGCACAAAGCACGTTCATTTATTTTCAGTGCAGCAATGCCTCCCGCAGCAGCTGCTACGGTTCTAGAGTGTCTGAAGATTGTTCAAGAAGATACTTCCTATCTTGAAAAGCTTTGGAGAAACGCCCGTAAAATGAATAAGGCTCTTTGCCGCATGGGTTATAATACGCTGAATAGCCGTACTCCGATTATTCCCCTTTTAATCGGTGATGATTATGTGGCTTTTCAATTTGCTCAAAAGCTTTATGAACATGGCGTTTTTGCAACACCTGTGGTTCGCCCAGCTGTTCCAGAAGGCTGTGCATTGATTCGAACGAGTTACATGGCAAGCCACACGGATGAAGATCTCGACTACGCGCTCGATGTTTTAGAAAAACTGGGCAAAGAATTTG
>Ga0172367_10000271_pt1 | contig 78582 bp, 47 predicted proteins | sample Lak10m_FD_114542 | JGI IMG/M metagenome (GOLD analysis project Ga0172367, IMG submission 114542) | Freshwater microbial communities from Kabuno Bay, South-Kivu, Congo - kab_022012_10m | ecosystem: Environmental > Aquatic > Freshwater > Lake | place: Democratic Republic of the Congo: South-Kivu... | reverse complement strand
GACGGACTTCGGCTACCACGTCGGCCTCGCGTTCCAGGTGATTGACGACATCCTCGACGTGACGCAGACCAGCGAGCAGCTCGGCAAGACGGCGGGCAAGGACATCACCGCGCAGAAGGCGACCTATCCGAGCATCGTCGGTCTGGAGCAGAGCCGGAAGATCGCACAGCAGCTCACCACCAGGGCCTTTGCCGCGCTGAAGCCGTTCAAAGGCCGGGCCGCCGCCCTCGAAGCCCTTGCGCACTACCTGCTGACGCGGGACAAGTGACGGTGTCCCCAGCCGCAGTTGCGCCGTCGGCCCCAGGCCGTTGGCGGTGCCGAGTAGGTAGAATGAAGTGAGGCGGCGTTCGTCAGTAAGCAGACCAGCAACCCATCGAATGCCGCTCTGCCCACCATGAACCTCGCCCCACTCATCGCCGCCGCCCTGCTGTGGGCAGCCATCGCCGCCCCGGCGCAGGAGAAACCCCTTCGCCTCATTGCCGAGGCGGAGGATTTCAAGGTCGAGAAAGGGCCGTGGCAGGTCGTCCCTTACCGGGAGAACTACTACGCCTCGACCTTCGCCATCTCGTTCCTCTCGCGCATGGGCTGCCTCGGCGCGCCGGAGCAGCTCGCCGCCGGGCAACAGGCCATCGCCACGCAAGTCATCGAGGTGCCGCGCGCGGGGGAGTTTCAGGTGCTCGCGCGCTACGAGCAGCCGCACAACTTCTCGGTCGAATTCACCGTCGAGGTCGTGCAGGGCGGCAAGACGGTTTATCGCGGGGACTTCGGGCGGCTCGCGGACCCGAAAATCTGGGCGCTCAACGGCCACCAGCGCGTGCCGATGGAGCGCTACTGGTGGGGCGGCACGGACAACATCGTCTGGCAGCAGTCCGGCACGGCGAAGCTCGCCAAGGGCACCGCCACGCTCCGGCTCATCGCAGGTCCGCAGATGGACGGCGCGATCAAACGCGCGATGGCCGCGCGCCGCAACGTGGACGTGATCTGTCTCACCGACGACACCGCCGGCATTGAGGCGCAGAAGAAGACGCGTTACCTCGAATTCGATGGCTGGCTCGCGCAGGACGGCGACCTCTTCGTGCGCATCACGAACCCGCGCGACGGCCTCGGCCCGTGCGTGCCGGTCATCGCGCCGCTCGACGGCGGCCAGCATTCGCCCTACTACATCCATGTCCGCGATTGGCCCACGACGCGCGTGCTCAAGAGCGGCTATCTCGTCACGCCCACGACCTACGAACTCACCGGCCCGCGCGTGCTGGCCGTGAAGCCCAAGGCCCTCGCGCCGCAGCTCGACCCGCAAAAGTTCGCCGCCGCGCCGGACCCGAAGAAGCCGGCGAAAGGTCCGGCCCCGCTGGCAATTTCCGACGACCAATATCTCCAGCCCGGCGACACCTCCGGCTGGGTGCCGATGGGGCAGGTGCTCGACTCGCTCAACAACGTCCAGTGGTTTCCCAAGGCGACTTACAAGGACGCGAAAATCACCGAGCTGCATCTCAAGCTTGAGTTCGCCGTGCCCGACGGCAAGGGCGGGCTGAAGTCCGTCAAGACCATCACCGTGAAGGGCAAGCCGGACTATTACTCGCCCGTCACGTTCGAGATGCCCGGCAACGTCGCGCCCAACGCCGCGATGGCCAAGGCGCTCAAGGAGCGCTTCTGGCTGCCGGAGATTCGCACGCAGAAGGAGTCGCTCGACTGGCTGCTCGCGGAGGTCGCGAAGTTCCCGAAAATCGGCTCCGTGCCGAAGCGGTTTCTGGCCTACAACATTCTCGGCTTCAGCGGCGCGTTGACCGCCTTCCCCGAAGCCAGGCAACTCGCCAAGGCGCTCGGCGACAACACCGCCGTGGACCAAGTCGGCAAGAAGCGCGACCTCGTGGCGCACTGGGGCGATCCTACTCTGCCGGCGATTCAGAAGCACGAGGCTGCGCGCAAGGGGGGCTTCGACGACCTCTACATCGTCAGCTACGGCGACGAGATTCACCTGCCGTCCATGCCCGTGACCGACGAGGAGTTCGCCGCGTGGCTGCGGGCGCGGGGAGTTCAATACTCCGGCGAGGTAAAGGTCATTGCGCCGAAGCCGAAGGACACGCCCGAGGCCGTCGCGGCGATGAAGAAGCACCCGCTCTATTACTACTCGACCATCTGCATGAAGGAGAAGGGCGGCCAGCACTTCGCCGCCGGCACCGCCTACTACAAGAGCAAGGGCGTGCTCACCGGCGCGAACTACTCGCCGCACGCGAACTACTTCATCAACGAGATGGACTACATCCGCCCGTTCAAGCTGCGCGCGATGAGCATGCCGTGGGCGGAGGATTACGTGTGGCAGATCCCCGAGTTCAGCGTGCAGGTGATGGGCTACCTCACGTCCGGCCTCCGCGCGGGCGCGAAGTATGACAACCTGCCCATCCACATGTATGTGATGCCGCATTCGCCGGGCAACACGCCGCGCGACTTCCGCCTGTCGTTCTTCACCGCCGTCGCGCACGGCTCGCGCATGGTGAACTATTTCTGCGCCTCGCCCTCGGCCGTCGGGGGCACGGAGAACTACGTGGACACCCGCGACCTGCCGATGTGGCGCGAGGTCCACGCCTGCACGCACGCGGCGGGTGCGTTCGAGGATTACGTGATGGACGGCCAGGTGCGCCCCGCAAAGGTCGGCCTCATCCTCTCGAGCGTGGACGACGTGCTCACGGGCGCGAACAACTCCTCCTTCGCCATGCACAACAACGAGCGCAAGGCCATCTACTACGCGCTCCGCCACGCGCAGGTGCCGGTGGATTTCCTCAGCGAGGACGATGTCATCGAGGGCCGCGCGAAGGATTGCCAGGTCATCTACATCCTCCAGCAGTGGATGCACTCGAAGGCCACGGCGGCGCTGACCAGGTGGGTGCAGGCCGGCGGCACGCTCGTCGCGCTCGGTGGCGGCGGTTTCCTCAATGAGTTCAACCAGTCCAACCCCGGCGCGAGCACGCTTTACGGCGTGAAGTCCCAATCGCTCGCCACCGACCCCGACCTCGTGCCCAAGTATCTGCTCAAGGAAAACACGCCGTTCCTCACCAAGCAGGACCTCCCGCCCTACGTGCCGATGGACAAGGTGAAGTGGATACGCGGCGAGCGCACCGTGAGCGATGTGCCCGTCATCGTGTGGAAGCAGACGCTGGCGCCCGCCGACGCAAAAGTCCTCGGCACCTTCACCGACGGCAAACCCGCCGTGCTCGAAAAGACCCACGGCAAAGGCCGCGCGCTGCTCTTCGGCTTCCTGCCCGGCCAGGCCTACTTGAAGAGCGGCCTGCCGCTGCGCCCCGCCGACCGTGGCGCGACCGACGCGGGCTTCAGCCACTTCCTGCCCACCGCGATGAACCCCGCCCTGCGCGCCGCGCTCGTGGACGACTTCCTGCCCGCCGGCTTCACGCGCCCAGTCGTGTGCAGCGAGACGCTGGTGGAAAGCTCGGCGATTGACACCGCTGCCCTCGCCGGCAAGTCCGCGCGCCTCGGCGTGCCGCTGATGAACTACACCGGCAAACCCATCGCCAAACTCGAAGTGAAACTCAACGGCCTGACCGGCGCGAAGACCATCCGCAGCATCGAGCGCGGCGTGCTCAAGCCCGAGACCCGCGACGGTGCCACCATTGTGACGCTGCCGCTGAACGTGGCGGACATGCTGTTGGTGGACCGATGAGAATCCCGCCAGCGAACACCCGGCGGATATCGAGGTCGCGAAGCGTCTGGACTGCGGTGGCTTCAGCACCGCCTTTGGAGTTGTCCCTTCAGCCAGAGCGGTCCCGACAGCGGCGCTGAAGCCGCCGCAGTCCAGACGCTCCGCGCATCCATACGCCATGAGACTCACCACCCTCTCGCTCACCGCCTTCGTCTCCCTCACCGCCCTCGCTGCCGAGCCGCCCGCCGGCACACTCATCCTGCACCCCGCCGACGGCGCGCGCATGGTCTATGTGCCCGCCGGCAAGTTCATCATGGGCCTCGACGAGGCGGAGGCGGACACCGTCGCGCAGCACCTTGGCATGAAGGACGCGGCGGCCTTATGGGCGTGGGATTGCTACCCGCGCCGCACCGTCGAGCTGCCCGGCTACTTCATTGATGAAACCGAGGCGACCGTTGCCCGCTGGAAACATTTCGTCACCGCCACGGGACACAAGACGAAGTTCAAGGAAACCACGCGCCACTTCGACCGCCCCGAGGCGCAGTCCCTGCCCGTCGGCGAAATCACCTGGGATGAAGCCAGGACTTACGCGCGCTGGGCGGGCAAGGCCCTGCCCACTGACGCGCAGTGGGAAAAGGCCGCGCGCGGCACCGATGGCCGGCTCTATCCGTGGGGCAACGATGCGCCCACGCCCGACCACGGCCACATCGGCGTGAAGGGCAAGCCGCCGCTGCTCTACACGCAGGTCGGCAGCTTCCCGCGCGGCGCGTCGCCCTACGGTGTCCTGGACCTGATTGGCAACCAATACGAGTGGACCGCCGATCTGCTGGTCCCCTACCCCGGCAATCCTCAAGCCGACAAGATGCGCGACTACGGCCGGGTCGTCAGCCTGCGCGGCGGCTCGTGGTATCACGGCTGGATCGGGTTCTACGCGGCCAAACGCTTCGGCTTCAAACCGGACGAAACTTACTACCACGTCGGTTTCCGCACGGTCTGGACTCCCCCCGCCGGCTATTTCGCTTCCCCGCAGTTTCAGAAGGACAAATCCGCCGCCTTCGGCACCAGCGCCGTCCCGCCCACGCCGGTTTACCGCGCCAAGACCGCGCCGGTGATTGACGGCAACCTCGACGACGCCTGCTGGCAAAACGCTGTGATGGTCGTGGCGAACCACCGCTACGCCGCGCCCGGCCAGCGCACCGCCCCGCCACCGCTCACCGCACGCTTTGCGTGGGACGAGCGTTTCCTCTACATCGGCTACGAGGTGAACGACACGAACCTCATCGCCCTTGCCAGCGGTCGCGAAAGCGGCCCGCCCGGCAACCGCCGCATGACGCCCGAGGAATATCTGCCGGAGAAGGGATTGGACCTCGCCGAATTCTTCATCAGTTTCGGCAGCGAGCGCGGGTTCTGGGAGATTCACCACGACGCGGCCAACCACTTGAACAACCTCATGGTCGAGTTGCCAACCGCCGGGGCGCTCGCGAAAATTCCCAAGCCGGGCTACAAGGACGTGACCTTCCACCGCGAGCGCTTCGTGGGCGACGACCGCGAGTTCACCGTCGCCCGCGCCGTGCAGCTCAAGCCGCGCAAGGACGGCAAGCCCTCAACCATCAACGACCCCGCCGGCCGCGACACCGGCTACACCGGCGAAATCCGGCTCCCGTGGGCCGGCCTCGGCGCACCCGCCGCGCAGCACCGCGCCGACGGCACTTACGCGCTGGCCAACACGCGTCTGCCCATCCTCGCCGCCTCGCTCAACGGCAACCGGGGCGAGGCCGTTTACCACTCCAGCGCCCCGCACCTGCCGCGCCTGATGTTCCACTTTTCCGTCGGACTCTGGCCGAAGCATATGCTGGTGGACGAAATGAAGTAGGCATGGCTCCAATGCCTGGTCCAGGGTAATTCTGACCAAGGCAATTGACGCCGATGCCGCTCCGTCCAACACTCCTCCCGAAGCAATGATTCCAATCACCGCCCTCTCGCATTCTTCCATGCACACACTGCGCTCCCTCCTCCTCACGTTCGCCCTCGCCACCACGGCCGTTGCCCAGCAGACCGCGCCCAAACCCGCCGCGAAGCCCACCCCGCCCAGGGCCGGCGGCATCCCCGCTGACACCGCGTGGCACGACGTGACCAAGTGGGGCGTCGAGGGCCGCGGCTGGGGCGACCAGGAGCGCAAGCGGTGGTTCGACCGTTTCCCGGCCAAGGCCGAGGGCAAGGTCTCGCCCGCCGTCTGGAGTCTGAGCCGCGACAGCGCCGGCATGATGGTGCGCTTCAAGACCGACGCGCCGGCGATCCACACACGCTACACGCTGGCCAAGGCCAATCTCGCCATGCCGCACATGCCCGCCACCGGCGTCAGCGGCCTGGATCTCTACGCCCGCGACGACCGCGGCAGGTGGAAGTGGGTGCAGGTCACGCGGCCCGGCGCGCAAAAGGTCGAGACGACCCTCATCAGCGGCCTCGCACCCGGCCTGCGCGAATACGCCGCCTACCTGCCCCTCTACAACGGCATCGAGTCGCTGGAGATCGGCGTGCCCGCCGGCGCGAAGTTCGAGGGTCTCGCCCCGCGCGCCGAGCAGCCGATCATTTTCTACGGCACCTCCATCACGCACGGCGCATGCGCCTCGCGGCCCGGCATGGTGCACACCGCCATCCTTGGCCGGCGCTTCGACCGGCCCGTCATCAACATCGGCTTCTCCGGCAACGGCCGCATGGACGCCGCCGTGGGCGAACTGCTCGGCGAGCTGGACGCGGCGGTGTATGTGATTGACTGCCTGCCGAACATGGGACCGGCGGACGTGACGGCCAAGTGCATCCCGCTGGTGAAACAGCTGCGCGCCGCGCGGCCCAGCACGCCCATCATCCTCGTCGAGGACCGGCGCTTCACCAACGACTGGATCACGCCCGCAAAGAAAAAGTTCCACGATGACAACCACGCCGCGTTGAAGGCCGCCTACGAGCAGTTGAAGAAGGAAGGCGTCGCCAAGCTCTCCTACATCCCCGGCGACCACCTCTACGGCGACGACGCCGACGGCGCGACCGACGCCTCGCACGCGAGCGACCTGGGCTTCCTGCGCCAGGCGGACATCTTCGAGCCGGTCATCCGCGCCGCGCTCAAGTAGCACCGGCGTCCTGTCGCGGTCGGTCGTTCGCCGCCCACCGCCAGTTCAGACTGGCGGCGCAGGTGGCCTTGCCGGGGCTGAAGTCAGCCCGCTAATCATTTTGCCCATGCTGCATTTGCCTCGCCTCGCCCTGGTGCCGTGCGCTGCGGTGGTTGCCTTGCTGATGGCTGGCCTCCCCTGCCCTGCGGCATCTTTCCAGCACGACCTCGTCATCCGCCACGGGACAATCACCGACGGCTCGGGCAACCCGTGGTTCTTCGGCGACCTCGCCATCACCGGTGACCGCATTGTCGCAGTCGGCAGCGTGGCCGGCAGCGGGAAGCGCGAGCTGGACGCGCACAGGCTGGTGGTCGCGCCCGGCTTCATTGACATCCACTCGCACTCGGACTGGCTGCTGCTGGAGGACGGCCACGCGCAGGGAAAAATCCGGCAGGGCGTCACGACCGAGGTTCTGGGCGAAGGCGGTTCGGCGGGACCGTTCAAAGGCAAGGCCGCCGCGCGGCCCGTCTCGGTGCGCAACCAGGCCGCGCAAATCCGCACGCTGGGCGACTACTTCAGGGCGGTCGAAAGCTCGGGCGTGTCGGTGAACGTCGCGTCCTACGTGGGCGCGGGCAACATCTGGCAATGCGTGATGGGTTCCGCGTTCGACCGGCCCGGCACCGCCGAGTTGCAGCGCATGAAGGAGCTTGTCGCCGAAGCGATGACCGACGGCGCGTTCGGCCTCTCGACCGCGCTGATGATGCCGCCGGGTTCGCTGGCGACGACCGACGACCTCGTTGAACTGTGCCGCGTGGTGAAGCAGCACGGCGGCATTTACTCCACCCACATCCGCGACGAGGGGCTGGGCGTCTTCGACTCCGTGAAGCAGGCCATCGAAATCGGCGAGCGCGCCGGCCTCCCCGTGGACATCATCCACCTGAAGATTGCCGACGAGAAATACTGGGGCCGCATGAAGGAAGTCGTGGCGCTCATCGAAGCCGCACGGGCGCGCGGCGTGAACGTGCAGGCCAACGTCTATCCCTACACGCGCGGCAACAACAACCTCGCCAGCATCATCCCGCCTTGGGCGCACGAGGGCGGCACCTCGCAGCTCGTCGCCCGGCTCAAAGATCCGACTCTGCGCCTGCGCCTCAGGCACGACATCACCCACGGCCTGAGCGGCTGGTATAACCACTACACCGCCGTCGGTGGCGACTGGAGCCGGATGCTCGTCAGCGCCAACAACGCCTACCGGGGCATGACCATGGACCGCGTCCTCGCCCTCAGAAGCGAAGGAAAATCGCCCAAGCCGGACCCGCTCGACCTCCTCTTCGACCTGCTCATCGAGCACGAAGGTTCGGTGAGCACCGTCTATGCGCACCACACCGAGGCCGACATGAACCTCGCGCTTGTCCAGCCGTGGTGCTCCGTCGGCTCCGACGGCTCGGCCTTCGCCATCGAGGGACTCCTCCGGCGCGGTCATCCGCACCCGCGCAACTTCGGCACCTTCCCGCGCGTGCTCGGCGAGTATGTCCGCGAGCGCAACCTGCTCCGGCTCGAGGACGCCGTGCGCAAGATGACCTCCCTCAACGCCGCCAAGCTCGGCCTGCGCGACCGGGGATTGCTTTTACCCGGCTGGCGCGCGGACATCACGGTCTTCGATCCGGCGCGGGTGAAGGACCGTGCCACCTACACCGAGCCATTCCACTACAGCGAGGGCATCGAATACGTCCTCGTCAACGGCCAGCTCGTGCTCGACCGGGGCAAGCACACCGGCGCACGCGCCGGCCGGGTGTTGCGACATGGCGTGCGCCCGGTGCCATCGCCGTAGGAAACACCGGCCTTCACTGCTCAGGCCAGCACTTCGCGGATCACGTTCCCCTCCACATTCGTCAGCCGGCGCTGGATGCCGTTGTGCTCGAAGGTGAGGCGCTCGTGGTTGAGGCCGAGCAGGTGGAGGATCGTCGCGTTGAAGTCGTAGAGCGGGTGGATGTCCGCGACGGCCCGCTGGCCCAGTTCATCCGTGACGCCGTGGCTGACGCCGGGCCGCACGCCCGCGCCGGTGAGCCAGCAGGTGAAGCCGTCGGGGTTGTGGTCGCGGCCCTGCGCGCCTTTTTGGAAGAACGGCATCCGGCCAAACTCCGTGCACCAGACCACCAGCGTGTCCTCCAGCAGGCCGCGCTGGCGCAGGTCGCGAATGAGCGCGGCGGCGGGCTGGTCGAGGATGGCGGCGTGCTTGTCGTATTGCTCCTTGAGCTTGCTGTGGCCGTCCCAGTTCAGCTCGCCGCCGCTGGCGTAAGCGCCGTTGAAAAGCTGCACGAAGCGCACGCCGCGTTCGATCATCCGCCGGGCGAGGATGCAGTTGCGCGCGAAGCCGGCCTTGTTCGGATTGGTCGCGTCATCGGCACCGTAGAGTTTCAGGATGTGCGCCGGCTCGGTGCTGAGGTCGCTGATCTCCGGCACGCTGAGTTGCATCCGCGCAGCCAGTTCGTAGCTGGCGATGCGCGCGGCGAGCTTGCCGTCACCGGGGTTCTGCGCGAGGTGGCGCGCGTTCATGCGCTGCAAGAGCGAGCGCGCTGCGTCGTCGCCGGCCCTCGTGATGCCCGCTGGCGGCGTGAGATGGCGCACCGGCTCCTTCGCGCTCATCGGTGTGCCTTGGAAGACAGCGGGCAGGAATCCCGGCCCCCAGTTGTTCGAGCCGGCCTGCGGCACGCCGCGCGGGTCGGGGATGGCGATGTAGGCGGGCAAGTCCTGGCTTTCGCTGCCCAGCGCGTAGCTCACCCACGAGCCGACGCTGGGAAAGCCGTCGAGCACGAAACCGGTGGAAAGAAAATTCTCCGCCGGGCCATGCGTGTTGCTGTTGCTCGTGAGCGAGTGGATGAAGGCGATTTCATCCGTCAGCTCCGCGAGGTGCGGGATCATGTCCGAAACCCACTTGCCCGTCTGGCCGCGCGGGCGGAACGCATACTGCGGTCGCGCGAGGTTGCCCGCCGGCCCTTGGAACGTCACCGCCGGCCCGCCTTCCAGCGGCTTGCCGTCGTGCTTGATCAGCTCCGGCTTGTAATCCCACGTCTCCAACTGGCTCACCGCGCCCGCGCAGAAGATCATCACCACGTTCTTCGCCTTCGCCGGGAAGTGCGCCGGGCGCGGCGCGAAGGGACGCGCAGGATCAATCACCGGGCCTTGTGCGGCCAGCAGGCCATCGCGTCCGAGCAGATTCGCCAGCGCGATGGAGCCAAGTGCGGTGCCGGACTGGCCGAGAAAACTCCGGCGGTCGAGCAGGTGTCGGCCTGCGGGCGAAAGGCGTTCAGCGTTGGTGGTCATGCCAGGTCAGTTCACCTGATGCGTTCCGCGAAGTCTGACGGTTTGCTGACTTGTTTCACTTCAATTCCGTCGTCTCACAGCGCCTCGCCCCCTGGCAGGAGGGATGCACCGCCTTGAGGGGCAGGAGCCGGGGGACAATTCTTCCGGGCGGGTATTGCTAACATTCCTGCGCCCCCGCATATAGTCCCACCGTGGTGCCTGACCATCAGCAGCAAGTGCTCCAGCTTTTCGTCCGCCATCAGACGCGGATCAAAGGGTTCATCGTGTCGTTGATGGGCGACTTTGCGGCGGCGGAGGATGTGTTGCAGGAGACGTTTCTCGTGGTGCAGCAGAAGGCCGCCGGGTTCGAGCTGAACTCGAACTTCGTCGCGTGGGCGTTTCAGATCGCGCGCTTTCAAGTGATGAAGGCGCAGGGGCAGCGCCGGCGCGCGGCGGAGCGGTTTTCAGACGAAGCCTTGGAAACCCTGGCGGCGAGCGCTCCCGAGCAGGGGCTGGATGAATCGAAGCTGGCCGTGCTGCCGCGCTGTCTGGACCGGCTGGCACCCCAGGCGCGGCGCCTCGTGGACTTGTTTTACGAGCACGAGCACAAGCCGCAGGAAATCGCGCGCATGATGGGCTGGACACCGCCAGCGGTGAGCGTGGCGTTGTCGCGGGCGCGGCGGTTCCTGCGCGAGTGCGTTGAGCAGCAACAGAGGAGCGGGACGCCATGATGGACGAGCGGCTCGACGACTTGATTGACCAGCACCTCAACGGCGTGCTGGGCGACGCGGAGCGCCGCGAACTGGAGGAGCGCCTGTTGCACTCAGCGGCCGACCGCGCGCGTTTCTGGGAACTGGCGGAGACGCATGTGCTCGTGCATCAGGGCGTCCAGCAAAGGCTGGTCGAACCGGCAGCCAGCCCGGCCTCCGCCGGGAGCGCGCCAGCCGCGCTGCCCCGAGTGACGCCGCGTTTCATCTGGCTCCAATGGCGTCCGCTCACCGCCGCTGCGGCGGGCCTGGCTATTGGGATGTTGTTCACGTCAATGGTCTGGGCCTACGTCGCGCCCCATGCGGGCAAGGTGATGCTGTTGTTTCAGGAGGGGTTTGAGTCCGGTGCCCCGGAAACCTTGCCGGGGTTGCCGCGCGCCACCGGCGTGTGGGCGGGAGACGTGGCGCGGGTCGTGGCCGCCGAGAACGGTTTACAGCCGAAAAGCGGCGCGAACATGTTGCGCTTCGTCAGCGCCACGTTTCCCGGGGAGAACGCGCGGCAGAGCGCGTGGGGCGATGTGTATCGGCTGGTGGACCTGCGCGGGCAGGTGGGCGCTGGCAAAGCGGTGCTGCGGCTCTCGGCAAGTTTTCAGGCCGCGCGGTTTCCCGTCGGCGAGGAGTATGCGTGCGGCGTCGAACTCTGCGCGCTGGAGCATGACCTTGAGGACGCGCCTCAACCACTCGCCCTGCCCTGGGTGCGGGAGAACTGCGCCTCGGCGGCCCGGCGCAAGTTGCCCCTGCCGGGCGGCGGTGGGTGGCAGGAGGCCACGGTGGAAGTGCCCGTGTCGCCACAGACCCGCTTCGTCCTCGTGCATGTGGCGGTGCTGCGGGCCAAGCCCTATCCCCCGGCCGAGCCGGTGCAGTTCGGCGGGCATTATCTCGACGACGTGAAACTCGAACTGATCACTAAACCCAGGACACCCTGATGATGAGACAGCCCTTGATGGTCTTCGCTGTTCTGTTGCTGGCACAGCCGGCCAAACTGGTGAGCGAGGATGCGCCCAAGCCGGAGAAGCTCGTTCGCGTCGCGCTCGCCGGTGATTCCACGGTGGCCGATGGCTCCGGCTGGGGGCCTGCCTTTGCGAAGCGGCTCGGCCCCAAGGCGGAGTGCCTCAACTTTGCGCGCGGCGGTCAAAGCTCGAAGAGTTTCCGTGACAGCGGCAACTGGCGGAAGGCGCTCGATGCGAAGCCGGGTTACATCCTGATTCAATTTGGACACAACGACATGCCCGGCAAAGGACCGCATCGCGAGACCGACCCCAGCACGACCTATCGCGAGAACATGGCCCGCTACGTGGACGAGTCGCGCGCTGCGGGCGCCGTGCCCGTCCTTGTCACCTCGATGGCGCGGCGGATTTTTGACAACGGCAAGATCAGGGGCGAACTCGCGCCATGGGTCGAGGCGGTGAAGAAGGTCGCTGCGGAGAAGAATGTGCCGCTCGTGGACTTGAGCGGGCGGAGCATCGAGCTGCTCGAAAGAATCGGCCCCGAGGCCTCGGCGGTGTTTGATCCCATCACCAAAGACGGCAAGCCGGACCACACCCACCTCTCGGCCAAAGGCGGCAAAGTGATGGCGGACCTCGTTGCCGATGAGCTTCGCAGGGTGGAACCGAAGCTGGCCAAGCTGCTCGCCGCCGCAAACCTGAGTGACACGGAACCGAAGGAATTCACGAACTCCATCGGCATGAAGCTCGTGCGCATCGAACCCGGCGAGTTCCGCATGGGCCAGGACTCGCCGCGCGCGGACTATCAAACGATGCGTCACGCGGAGCAGTGTGATGACGCGGACTGGGACGAGCGGCCCGTGCATCGCGTCACCCTCACGGCCGCGCTGCACATGGGCGCGACCGAGGTGACCGTCGCGCAGTATCGGCAGTTCAAGCCGGACGTGAAGGCTGGCGGCGCGGACGACGAAGCCGTGACCGGCGTGAGCTGGCACGAGGCGGCCAAGTTCTGTGAGTGGCTCTCGGCGAAAGAGGGCCGGAGCTACCGGCTGCCCACGGAAGCGGAGTGGGAATACGCCTGCCGCGCGGGCACGACCACTCCCTTTCACACGGGCGAGCGGCTGCCGGACGGCTTCCAGAAGTTCAAGATGAACGAAAAGGTCATCCAGCGCTTCTTCACGAAGGCCGGCAAGTTCCCGCCCGACTATCGCGACTGGCCCAAGGAGTCACCGTTACGCGTGGCGCAGACGCCGGCCAACGCGTGGGGCCTCTTCGACATGCATGGAAATGTCGAGGAGTGGTGCCTCGACTGGTATGGCCCCTACGAGGCGGCGGACGCAACGGACCCGGTCGGCCGTGTGGATGGTGATTTCCGCGTCACTCGCGGCGGGAGTCACAATGTCTTCGCGCGCCTGCTGCGCTCCGCCAATCGCAGCGGACGCCTGGCGGAAACGGCGAACGACATGATCGGCTTCCGCGTCGTGCTCGCGAAGCTGCCCAAGACCGCGCCGCTGCCCTTGCCGATGCCGCCCTTGAATGCGCGCAACGTGCGCCAGACTCCTGCCCCCTCGAGCAAGCCGGTGACGAAGCCGTTCTTCAGCGGCCCGGCTCGTTTCGTCAAAGTCCCGCCCGGCCTCGCGGGGCCGCTTTTCTCCAACCACAATCACAGTCCGGCCATTGCCGAGTGCCCGAATGGCGACCTGCTGGCGGTGTGGTTTTCGTGCGGTGACGAAGGCGGACCTGAACTGGCGGTGATCGCCAGCCGCCTGCGGCGCGGGGCCACCGAGTGGGAGGAGGCCTCGCCGTTTTGGGATGGCCCCGACATCAACGACCACGCGCCGAAGCTCTGGTTCGATGGTGACAAGACGCTGTTCTTCTTCGCGAAGGGCTTGTCGGGCGACGCAATGCGGACTTCGACCGACAGCGGCGCAACCTGGTCGAAGGCGCGCGTGTTTCAGCCCGAGGCCGAGATCGGCAACCAGCCGATCCGCACGCGCGAGGGTTTGCTCGTGCTGCCGCTCGACAACAACAAGCCCGGCGCCAGCTTGAACATCAGCCGTGACGGCGGCCAGACGTGGACGGCCGCTCCGGGGCGCGGCAAGCCCGACTTCCGCGCCGGCGGCAGCGGCACGCGCGCTCCCGGCATCCACAACGCCATCGCACAGCTCGCCGATGGCCGCATCATGGCGCTGGGCCGCTTCGATCTTCCGCCGGAGCAGGAGAAGTTCAATTTCCGCATTCCGCTGAGTTACAGCGGCGACTGGGGCAGGACGTGGACCTACGAGGCGAGCGAGTTCCCCGCCATCGGCAGCGTGCAGCGTGCGGTGCTGCTGCGGCTCCGCGAAGGGCCGCTGCTCTTCTGCTCCTTCACCGACGAGCAACGCTACTGGCCGAAGCGCAAAGGCATGACCTTCAAGGCCGCCGATGGAACCGAGTTCACCGGCTATGGCTTGTTCGCCGCCGTGTCGTTCGATGAAGGCAAGACCTGGCCGATGCGCCGGCTCATCACGCCCGGCGGACCGGCGCGCACCCTGCCCAGCGTGGATCATCGTGAGTTCGTCCTCAGCGACACCATGTCCGAGACCGCCGCCTATCTCGCCGCCTGCCAGACGCGCGATGACTTGATCCAACTCGTCAGCAGCAAGAACCACTACGTCTTCAATCTCGCGTGGCTGAAGGAACTGCCGCCTGCACTCAAACAATAACCGATGAAAACGCCGCCCGTCAGTTTGTGCCGATTCCTCCGTCTGCTGCTCGTCGTGAGTTGCGCCGCGTTGCCGCTGGCGCACTCCGCCGAGTCGGCGAAACCCGCGCCGATCCCGCCCAGGCTGATCACGCAGCCGGGCAAGGAGTTCAGCCACGCGGCGCGCAAGTGGCAGGGCATCCCGGGCATCGAGGCCGCGCCGGGCGGACGGCTGTGGGCGACGTGGTATGGCGGGCCGGCGGGTGAAGGCGAACCCGGCAATTACCAGATGCTCGTGACGAGCGGCGACGACGGCAAGACGTGGTCCGATCCCGTCGCAGTTTTCAAGCCGGAGCCGGCGGACAAGGCGCGCACGGGCGACGGCCATCTCTGGACCGATCCGCAGGGCCGGCTCTGGTGGGTGGTGAATCGCTTCCTGTGCGACGATCCTTCGCCGCTCGGCTTCCGCACCTCGTGGGCCTTCCTCAACACCCGCCCGGACGATGCGCAGCCAACCTGGTCCGAGCCGATCCTGCTCGGACCGGGCGTCGGCTTGAACAAGCCGATCATTCTTTCCACTGGCGAATGGCTGAACCCGCTCGACAATTTTTCCGCCGACCCGAAGGCCACCGACCCGCGCTTCACGAAAGGGCCGAAGGTCTATGCGTCCACGGACAAAGGCGCTTCGTGGAGTTATCGCAGCGCGGTCGAAATCCCGGAGGTGTCCTTTGCCGAGCACATGATCGCGGAACGCAAGGACGGCTCGCTCTGGCTGCTCGCGCGGACGAGCTACGGCATCGCGCAGAGCACCTCGGCCGACCACGGACAGACGTGGAGCCGCGGCGAACCGTTCACGCGCGCGATGAATGTGAACACGCGCTTCTTCCTCCGCCGGCTCCAGTCCGGCCGGATGCTCCTCGTGGTGAACAACGACCCGAAGGCGCGCAGGCAACTCACCGCGATGCTTTCCGACGACGGCAGCCGCACCTTTCCCCACAAGCTGCTGCTCGACGAACGCAGCACGAGCTACCCCGACGGCACCGAAACCGCCGACGGATCGCTCTACCTCATCTACGACCAGCAGCGCTACACGCGTGACGCGCAGCAGATCCTGTTCGCGAAGATCACCGAGGCGGACATCCTCGCCGGGAAGCTTGTCACGCCGACGAGCCGGCTCGCGCAAAAGATCAACCGCCTGGCCGACCACGGTGGCGGCATTGATGACCAGTGGGTGGCCGAGGAAAAGATGCGCGCCGCCGCGCGCGCGAAGAAACGCGGGGCCAAGGCCGACGCCGCCAACCCCGTGCGCGACACGCCGGAGAAGCTCGGCGAGCCGTTGAAGAAGCCGTGAGAGCCGTGAGCTGACTCAAGGCACAAAGAGGAACTCGTTGCTGTTGAACAGTGCCCGGCAAAGCGTGGCGAGCCCGTGCTCACGCACGGCTGACGAAGCGTCAGCAAGTTCCTCGCTGTTGGGCGCGCGACCGAGGGCGAGTTGATACGCCCGATGGATTTGCTTCGGCTGGTCATCGCCTGCCTCCTGTTTCACGCGCGCGGCGAGCGCGTTGGATTCGTCGAGGGTGAAGCGGCTGTTGAACAGGTTCAGCGCCTGGATGGGCGTCGTGCTTTCGCGCCGGCGCGCGGTGCTCTGCCCGGCATCGGGGCAGTCGAACGAGCCGAACACCGCTTCACGCTCACGACGGACCTTGTGCGCGTAGATCATGCGTCGCAGCCCGTCGCCGCTGTAGGACTCGACGGGCGTAAAGCCGCTCAAACCACCGCGCTGGGCGAAGAGGTTGAAACCGCGCCCAAACATCTTCGGGTCCAGCCGCCCGCTTACCGCGAGCATCGCGTCACGGATGGTCTCGGCTTCGAGGCGGCGGGAGGGGAAGCGCCAGAGGAGGCGCACGTCAGCGTCAATCGCGTAGCTCGACTTTCCAAAGTCGAGTTTCCCCCGACCGCCTGAGTCTCGACTTTGGAAAGTCGAGCTACGTTGCCGATACGTCGCCGACAGCACGATGAGCCGGTGCATCCGCTTCACCGACCAGCCCGAGCGCACAAACTCCGACGCGAGCCAGTCGAGCAGTTCGGGATGCGATGGCCGCGCGCCGTTCCGCCCGAAGTCGCTCGGCGTCTCCACGAGGCCGGTGCCGAAATGCCCCTGCCAGATGCGGTTCACCATCACGCGCGCGGTGAGCGGGTTCTGCGGGCTGGCGATCCAGTCCGCGAGCGCCGCGCGCCGGGCCTGCTCGGCGGCGTCCTTCGGGAGTTGCAGCTTGCCCAGCGTGCTGAGAACGGCGGGCACGACCTCGTCCTTCGGCTGCTCCGGGTCACCGCGATACAGCAGGCGGATGTTGTCGGGCGCGCGGAACTTCCCGGCGAAGGCCAGTTGAGCGGCGGCGAGAGATTTGAGTTTCGCTTCAAGCGACTTGCGCTCCGCCTGCAAACGCGTCGCCTCCGCCGCGTCCGCCGCACCGAGGCCCGCCGTGGAAAAGACGGGCGGCTTGGCCTTGCCCGGCTCGAACTTCGCGCGGTCAGTCGCGTCCGCCACGACCCGCCACTCGCCTACCGCGTCGGCGACCTCGATGACATAGTTGGTGGCGAGCCGGTCGGTGAACTTCTCCTCGCGGTCGCGGCCCCAAACGACGCGGTCAATGGTGTGCTCGCGCGGAAACTCGACCACCACCCATCCCCTGCCCTTCTCGCTCGACATCCAACTGCGCGAGTTGCCGTAGTTGCCGTCGTTGACGAAGCGCAGCTCGTGGCGGTTCGCCGAGACGTTGCTGCCCGAGGCCGTTACCACCGCGCCGGCGCTGGCGAGCGCGATGTTCGTCCCCGCCGTGTCGAAGACCTCCAGCTCGTCAATGCACGGCTCCAGGTTGTTCGTCGCCTTGATCGTGAAGCGCACGCGCCTGGCCGTCACCGGGGCGAAGCGGTCGGTGTTCATCCGCGCGTTCACGGGCGGACGCTCTCCGCCCGCCTTCGCCAGTGGCACGAAGCGCGCGAGCTGCCGCTCGACTTCCGCCGCTTGCGCCACAAGCCGCTTCTCCTCCGCGCGCGCCGCCTCCGCCTCGGGCGTGCGCAGGTCGCGGTCGCCATACTCGACGCCCGCGACGAACGCCTGCATCGCGTAGTAATCCCGCTGCGAGATCGGGTCGAACTTGTGGTCGTGGCACCGCGCGCAGCCGACGCTCAGGCCGAGGAACGTCTGCCCGATGTTCATCACGATCTCGTCGAGCGAGTCCTGTCGGGCGAGGCGCTTGGACGGCTCGTCCGCGCCGATCTGCCCCGGCAGCAGCACGGACGCCGTGACGAGAAAACCCGTGGCCGCGTCCTGCCCCAGCGCATCACCGACGATCTGCTCGCGGATGAACCGGTCGTAGGGCGTGTCGCGGTTGAAGGCGGCGATCACGTAATCGCGGTAAGGCCAGGCGTTCGGGCGCTCCGTGTTGACCTCGAAGCCGTGCGTGTCCGCGTAGCGCACCACGTCCAGCCAGTGCTGCGCCCACCGCTCGCCGTAACGCGGCGACGCGAGCAGTTCATCCACCACGCGTTCAAAGGCGTCGGCCCGCGCATCAGCGACAAACGCCGCCACCTGCTCCGGCGACGGCGGCAATCCGATGAGGTCGAAGAAAACGCGCCGCAGCCAAGCCGCGCGCTCCGCAGCCGCCGAGGGCCGCAAGCCTTCCCGCTCCAGCCGCGCGAGGATGAAGCTGTCCACCGCGTTTCGCGGCCAGGATTTGTCCTTGGTTGACGGTGGCGGCGGGTTCGTCACTGGTTGGAAAGCCCAGTGCTCGCGCGGTTCAGAGCGCGTCACCCCGTCCGCCGACGCAGCCATCAAAACGCCCGCAGCCAGCAGCCAGACCGTGATCGGCACCAACCAGTCCATGCGTCCGCCGAGCCTGCAAGCGCGGCGCAGCGGCGTGCCGGCCCGCTCACGAGCAAGCCGGACCGATGGCGTCACTGGCTGATTTTCTGGCGGACACACTGTTTGGGGCCAACCGGTGTCGGCTGGTGGACGAACCGCATGTTGTTGGTTTGCTCTCCGTTTGTCCACTTTTGGGAAGTCACGCGCGCATTTCAATCTCAAGTGGCCGACAGGTTCGCTCGCCCGCCACGCAGGATGTATTTCTGGATTTTGCCGGTGGCGGTCTTGGGCAGCTCGGCGATGAAGGTGAAACCGGCGGGGACTTTGAAGTGGGCGAGCTGGTCGCGACAGAACTGGCGCAGGTCCGCCTCGGTCGCGGTCGCGCCAGCCTTGAGCACGACGAAGGCGTGCGGAGTCTCGCCCCATTTCTCGTGCGGCAGGCCGACGACGGCGGCTTCCTGCACGGCGGGATGGCGGAGCAATGCGCCTTCGATTTCGATGGAGGAGATGTTCTCGCCGCCGCTGATGATGACATCCTTCCAGCGGTCGCGGATTTCCAGGTAGCCGTCGGGATGCACCACGGCGGCGTCGCCGCTGTGGAACCACCCGTCGCGAATCGCGGCGGCGGTGGCCTGCGGATCGTTGTAGTAGCCGGCCATCACGGCGTTGCCCCTGATGATGATCTCCCCGAGCGTGTTGCCGTCCTGGGCCACCTCGCGACCCTCGTCGTCCACCACGCGCACTTCCGCTGCCGCGAGATACTCGACGCCCTGGCGGGCCTTGATTTCAGCGCGACGGCGGGCGTCAAGCTGCGCGTGCTCAGGGCGCGGCTCGCTGAGGGTGACGATGGGGGAAACCTCGGTGAGGCCATAGACGTGGGTGATCTCCCAGCCGAGTTCGCCTTCGATGCGCTCGATGGTCGCGGCGGAGGGCGGCGCACCCGCGGTGAGCACTCGGACACCACGCGGGGCAAGGCGGCGCAGTTCCTCGGGCGCATTCGCCACACCGATGAGCACGGTGGGCGCGGCACAGAAGAGGGTGATGCCCTCGCGCGCGATGGTTTCCAGGATGAGGCGTGGGTCGGCCTTGCGCAGGCAATGGTGCGTGGCCCCAACCGCCGTCGCCGTCCAGACGCAGGTCCAGCCGTTGGCGTGGAACATGGGGACGACCCAGAGGTAGCGGTCCGCGCAGGACATGGGCGTGTGCATGAGGCGGCCCGCGCAGTTCAGGTAGGCGTTGCGGTGGGTGATCATCACGCCCTTGGGGTGCGCCGTGGTGCCACTGGTGTAGTTGAGCGAGAGCATTTCACGCTCGTTGACCGGCGCGGCGGTGAATTCAGCCGGCGACGCGGCCATGGAGGTTTCGTAGTCGAGCCAGCCGGACTTCGTCCCCTCGAAGGCGATGAAATGTTTCACCTCCGGCACTTGCGCGCGGATGCTGTCCACGGCGTCGAGATGATCGGCATGAGCGCACACGACGCGCGCGCCGCTGTGCCGGAGGATGTAAGCGAAATCGGCGGGCGTGAGGCGGTAATTGATGGGCACCGTGACCGCGCCAATTTGCGGCACGGCGTAGAACGACTCGAGATGCGCGTGGGTGTTGGGCGAGATGGAGGCCACGCGGTCGCCGGGCAGCACGCCGAGTTGTTGCAGCGCGGCGGACCAACGGTCGCACCGCTCGAAGAACTGGCGATAGGTGAAACGCGCCGCGCCATCCACGACGGCGAGGCGGTCGGGGTAAAGGCGGCGGGCGCGACGGGCGAACTCCAGGGGCGTGAGCGGGGTTTCCATGCGGGGCGGGGGCGCTGCTGGGTGTGAATCCGCTCGCTGATGCGTTCAGGCAAGGATCGGCTTCACCAGCTCGCCGTGAATGTCCGTGAGCCGGAAGTCGCGGCCTTGGAAGCGGTAGGTCAGCCGCGTGTGCTCGATGCCCAGCAGGTGCATCATCGTCGCGTGCAGATCGTAGATGCTCACCGGGTCGCGGACGATGTTGTAGCAGTAGTCGTCCGTCTCGCCGAAGGTGAGGCCGGGCTTCACCCCCGCGCCGGCCAGCCACATCGTGAAGCAGCGCGGGTGATGGTCGCGACCGTAGTTGTCCGCCGTCAGCCCGCCTTGCGAGTAAATCGTCCGGCCAAACTCGCCGCCCCAGACGATGAGCGTGTCGTCGAGCAGGCCGCGCTGCTTCAAGTCAAGCAACAGCGCGGCGGTGGCCTGGTCGGTGTCGTTGCACTGGCCGCGAATCGCCTTCGGCAAACCGCCGTGATGATCCCAGCCCATGTGAAAGAGCTGGATGAACCGCACGTTGCGCTCGGCGAGGCGACGCGCGAGCAGGCAGTTCGCCGCGTAACTGCCGGGGCGCTTCACGTCGGGGCCGTAGTTGTCGAGGATGGCCTGCGGCTCCTTCGAGAAGTCCGTCAGCTCCGGCACGCTGGCCTGCATGCGGAAGGCCAATTCATATTGCGAAATGCGCGTCTGGATTTCGGGGTCGCCCAGCGCCTTGAAGCGGCGGCTGTTCAACGCGCCGAGCTCGTCGAGCGTCTCGCGCCGAGTCTCGCGGTCGAGGCCCGGCGGGTTGGACAAGTAGAGCACGGGGTCGCCCTTGTTGCGGAACTTCACGCCCTGATGCTGCGTCGGAAGAAAGCCGCTGCTCCACAGCCGGTCGTAAAGCGGCTGGTCATCCGGCCGACCGGAGCCAAACGAAGTGAGCACAACGTAAGCGGGCAAGTCAAGGTTCTCGCTGCCGAGGCCGTAGCTCAACCACGAACCCATGCTCGGCCGACCGGGAAGCTGATGGCCGGTCTGGAAGAACGTGATAGCCGGGTCGTGGTTGATGGCGTCCGTGTGCAGCGTGCGGATGATGCAGAGGTCGTCCGCAATGCGCGCCGTGTGCGGCAGCAACTCACTCAACCACGCGCCGCTCTGCCCGTGCTGCGCGAACTTGAAGAGGCTCGGTGCGACCGGGAATTTGCTCTGCCCGCTGGTCATCGTCGTGAGCCGCTGCCCGCGTCGGATGGACTCCGGCAAGTCCTCGCCCCGGTGCTTCTCCATCACCGGCTTGGGGTCGAACAAATCCATCTGCGACGGCGCGCCGGACTGGAAGAGGTAGATGACGCGCTTGGCCTTCGGGGCATAGTTCGGGAGCGCAGCGGCAGATGTGGGCGCGGCGCTGGCCGAGTTGCCCATGAGCGAACCGAGCGCGCCCAAGCCGAGGCCAGCAGCGGAGTTGGCGAGAAAAGTTCGGCGAGTGACGGCGAGTCGTTGCGCCGGGGAAAGGCCGCAGAATTGATGGTCGTTACAGTTCATAACTCAAAGCCAATGGAGCGCGGACGGGCGAAGCCTGACCCCGCATCGCACGGCGGCGGCGCGCTCCGGCTCCCTCTCCCTTCCTCGGAGGAGGGGAGAGGGGTGGGGAGAGGGGTGGCGTGCGATGGCGTTGGTGGCCCCACCCCTCATCCGACCTGCGGCCACCTTCTCCCCTCGCTCCGCGAAGGGAGAAGGCGAGCATCGTGACGGCAACGTGTTGGCGTGGAGATTCACGGTTCGGTTCACGCAAAAATCTCCTTCACCACCCGCGACCGTTCGACGCCCGTCAGCCGCTGGTCGAGGCCCTGGAACTTGAAGGCCAGCCGCTCGTGGTCCAAGCCCAGCGCGTGGAGAATGGTCGCATGAAAGTCGCGGACGCTCACCTTGTTCACGGCGGCGCGGAAACCAATCTCGTCCGTCTCGCCGTAGTGGGCGCCGCCCTTCATGCCGCCGCCAGCCAGCCACGCGGTGAAGGCGTGCGGGTTGTGGTCGCGGCCCGGCTTGCCGCCCTTCTGCGAAATGGGCAGCCGCCCAAACTCGCCGGCCCAGATGACCAGCGTGTCTTTCAGCAGGCCGCGTTGCTCCAAGTCCGCCAGAAGCGCAGCGATGGGCTGGTCCGCCTCCGCCGCGAAACCGCGATGGTTCCCAGTCAGGTCCGCGTGGCAGTCCCAGCTCTGCTGGTTCTCCATGCCGCCGCTATATAGCTGCACGAAGCGCACGCCGCGCTCGACCATCCGGCGCGCCGTCAGGCATTGCGCGGCGAAGTGCCCGCAGTGCTTCTCGCCGATGCCGTAGAGCCGCCGGATGTGCTCCGGCTCGCGCGAGACATCGAACGCCTCCGGTGCAGCGGTCTGCATCCGGTAAGCCAACTCGAAGCTCTCGATGCGCGCGCCCAGCTCGTTGTCGAGCGGGCCTTGGGCAAGGTGGTCGCGGTTCAGCGACGCGAGCAGGTCGAGCTGCGCGCGCTGCCGCTGCTCGTTGAGATTCGCCGGCGGCTTGAGGTTCGCGATGGGTTCGCCCTGCGGCTTGAGCCAGGTGCCTTGATACACGCTGGGCAGGAAGCCCGCGCCCCAGTTGAGCGCTTTGCCCTTCGGCAGGCCGCGGTTCAGCGGGTCGCTCATCACCACGAAGCTCGGCAGCGCGTCGCTCTCCGAGCCGAGTCCGTAAGTCACCCACGAGCCGACGCACGGGTAGCCCATGCGCGTGACGCCGGTGTTCATCATGAACAGCGCCGGGCTGTGGTTGTTCGAGTTCGTGAAGCACGAGTGGATGAACGCGAGCTTGTCCACCTGCCGCGCGAGATGCGGGAACAAGTCCGAAGTCCAAGTGCCGCTACGCCCGCTCTGCTGCCACGCGAACGGCGACTTCATCAGCGGACCGACGGAGCCGGGGAAGAAACCGGTCTTGTTGTCGAAGCCGGCCAGCTCGGTGCCGTCGCGCTTGGCGAGTTCGGGTTTGTAATCCCAAGTGTCCACCTGGCTCGGTCCGCCGTTGGCGAAAATCCAGATGACGGACTTGGCCGTGCCGGCGAAGTGCGCGGCCTTCGGCGCGAGCGGGTTCAGCGGCCCAGCGACCGCGTCGCGACCGAGCAAGCTCGCACAGGCCAACCAACCAAGGCCGCCGCCCGCGCGCTGGAGCAACTGGCGACGCGACATCGTGCCGGCGGCTTCCAGTCGCCGTCCGTGGCTGTCGGTCGCACCAAGCGGCGACTGCAAGTCGCCGGCACGGGCTTTGGCTTCAGTTCTCATACGCAAATTCGTTCAGGCCGAAGAGCACCTGGCAGAAGTCCGCGAGCGCGAGGTGGCGGGCGTCGGACTTCTTTTCGGCTTCATAACTGGCCGACTGCGACGCGAGGAACGCGGCGGCGTTCGCCTGTTCCTTCGCCGTCGCGGGCCGGCTCAACGCGAGCAGGTAGGCGCGGTTGATTTGCGCGGAAGTTTCGCCGCCGGGCGGCTCGGCCACCACGCGACGCGCAAACGCCTCGGCCCACTCACGCACTTGCGGGCCGTTCATCAGGAGCAACGCCTGCGGGGCGACAGTCGTGGTGGGCCGCGCGCCCTGGCTCACGAGCGGCTCGGGCTGGTCGAAGACGACCATCGAGCCGATGAGCTGGCTGCGCTTCATCGTGAAGTAAATGCTCCGGCGCTTGCTCCGCTCGTCCTTCGTGCCGGGGCCGAACATCGTCGTGTCGAGCTGGCCGCTGACGGCGAGCATGGCGTCGCGGAGGGCTTCGCCTTCGAGACGACGAGGCTGATGGGAGAGAAAGTGATTAGTGATTAGTGATTGAGTGTTTAGTGAAGCCGGTTTCTCCGCACCCGCACCGGCCGCCTGCGCCGCCTGCTTACTAATTACTAAATACTTCTCCGCTCCAGCCCTGTAAGCCGCGCTCTCCATAATCAGCCGGTGAATCGGCTTCAGCTTCCAGCCGCCGCGCACCAGTTCCCCCGCCAGCCAGTCGAGCAGCTCCGGGTGCGACGGCAGCGCGCCGGTGCGGCCGAAGTCATCCGGCGTCGCCACGAGGCCGCGACCAAAGTGGTGCTGCCACAGCCGGTTCACCGCCACGCGCGCGACGAGCGCGCCCGCGCCGTGCTCCACGTCCGTGAGCCAGTTCGCCAGCGAGCGGCGGCGACCGGAGAACTTCGCGCCGACGGGCGGCTGCCATTGCCAGCGCTGGCCGGCGTCGGCGGTGCGGGTCAGCGCCTGGAGAAAACCCTGCGGCGCGACGCCGAGCTTCTGGTCCGTGCTGCCACGCCGAAGGAAGTGCGTCTGCTCGAAGAAGTCCGCGCCCTGCGTGTGCATACGCAGCGGCTTGTTGCCCTCGGCGCAGACGAGCACCTGCGTCTTCACGCCCGGCTCGCGGCTGACGTGCGCGGTGATTTTCGCCTGCCGGTCGCGCCAGCCGGCGTCTTTGCGGAGCCACCAGTCGAGCAAGGTCGCGCGCTCGGCGGCGGACAATTTCGCCGCGAAGTCCGGCTGCTTCGCCTTCCGCAGCACTTCAGTAACCTTCGCGGGCAAGTCCTCGCCCTTCAACGTCGGCTCCGCATCAGCCATCAGTGCGAGGCGCGGGCAACCGATGTTGTGCTTCGTGTTGACCTCGAACTGGAGCTTCACCGTGAAGGTCGCGCCAGCGGGGAAATCCACGACCTCGCCGAACGTGAACACTGCCGCGTGGTCCTTGCCGAACTGCGGGTCCACGGCCCAGCCGGTCTTGGGCTGGTCGTCGAGTGACGCCGCGATGGAGAGGCCAGCCTTGTTCTGCTCGAAGTCGGCGACGGCTTTCACGAGCGCGACGGGCTTCGCGTCCGCGCTGCCGCGTGGCGCGGCGGACACGATGATTTTGCTGAGGGCGAAGTTGCCGTTCTCCGCGCGGCCCGGGCCGCCCTTGGTCATCGAGGAGTGGGCGAGTGCCTCCAGGCGCAGGCCGGTCAGGCGGCGCTGTGTGGTGTTGAAGGTGAAGGTGTATTCGTCACTCGCTCCATTCGCGCCCTCGGCCAGGTAGGAGAAATCGCCGAGCTTCTTGAACGTCGCCCCGGTCTTCGACTTCGTGCTGGCGAGTTCGACCACGGTCCACACGCCGCCCGTGGGCATCGCTGCGCCCGTCGCGAGCCACGCGTCGAACTTCGGCGCGAGTTCCGCTTCGTGGCGCTTGAGTTCAGCGGCGAGCGGTGCGGCTTCGGCCTGCCATTTGGCTTTCGCTTCGCGGGTCTTTTCCGGCTCCATCTCCAGGTCGAGCACGCTGCGGACGGTGGTCGTGAAGGTTGACAGCATCCGGTAGTAGTCCTCGTTCGGCAGCGGGTCGTATTTGTGGTCGTGGCAGCGCGCGCAGCCGATAGTCAGGCCGAGGAACGCGGAGCCGGTGGTCGAGAGCATGTCATCCATCGCGTCGTAGCGCGTGCGCTCGACTTCGTTGGCGGTGATCTGCGTGGGGAAGACGCCCGCGCCGAGGAAGCCCGTGGCACTCAAGGCCAGCGGATTGTCCGGCTCGACCTCGTCGCCCGCGAGCTGCCAGCGCAGGAACTGGTCGAAGGGCATGTCGCTATTCAGCGCCTTGATGACGAAGTCGCGGAAGTGATACGCGCCGGGTCGGTCGTAATCGTGCTCGAAGCCGCTGCTCTCCGCGAAGCGCGCCACGTCCAGCCAGTGCCGCGCCCAACGCTCGCCGAAGCGCGGGGAGTCGAGGAGGCGCGCGACGAGCTTCGGCCAGGCACCGGGGGAAGCGTCCTTGACGAAGTCATCCACCGCCTCGGGCGTTGGCGGGATGCCGTGAAGGTCGAGGTAAGCGCGGCGGATGCGCGTGCGCTTGTCGGCGGGTGGGGCGACCTGGCGCGGTGCGGCGGCGGCGAGGAGGAAGCGGTCTATCGGAGAGTAATTAGTGATTAGTGATTGAGTGTTTAGTGGGGCGCTCGGGCGAACTGCGGGCCTCGAAGTTCCGGAAGCGGAAGACTGATTACTAATTACTAAATACTTCCCACTCGGCACTTCCACCTTGGCCAGAGGTTGGAAAGCCCACCACTTCCGGTCCTCTTCCGTGACCTTCGATTTGTCCTTCGCGACCTTGCCGGCGATGAGCGGGCCGTCGTAAGGCGCGCCGTCGTCAATCCACGCGGCGAGGCGGGCGATGACTTCGGGCGAGAGCTTGTCCGCCTTCTCCGGCATGTGCGGCTCCTCGGCGTGGCGGACGAGCTTCAGCAGGCGGCTGTCCTTCGCGCTGAATGGCACGATGGCCGGGCCTTCAGTGCCGCCTTTCAGCAAGTCCTCGCGCGTGGCGAGGTCGAGGCCGCCCTTGGTCTTCTCGCCGCCGTGGCACGCGAGGCAGCTCTTCACGAGCACGGGGCGGATATGCTGGCTGAAGGTGGACAGGCCACGCGCCATGCGCTCGGCGTGGTCGGCGGGAAGTGGGGCGGCGGCAGAGGCGAGGAAAGCTCCAAATCCAAAGCTCCAAATCCCAAGGAAGCTCCAAGCTCCAAACTTCAAAGCTCGCAGCGAACGGTTTCGGTTGCCCGGCATCGCCACCGCATACGCAGCCCATTGGATCTTGGTCATTGGAGCTTCTTTGGAACTTGGAACTTGGGTTTTGGAACTTCTCCCGTTCATTCGCGCGTGATGGCTTCGTCGAGGTTGAGGAGGATGTTCGCGGTCACGGTGTAGGCGGCCAACTCGGCGACATCCAACTTCGCGTCGGGCTTGAACTGGCCTTGGGCAAGCAACGACTTCGAGGCGTCGGCGTCAGCGCGGTATTTGGCGAGGCGCTTGTCCAAACCGGCGGTCAGCACGGCGAGGTCGGCCTTGTCCGGCGCGCGACCGGTCACGCGACGGAAGCCGTGGGCGATGCGGTCGCTCGCGGTCGCGCCGCCTTCGGTGAGCATCCGTTGCGCGAGCGCGCGGGCGGCCTCGACGTAGGTGACTTCGTTGAGCAGCGCGAGCGCCTGGAGCGGCGTGTTAGTCCGGCTGCGCTTCACGGTGCAAATCTCGCGCGTGGGCGAATCGAACAGGAGCATCGTCGGCGGCGCGGCGGTGCGCTTCCAGATCGTGTAGAGCGTGCGCCGGTAGAGGCCGTCGCCCGCGTCGGGCTTGTAGCCGCGCAAGTCACCGTAGCGACTCGTCTCGTCCCACACGCCCTCAGGCATGTAGGGGCGCACACTCGGTCCGCCGAGCTTCTCGACCAGCAGGCCGCTCGCGGCGAGCGCCTGGTCGCGGATGAGTTCGGCGGGCAGCCGGAAGCGCGGGCCACGCGCGAGCAGACGGTTCTCCGGGTCGCGAGCCACCAACTCCGGCGTGACCTTCGACGACTGCCGATACGCCGCCGACATCACGATGGCTTTCTGAAACGCCTTCATGTCCCAGCCAAGGCGGACGAACTCCGTCGCCAGCCAGTCGAGCAGCTCGGGATGGCTCGGCGGCTCGGCCTGCGAGCCGACGTTCTCCGTCGTCTTCACGAGGCCGGTGCCGAAGAACTTCTCCCAGGTGCGGTTGACCCACACGCGCGACGTGAGCGGGTTCTCGGGGGCGACCAGCCACTGCGCGAGGCCGAGTCGGTTCGTCGGCGCGCCAGCGGGCAACGGCGGCAGCACGGCCGGCACGCCCGCGCTGACTTTGTCGCCCTTCTTGTCGTATTCGCCGCGAATGAGCATGAAGGCGGCGCGCGGCGCGGTGACTTCCTTCATCACCATCGTCGTGGGCAGTTTCGCCTCGTAGTCGTCCACGGCCTTCTTCGCGGCGGCGACGGCGGCATCGGCGGACTTCGCCGGGCTTTCGGCGTTGGCGCGGAAAAACTTCATCAGCTCGGCGCGCTGGGCGGGCGTGCGCCTGCCCGGCTCGGTCGCAAAAATCTTCTTCAACGTCTCCGGCACCTGCGGCCCGCCTTCGAGCTTCGCCAGGCCTGGCGCGAGCGCGGTTGCGGAGAGGCGGAAGCGGCCGATGGAGTGCTGCCCGCTCGACTTCTGCACCAGCCGCACGGTGAGCGTGGCCCCGGCGGGCACGGTCATCACGCGGTCGGCGAGGAACATCGCCTTGAGCGGCTCCTTGCGCGTCGGGCCGTCCACGGCCCAGCCCTTGCCGCCTTTCGCGTTCACGACTTGCGCGACCTCGTAGCCCTTCTGCGAGTAGCTGGCCTCGGCCTTGGCGAACTTGAGGACTTCCGGCTTCGCGAGCGACGGCGCGGTGATTTCCGCCTCGAGGCCGCTGAGGATGAAATTGCCGTTGGGCGCGCGGCCCACCGACTGCGCGGGGAGCGAGGCGTCGGGCAGCGATTCCAGCAAAACGCCGCCCAGCGTCCCCGCTGCGACCGGCGCGGTGATGGTGTAGGTCTCCTGCCCGGCGGCGGCGCCGACGGCCAGCCAGGACGCGTCTTCCAGGCGCGTGAAGGCGGTCTTGCTGGCGGCTTTCACCGACGTGGGTTCGAGCAGCTTCCACGGCGAAGCGGCCGGATCGAGCCTGGCAATGAACGTCGGCTCCCATTCCTCGATGAGCCGGGGCAGTTGCTTCACCGCGTCCGCGAGTTTGGCCTCGGCGGATTGGAGCGACTGGTTCAGCTCGGCGAGCTTCGCCTCGTGCTCGGGCGTGGTGACGTGGATGGTCGGCTCGGGGTTCCCGCCGCCGCGGTTGGCGCGCACGCCGCTCAAGGTGCCGCTTTCCTCGATGTTGTTGAAGAAGGCGAAGAACTGGTAGAACTCGCGCTGCGTCACCGGGTCGTATTTGTGGTCGTGGCAGCGGCAGCAGTTCAGCGTCAGCCCGAGCCACGTCGTGCCCGTGGTCTCGACGCGGTCAATGATGGTCTCGATGCGCCACTCCTCGGCGATGAGGCCGCCCTCGCCGTTGATGCGGTGGTTGCGGTTGAAGCCGGTCGCAATGAGCTGGTCCTGGCGCGGGTTGGGCAGCAGGTCGCCCGCGAGCTGCTCGATGGTGAAACGGTCGAAGGGCACGTTGTCGTTGAACGCCTTGATGACCCAGTCGCGCCACGGCCACATGGAGCGCGAGCTGTCCGTCTGAAAACCGTGGCTGTCCGCGTAGCGCGCGTAGTCCAGCCACAGCATCGCCATGCGCTCGCCGTAGCGGGGCGAGGCCAGCAGACGGTCCACGACGCGCTCGTAGGCATCGGGCGACTTGTCCGCGAGAAACGCATCCACCTCGGCGGGCGTGGGCGGAATGCCCGTGAGGTCCAGCGACACGCGGCGCAGGAGCGTGGTGCGATCCGCCTCGGGGGAGAACTTCAAGCCGTCCTGCTTCAGTCGCGCGAGGAGGAAGGCGTCTATCGCAGCCGAGTTTTCAGTGTTCAGTGAGCCAGTATTCAGTGGGGCACCCGAACTCCGTTTTCCCGACTGAAAACTGAACACTGAATACTGCGTGCCCGCCCTCGGCACTTCCGGCCGGACGAGCGGCGCGAACGCCCAGTGTCCCTGATACGCCGCGCCCTCGGCAATCCACCGCCGCAGCGTCTCCTTCTGCGCGGTGGTGAGCTGCCTGCCCGAGTCCGGCGGCGGCATGAGGTCGTGCGGGTCTTTGGTGACGACGCGCTTGAGCAGCTCGGACTTGTCCGGTTTGCCGGGGACGATGGGCAGCGCGCCGGATTTGCCCGGCTTGAACGCCGCCTCCTTCAAGTCCAGCCGCAGCCCGCCCTTGATCTTCTGCGTGTCCGGCCCGTGGCAGGCGAAGCAGTTGTCGGAGAGGATGGGCCGGATGTCGCGGTTGAAGTCGAGCTTGGTGGCGGCGCGAGCGGGCGCGGTGGCCCACAGCAAGACGGTCAGCGCAATCGCACCGGGCCACGTTGGGGAGGGTCGGAACATTTCAATGAGTCCAGACGCACGGCACGGCGCTGGTATTGTCGGCAACCGCAGTCGCACGCCGCCCGGTCACGCCATGATGCCCTTCGCCACCTCCGCCACGGCGGCGTCGCCACACAAGCGGCGCACCAGCGCGAGGCCGAACTCCACCGAGGTCGCCGCGCCGCGTGACGTGATCAGATTCCCGTCCTCGACCACGCGCTCCTGCACCTGCGAAGCTGGCAGTTCCGCGAGCACGCCGGCGTGTGAGGTGAAACGCCGGCCCGCGAGCAGACCGGCGTCGAGCAGCACCGTGGGCGCGGCGCAGATGGCGGCGACGGGTTTGCCGGCCTGCGTGTAAGCGTGCGCGAGTTTTGCGGCTCGGCCATCGGTGCGCACCGCTTTGATGCCGGGGCCGCCCGGGATGAGCAACAGATCAAAGTCCTGTCCGGCCACGTCGGCCAGCGACGCGTCAGCCTGCACCGTGATGTTGCAGCGTCCGGTGACGAGCTGCTCGCCGGTGAGCGAGGCCACGACGACCTCGACGCCCGCGCGGCGCAGCAAGTCCACGGGCGCGATGGTTTCGATTTCCTCGAAGCCGGGGAACAGGAGGCACAGGACGCGTTTCTTCATAAAGGGCTGGGTTGTGAAAACTACTTCTCGCGCTTCACCACCGTGGGGAAAGGCTTCGCCAGTTGCCCGGCCTTGATGACGCCACCTTGCATCACGGCGATGAACTTCTTCCGGTCTTCGAGCAGCGCGATGTTCGCCGCCACGTCGCCATCCACGATGAGCACGTCGGCGAGCTTGCCCGGCTCCAGCGTGCCGAACTCCTGACCGCGCCCCATGATTTCCGCGCCGGTCTTGGTGGCGCAGGTGATGACCTCCAGCGGCGTGAAGCCCACGTCCTTCACGAAGAAGGTCAGCTCCCGTGCGTAGTCGCCGTGCGGGTTCCAGCCGAAGCCGTAGTCGCCGCCCATGCCGAGCCGCCCGCCCGCCCGCAGGATGCGCCGCGCGCTTTCCGCGCCGCCGTCGAGCGTCTCCTGATGCCCGTCAATCACCGCCTGTGGCAAACCGAACTCCGGCCCGCGCTCGATGCTGGCCTTCTCGAAATAGAGCGCGGGGACGCAGGGCACGTCGCGATTTAGCAGCATCTCCAGCGCCTCGTCGTCCATGAACGTGCCGTGCTCGATGGTGTCGTAGCCGGCGCGCAGGGCGTTCTTGATGCCCTGCGTCGCGCGGCAGTGGCCCGTGACCTTGAGCTTGTGATTGTGCGCCGTGGCGACGACCGCGTGCATCTCCTCGAAGGTCATGCAGAGCGTGTGATGGTCGTTCAGGTCGGGCGAGGCCGCGTCGCCGGTCGGATAGGTCTTCACCCACTCGACGCCGTCCTTGACCAGCGCGCGCACGGCTTTGCGCGCGTCCTCGACGCCGTTGATGATGAAGACCAGCCCTTCCATGCCGATCTTGCGGAACTCCGGGTTCCAGTCCATCAAGCCGCCGGCAGAGCAAATCTCGCGTCCGCTCGTGGCCAGGCGCGGGCCGGCGATGAGGTCTTCCTCGATGGCCTTCTTGAGCCACACGTCCACGTTGAAGAGGCAGCCGCCGGAGCGCGCCGCCGTATAGCCGCATTCGAGGGCGATCCGCGTGTTGACCGACGAGAGCAACGAGACGTATTCGACGGGATACTTGATGTCGAGGTCTTCGAGCGCGGCGATGTTGAAGTAAGTCGCATGGAAGTGCGCCTCGACCAGCCCCGGCATGATGGTGCCGCCGCGTGCGTCAATCTTCTCCGTGCCGGGCGGCAGCACGGGCGCGTCCGCCGCCGGGCCGGCGTAGGCAATCCGTCCGTCGCGAACGACCAGCGCGGCGTTGGGCACCGGCGGCCTGCCCGTGCCGTCAATGAGCTGGCCGTTGGTGATGAGGGTGGTGCCGATGGCGGTTTTCATGGCTGGTGACAGGCTCGGGTTCTGGGCGGCGGGCAATTGGAACCGATCAGGCCGGCAGGCTCAAGCCCGCATCACGGCGGCGCGCGGGACCGGGCGGGGGCAGCTTGGCCGCAGGCCGGGAAAATCCATTTGACATACGGTTAGGGATTGAGACTTTGCGACCATGAAGCCGCGCCGCAGAGCCAGTGTCAGGGCCTTCACGCTGATCGAACTCCTCGTGGTCATCGCGATCATCGCCATCCTGGCGGGCATGCTGCTTCCGGCCTTGAGCAAGGCGAAGGCGAAATCTCAGGGCACCCGCTGCCTCAGCAACATGCGGCAGATCGGACTGGCCTACAAATTTTACTCGGACGACCACGACTCGAAGCTTGTCGAGTTCGGGAAAAACCTTCCCTCCGCGCCCACGGACTGGATTCAAAACATCACCTACACCTACTGGCCGGACCTGCTGCGCGGCTATCTGCAAAATCGGGAAATCATTCATTGTCCCCAGGTCAAAGACAACCGGGGCCTGGGCATTGGGATGACCTACAGCGGCGGAACCGCCGGGATTGGCTTTCTCGGTGCGTCCACCAGCGTGCGCGAGCACCAGATCGCCCGCCCCGCCGAGACGGTCATTTACGGGGACAGCGGGATGCTGACTCCGACCACCGTTGTCCTGACCAACCCGGACCAGTGGGAGGGCGACCCCCAAAGCGGCAGCCTGCACTATTTCCGCACGCCCAGCCCAGTGAATGGCACCTACCCGTCACCGCTCACGACCTACGCGGAGAGGATGTTCAACCGGCACGACAAGCGGACCAACACCGCGTTCGTGGACGGCCATAACGAAACCATCCCGGTCGGCAAGGTGGGCTTCCAGTATCCGCCCGGCGACCCGCTGGCCATGTGGGACCGCCAATGAGGTTTGCCCGGCCAGTCCTGTTGTTCCTCGTGGTCTGTCTGGCCGCCGTCGGCTGCAACCGCAAGAAGCGCGGTGCGCCAGCCGCCACGCCGCAATTCCCGCCGGAGGCGGTGCAGGCGGTGGTCGCGGCGGAACAATCGCCGCAGGCCTCACTGGCGCTGCTGAACGAAACGCTCAAGGAATGGGTGCTGCGCCGGAACGAGTTCCCAAAGGATCTGAACGAGTTTGTGACGGGCGGAATGCTGCCGCGCCTGCCCGCCGCGCCGCCGGGCAAACGGTTCGTGATGGATGTCCAGCAGCGCCGCGTGGTGCTGGCGGACCAGTGAAGCGCGAATGCGGAACGGACAACCGCTGAAGACGCGGAATACACGGAAAGAGAAACCGGCCGGCGACTCCGTGGTTTCGACGGGAGTTTCCCCTCAGTCCGACTCGCGCGGCACGAGGTCGAGCGGCAGGCGGTCAAACTTCCCGTCGGCTCCCGCGCTGGCGGAGCGCGGCAGCAACCAGCGCTCGGCACGGGTGACAGCGAGGATTTCACCGAACTGGATCGAAGGATCCTTCACCGGCTCGAACTGGTGGAGCTTGAGCACCTTCTCGGGAAGCTCGACGGTGATGCCGGTAAGCGCGAGCGGGTAATGGACGATGCCGTCCTGGTCGAACTTCCACTGGCTGTTGCCGGGCCAGACCGTGAGGTCGCCGGGGAAATTGCCCGGGAGCGGAAAATCGAGATACTTCCAGCCGTCGAAGTTGATCCGCGCCCGGCCCCAGACATCGTCGGTGTTCCAGTCGGCGATCTTGTTGATTTGTTGGCCGGCGTTCTGCTGCTGCATCTCCTTGGGCATCCAGTCCAGCAGCCACGGGGAAAGTTCGCCCCGCTGCGGCGCGCCGATGGAGCGCCACACCTGCCCCGAGGCGTCGCGCAGCTCGAAGATGATGCGGCCCCAGCCGGAGTTGCCCTTGACCTGGATGGCGATGCTCGTGGGCCGGCCAGTCAGGGGCACGGGCTTGAGCAGCGCGAAGGTGGCATACATCGGCATGGTGGCCTTGCCAGTGGCGAGGGGCCTGGGCGTGACCTTCACGGCGGAGACCGGCGTGGCGGGCGCGGGAACGATGCCCTCGGCCGCGACCGTCTCGACCTGATAGTCGCCCTTGCGCCGGGGGTTCATGAAATTGTAGGCCTCAAGTTCCGGGTCGCGCGTGGGAACGATCCTCCAAGTGGCGGGCCAGTTGCCGGTGGGATTCGGGACGAGCGCCTGAACCTGGCCGGCGGGCCGGGCCAGAGGTGCTTGGGAAGCGAGCGTTTGGACCGCCTTGATTTTGGACGGGGAGACGATGAAGCAAGGTCGCTCGCTCACGGTGAGCGCGAGCTTCCCACCCGCTGCCCGGCGCAGGCCGGCCGGCGGGTTCCCTTGCGCGTCCACAATCTCCGCCGCCGGGCCGCCCGTGAACTCGATCACCGTCTCGCGCGGGCCGTTCACATTCCAGACACAGGTGACGTGGGTGCCGCCGGGCCGGTCGAACTCGACGGCGTAGAGGCTCGGGGAACCCGTCTCCAACAGGCGCGGGAACTTCGCGCCATCCAGCAGCCGCGTCATCGTGGCGTAGGCGACGTAGGCCGGCTTGGGGTTCAACTCGGGCATCTTGTAGAGGATGCCCGACGCGCCCCAGTTGCTGAACCGGTAGCTGTTGCCCACGTCGGAGATGCAGCCCATGCGAATCTCCGGCACGCCCCAGATGAGCGAGTGCATCGCGTGGCGGATGAAGTAGTCCGCCTGCGTCTCGGGCGCGAGGTTGCCGGGGTTCGTGTTCGGGTAGCAAATCTCGTAGCACTGCGTCACCGGCTTGTCCCGGTAGCCGTAGTGGTCGAGAAGCTGGCGGTCCATCCAGAGACTCGAACCGAAGCCGACGTAGTCCGGCGGCTGCGCCTCGGGCATGCGACCGAAGGTGCCGGATTCATTGCCGAGCGAGTCGAAGAGTTCGGCGGGAAACTTCGCGCGCAGCAGTTCTTCCTTCGTGGGCAGCGGCCCGTTGCCCAGGCGCAGGTGAATGCCGGGATACTTCGCCTTCACCGCCTTCGCGCCCTCGATGCATTTCTCCAGCAGCGCCTTGAACCGCTTCTGCTCGTCGAGCTTCTCGCCGGCCTGGAGTTGGTAAGGCGGGCGGTCATGGAAGATGTCCGGCACGCGCTGGACGTGGTTTCCCGAGATGGAGTCCTCGTGCAGGATCAGCGCGACCTTTTTCACGGCGTCGGTGTTGCGCTCGTAGTATTTGTCCACGACCACCGTGTAGGAATTCTCCTTCTCGCTGAAAGTGATCTTCGGCTCGTTGCCGCAGAGCACGCCGTATTTGGCCCGGTCCTCGGGCTTGAAACCAAACATCCCGTAGCGGATGCCGGCCTTCCGGTAGAGCGGGCCGACCTGGTCGGGATCGGAGCTGCTGTAATGGCCGCCGGTGAAATCCCAGACGCCGAAGGGCGAACTCGCGCGGTGCTTGCGCGTGTCCGGCGGCAGCACCGCGTAAGTCGTGCGCCGCGTGAGCGTCCGGTCGGCCCCGGCGGCTCCCGGCATCTGGATGTCCACGGCGATGTCGTAGTAGCCCAGCTTCGAGAAGCCGGGATCGAAGGTGACGCTCCTGGTCTGGCCCGGCGCAACCGTGCCTTTGAGCGCGGCGTTCTTGCCGGCGGTGAGCGTGGCCGTGTCGCCATCGAGGTGGCGCGTGCGGACGGTGAGATGGTAGGCCTGCGGCGCGGCGGTGACGTTCTGCAACGCGAGCGTGAAGCGCGGCTGCTCCGGCAGTTCAAACACATGGCCCGGCACGCCGCTGGCCAGCCTGACCTGCAAGGGCGACTTCTCCAGCGTGATCGCGGCGATGCGGACGCCCGACGGCAAACCCTGTGGCCGGTAGCGGAAACGATTCGGGTCCGGGCTGCGGCGCTGGAGATGCACCTCCTTCGTGATCTCGATCTCCATCGTCGGACGCGCGGCCAGGTCTTGCGCAAACGCGGCGGAAAACGGCACGACCGTGTGCGCCAGCCTGCCCAGCGGAGTGTCCACGACCTTGGCCCCGGCCCGCCGCAACTCCGCCGTGGTGGGCACCGCGACGGCGAAGTCGTGCTGCAAGGTCTGCGCGCGCACGTCGTAGGAGCCGGTCCGCAGGGTCAGCACCGGTGAAGTCCTTTCATCCACGACCGCATAGGCCAGCACATGGGCCGCGACGTAATCGGCCACGGGCACCCGCAGCATCGGCATCCGCGGGTCGTGCATGAAGGGCGCGCCGTTGTCGTAGTCCTCGTAGTAGCTGCTCGGGTTCGCGGCGGCGTCAATCCACCGCGCGTCCTTGAGGTTCAGCATGTTCTTCTCGCCCGCCGCGAGCCGGAACGGGATGCCCCCGGCCTGGATTACTTTCGCCTCCGGGAGCTTCGCGTTGCCGAAGCGGTCGTTGGCAAGCTGGTCCAGTGTGACATTCAAGAACATGCTGCCCGCGGTCGAGGCGGCGACCTGCACGGCGGAAAACTTGGCGTTCTGAAATGGGTAGATGGCCGCCGGGCCGCTGAAGTCCTGCCCCGGCACCACCAGCGCCAGCGTGCCGTCCACATACATTGCCAGCGAGTCGGGATGATACTCGACGCGCACCGGGATGGGGCGGTTGAGGATGCTGATGGGCGCGATCTTTTCCGCGAGGAGCTTCTGCTGCGCCTTCTCGGTGGCGGGCCAGTAGGTCAGCGTGTCGCGCCGCTTGTCCACCGCCCAGCGGAGCTTGCCGTCCACGTTGGCGAACACGCCGCCATTGATCGCCAGCGCCCAGCCGTTCTTGTCGCACGCGATGGAGATGGAATACTTGGCGGTGTCCGCGTTGTGGTTGCCGGTCGGTGTGCCGGTGAGCGCGGGACGGAAAAAGACCGTGCCGATGCCGCCGTAGTGCAGGTTGAACTCCACCGCCCTGCCCGGTCCCAGCGGTTGATTCAGCAACAGTGCGCCATAGCCCTTCTTGATGATCGCGTAGGTGTCCTGGCTTTCTTCCAGGGTGCCGACTCCGAGAAAGCCGGGCTTGGGGAACGGCTTGGCGGTGGCGGGCGGCGTGAAGGTGGCCGGGGCGGGCGTTTGCGCCGCGAGGGGTCGCGTGCTGAGGTGAAAGCTGACCAGGGCCAGGCCGCCAAACGCCACGGCGAGGGCGCCGGTGGCTCGAATCATCAAGGGTTTCATAGGTTGCTGGATCGCGCTCAGGCGAGCAGTTCGCGGATCACATTTCCGCCGACATCGGTGAGGCGGTAATCGCGGCCGTTGTGGCGGTAGGTGAGTTTCTCGTGGTCCATGCCGAGCAGGTGGAGAATGGTCGCGTGCAGGTCGTTGCCGTGGACCTTGTCCTCGACGGCCTTGTAGCCGAACTCGTCGGTCGCGCCGTAATGCACGCCGCCTTTCACCCCGCCGCCGGCCAGCCAGATGGTGAAGCCCTTCGGGTTGTGGTCGCGGCCCAGGCTGCCCTGCGAATCGCTCGTGCGCCCGAACTCGCCGCCCCAGACGACGATGGTGTCCTCCAGCATCCCGCGCAGCTTGAGGTCCGTGAGCAACGCGGCGGCGGGCTGGTCCGTCGCGGCACCGCAGGAGCGATGGTTCTTCTCAATGTCGTTGTGCCCGTCCCACGGCACGTCGTTCACGCTGCCGTCGCCGCTCACGCCCCGGCCGGCGAAGATTTGCACGAAGCGCACGCCGCGTTCGAGCAGGCGGCGCGCGATGAGACATTGACGGCCGAAGGTCTCCGTCTCCTTCTTGTCCACGCCGTAAAGCTCGCGCGTGGCGGCGGACTCGTTCGCAATGTTCATTGCCTCGGGCGCGGCCATCTGCATCCGGTAGGCCAGCTCGAAGGAGTTGATGCGCGAGAGCAAGTCGGCCTGCGTCGGACGCGCCTGCGCATGCTCGCGGTTGAGCGCGCCCAGCAGGTCGAGCGTCGCGCGTTGCTGGGTTTCGGATTCGTCTTTGGCACGCGCGAGATTATCAATCGCCTCCTTGCGACGCGCATCCAGCGTGAGCGCCTGATAGGTCTTGGGCAGGAAGCCCGCGCTCCAAATCTGGTCGTCGCCACGCGGGCGCGTCTCGTGCAGCACGACGAACGCGGGGAGGTTCTGGTTGTCCGCGCCGAGTCCGTAAGTCACCCACGCGCCGGCGCTGGGCAGGCCGGGTCGGTCCACGCCGCACATGAGTTCCATTGAGGCGGGCGCGTGGTTGTTCGCGCGCAGGTGCATCGAATGGATGAACGCCAGGTCGTCCACATGCTGCGAGAGGTGCGGAAAAATGTCGGAGACCCATGCGCCGCTGCGGCCGTGCTGCGCCCAGCCGAAGGGCGACTTCAGAATTTTCCCGCTGGTGGTGAAGAAACCGGTCTTGGGATCGCTGCCCGGCAATGGCTGGCCGCCGCGCTTCTGCAACTCCGGCTTGTAATCCCAGGTGTCCACCTGCGACGGCGCGCCGGTCATGAAGAGCCAGACGATGCGCTTGGCCTTGGCGGGGAACAGCGGCGGACGCGCGGCGAGCGGGTTCACCGGCGCGCTGGTTGCCTCATGCAGCATGGAGCCGAGCGCGACGGAGCCGAGGCCAAGCCCGGCACGCTGAAGAAAGCTGCGGCGCGAAGGCAGGACGAGTTCGTTGGGGGCATATTGGCCGAACATAAATCAATCCACGTAGATGAACTCGTTCATGCAGAGCAGCACGAGGCAGGTTTCGGTGAGGGCGCGGGCGGTTTGGGCGGCGACAGCCTTCGGGTCGGTGGACGGCGGGCCGAGCATCTCAAGCTGTTGCTCATAGAACTTCACGAGCCGGGCTTGCTCGGCGGCGGTCGGCGCGCGACCGAGCGCGATGCGGCTGGCCTGCGCGATGGCGGCGGGTGGCTCGACGCCGGGCTGGTGCACGCGCTTCGTCAGGCGGTCGGCGATGTCGCGGACGAAGGTCGAGTTCATCATCGCCAGCGCCTGCGTGGGCAAGGTGGTCGCGCCACGCTCGCCTACACTGGCCGCCGGCTCCGGCGCGTCGAAGAGCGTGAGGAACGGGATGAGTTCGCTGCGCTTCACGCGCAGATAAACGCTGCGGCGCGGCGACTCGTAATTCGTCTCGCTCGGACCATAAAGCTTGTCTTCGAGCTTTCCGCCCACGGTCAGCAACGCGTCGCGAATGGCTTCGGCTTCAAGGCGGCGCGCGGGGCGATGCCACCAAAGCTTGTTCTCCGGGTCGGCCTTGAGGTTCGCCGGCTTCAGCTCCGCGCCCTGCTGATAGACCGCGCTGGCCATGATGAGCTGATGCAGCGGCTTGAGCTGCCAGCCGCCGCGCACGAACTCGCCGGCGAGCCAGTCGAGCAGCTCGGGATGCGTCGGGGGCTTGCCCTGCACGCCAAAGTCATTCGGCGTCGCGACGAGGCCGCGCCCGAAGTGATGCTGCCAGACGCGGTTCACCATCACGCGCGCGAGCAGGCTTCCCGCGCCGTGCTCGGCGTCGGTGAGCCACTCGCCCAGCGCCACGCGCGGGTCGGCCTCGGGCTTGGGGAGCCAGCGTTTCGCGCCCTCGGCCGCGGTGTTGAGCACTTGGAGATAATTCGGGTCGGCCTTGGAAATTTTGCTGTCCACCTCGCCGCGCCGGAGCAGGTGAACGTCCTGCCCACCGGCCCGCGTGGAATAGACGGGCACGAGGTCGGGCTTCGGCGTCTTCGCCGCGTGCTCCTGCACGGCGGCCAGCACGCGCTGCGCGTCGGGATCGAACTTGGTGAACCAGCGGAACAACGCCGCGCGGTTCGTCGCGTTCAACTCACCGCCCGTCGCGGCCAGCGCGGCGCGCAACTCGGTGAGATGCTGGTCGTGCTTCGGCTCGGTGAGCGCGACGTTCGTGGCGTTGGTGCTGAAGCCCAGCCTCAGCCGGCCGATGCCGAAGAAGTTGCTGAACTTGAGCTGGAACTCCAGCTCGGTCCCGCCCTCGAAGCCCACCGGCTCGCCCTCGATGCCGAAGATCGCCGCGTGGTCCTTGCCGAACTGCGGCGCGACGGCCCACCCGGAGTTCGGGTTGTTGTCCACGGCCTCGCTGAGGTTGTAGTTCTTCTGCTCGAACGTGGCGGCCACGGCCTTGAGCTTGAGCGTGACGGGCTTGGCCTTGGACTTCGCGTCGAGCGGGCGCGCGATGACCTTGAAATCGCCGAGGACGAAGTTGCCGTTGTCCGAGAGGCCGGGGCCTTTGGCAGGCAACGCGGCATCCGCGAACGCATCGAGCCGGAACGCGCGCAGCCCGCGCTGGTAGGTCTGCGCCTTCACGGTGTAGGTGTCGTCCTTCGCCTTGTTGCCGGTGTAGCGCACGACGCCGTTGGAGCCGAGGTCGAGGAACGCAGTCTGTGCCGTGGCGCTCAATGGCTCGGTCATCTGCCACGGCGCGGGATTGGTCGTTGCGGTTGCGGCGTCGCTGGCAAGGAACTTCGCGAAGCGCGCGGGGAACTGCTCGGCCTCGAACTGCTTCAGTGCCGCATGGAACGGTTCGCCCGCCAGCTTGTGCGCCGCGAGCTTGCGCTGCGTTTCCTCGTGCTGCCGGTCAATCTTCAGCTCGCCATGCACCGTGCGCGCGAGCGCGGCGGCGATGCCGTAGTAGTCGGTCTGCGGAATCGGGTCATACTTGTGCTCGTGGCAGCGCACACAGCCGAGCGTGAGGCCGAGGAAGCCGCTGCCGATGGTCGAGACCATGTCGTCGAGCTGGTCGTAGCGGATGCGCTCGACGGTCTTTGCCGTGATTTGCCCAGGATAGGGACCGGCGACGAGAAAGCCCGTGGCGCTCGCACCCTCAATCGTGTCCGGCAGGAGCTTGTCGCCCGCGAGCTGCCAGCGGATGAAGCGGTCATAAGGCATCCCGTCGTTGAGCGCGCGGATGACCCAGTCGCGGTAGTGAAACGCGCCGGGGCGGAAGGCATCGAACTCGTAACCGTTGCTCTCGGCGTAGCGCACGATGTCCAGCCAGTGGCGTCCCCAGCGCTCGCCGTAGGCGGGGGAGGCGAGCAGTTGGTCCACGACGCGCGTGAGGGCGGTGCTCTCACTTTCCCGCCTGCTCACTTTCCCGCCTGCCCCGCCAGCCGGTGTGAAAGTGGGAGAGTGAGAAAGTGAGAAGTCGCGCTCAAATGCTGCAAGCTGCTCGGGCGTGGGCGGCAGCCCAGTGAGGTCGAACGTCGCGCGCCGCAGCAACTGCTCGCGGCCAATCGGCTTGCTGGGCGTGACCTTCGCCGCTTCCTGCCTGGCGAGAATGAACCGGTCAATCGGCGTCTTCGCCCACGAGGCATTCTTCACCGTCGGCACCGGCACCGGCCTGAGCGAACGGAACGCCCAGTAGTCGCGGCCTTGGGGAATGCTGATTTCGCGGCGGGCCTTCGCCACCTCGCCCGTGCGCGGGTCGGGCGCGCCCATCGCCACCCACTTCTCGAAGTCCGCGATGACCTCGGGCGGCAGCTTGGACTTTGGCGGCATATGCAGGTCCTCGCGCGCCCAGCGCAGGGCCTTGAGGAGCAGGCTGTCGTCCGCCTTGCCGGGTATGATCGCCGGGCCTTCATCGCCGCCGGTGAGCAACGCGGTGCGCGTGTCGAGGAAGAGGCCGCCCTTCAACTTGCCCTTCGCCTTCGCCTCGGCGGCGTGGCACTCGTAGCAGGCTGAGAGCAGCACGGGGCGGATTTTTTGCTCGAAGAAGGCCACTCCCTCAGGCGCAGGCGTCGCAGACGCGGCGGTGGAACGAGCGACGGGCGACACCAGAACGAGGGCGGCAGCCAGGATGAGTCGGAGCGTCATGCGAATTGGGCCTGAAAGTTATCGCGCGTTTGGACGCTGGGCACGCGGGAAAGCATGAAGGAAACTGGGACGAGCGACAACGCGCGGAGCAGCGGAGCTCCAGAACTCAACTTGAAGCCCATATTGAAGGCCGCTAGGAGACGATCTTGCGCATGATCTCCGCGCCCTCCACGCCGACGAGCTTCTGGTCCAGGCCGCCGTAGAAGTAAGTCAGCTTGTCGGGATCGAGGCCCATCTGGTGCAGGGCGGTGGCGTGGAGGTTCTTCACATGGAAGCGGTCCTCGACGGCGGAGGAGCCGAGTTCGTCGGTCGCTCCCACGGTCGTGCCGCCTTTGATGCCGCCGCCGGCCATCCACATCGTGAAGCCGTAGGCGTTGTGGTCGCGGCCCGTGCCGGTGGCGTATTCCGCCGTGGGCTGGCGGCCAAACTCGCCGCCCCAGATGATGAGCGTGCTGTCCAGCAGGCCGCGCTGCTTGAGGTCCGCAAGCAGGCCGGCGATGGGCTTGTCCGTGCGACCCGCGTGGTGCGTGTGGTTCTTCACGAGGTCGCCGTGAGCGTCCCAGTTGTCGTCGTTGTGCGCGCCGCCGGAGTAGAGCTGGATGAAACGCACGCCGCGCTCGACCAGTCGCCGCGCGAGCAGACAGCGGCGGCCGAAGTCCTCAGTGCGCTTGTCGTTGAGGCCGTAGAGTTCCTTCGTCGCCTCGGTCTCCTTGCTCAAGTCCACGGCCTCCGGCGCGCTGCTCTGCATCTTGAAGGCCATCTCGTAGCTCGCGATGCGGGCGGCGAGGTTGCTGTTGTCGGCGCGCGGGGCTTGGTGCTCGGCGTTGAACTCCTTGAGCGTGTCGAGGAAGCGACGCTGCGACGCCTCGCTCATCGCGGCGGGGCGCTGGAGGTCGAGGATGGGATCGCCCGCCGAGCGCATGATGGTGGCCTGGTAGCTCGCGGGCATGTAGCCGCTGGACCAGTTCTTCGCGCCGCTGATGGGGCCGCCCGTCGGGTCGAGCATCACCACGAAGCCGGGCAGATTCTCGTTCACGCTGCCGAGGCCGTAGTTCACCCACGAGCCAAGGCACGGGCTGCCGGAGAGCACCTTGCCCGTGTTCATCTGGAGCATCGCCGAGCCGTGGATGGGCGAGTCGGCCATCATCGAGTGGATGAACGCGATGTCGTCCACGCAGCCGGCGAGGTGCGGGAAAAGGTCGCTGACCCACTTGCCGGACTGGCCGTAGGGCTTGCCGGTCCACTTGGGTCCGACGACGCGGCCCTCGTTCCGCTTGCCGCCGCGTCCGAAGGTTTTCACCGGGATGGTCTGGCCATCGAGTTTGTATAGCTCGGGCTTGTAATCAAACGTATCCACCTGGCTCGGCCCGCCATACATGAAGAGGAAAATCACGCTCTTCGCCTTGCCCGCGAAGTGGCCCTGCTTGGGCGCGAGTGGGTTGGTGAAAGGCGTGGCGGCGCTGACCTGCGGCGTGAAAAATTTGTCCGCCGTGAGCAGGCCCGTCATCGCGAGGCCGGTGAAGCCGGCCCCGGCTTCCCAGAGAAACTCGCGGCGCGTGCGACGGCAGAAGTTTGGAGCGGTCATAGGAGAGTCGGTTGAGACAGACGCACCGATTTGGCAAACGAATGGAGGCAAGCGAATGCAGGGCAGAAATTCGTCTGCCCCCATTCGTTTGCCATTCCCGGCTTCTCGGCAATGCGAGCGGCTGCCAAACGCGAAATGGTTCGTTCAATCCACATAGACCAGTTCGTTCAGGTTCAGCGCCATCAGGCAGAAATACTTCAACGCCACATCCGCCGGGGCGTTTTCCTGCGCGCGCAGGGCCGCGATGAGGCCGAGGCTGCGCCGCACTTCGGCGTCGGTCGGCGGGCGGGTGGTGACAAGCTGGAGGCCGAGGCGAACCTGCTTCGTCACATCGTCACCAGCTTCTTTGCGCAGGCGCGCGGCGAACACCGCCGCCTGCTCGTTGAGGAAAGCGCTGTTCAACATCCCCAGCGCCTGCGTCGGCTGCACGGTCGCGAAGCGCACCGGCGCGGAGCGGTCGGTCTCGGCCACGTCGAAGCCCTCCAGAATCGGCGGGCGCAGCGAGCGCTTCACCTTGATGTAGATGCTGCGCCGCGCTTGTTCCTCCGGCGGCGACTTGCCCCAGCCTTTGCCCGGCTGCGATTGGCCGGCCATGACCTCGCGCGGGATGTCCACGAAGATGCTTGGGCCAAACATCTTCAAGTTCAGCGTGCCATTGATGGCGAGGACGGAATCGCGAATCTCCTCGGCGGTGAGCCGGCGCGGGTCGAAGCGCCAAAGCAAATCGTTTGCTGGGTCCGCCGCCAGCGCCGCCGGGTTGCCGTGCGAGGACATCCGATACGCCTGCGAGTTCATGATGAGCCGGTGCATTGCCTTCAGGCTCCAGCCGCGCGCGACGAATTCGCCCGCGAGCCAGTCGAGCAGTTCGGGATGCGTGGGGTGGTCGCCCTGCGTGCCGAAGTTGCTGGCCGAGCGCACGAGGCCGCGCCCGAAGTGATGCTGCCAGATGCGGTTCACCATCACGCGCGCGGTGAGCGGGTTCTCCGGCGACGTAATCCAGTTCGCCAGCACGGTGCGGCGACCGCTCGTGCGCGCGTCGGCGACGGACTTGGGCAGGACCGGCGCGGGCGCGTTCAGCACTTCGAGGAAGCCCGGCTCGACCCGCTCGCCTTTCAGTCCCGGGTTCCCGCGCGCGAGCAGGAACGTGTCCGGCGCGCGGCCACCGCCCTCGGTCACGGCGAGCGCCTTCTCAGCGGGGATGGTGTCGGGCCGGAGCTGTTCCAATTCCTTCTTCAACTCCTGCAGCCGCTCGAACTGTTCCGCGCCGAGCACGCGCCGGCCCTCGGTTTTGAGGAGCTGGCTGAAATCGCGCCGGGCCAGCTTCTCCCGGGATTCGCCTGCCGGTTCGGCATTCGCGAGTTCGGTGCGAAAGCGCTTTTCCGCCTCATTGATGTCGGTCTGGACTTCGCGCCGCCGGCTCTCCATGGCGCGCACGCGCTGCTCGTAGGCTGCCCGGTCGGACTCGTTGCTGAACAGGGCCACTTCATCGGTCATCCCGCCGTTGCGGTAGTGGTTCACGTTGTTGAAGAACGAAAGCAGGCGGTAATAATCCTGCTGTGGGATGGGATCAATCTTGTGGTGATGGCAGCGGGCGCAATCCACCGTGAGGCCGAGGAAGACCTGGCCCGTGGTGGCCACGATGTCATCGAGGCCGTCGTAGCGGGCAAGCTCGCGGTCGGCAGGCTCGTCATCCCAGATGCCAAGCCGGTAAAAGCCCGTCGCAATGAGCGAGTCGTTGTCGCGGTCAGGCAGTTCATCGCCCGCAAGCTGCTCGCGGAGGAAACGGTCGTAGGGCTTGTCGCTGTTGAAGGCGCGGATGACGTAGTCGCGGAAGCGCCAGGCGTGGGGCTTGTCGCCGTCGCGCTCGTAGCTGTTGCTCTCGGCGAAGCGCGCGAGGTCGAGCCAGTGGCGGCCCCACTTCTCGCCGTAGCGCGGCGAGTCGAGCAGGCGGTCAATGAGCCGCGCGAAGGCGTCAGGCTCACTTTCTCGCTTTCCCGCTTTCTCACCTGCGCCCGCGCGAGCAGGTGGGAAAGTGGGAGGGTGGGAAAGCGAGCATTCGCGCACAAAGGCTTCGACTTCCTCCGGCGTGGGCGGCAGGCCGGTCAGGTCGTAGTAAGCGCGGCGCACCAATTCGCGCGGCGTGGCGGGTGGGTTCGGGGCAATGCCCTTGGCGGCGAGCTTGGTGCGGATGAAGGCGTCAATCGGATTGGCGATTGCCGATTGGCGATTGGCGATTGCGGGGACGGCGGGTTTCCGCACCGGTTGAAACGCCCAGTGCGCCCGGTCCTTCGCCGTGATTTGAAACTCTTTCCGGGCCGCAGCCGCAATGGGCGCTTCGCCCGTCGGCATCGGCGCACCGAGCTTCACCCACTCGCTCAGATCGCTGATCTGACGGGCGGTGAGTTTTTTCTTGGGCGGCATCTTGAACTCGAGGTCTTGGTAGCTGACACCCCTGATCAACCGGCTTTCGGCAGGGTTTCCTGCGACGAAGACCGGCCCTGCCTCGCCACCGGCGCGGATGGCACCGGGGGAATCGAGTCGCAGCTTGCCCTTCTGCTTGTCCGGTCCGTGGCACTCGTAACAGCTCTCCGCAAACAGCGGGCGGACTTTGCGCTCGAAAAACTCGAGGCCGGCGGTGGTGGGTTCGGCGGCAAACGTGCGGGGCTGAGTGAGGAAAGCCGTCGCCACGATGAAAGCAGCCTTTAGCCACCCGCAGATACGCGGCGTCTTGGACTGCGGCGGGAAGCGGAGCGCCACGCCGCTTTGGCGTCCTGCAGAGCGGTCGTGAGGGGGACACTCTTGTCCCCGAACTCGTGTGACCTTCGGCTTGGGCAAGGGGGACAGAAGTGTCCCCCTCACGAGGCGGGGCCGCTCCGCGGGATGCGAAAGCGGTGTCGCCGCTGCGTTCTGCCACCGCAGTCCAAAACGGTTCAGCCCTCCCCGCCGCAATGTCCTCAGCCAGTTCACTGCTTCGCCCCGAGCACTTTCTGCACGGGCATGGAGTTGCCGAAGTTTTTGAAGTCCTTGAAGGTCCACACGACCTTCTTGTCTTTCGTGACCTCGATGAACTGTGGGGTTTCCAGCCCGGCGTGGCAGTTGCCGATCATCGTGTTGCCATTGGCGAGCCGCTCGACGCACGTCACCCAGGCAAGCGTGATGCCGGGCAAGTCGTTCTGCTCCACCTTCCAGACGATTTGCTTCGCGGGCGTGACTTCGAGGACGCTGTGGCCGTTGCCCGCGCCGATGAGGGTGTTGCCGTTCGCCAGCCGCGTGGCGGAGTAGAGCGAATTGCCCCATGCCTCCGGGCCGTGGCCGCCTTTCTTGGGTTTGCCGAACAACGGCACCTCGTATTCCCAAACCACCTTGCCGGTGCCGTCATACTCGCGGACAAAGCCATCCGCCTCATGCGCGACGAGGTAGTTGCCGTTGGCTATCTTCCGCACCAGCCGCGTGTCGCTGTGCGCATTGGGCCGGTTCAGCTTGAGCTTCACCTCGCGTTGAATCTTGCCGGCCTTGTCCACCTCGATGATGCGGCCCGCGCCGGACTCGGCGATCATGGTCAGGCCGTTCGCAACGCGCTGGAAGGCGTGGACCTCGATGCGCTTGCCTTCGTTGCCGTTCATCTTCGCGGAGTCGTATTCCCAGACCGGCTGCTTGTCGGGCGTGACCTCGACGATCTTGGTCCACCCCTGCTGGAAGAGAATGTTTCCGTTCGGCAGCACCCAGGCGTCGTGGATCGCGCCGACTTTGGTTTCCCATTCGATGGAGCCGCCAGCTCCGATGATGGCGAGTCGTTTTGTCGAGTCATCGCCGGCGAGGAAGCGGCGGCCGGGACCGGTTTGTTCGGCATGAAGCTGGCAGGTGAGGGCGACGCCCAAGATGGTCAGCGCGGCGCGGCGGTTGAGGAGTGGTTGCATAGGTGGATGGGTGACGGGGGCAGGGAGGGAGTATTCGATGTTTGCGGCGTGCGGGAGAAGGTTGAGGGAAGCGACAATGGGCCGGCAACAGCCTTTTGTGTGCAGCGAACTTGACCGGGCCAGCTTGCGCGATAGTTTCGCTCCACGCTGTTCGTCCGGTGCCCGAGTTTGTGCGCGCCGGACTTCAGCCAAAACCAATCTGTGACATGACCGAAATCCTCAACTGCCCCGACTCCGAGTGCCCGAAGGACTGGGAACGCCTCTCGCCCGCCGGCGAGACGGACATCCACGTCTGCACCGTCTGCCTCAAGGCCGTCTATCGCTGCGCCACCAAGGCGGACGCGGAGCTGCGCGAGCAGGCCGGCCACCGCGCGGCGCTGGCCGTCGGGTGAGTCGTGTGACGCCCGCCTTGGATGGAGTTTGCAGTGACCCGCAGCGCAAGTTCGTTCATGGCAAACCTCTGCGCGGAGCGTTTGGAGTGCGGTGGCTTCAGCACCGCTTTCCCATGCGTGGTGCGACGGTGAATTTGCGCCCCCGGTCGTGCGCCCAGCCAAAAGCGGCGCTGAAGCGCCGCACTCCAAACGCTCCGTGACTGCTCACACCGCAGCAGAGCGAGCAACTGCCCACTTGACCGCGCCCGGTTCCGATTGCATCCACAACAAAACCCCGCTTCTATCCCCGGATGCAAACCACACTCCGAACCGCTGCCGTTGCCTTCGTGTTCGGCCTTGCCAGCTTGGCTGGCCTGCGCGCTCAGACCGCCATCACCCACTCCTTCCTCGCCCTCGGCGGCCAGACGCGGATCGTGGACGGCACCGGCAAGACGACTTGGTCCTACCCGCACGCGACACGGGATGGCTACGCGCTGCCGAGCGGCAACCTGCTGCTCACGCTTTCCAAGTCGAAGGACTACCCCGGTGGCGGCGTGGTCGAAGTCACGCGCGACGGCCAGAAACTTTTCGAGTGGAAGGGCACGCAGGCGGAGGTCAACACCGCGCAAGTCGTCGAGGGCGACCGCATCATGGTCACGGAAGCCGGTCCCAAGCCGCGCCTGCTGGAACTCGACCGCACCGGCAAGATTGTTCTGGAGTTTCCCATCTCCTGCCAGCTCACCAATCACCACATGCAGAGCCGCATGGCCCGCAAGCTGCCCAACGGCAACTACCTCATTCCCCAGCTCCACGACAAGGTCGTCCGCGAATACACGCCCAAGGGTGAAATCGTCTGGGAGGTGAAGACGCCGAACTGGCCCTTCACCGCCATCCGCCTCGCGAACGGCAACACGCTCATCAACTGCACCTATGGCCACGTTTCCATTGAGGTGGACAAGGCGGGCAAGACCGTCTGGCAGGTGGACAACTCCAACTTTGACAAGCCGCTCATCAAGGATGCCTGCGGGGGCCAGCGCCTCCCCAACGGCAATACGGTCATCGCCTGCTACGGCATCGGTGCGGACCGCACCAAGATGATTGAGGTCACGCCGGACAAGAAACTGGTCTGGACCTTCGTCGAGAAGGACGGCCCCGGCGTGCATCACTTCCAGATCCTCGACACGAACGGGAAGCCGCTCGACGGCGTGCCGATGAAATAAGCCTCCGGGCGCTCCGTCCCATTCTCCGTGCGGAACTTCAATCAGCAGTGCGGTGGCCTGACGAGGCTCCTTCTCGTGGGTTTGCTGTGCTTGGCCGGTTGCCTTGCACGAGCGGCTGCGCCAGCCTTTCCGGCGGAGGACTTGGAGTTCTTCGAAAAGCGCATCCGCCCGTTGCTCACGGAGCGCTGCTACGAGTGCCACAGCGCCGATGCGAAGAAGCTCAAGGGCGGCCTGCGTCTCGACTCCCGCGACGGCGTGCTCAAAGGCGGCGACACCCGGCCCGCCGTGGTGCCCGGCCAGCCGGACAAGAGCCTGCTCATCGAAGCCGTCCGCTACGGCAACCAGGACTTGCAGATGCCGCCCAAGAGCCGGCTGACGGAGAATCAAATCGCCGACTTCGCCGAGTGGGTGAAGCGCGGCGCGCCGTGGCCGGCCGAGGCCGGAGCCGCGCGCGTGACCGCCAAGAGCTTCGATGTCCAGCAGCGCAAGCAGGCGCATTGGAGCTGGACGCCGCCGCGCGTCGAGCCGGTGCCCGCCGTGAAGAACGCCGCGTGGAGCAGTGCGCCGGTGGACAGGTTCATTCTCGCGAAGCTGGAAGCGAAGCAGCTCAAGCCCGCGCCCGCCGCCGAACCGCACACGCTGCTGCGCCGCCTGTATTTCGACCTCACCGGCCTCCCGCCGAAACCGGAGGACATCGAAGCGTTCCAGCGCGAACTCTCACTTTCTCACCCTCACACTTTCCCACCTGCCTCGGGCGGGGCCGGTGAGAAAGCGGGAAAGCGAGAAAGTGAGCTGGCCATTGAGCGCGTCGTGGATCGCTTGCTTGCCTCCCCCGCCTACGGCGAGCGCTGGGCACGCCACTGGCTCGACCTCGTGCGCTACGCCGAGACGCGCGGGCACGAGTTCGAGCCGCCCATCCCGAACGCCTACCACTACCGCGACTACGTCATTCGCGCGCTCAACGCCGACGTGCCTTACAACCAGTTCGTCGTCGAGCACCTCGCTGGCGACCTGATCGCGAAGCCGCGCCTGAACCCCGCGACCGGCGGCAACGAGTCCATTCTCGGCACCGGCTTCTGGTTCCTCGGCGAGGAAGTGCATTCCCCCGTGGACATCCGGCAGGACGAGTGCGACCGCATGGACAATCGCCTCGACGTGATGTCCAAGACCTTCCTTGGCATGACCGTCGCCTGCGCCCGCTGCCATGACCACAAGTTCGATGCCATTTCCCAACGCGACTACTACGCGCTCGCCGGCTTCCTCCTCAGCAGCACCTATCGGCAAGTGCCGTTCACCGAGATGGAGAAGCACCGCGATGTCGCTGCACAGCTCGCGCAGCTTCGCTCCGCCGAGCAGGCCAAGCTGTTGCAAGCCACCGCCCGCGCGCTGCGCCCCGGCGTAGCGGGGACACTCCTGTCCCCGACCAACACCGTTTCCACCGCGCCCACTCCAACCTCATCGGGGGCAGGAGTGTCCCCGTCACTGCGCGTGCTGGTGGACTACGCGCAGCCCGGCCCGAAGGACTGGGTGCAAGACGGCTGGGCGTTCGGCACGCGACCCGCGCAACCCGGCGAAATCATTTTCGGTGACAGCGAGCAACGCCCGCTCGCCGGCCTCGTCACCCGTGCATCCGCTGTGCGCGATCCCGCGTTCAACCGTCTCGCCGCGAAGGGGGTTGAGCGCGACGTGGGCACGCTCGGCGAGTGGGAGCGCAGCGGCCAGACCCTGCGCACGCCGGACACGACGCTCACCGCGAATAGCCTTTGGTATCTCGTGCGCGGCCCCGTGCGCGCCTTCGCCACAGTGGACTCGCACACCCTCATCAAGGGGCCGCTGCACGGCGCGCTGTTGCGCGAGTTCAAGGACGACCGCAACCAGTGGCGCTGGGTCGAGCATCCGCTCGCTACCTACCAGGGACACCGCGTCCACGTCGAGTTCAACCCCGTCGGCACGGCCCCGCTCGCCATCGCGATGGTCGTGCAGGCCGACGCGAAACCGGAGCTGCCCACCGCGCTGGTCGTTCCCGAGGCGAACGCGTCGCTGGCCCAACTCGCGACGTGGCGCGAGAAACTGCTCGGTGTGCTGGCGGAAATGGACGCGGGCCGCGTGAGTGCCGAGTCCGCGCCGCTCGCGGACTGGCTCGTGCAAAACCTCGACCGCTTCTGCCCGCCCGGCAGCGCGGAACGCCAGCAGCTCGCCGCCACGGCGAAGCCCGTGCTCGCCCGCCACGCTGAACTGGCCGCACGCATTCAGCCCGTCAGCGTGGTCGCCCCCGCGATGCTCGATGGCAGCGGCGTGGATGAGTTTCTGCTCGTGCGCGGCCAGCCGCGTAACCCCGCCGCGCAGACGCCACGTCGCTTTCTCGAAGCGTTGTCCGGCACGGAAGCCCCGAAGTTTGCGACCGGCAGTGGCCGCCTCGAACTCGCCCAGCAAATCGTTGACCCGGCCAATCCCTTCACCGCCCGCGTCATTGTGAATCGCGTGTGGCACCATCTCTTCGGGCGCGGCCTCGTGCCGACCGTGGACAACCTCGGCGTGCTGGGGCAGCCGCCGACGCACCGCGAGTTGCTTGACCACCTCGCCGTCCATTTCGTTCGCGACCTGAACTGGTCCGTGAAGTCGCTCATCCGCGAGCTGGTGCTCACGCGCGCTTACCAGATGGCTAGTGCGCCGACGGACACACGCGCCGAGCAGCTTGATCCCGAGAACGAACTGCTTCACCGCGCGAACCTCAAGCGCCTCGAAGGCGAGGCCATCCGCGACGCCGTGCTCGCGGTTTCGGGCCGGCTGGACCCCAAGCTCGGCGGGCCGAGCGTCATGGTGCACCTCACGCCCTTCATGGACGGACGCGGCAAGCCAAGCAGCGGGCCGCTCGACGGCGCGGGCCGCCGCAGCATTTACACCTCGGTGCGCCGCAACTTTCTCCCGCCGATGATGCTGGCCTTCGACATGCCGATTCCATTCACCACGATGGGCCGGCGCAACGTGTCAAACGTTCCGGCGCAGGCGCTCATCCTGATGAACGACCCGTTCATCGTGGAGCAGTCGCGTGTCTGGGCGAAACGCCTTGTTTCGGTGAGCGAACCGGCGGAACGAGTGCGCCAGATGTATCTCGCCGCGTTCAGCCGTCCGCCCAACGAATCAGAACTGAAGGCCGCGCTCGCGTTTGTTTCCGTGCAGGGCCAAAGCCTCGGCGGTTCGCCGACCGACGAACGCGCCTGGGCCGACCTCGGCCATGTGCTGTTCAACGTGAAGGAGTTTATTTACCTGAATTGAGGCCGTGAACATGCTCCCACTACCGACGAACGGCCGACGCGCTATGGAGTGCGGTGACTTGTCACCGCTTTCCGCAGGCGACTTGTCGCCGTCGAAGTGCTGCGGCCATCCGATGGCTGGTGGCGCTTGGCTCGCGCCAGCGGGAAGTCGCTCGAATCACCGCTCGCGCTTGATGTTCGACGGCGACAAGTCGCCTGCGGAAAGCGGCGAGAACTCGCCGCACTCCACAAGGCCCTCGTCCTTGGTAGCTCACCTGCCTGAACTGACCCAATGACTTCGCCACCTGCCACGCGCCGTGAGGGGGACACTCTTGTCCCCCAGTCCATCTCTCCCTTGTCGCGACACATGGGGGACAAGAGTGTCCCCCCCACGCTCTCCCGCCGCGCCATGCTTGCTCGCTGCGCCAACGGCTTTGGCGCACTGGCCCTCACGTCGTTGCTGGCGGACAAGGCCCTAGGCAGCGCGGCCAATTCCCTCGCCCCGCGCGCGCCGCACGCCGCGCCACGCGCCCGCTCCGTGATCTTCCTCTACATGGACGGCGGGCCGTCGCAGGTGGACACGTTTGATCCCAAGCCCCGACTCACGGCGGAAAACGGCAAGCCCTTCGCCATGAAGATGGAGCCGACGCAGTTCAACAACAACGGCAGCACGCTCGGCTCGCCGTGGGAGTTTCAGCAGCACGGCCAGAGCGGCATTCCGGTCAGCAGCCTGTTTCCGCACGTCGCGCAGTGCGTGGACGACCTTGCCGTGGTGCGTTCGATGACCAGCGCTTTCTCCGAGCACACCAACGCGAATTACTTCCTCCACACCGGCAGCGGCTTGCAGGGCCGGCCCAGCATGGGCGCGTGGGCGGGCTACGGCCTTGGCAGCGAGAATGCCGACTTGCCGGGCTTCGTGGTGCTCAACGGCGGCCTTGTCCCGCCCGGCGGACTCGACAACTTCAACAGCGGCTTCCTGCCCGCGACGTATCAAGGCTCCGTCTTCAAGACCGGCGCGAACCCGGTGGCGAACGTGATTCCCACCGAGGCGAAGCCCGAGCAGCAGGACGCCAAGCTCGCGCTCATGCGCAAGCTCGATGCGGGCGTCGTGGAGCGGTTCGGCAAGCTTGATGCGCTCGAAAGCGCCATCGCAAACTACGAGCTGGCCTACCGGATGCAGTCCGCCGTGCCCGAGCTGATGGACGTGCGCGGCGAGACGGACGCGACGAAGCGGATGTATGGCATCGGCTCGCCCAACCGCATGACCGCTGTCTTCGCCGAGCAATGCCTGCTCGCGCGGCGGCTCGTCGAGCGCGGCGTGCGCTTCATCGAACTGACCTGCCCAGACGGCGCGGGCGACCGCTGGGACCAGCACAGCAATCTACGCGACGGCCATGAGAAGAACTCCCGCGCCGTGGACCAGCCCATCGCCGGCCTGCTGCGTGACTTGAAGTGCCGGGGCTTGCTCGACTCGACGCTCGTGGTCTGGGGCGGCGAGTTTGGCCGCACGCCCTTCGCCCAAGGCACGAATGGTCGCGATCACAACCCCTTCGGCTTCACGATGTGGCTGGCCGGTGGCGGCGTGAAGGGCGGGACCATCTACGGCGCGACCGACGAATACGGTTACAAAGCCGTGGAAGACAAGGTGGCCATCCACGACCTGCACGCGACGATGCTCCATCTGCTCGGCATCAACCACGAGCACCTCACCTTCCGCTTCAGCGGCCGCGACATCCGCCTCACCGATGTGCATGGTGAGGTGTTGCGCGGGATTTTGAGTTGAGAGTTGAACCACGAAGACACAAAGGACACAGAGAAGACCACGGAAGATGAGTCGTTCCTCTGTGTCCTTTGTGTCTTCGTGGTTTAATCCTGTTCCACGCGCCGGCTTGCAGTCCCCAAGTGTTCCCCGCACACTCCGCGCGTCGCACAACACAACCGAACTGACCGTGTTCTTCCATGCCTGACTCTTCCGCCAAACCGTTTTCCCTCGCCGGCCGCGTCGCCCTCGTCACCGGCAGCAGCACCGGCTTGGGTAAGGCCATGGCCATCGCGCTCGGCAAGGCTGGGGCGAAGGTCGCGCTGAACTACGCCAACAACACCGCCCGTGCCAAGAAGTCCTTCGCCGAGTTCCAGGCCCTCGGCCTCACCGGCGCGCTCTTCAAGGCCGACGTGACCAGCGAGACGGCCGTCGCGAAGATGCACCGCGCCATCACCAAGCAGCTCGGCCCGGTGGACATCGTCGTCATCAACGCCACCTGCGACCAGCCGCAGAAGCCCATCGAGGACTACGACTGGGCGTTCTACCAGCGGATGATTGATTTCTTCATCAAGAGTCCGTTCCTCCTCACGCGCGCTTGCCTGCCGCACATGAAGGCGCAGCGCTGGGGCCGCATCATCAACATCGGGTCTGAGGTCGTCGCGCGCGGCGTGCCGAACTTCACGGCCTACGTCGCGGCCAAGGGCGGGCAGAACGGCTTCCATCGCAGCCTCGCGGGCGAGCTGGCCCCGCACGGCATCACGGTGAACATGATTGCGCCCGGCTGGATTCCCGTGGAGCGCCACGAGCAGGACCCGCAGGCGCTCAAGGACGGCTACCGCGCGCTCATCCCCGTGAACCGCTGGGGCATCCCCTCCGACCTCGACGGCTCGGTGGTCTTCCTCGCGAGCGAGGCGTCATCCTTCGTCACCGGGCAGACGCTGCATGTGAACGGCGGGCTGACGGTGTGTTGAATCCACGCTCCTCTACTTATGCAACTCAAGGCGTTTACTTTGTTCCTCCTGATAGCTTCAACACTGTCTGCCATCGCTGAATCGAGCGGCGGCGAAGGCACTTCAAGACCATCGCCGTTGGCGACCTTGATTGCATCGCTTCTGCCGTTCTTGGTTATGGGTGGGGTGCTGTATTGGTATCTCCGCAAACACCAGTCCAGTTCCTACGTAAAGGAATTGCAGACCTACATGGTGCGCCACCAGGAACACATGACCAAATCAGAACAGCACATGGTCAACACCGAACGCTCTCTCGAACGCATCGCCAGCGCGTTGGAGAAACGGAACAGCGACGGAGCCAACAAGAATTGATGTTGGCGGCCCGCGAATCACGCGAATGCACGCGAATGAAAACTCACTCCGACCGGCCAACGCCGGTCTTCCATTCGCGTTGATTCGCGTGTTTCGCGGGCACAACTCTTTCCCATGAACAAACGCATCCTCCTCACCCTCCCCACCGTCGCCGCGCTCTTGCTCGGCCTCACCGCCTGCAACAAACCCGCTGACCCTGCCGCCAAGCCGGGCGGCGACGCTTCCGCCAAGCCCGGCAAGAAACAGAAAATCGCCTTCGTCTCCAATGGCGTCGCGTCGTTCTGGACCATCGCCGCCGCGGGCGTGAAGACCGCCGGTGAGAAGCTCGGCGTGGACGCACAGACGCTCATGCCGGTCGAGGGCATCGGCGACCAGAAGCGCATGATTGAGGACCTGCTCACCAAGGGCGTGGATGGCATCGCCGTCAGCCCGATTGACCCGGCAAACCAGACCGACCTCCTCAACACCGCCGCCAAGCGCGCCAAGCTCATCACCCACGACTCCGACGCGCCCAACGCCGACCGCCTCGTTTACATCGGCATGGACAATTACAAGGCCGGTCGCCTGTGCGGCGACCTCGTGCGCGAGGCCATGCCCAAGGGCGGCACGGTCATGATTTTCATCGGCCGCATGGAGCAGGACAATGCCAAGCGCCGCCGCCAGGGCACGATTGACGCCATCTTGGGCCGCCCTGAGAACCCGAACAACTTCGACCCCGCCGACAAGGTGCTCGAAGGCGGCGGCTTCAAAATCCTCGGCACGCTCACCGACCAGTTCGACCAGGCCAAGGGCAAGGCCAACGCCGAGGACACGCTCGCGAAGTATCCCGACATCGGCGGCATGGTGGGCCTCTTCGCCTACAACCCGCCGCTCATGCTTGAGGCGCTTCAGCAGGCCGGCAAGCTGGGCAAGGTCAAGGTCATCGCCTTCGACGAGGCGGACGCCACGCTCGCGGGCATCCAGAAGGGCACCGTCCACGGCACAGTGGTGCAGAACCCCTACATGTATGGCTACAAGTCCGTCGAGGTGCTGAACGAGATTCTCAAGGGCAACGCCGCCGTGGTCCCCGCGAGCAAGTTCATAGACATCCCGGCCCGGCAGATTCGGAAGGATAGCGTTGATGCGTTCTGGACGGACCTGAAGGCGAAGGTTGGGGGGAAATGAGTAATGGGAGGAACGACGCCATGAATTCCCGAGTTGGGCAGGAAAATTATGGGCAGGAAGATTTCTTCCCCAATTTTCCTGCCCTAAATTTTCCTGCCAAATCTTGGGACTGCTCCGCCTGAACGGACGGAGCGCCGGAGTTCCTTTACCCATGCCGCTCTTCGAAGCCCGCTCGCTGACCAAGTCCTTCCCGGGCGTGCGCGCGCTCAAGGGCGTGAGCCTCACCGTCGAGCGCGGCGAGGTGCTCGCGGTCATCGGCGAGAACGGCGCGGGCAAGAGCACGCTGATGAAAATCCTCGCCGGCGTGCAGTCCGCCGACTCCGGCGAAATCCTCCTCGACGGCCAGCCCGTCGCGCTCCGCTCCGTCCACGACGCCCTCGCCAGCGGCATCGCGCTCATCCACCAGGAGCTGAACCTCGCCGACAATCTGGACGTGGCGGCGAATATCTTCCTCGGCCGCGAGCCGCGCCGCTTCGGCTGGATTGATGCGACCCGCACGCATCGCGAGGCCGGGCAATTCCTCGCCGCCGTCGGCCTCGACGTGCCGCCCACCACGCTCGTCAGCACGCTCGCCATCGGCCAGCAGCAGCTTGTCGAGATTGCCAAGGCGCTCTCCACCAACGCCCGCGTGCTCATCATGGACGAGCCGACCTCCAGCCTGTCCGCGCGGGAGGCCGAGAACTTGTTCAAGGTCATTCGCGACCTCCGCACGCGCGGCGTGAGCATCGTCTACATCTCGCACCGGCTCGGCGAGGTGAAGCAGCTCGCTGACCGCGTGACCGTCCTCCGCGACGGCGAGAACAGCGGCGGCTTGTCCCGCGAGGAGATCAGCCACGCCGCGATGGTGAAGCTCATGGTGGGCCGCGACCTCTCGCAGTTCTACCCGCACGACCCGCACCAGCCCGGCGAAGTCGCGCTCGCCGTGGACCGACTCCGCACGCCCATGTATCCGCGGCACGAAGTCAGCTTCACGGTGCGGGCCGGTGAGATTGTTGGGCTGGCTGGTCTCGTCGGGGCCGGGCGGACGGAGGTGCTGCTTTCGCTCTTTGGTGTCACGCCCGCGCTGGGCGGGACCATTCGCGTCGGCGGGAAAGAAGTTTCCCCCGCGTCGCCGCAGGAAGCCATCGAGGCCGGCCTGGCCCTTGTGCCCGAGGACCGCAAGAAGCAGGGCGTGGTGCTGGAAATGCCGGTGCGCGAGAACGTCAGCCTCGCCAGCCTGCGCCGCGACCAGCATCAGGGCTTCCTCAATCATCGCCGCGAGGGCGAGTTGAGCGCCGAGATGATCGGCGCGATGCGCATCAAGACGCCGAGCGACCGGCAGGTGGTGCAGTTCCTCTCCGGCGGCAACCAGCAGAAGGTCGTGCTAGGCAAGTGGCTGGCCATCCAGCCGCGCGTGCTCTTCCTGGACGAGCCGACGCGGGGCATTGACGTGGGCGCGAAGCAGGAGATTTACAAGCTCATGGAGGAGCTGGCGCGCAAGGGCGTGGCGATTCTCTTCGTCTCCAGCGAGATGGAGGAAATTCTCGGCATGAGCGACCGCGTGCTGGTGATGCACGAAGGCCGCCTCACCGGTGAACTCCAGCGCAGCGAACTCAGCGAGGAGGCCGTGATGCATCTGGCGACGGGAGCACTGAATTGAACCACGAAGACACAAAGGACACGAAGCAGGCGTCTGAAAGCTCCATGCCTTCCGGCCGACTTTGGCGGAGCAACGGAGTTGCGCTAGACCATAGCCCACGGCGTGAGGCGTGGGGTTTGTTGGCCGAGGACACGAGCCGCAGCGCGGCGGCAGCAAGGGCACGGAGCATGGAGATGGGCCGGGCTTTCTGCCGCCCCTCCGGGGCTTGTGATGTTCTTCCGCGAAGCCCACGGCTCACGCCGTGGGCTACTGTCTGCCGCAACTCCGTTGCTCCCCTCCTGGGGTCTTCTTCGTGCCCTTCGTGTCTTTGTGGTTTATTCCCACTCTCCGCATGAAAAAACTCCTCGGCATCTTTGGGTTGTTGCTCGCCGTCTGCCTCTTCGCCGCGTGGGCGAGCGAGAGCTTCCGCTCCGGCTACAACGTCGAGAACCTCATCCGGCGCACCGCGCTTTTCGGCGTCATCGGCATCGGCGTGGCGTTTGTCATCGTGACGGGCGGCATTGATCTCTCCATCGGCTCGGTCATCTGCCTCGTGGGCTGCGGGCTGCCGTGGCTGCTCACGGTGCAGAAGTGGTCGCTGCCTGCCGCGCTTCTGGCCGTGACCGTCGTGTCCGTGGGCATCGGCCTGATGCACGGCCTGCTCATCACGAAGCTGCGGCTGCAACCCTTCATCGTGACGCTGTGCGGGCTGATGCTCTATCGCGGCATAACGCGCGGCTTCACCGGCGACCAGACCGTGGGCTTCGGCGACGGCTACAAGGGACTGCGCGTCCTCTCCACGGGCAAGATCAGCATCCCGTTCGTGCAAGGCTTCGAGATTCCCGCGCCGTGGGTCGTGTTGGTCATCGTGGGCGTCCTCGCTGCGATCTTCCTCAATCGCACCATCTACGGCCGCTACCTGCTCGCACTCGGGCGCAACGAAGATGCCGCGCGCTACAGCGGCATCAACACCGGAGCCATGACCATCCTCGCCTACGTCATCTGCTCCACGCTCGCGGGGCTGGGCGGCGTGCTCTTCGTGCTGGACGTGAACTCCGCGCAGCCGGTGGACTTCGGCAACTTCTACGAACTCTACGCCATCGCGGCGGCGGTGCTGGGCGGGTGCAGCCTGCGCGGCGGGGAAGGCTCGATCCTCGGCGTCATCATCGGCACCGCGCTGATCCTCGTGCTGCGGAACGTCGTCACGCTCGTGACCAATCACAGCAACATCGAGTTCGCCATCATTGGCACCGTGATCCTCGCCGGCGTGATCGCGGATGAACTGGTGAAGCGCTACGCCGTGAAGCGCCGGGCCGCCCGGGCGCTGGCGGGGGAAGCGTCTGGAAATTCCCGGTGAGCGGGCACCGCAGCCTGGGTTGAGTCCCGCCGCCGGGCGCGGGTGAATATCCGCCGCATGAGCTACCTCTACCATTTCATGTTCCAACGGCTGCCATCCAGGCCGGCGATTCTGCCAGCATCACCCGGACGATGAACAGGCTCGCCGCCCTTGCCACCCTATGGTTGCTGCCATTCCCCGCAGCGATCCGTGCTGCCGGGCCGCCGATTCCCGCTCAGATCGAATTCAACCGCGACATCCGGCCCATTCTCTCCGACACCTGCTTCCAGTGCCACGGCCCGGACAAGGCCAAGCGCAAAGCCGACCTCCGGCTCGACCTGGAAGCCAGCGCAAAGGCCAGGCTGGGCGAACACTATGCCATCGTCCCCGGCCAGCCGGCCAGGAGCGAACTCATCCGCCGCGTCACGACGAGCGATCCCGACGATCACATGCCGCCCGCCAGCGCGGGCCGGCAGCTCACGCCGTCACAGGTCGAGTTGCTGCGCCGCTGGATCGAGCAGGGCGCGAAGTGGGCGGCGCACTGGGCGTTCATCCCGCCGAAGCGGCCGCGAGTTCCCTCAACCGCCCATCGCCAGTCGTCCATCGGCAATCCGATAGATGCCTTCATCCTCGCCCGCCTCGCGCAGGAGAAGCTCACACCTTCACCCGAAGCGGATCGCGCCACGCTCGTCCGCCGCGTGTCGCTCGACTTGACCGGCCTGCCGCCGACGCTGGCCGAGGCAGACGCGTTCCTCGCCGACACTTCGCCGCAGGCTTACGAGCGCGTCGTGGACCGCCTGCTGGCGTCGCCGCGCCACGGCGAGCGCATGGCCAGCCGCTGGCTCGACGCGGCGCGTTACGCGGACACGAGCGGTTATCAGAGCGACGGCGAGCGCTCCATGTGGCGCTGGCGGGACTGGGTGATTGACGCCCATAACCGGAACCTGCCCTTCGACCAGTTCACCATCGAGCAGCTCGCCGGCGACCTGCTGCCGAAGGCGACGCTGGCCCAGCAAATTGCCACGGGCTTCAACCGCAACCACCGTGGCAACGCCGAGGGCGGCATCGTGCCCGAGGAGTATGCGGTCGAATATGTCGTGGACCGCGTGGACACGACGGCGACCGTCTGGCTGGGCCTGACCCTGGGCTGCGCCCGCTGCCACGATCACAAGTATGACCCGGTCACGCAGCGCGAGTTTTATCAGCTTTTCGCCTTCTTCAACAACGTCCCGGAGAAGGGCCGCGCCATCAAGATCGGCAACTCGCCACCCGTCATCGCCGCGCCGACGGACGCGCAGCAAAAGGAGCTGGCGAAACTCGAACTCGAACTGGCCGCCGCCGAGGCGCGGCTGCGTGAGCTGGAGCCGCAGATTGTCGCGGCTCAGGCGGCGTGGGAGAACTCGCTCGGCGCCGCGCCGCCTCTGACGTGGACTGTCACCAACGGCCTGCTGGCGCGCTTCGAACTGGCGGGCAAGCTCGCCGACGTTTTCGGAACCAACCCGCCGGCGAGGTTCGAGGGCGGCCAGACAGCCTTCGCGCCGGGACGCGACGGCTCGGTGGCGGCGCTCGACGGGCAGCGGTTCATCAACTGCGGCGACGTGGGGAACTTCGGCTTCTTCGACCAGTTCACCCTGGCCGCGTGGGTTCAGCCGCGCGGCACCAACGGCGGCGCGCTGCTCTCGCGCATGGCCGGCCAGCCGGAGGACTCGGGTTTCGCCTCGGACGCCGAGGGCTACAGCGTGCACCTCAGGCGGGGCCGGCTCCAAGTCCACCTCACCAAGCGCTGGCTCGACGATGCTCTGCGCGTCGAGACCGAATCCACGCTCGCGCCCGGGCAATGGCACCACGTCATCGTGGTCTATGACGGCTCGCGGCTCGCGGCGGGCGTGAAGGTCTTCGTCAACGGCCAGCCGCAGAAGCTGCGGGTGCTGCTCGATGAGTTGAACCAGACCTTCCAGACGAAACAGCCGTTCCGCATCGGCTCCGGTGGCGCGGCGGGGGACCGCTTCCACGGGCTGGTCCGCGACGTGCGGATTTATGCCCGCGCGTTGACGGCGGAGGAGGCCGGCATCGTGGCGACGGCGGAGGGCGTGACGGAACTGGCCGCGATCCCCGCCGCGCAACGCACGCCGCACCAGGCCGCAAAGCTGCGCTCCGGTTTTCTCGCGGAGCACGCACCGGCCTTGCAGCGCGCGGCCCAGGCGAGCGCCGCCGTCTTGCGCGAGCGGCGTGCGAAGTTCATGGAGAGCCTGCCGACGGTGATGGTGATGGAGGAGATGGCGAAGCCGCGCGAGACATTCGTGCTCAAGCGCGGCGAGTATGACAAGCCCGGCGAGCGCGTCACCCCCGGCGTGCCCGCGAGCCTGCCGCCGCTGCCGGCCGGCGCGGCGAGCAACCGGCTGGGCCTCGCGCGGTGGCTCGTCAGCCCCACGAACCCGCTCACCGCGCGCGTGGCCGTGAATCATCACTGGCAGATGCTCTTCGGCACCGGGCTGGTGAAGACGACGGAGGACTTCGGCTCACAGGGCGAGCCGCCCAGCCACCCGGAGCTGCTCGACTGGCTGGCGACGGAGTTCGTCCGCACGGGCTGGGACGTGAAGCGGCTGCTCAAGACGCTCGTGATGAGCGCGACCTACCGGCAGTCGTGCCGGGCGACGCCGGAACTGCTTGCGCGGGATCCGGACAACCGCCTGCTCGCGCGCGGGCCGCGCGTGCGGCTGCCGGCAGAGATGATTCGCGACCAGGCGCTCGCGGTGAGCGGCCTGCTCGTGGGCGAAATCGGCGGGCCGTCGGTGAAGCCGTATCAGCCGAAGGGGCTGTGGAAGGATTTGACCGGCACCGACTATGAGCCGGACCACGGCGACAAGCTCTGGCGGCGCAGCCTTTACACGTTCTGGAAGCGCACCAGCCCGCAGCCGACGATGACGACCTTCGACGCCGCCGGACGCGAGGCGTGCTCCGTGCGACCAAGCCGGACGAGCACGCCGTTGCAGGCGCTGGCGCTGATGAACGACGTGACGTTCGTGGAAGCCGCGCGCCGCCTCGCGCAGCGCGTGCTGCGCGAAGCCGCGACGCCGGAAGGACGCGTGCGGCTGGCCTTCCGCCTCGTGCTGGCGCGCGAGCCGAAGCCGGCGGAATTGGCGGTGTTGCTCGGCGGTCTGAACGACCATCTCGCGCGGTTCCGCGCGGACCCGAAGGCGGCGCTGGCGCTCGTCAGCGCGGGCGAATCGCCGCGGGATCCAACGCTGGAGGTGGCGGAACACGCGGCTTACTCGGCGTTGGCCGGGCTGATCCTGAACCTCGATGAAGCCATCACCAGACAATAGCCGCGCATGAATCCGCTGCTCGACCATCGCCTTTCCGTCAACCGACGCCACTTCTTTGGCCGCGTGGGGCTGGGGGCAACGGCGCTGGCGACGTTGCTGAACGAGGAGTTGCTCGCCGCGCCCGCGAAAGACGCGTCGGCTGCTGGCGGACTGCCGGGCCTGCCGCACTTCGCGCCGAAGGCGAAGCGCGTGATCTACCTCTTCCAGTCCGGCGCGCCGTCGCAACTGGACTTGTTCGACCACAAGCCGCAGCTCGCCGCGCGGCACGGCACGGACCTGCCGGACTCGATTCGCCAGGGCCAGCGGCTCACGGGGATGACGGCGACGCAGGAGCGCTTTCCCATCGCGCCGTCGCGCTTCCGCTTCGCGCAGCACGGGCGCGGCGGCGCGTGGTTGAGCGAGCTGCTGCCGCACACGGCGCGGGTGGCGGACGAGCTGTGCTTCCTCAAGACGCTCCACACCGAGGCCATCAACCACGATCCGGCCATCACGTTCTTCCAGACCGGCGCGCAGCTCGCGGGCCGGCCAAGCATCGGCTCGTGGCTCAGTTACGGGCTGGGCAGCGAGAACCGCGACCTGCCCGCGTTCGTCGCGCTCCTTTCCAATGGCACGGGAAATCCGGCGGACCAGCCGCTCTACGACCGGCTGTGGAGCAGCGGCTTTCTGCCAACCACGCATCAGGGCATCAAGTTCCGCTCCGCCGGCGACCCGGTGCTCTTCCTCTCGAATCCCGCCGGTCTCGACGCACCGGCGCGTCGCCGGATGCTCGACGACCTCGCGAAGCTGAACCAGATGCAGCTCGCGGAGTTCGGCGACCCGGAGATCGCCACGCGCATCGCGCAATACGAGCTGGCGTATCGGATGCAGACGAGCGTGCCGGCGTTGACGGACGTTTCACGCGAGCCAGCCAGCGCGTTCGACCTCTACGGCCCCGAGGCGCGCAAGCCCGGCACCTTCGCCGCGAACTGCCTGCTGGCGCGCCGCCTCGCGGAGCGCGGGGTGCGGTTCGTCCAGCTTTTCCATCGCGGCTGGGACCAGCACACGAAGCTGCCGACGCAGCTCCCCGGCCAGTGCCGTGACACCGACCGGCCCGGTGCCGCGCTCATCCAGGACTTGAAGCAGCGCGGGCTGCTCGAAGAGACGCTCATCGTGTGGGGCGGCGAGTTCGGGCGCACCGTTTATTGCCAGGGCCGGCTTACGAAGGAGGATTACGGACGCGATCACCACCCCCGGTGCTTCACCATCTGGCTCGCCGGCGGCGGCATCCGGCCGGGCATCACGTTCGGTGAGACCGACGATTACTCCTACAATGTCGCGCGCGATCCCGTCCATGTGCATGACCTGCACGCGACGCTGCTGCACTGCCTCGGCATTGACCACACCCGCCTGACGTTCAAGTTCCAAGGACGGCACCATCGGCTGACCGATGTGCATGGCCAGGTGGTGAAGGGAATCCTGGCCTGATCCGGGGCTGGACTGTTTCAGAGTCACCCTCCCCTACCCCGGCGGACTCGCCTGATCACAAGAACGGTGGGTCGCATCTGCCTCTGCGAATTCAAAAGCTCCTCCAGTGCTGGTGCGGCTGTTCACGTCCGGCACGAGCGCAAATCCGTGTCCAATTGCACCCAATCGCACGACGACAGGGGAGGCGCGGAATCGCCCCGGACGGAATTTGCCCGGGCGAATCCCGGCGAATTTCCCCCGGGGCAGGCCGTCGGCTTTGCATGAGTCACATCGCCACCCGCCGATGGCAGTTAAACCGCCGCCATGTCCTGCGGGGACTCGGGGCCACAATGGCGTTGCCCTTCCTCGACTGCATGCGTCCGCCGCGGGCGTTTGCCGAGGCGGCGCAGGCCAGCCCCCGGCGCAGCGTGTTCATCTACCTGCCCAACGGCGTCAACACCCTGGACTTCCAGATCCGCGAAGCCGGGGCCAATTACAACTTCTCCAAGATCCTCGCTCCGCTGGCGAAGCATCGCGCGAACATCACTCCCATCAGCGGCCTGTATCACCCGCACGGTCTGGGTCATCATCACAACTGCCAGAAAATCTGGCTCACCGGCGGCAAGGTCGGCGCGACGGAGCGCAACACCATCTCGCTGGACCAGCTCATGGCGCAGAAGACCGCCGAGGTCACGCGCTACACGTCGCTCGAACTCAGCAGCGACGGCGACACGCTGGCGTGGACGGCGGACGGCATCCGCCTGCCGGCCGAGCGGACGCCGAGCGTGGTCTTCAAGCGCATGTTCGAGGCGCCCGCAGGCGGGCTGGACAAGCAGCGGCGGAATCTCGACCGCAAGGGCAGCATCCTTGACCTGGTGCTCGACGACGCGAAGAAGCTGGACTCCCAGCTCGGCCAGGCGGACCGGGGCCGGCTGGAGCAATACCTCACCTCCGTGCGCGAAGTGGAAATCCGCACGGAGCGCAGCAACAAGTGGCTCGACACGCCGCTGCCCAAGGTGGATGCGGCCGCCCGCTCACGCGTGGATCGCGCGGTGTCGCTACAGTTGGTCGGCGAGTATTTCCGCACGATGTATGACCTAATCGTGCTGGCGTTCCAGACCGACATGACGCGCGTGGCGACGTTCAGCTCCGGCAGCGAGGGCCAAGGCCTGCCCATCCCAGAAATCCAAATCAAACAGGACCGCCACTCGCTCTCGCACCACAACGGCAACCAAAAGCGGCTGGAAGAACTCACGGCCAGCGACACCTTCAACGTGCAGCAGTTCGCCTATCTGCTCGACCGCCTCGCGGAGACGAAGGACGCCGACGGTCCGCTGCTCGACACGACGATGGCGCTCTACGGCAGCGGCATGAGCTACGGCCACAGCCACGGTAACGCGAACCTCCCGCTCGTCTTCGCCGGCGGCACCAAGCTCGGCTTCAAGCACGGCCGCCACCTCGACCTCAACCGCGCTGCCGGCCTCGCCGACTACCAGCTCGCCAACCCGCGCGAGCACTACCGCCTCTGCTTCAGCCCGCTGAACCAGAAGGCGCTCATGAGCAACCTGCTGCTCACGATGGCGCAGGGCATGGGGCTGGAAATCAATCGTTTCGCGGACAGCAACGGGACGATTGCGGAGCTGCGGGCGTGAGGCGGCTGACAGAAAGAAGAGGACAGAAAGAAAGGAGCCCATGCAGATGAAGTCGTTTTTCTGTCACCCTTTTTTCTGTCAGCAAATTCGGAATCTGAGTTTCGCCATCCTCCTCATTTTCTCTGCAACCTCCCTCCCCGCTGCGGATGCGCCCAACCACATCCCCAAGCCCAACGAGTTTCCTCCGCTCGACCGCGCCACCTACCTCGCGGGCGAACTCGTCGTCGTGGACCCCATCAACCGGCGCGGGGGCATCCGCATTGACTGCGGCATCCGTGACGAGCGGCGGGCGCAGGACGGGCCGCTGCATTATTTCGCCATGCTGCCGTGCGGCGAGATTTGGCTGCACGGCGCGCCGGCGACCTTGCAGGACGTTCCGCTCGGCACGCACGTCCAAGGCTACTTCTTCGTGCCGCCCGCCGGTGAGGAAGCGACCATCGCGCCGGCGCCGAAGGAACATGCCGCGCTCATCCCGCCGCAGAACCACGCGCTGCTGCTGGAGGACGATGCCACCTTCTACCGCCGTCACGGCCAGTCGTGGAAGATTCTCGCCGTGAACTTCGACACCTCGAAGCTGACAGTTGAGTCCATCGGCAAGGCCGCGCCCCACGGCCTCACCGGCAAGCACACGCTCGACTTCGACATCGGCACGCGCGTGTGGAAGGCGGGCCGGCCCGTCGAGCCGCGCGAGCTGAAGCCCGGCGCGCCGGTGAACTTGAACTTCGGTCGCGCCGTGAACTGGCGCGACCACGAGTTCGGCCTCAACGACGTGTGGCTGGACGGCGAGAGTTTGAAGCAGGCGACCGACCTCCAGAACAAGCGCAACGTCCGCTACCACCGCATTCGCTGGCTGCCGGGCCGCGTCGAGGCGGTGGAGAACTTCGACTACGGCGGCGGCCTCGTGACCGTCGTGATGTTTGGCGGCGTGGCGAAGCAGCTTCTCGACGACCTGCATGCCGACCGCAACGAGCGCATCGCCGTGGCCCCCGCCGAGTCCACGCTGCGGACGTGGACGCACCGCGGCGACCGCGCGTTTGGCAAGCTGGTGAAATGGGAGACCACGCCGGTCGTGCCCGGCTTCAGCGGCGTGCGCCTGCACCTGAAGTTCGCCGAGATGCTCGACCACTACCGCCCCGGCAACGCCGTGCGCGTGAAGGCGGAGAACTGGACGTGGATCAGCAACACGCCCGAGGAGCGCGTGAAGTCGTTCGAGGACCGCGACCGCTCGCGCACGCTGCGCCTACCGGGACAAGTCGAGCCGGAGGAGAAAGCCCGATGAGGTTCATTCGATGAAAGCTGAGTCGGCAGTTGCGCATGAAGCGTGGGGAGCGCGCCCGCCCCGGGCGCAGCGAACCGCGCCCTCGCGGTTCGCTGGGGGCGGCCGATCTTCCGCACCGTTGGGAGTATTCGAGCACTCCCGAGTTCGCCGCGAGGGCGCGGCGAACTGCAGCCGGGGCGGCTGCGCTCCCCAGGCATCGCCACATCGCGCGATGATTGTTTGGGTGATTTCTTTCCTTCTTTTCACCTCCGCCGCCCGCGCCGCCGTCCCATCGCGTGCCGAAATCGAACCATTCCTTCGCGACTACTGCCTGCGCTGTCACAACGCCGAGAAGAAGAAGGGCGACCTGCGGCTCGACACGCTTTCCACCGACTTCAACGACCTCCTCGTCGCCCAGACGTGGGACGAGGTCATGCTGCGCATCAACGCGGGCGAAATGCCGCCGAAGGACGAGAAGCAGCCGCCCGCCGAGGCCGTCAGCAAGGTGGCGGACTGGATCAGCACCCGCTTGGCCGCCGGCCGCGCCGCGCGGCTTTCGGTGCGCACGCCCGTCACGCTTTTCCGGCTCAGTCGTGAGGAATATGCCAACACCATCTACGACCTGCTCGGCGTGCGCTTCGACACGGACGCGCCCGGTGCCTTCAGCGAAGATCCGCGCTGGCACGGGTTCAACCGCATTGGTTCGCAGTTGACCCTCTCGCCATCTCATGTGGACCGCTACTTCGAGTCGGCGCAGAAGATCATCGCCGAAGCATTTCCGGAGAAGGAGCCGCAGACGCTCAAGGGCCGCTTCGACGCGGACAGCGCGCGGGCAAAGAAGAAGCAGAAGGAAACGGAGAGCACCCGTCCCGTGCGCGATCTGGTGCTGCCCGGCCACACCGCCCGCGGCACCATTGATGCGCGTGCTCCCGGTTTGTATCGCATTCGCATCCGCCTCAGCGCCGTGCCGTCGGTGCGCGGACGCGTGCCGCATCTGGTGATCTGGGACAACACCTTGAAACGCAGCATGCATGGAGTGGACGTGCTCGCGGGCGAGGATTCGCCGACCACGCTCGAAATCGAGACGCACCTGCCCGCTGGTCGCTACGGATTGCTTAATCAAGCGCCAGGTCTGTTCGAAGCCCGCGCCCTCTCGCTCACGCAGCAGACGCCGTTCACCCACAGCCGCGAGCGGCGCTTGGTGCATTCCGGCAGCTACAAGCTCTTCGATGAATCCGGCGCGGCCATCCCCCCCCTGCTCATGGTGGACTCGTGCGAATGGGAAGGCCCCATCGTCCTCGACGCCGACCGGAAGAAACGCGAGGGCCTGCTGCCGGACAGTGGTGACCCTGTCGCTGTGCGCGCGAGCCTGAAGCGCTTCCTCGACCGCGCCTGGCGTCGGCCCGCTGCCGAGGGCGAGATCGCCTCGTTCGAGCAGCTCATCGCCAGCGAGATGAAGGCCGGCGAGAAATTCCGCCCGGCCTACCTGTCCGCGCTCGTGGCGGCGCTGACCGCGAAGAACTTCTACTACCTGCACGAGGGCACCGCCGGCCAGGACCGGAAGACCGTGAACGACTGGGAACTCGCGTCGCGCCTCAGTTACTTCCTCTGGGGTTCGATGCCCGACGACGCGCTCTTCGCCGCCGCGCGCGAAGGCAAGTTGCGCCAGTCCGCCGAGCTTCGCGCGCAAGTCAGCCGGATGCTGGCCGACTCGAAGGTCGGCGCGTTCCTCAGTTCGTTCCCGCAGCAGTGGCTGCAACTGCACAAGGTCGGCGCGTTCCCGCCGGACATCGAGCTTTACCCCGCTTACGACAAATGGCTGGAGGCAAGCATGGTGCTGGAGTCGAAGCGCTACTTCGCCGAGGTCTTCACGCACAACCTGTCGTTGCGCGAGTTCCTGCAATCCGACTGGACGATCCTCAATCCGCGGCTCGCCCTCCACTACGGCCTGCCGCCGGCAAAGGGCACGGACTTCCACCGCGTCACGTTACGGCCCGAGGACCGGCGTGGCGGCCTGCTCACGCACGCGTCCGTGCTGTCGCTCACCTCCGACGGCGTGCGCCACCGGCCCGTGCATCGGGGCGTGTGGGTGTCGGAAGCCATCTTCGGCAAGACCCCGCCACCCCCGCCGCCGAATGTCGAGCCGCTCGAACCCACGCCGTCCAATTCGCCCAAGGCCACCATCCGCATGCAATTGGAAGCCCACGCCACGCACGCGACCTGTGCCTCGTGCCATCGCAAGATTGACCCGCTGGGCTTTGCCTTCGACAACTACGATGCCATCGGCCGCTGGCGCACCCACGAGCAGGTCAGCACCGGGCAGGGTGACAACCCCTCTGTCAACGCCACCGGCACCCTGCCCAACGGCGCGGCGTTCACCGGCCCGGATGAATTCAAGCGCCTCCTCGCGTCCGACCTGAACCGCTTCGCCGAAGCCTTCACCGGCCAGCTCGCCACCTTCGCCCTGCGCCGCATGATGACGCTCGACGACGAAGCCGAACTCCGCGCCATCGCCGCGAACAGCAAGAGCACGGGGTATCCGCTGCGGACCGTGGTGGAGCAACTCGCCCTCTCCGAGTTCTTCCGCAAGCGGTGACGCAAGCGACCTTCTCCCATTGAACCGTAGCGCAGACTGTCAGTCTGCTGTGTCGCGGATTGGCAATCCGCCGGCCGCCATCTCGGAGCCGCACTCTGCCGACTGCCAGTCGGCGGACACAGCAGGTTGCCAACCTGCGCTACCCGTTCCGCCAGCTTTCTTATGGAGCTTGCCTCAGCCCTTCCTCAAGGCTCCGAAGACCGTCGTCATGATGTCCTTGAGCAGGCTGCTGTCGTTCGAGTGGCAGACAAAGCGCGCGCCTTGCTTGATGGTGCGGAGCTGCTGTTCGGTTTTGCCGAACCAGCTCCCTGCTGGAATGCCGCGCTTGTTGCCGGCGGCGATGACCTTTTGCACTACCGCGATGAAGTCGGCGTGGTCGTATTCGTTCGGGATGCCCATGTTGGTCGTCATGTCGTTCGGGCCGATGAACAACGCGCTCACGCCGGGGATGGCACAGATGGCGTCCAGATGCTGCACCGCGCGGACGGACTCGATCATCGGCACGAAAAGCGTATCGGCACATTTCTGGTCAACGTAGAGGCGGGTCTTTTCGCTGGGCCATTTGCCTTCCGTGATGACGCGTTCCAGCGCGACACCCTTGAGCGGGCGATACACGGCGGCGGCCGCCAGACGTTTGAGCTGCTCCACATCCTCGGCATACGGGATGACCACGCCATCAAACGTGTCGCACACCTTCGCCACGTCATCGGCCTCGCGGCTGTGCGTGCGCGCGAGGCAGGCGATGCCCTTCGCGGCCAGCGCATAGCGCAAGGGCAGGAAGTCGGCAATGTCCAGCGCGTTGTGCTCGGCGGTGACGATGACGAAATCAATGCTGCCGTCCGGGATGAAGTCCACAATCGCCGGCACCACCGCATGCTGGAGCAACGTGCCGAAGACTGTTTGCCCCCTCTTCATCTTGGCCTTGAGCAGCGCGGCGGGTTTGGGCGAGTTGCTGGGGAGGGGCAACGGCAGGTTGGCCGCCTTGACTGGCTCCGCTGCGGCGGTGCGAGTTACGCTGCCGGCAGCAGCGAGGAGAGACGCAACCGTGCTGGAACGACGGAAGAATTCGCGACGGGTGGTTTGCATGCCCGAGTTCTAGCAGAGAGCCGGCCAGAAAGCCGCAGGAAAGGCGTCTGGAGCAGGGCCATGGGAGGCCATGATCACGAGCGAGGCCGAGAGGGGTGAGGCGGAGCGGCGCGAGCGGCTTGCCGCGCTCCCGACCCAATCGCAGATCCGCCACGGCTGCTGATTGGCAGGTTGTCGGACTACTCACCTCCAGCTCGCTACCACGCTTGAACTGCTCCTTCACTGCTTGGATTGGAGCCAGTGGTCGGGATTGAACCGACGACCGACGGTTTACAAATCCATAACAGGCACTTCACGACGGCGACGTAAACACGCACTAAACCCGCATGAATACAGGCGATAATCGCACTTTGACTGTTTCACCCTAAGTGTCGCAGTAATGCACAAAAGGGCACTCGCGGTGTTGCATTCTGTTGCACTTTTCGGCGGTGCTGGCGGGGGGACGCTTGGAAGCGGGGAGGCTGGTCTCTTTGAGTCATTGCTCGCGTCCTCCTGCCGACGGTGCGGGGGCCGCATGGCGGGTTTCCCGACAAGGGGGCTGGGGCGGGCTTGGGTCAGGGGGCGGTGGCTCTTTCGCGGGGGATGCTTTCGCCTTAGTATTCGGACACGAATACCTCGGTTTCAAGGGCTGGCGTCTTTTCGGAGGCGGGGGAGGAAACCATGTGGCACTCTGCCCCCATGACAACTAGCGAAATTCCGCATTGCCCGAATGCGCCGGGGGAAATGCCGGGCAGCTTGTGCGCGCTCGTGGCGAAGACGACCCTCCCCGACGCCGCGCAGACCCGGCGGACGTTGCTGCGGCTGCGGGGGGAGCACGGCCTTTCACGGGGCAAGCTGGCGGCGCTCCTGGGCGTGGACGTGTCCGTGCTGCGGCGCTGGGAGGACGGCAGCCGCCGGCCCTGCGCCCCGGCGCGGCGGTCGGTGCAACTGGTGGAGCGGACTTTCTTCCGGCCTGGTGATTTCCCGACGGAACCGCTGCTCAGTGTGCTGGCCGCGCTGCAACCGGATATGCGGGACAGCATTGCAAGAATACAGCAGCGCAAAGGCGCGGTGACTACGGCTTGAGCGACGCCAGAATCGTTCGGGGGTGAACGACATGGACGATGGACAGGTCGGATGCCTGCAATTCCGAGGCGAGGATTTGGGCGTCTATGCCCAGCAGGTGCCCGTCGCGGCTGATAAGCACGGGAATGCCGGCGAGCGCCGTCTCGGCAAGGATCAAGCCGTCGTTCTCCTCCGCAGCGGGCAGATACCCCTTGCGAATGATCTTCTGGCAGAATTCCTCCGTGATTCCGTGGCCGACGGGCACAAGATTGAAGGGAATGATCTGCCAGGACTGCATCCGCTGGAGGGCCACGAGCGCCAGCTCGGCTTCTTCCCCGGTGCCACGCCGCACGGCATAGGCGAGTTCCTGAAAGACGGTGGGCGGCACTTCCAACGTGGCACCGCGTTCTTGAAGGACTTCGCGGAGGGTTTGGGCCGCATCGAGGTCGGCGGCGAGGTCGTAGAGGATGTTAGCGTCCAGTGCGAACCGCTTTTTTTGCCGGAGGGCCGCCATAGTAAATCCGCATGGCCTCATTCAACAGCCCGGCCCGCTGGGGTTCGCTCAGGTGGTTGGCTTCCTTGCGGACGCGCTCGGCCAGCCGCGATCCTTTGGTCTGGTCGGGGTAGTTGAAAACGCGCTTGCGTCCGGGAGCACTCATGCCGGCCGCAATCTGCGCGAGCCACCGGGGGCTGTCAACGCGCGGGACAGCATTGCGCGGTGTGGGCAACAAACCGTCAGGGCTTCGCGAGGCGGAAAAACTTCCGCGCACCCGACAGAGGAAGCGCAAGGCTGATCGTGCCGCCGTTGGTTTGGAGGCTGCCCGGTTCGGTGGCCCAAACAGTCGGCGCGGACAGGCTGGCGGTGGATTCCACCCGGTAGCCGGTCGCGGCGTCGGTCCAGCGCAGCGTGAGATCGTTGCCGCTGGCCGCTACCAACAAGCTCGGGACGCTGCCGAGGATGGCGACGGTATGAAATTCGGACGCGGCGAGCGCAATCGCCCCGCTCACGCCCACCGGCACAAGGGACTGGCCGAAATCCCGCGCTGAACCCGTCGCGCTGGTGCCCGCTCCCCATGCAACTACCGTTCCGTCAGTCTTCAGCGCAACGCTATGAAAGTATCCGGCGGCAATCGCCTTCACGCCAGCCAAGCCCGGCGGCACCACCGTTTGTCCTTCGACGTTGCGCCCCCACGCCACCACCGTTCCGTTTGCCCTCAAGGCAAGTGCGTGGTCCCCGCCTGCCGCGATGGCAGTCACATCAACCAGTCCGGCAGGGACGTTTCTTTGCCCGTATCCGTTTCCACCCCATGCGACTACTGTGCCATTACTTTTCAAAGCAAAGCTGTTGTTGTTGGCCGCCGCGATTGCACCAACCCCGGCCAAGTCTGGTGGCACATTAGTTTGTCCCGACGTATTCCTGCCCCACGCGACTACTGTGCCGTCTGCCTTTAGGGCAATGGTATGGTCGAAGCACGCCGCTATCGCCATCACTGAAGTCAGACCAGCCGGAACGGCTGCCTGGCCGTATTCTGGGGAGGTGCCTGTGCTTGTCTTTCCTGCTCCCCACGCGATGACCGTGCCGTCACTCCTCAAAGCGACGGTGTGATTGCCTCCTGCTGAGACGGCTACCGCGCCCGTCAAACCCGGCACCGCAGTTTGGCCGAAACTGTTGTCACCCCATGCTACGACCGAGCCGTCACATTTTACTGCCACCGTATGCCCGGCTCCCGCTGCTATCGCCACCACTGCGCTCAAGCCCACTGGCACTGCCGTTTGACCGTAAAAATTGTCTCCCCATGCTACCACCGCGCCGGCAGGGGCGGTGTTCACAGTCAACACGGCTGGCGGCGCGCTGGTCACACTGCCGGTGACGTTGCTCACCACCACGCTGTAACTTCCGGCCTGATTGGTTCCGACGCTCGAAAGGTCGTAGGTGAAATTTGTCGCCCCGATGAGGTTGGTTCCGTCCTTGCGCCATTGGTAGCTGAACGGGCCGGTGTTGGTGCCGGCCACGGCGGTCACGGCAAAGCTGGCGCTCTGCCCGATGCCCACCGTGAGGCTTTGCGGTTGCGAGGTAATGCACGGGACTTGATTGGTGGAATGCAGCGGCTCGGCACCCAAGAGCAGCGTGGTGGTGGCGTCACCGCTAAAGACGCCATGATGACCGTGCCCTGTGAGGTCGGTAGCCGTCCCGTCGTCGAAAGTCCAGTAGCCTGCAAGGCCGGGTTCGTTTCCAGCCAAGCGACAAAACATCGAACCGGCAATTTCTTCGGGAGTGCGAACGCGGCTCCAAATCCGAACCTCGTCCATGCTGCCCGTGGCATGAGTGGGCGGGCCGCCTGGAATTACCCCAAACACCAGCGGCAAGGTAGTCTGCCGCACCGGCTGGCCGGTGAGTGGCACCCCAGCATTATTGTTGGTGCTGCTCGACGTGAGCACGCCGTTTTTATAGAGGCAGATCAGCCTGCGCTCGCTGTCGTAGGTGACAGCGATGTGGGTCCACTGGTCGGCGGGAGCTGGCGTTTTGAGGGTCGTGTAGGTTTCGGTGCCGATAAAGACTTCAGCCCAAAAGCCGTCGGTGGGCGTCCACGATAGCTCGTAGCTCCGGCTGCTGGCCCCATGTTGACCATCGCCCTTGTTGATGAAGTGCGGTTTGGTGTTTGCCGCATTGGCAATGGGGTAGAACCAGCCTTCAAAAGTTAAGGAATACGGGTCTTGCAAGTCTGCCGCGCTGGGGATGGTCACGAAGTCGCCGTTGCCATCGAGGGACAAGACGCGATTGGGCGAAGCTCCGACCGGCAGGACATTGATCGTGGCCGCAGTGCTCGGCGTCGCGCCATTGGGGTTTGTGACGACGACCGAATAGTAGCCGCTGTCGCCCGGCTGGGCCGCGTTCAGGACGAGCGTTGCGCCTGTTGCCCCGGCGAGGTTGGTGCCATCCCGCCGCCACTGGTAGGTGAACGGCCCGGCCCCGGAAGCCGTGACACTCAGGGTGATGGTGGTGCCCGAGACTGCGGTTTGGCTGGCCGGCTGCCCCGTGATGACTGGCGGCCCGTTGACGGCCAGCGTGGCGGCGGAGCTGGGGACGCTGCCGCCCAGATTGCTCGCCACCACGTCGTAGGTGCCCGCGTGGGTGAGTTGCACGTTGCTGACAGTGTAGGTGCTGCCAACTGCTCCCGAAATGGTCGCGCCATTCTTCCGCCACTGATAGGTGGGCGACGGGCTGCCGGTGGCGGAGGCGGTGAACGTGGCCGTTTGCCCGATGTCCACGGTTTGATTCTGCGGCTGGGTGGTGAAGGAAGGTGCCACCGGGTTGTTCACCGTCAGCGTCGCGGCGTCGCTGGTGACAGACCCAAAGGAATTGTCCACCACCACGCGGTAGCTGCCGGCGTGGGTCGTCTGCGCGGGGTTGATGGAGTAGGTGGAGGCGGTCGCACCGCTGATGTTGGCCGAATTCTTTTGCCACTGGTAAGTGAAGGGCGTGGAGCCGGAGACCGAAACGGAAAATGAAACGCTCTGCCCCGCGAACACGGTCTGGCTGGAAGGCTGAGAGGAGATGATGGGGCTGTTCACCGTCAAAGACGCTGACTGGCTGAAAATGGCTCCGGCACTGTTGCTGACTTCCACGTCGTAGTTGCCGACGCTGGAAGCCTGCACGTTCACCACGCTGTAGCTGCTGGAAGTGGCCCCGGAAATGAAACTCCCGTTCTTGCGCCAGCGGTAGGCGAGCGTCTGCGTCCCGCTGGCCGTCACGGAAAACGTCACCGTCTGTCCGATGGACGCGGTTTGCGATTGCGGCTGGGCCGTGATGGTCGGAGCCACGGCGTTGCCGCCGTGGAGCCGTGCCAAGAACAGGCGGGAGACACCCGCGACTTGAGTGAAGTTGCCGCCAAGCAGGATTTTCCCGTCCGCTTGCAAAGCCAGCGAGTGAACCAGCGTTGGGACGCCAGCCACCGCGAACGTGGTGTCGAGGGAGCCATTCGCGTTCAGGCGGCGCACGGCGTTGCCGCCGACCAAGACCTTGCCATCCGCCTGCAAGGCGACGCTGCGGAGAGTCTGACCGGCAAGCGGGCTGGTGAACGTGGTGTCGAGGGAGCCGCCGGTGTTCAAACGCGCCACCGCCGGAGCGCTTTGGCTGTTGAAGGTCGAGAAATCGCCGACGACGATGAGCTTGCCGTCCCCTTGTGCGGCCACGTCTCGAATCACGTTGCCCGCGCCTGTGCCGACGACAAACCCCGTGTCCAACGTGCCGTTGGCGTTCAGCCGGGCGATGCGGTTGCGCGCAGTCCCATCGTAGGAAGTGAAGCGCCCGACAATGACGATTTTGCCGCTTGGCTCCACCAGCAGCCCATAAACCTCGTCATTCGCACCCGTGCCCGGAGTGAAAGCCGAGTCCAAGCTGCCATCCGCGTTCAGCCGTGCGACGCGGGGAACGGAACTGCCCCGATAGCTGGTGAAGCTGCCGCCAATGAGGATTTTCCCGTCCGATTGCAACGCCAGCGCAAAAATGTAGTTGTCCGGGCCGGTCTGTGGGTCAAAGGACGTGTCCACGCTGCCGGAACTCGTCAGCCGGGCAATGAACTTGCGGGTGGTGCCGTTGACGGAGTTGAACTCGCCCGCGATGAGCACCTTGCCGTCAGACTGGACTTTCAGCGCGTTGATTTGCTGCGGGGTGCTGGCGCTGAAACCCGTGGCCGAACCGCCGCCGGGCAGCAGGAGCTTGAGGTAGCCGGCGCTGGAAAATGCGCCCGCAACCAGAATGTTGCCATCGGAGCGGACGTGAATCGCGTTCACCCAGCTATTGAGGGTGCTCTGAGCATCGAAGCTGGTGTCCACCGTGCCTGGCTGCGGCTGGGCGACAGCGAGCACGGGCAAGAGCGCAAGCAGGAGCGCGGGAAGCAATCGCAGTTTGGTTCGCGTCTCCGGCATCGTCGGGAGGATAGAAGCGGGAGGCACTTCTGCAAGTGCGCTTATAGGCGAAAACCCTTCAATCGCGGTTTGCGGCTGCCTCGCCAAAGCCCTCCAAAAGTCCAAGCAACTCGCGCTCGTTGCGGTTCAGTTGCCAGCAGACGGCGTCACGGGCGGCGGCGTAGGCGAAGGCGGCGCAAGCCCATGTCCGGCCCGGCCCGTCGTAATAGGCGGACTCGCGGCGCACCATCCACGCGGCGAGTGGACAGGGACGGCCCGCGCCTTGCCGAAGCAGGTAGTCAATCATTTGCTGGCGGACGTGCTCACCGGTTGGCACCTTCCGGCCCATGCCAGCCAAACTCCCGAGCCTCTCACCCACAAGACCGCGAACTGCACGGAACAAGACGCGCAAGGAGCCGAGGATCAAGGCGGCTTGGCTGGACGCAAACCGGCCGGGATTGAATGCCTCTGAGTTGCAGCGATTGGTATTCGCTGAACTCGCGGGATGCTGGCACTGTGGCCGACAAGCTCGCCTGCTAGGGACACCACGGGCGGGTTCGACATGGGAGAATTACGCGGTCGAAGTGCTGGCAGGAAGAATGCGGGAGGAACTGGCGCATCTGAAGGTGCTTGGTGACGCTGGCGACGATAATGCCATCGCTTCGTTTGCACTCCTGACAGACGAGATGGTTCGGGCGCTCAACTCGTGGGCGGATGGCGAGCGGAAGCCGGTTTTGCAGCAAGTCGCGATGAAACGCTTTGCGTGGCCGATGCGGATAGGCACGCGCAAGCCGTTTGGAGATGACGTTGAGCGGCTCAAAACTGACTTGAAGCCAGGGGGCGCTACGATAGCCGCAAACAAGAACGCCAGATTCAACCCGGCAAGCAAGTTCGGGAAGGTCGCAATGCAGTTGCTAGACCGCATCGAACGATGGCGCACTTATCCGAAGGGCGCGTTTGTGTTTGGGCCAATTCCCGAGTGGGCACGCGAGGCGAGGGAGTTGCCAGCGTTTTCCGGGAAAGCCCCGCCTGCCGAAAGGGTGGAATGGCAGACGGTGGTGAAGAAGCTCTTGGACGAGGATTTCAAAGACGGCATGAGGGCCGAGAGCTACCGCGCTCTAATCACCGCCCCGAGCCACAAGCCACGGTGGAAGGGAGTAGTTCGGGACAAGGTTTTATCGGAATTCGATTCGCTGTGGGGGACAAATCGGTAGCGGAGGGTCGGATGTTCCGAGTTCACACGCCAGTTTGGGAACGGCGTGCCAGTAGTCGCAGACGTGCAAGACTAGTCCGCAATGAAGCACGATGCTCAAATCCCGGATGTCTCCACGGGTTCAATTTTGGAGGCGCAAGTTGTCACTGACAAGCGGGGGTTCGCGGCACGGTGGCAGCTCTCACCTCGGACGATCTCCAACTTTCTCGCACAAGGTATGCCTCATTGCCGCTGCGGCGAGCGCCGCGTCCGCATCGTCGTCTGCGAAGGGGACGCTTGGATGAAGGAGCGATTCGGCACGCGCCGCCTTGGCCCTGCCAATTCCAAGTTGGAGGCGGTGTGAAGCAGCCAAACGAGGAAGTGCGAGGGTGGGCGAGCAGCAAGACATTCCGGTGCGGCCCCTACTGGCACGCGCTGGCGGCCGTGCGTTGGCAATTTTTCGGTCATCTCACCTTCAAGCGCGAGTCGGATTCCGAACCAAGGCGGGTGGCCCGATTTGGTGCCATGCTCCGCCCGGTCGCCTACCGCTGGCACGCTCACTTTCCCCGGCTTCTCTGGTGTCTGCGGCAGGAGCACGGCGACTTGGGCGGGCTGGTGCATTTCCATTTTCTCCTCGCGGGACTGCCTCCCCGCGCTGTCACGTCCCGCACCTGTCGCGACTTGGAAAGGTTGTGGCTGCGGAAGGGTGGGGGAAGCGCTGTGGTTACGTTGTATGACCCCGCACTGCGCGGCGTGGCATATATGCTGAAAGTCTCGGCTCAGGGTTCGCGGTCCCGCGCTGGCCGCGAGTCCGCGAAGTTTGGGCCGGAAGATTGTGAACTCATGCTGTCAGACGGACTCAGAAGGTTTCTGGGCCTCCGCCGCTAGCAGCCCGTTAAAAAATCACGCCAATGCGTAACGCGTGAAACAACCTGCGCGTCCACCGTGGGCATGGCACTGGGACGACGCACGGCACGGCAAGAGGAACTCTTCATCCCCACGGCGG
>Ga0172367_10000270_pt1 | contig 78686 bp, 65 predicted proteins | sample Lak10m_FD_114542 | JGI IMG/M metagenome (GOLD analysis project Ga0172367, IMG submission 114542) | Freshwater microbial communities from Kabuno Bay, South-Kivu, Congo - kab_022012_10m | ecosystem: Environmental > Aquatic > Freshwater > Lake | place: Democratic Republic of the Congo: South-Kivu... | reverse complement strand
ATTTGAACCATGACAAACAGATTCAGAGACTGTTGTGCTACCATTACACCATCGGGCAGTCCGTAGCGCGGGGCAAAGTAGGGATTTCCAACTGAGAGTCAAGCCGCCATGCCGCAGGAACACCGCCTCATTCTGAAGCACGCTGACCAGCCCGGTTACACGCCGGACATGGAGTGCTATCTCCGCCACGGCGGCTACGACGCGCTCAAGAAAGTGCTCGCCCTCGCGCCGAAGGACCTGCCCGACGGCAAGAAGCTTTCGCCGCAGGAGCAGGTGCGCGAGGACGTGAAGGCCTCCGGCCTGCGCGGGCGCGGTGGCGCGGGCTTCAGCGCGGGCATCAAGTGGTCGCTCGTGGACCGCCGCAGCGGCAAGCCCATCTACCTCATCTGCAACGCCGACGAGTCCGAGCCGGGCACGTTCAAGGACCGCCAAATCATCCACAAAGACCCGCACCAGCTTATCGAGGGGATGATTCTCTCCTGCTGGGCGAACGACGTGAAGCTCGCCTACCTCTACATCCGGGGCGAGATGCCGCAAGGCGCGAAGCTGCTGAACCAGGCCCTCGACGAGGCGCGCGCGAAGAACTTCCTCGGCAGGAACATCCTTGGCTCCGGCTACGATTTGGAGATTTACGTCCATCGCGGCGCGGGCGCCTACATCTGCGGCGAGGAGACCGGCCTCATCGAGTCGCTAGAAGGCAAGCGCGCCTACCCGCGCATCAAGCCGCCCTACTTTCCTGCCGTGCTGGGCCTCTACATGTGCCCGACCATCGTGAACAACGTGGAGACCCTCTGCCATGTGAAGCACATCGTGAACATGGGCGCGTCCGAATACGCCCGGCTCGGCACACCCAACAACACCGGCACGCGCATCGTCAGCCTCAGCGGCGACGTGAAGCGCCCCGGCTACTTTGAAATCGAAGTTGGCAAAGTCACCCTCGGCGAACTCATCAACGACCCCGCGTTCGGCGGCGGTCTGCGGGACGGTCGTAAGCTCAAGGCCATCATCCCCGGCGGCTCCTCCTCGAAAATCCTCAAGGCCGGCGAGACCTTCAAACTCAACCGCAAGGGCCCCGACGGCCAGTTGGCCAAGGTGGACGTGCCGTTGCTCGACATCCCTTACGACTTCGACTCGCTCATGGCCGCCGGCACCATGTCCGGTTCCGGGGCCATCATCGTGCTGGACGACACGCGCGACATCGTCGAGGCGCTCGCGAACCTCGCCGAGTTCTACGCGCACGAGAGCTGCGGCCAGTGCACGCCCTGCCGCGAAGGCTCGCTCTGGATGAGCAAGGCCCTCCACCGCCTCACCCACGGCCACGGCCGCAAGGCCGACGCCGACTACTTGCTGCACATCGCGCAAAACATCCAAGGCCGCACCATCTGCGCCTTCGGCGAAGCCTGCGCCTGGCCGGTCCTGAGCTACGTGAAGAAGTTCAAAGATGATTTCGAGGCCAAGGGTGCGGCGGACGAAGCAAAGCTGGCCGCCACCGTCGGGGCTGGCCCGACGCACGAGATGAAAATAGCAGCCAGCTCGAATCACTGAAGAAATGCAACAGCTCCTGACAAGATACTGGTTCAAAACCGGCCCTGACACAGGGCTTGGTGTGACCGGTTACTCTCGTGGGGATGCGGAGCAGCTTCTCAAGAAGGCTGGGTATGCCTCCACGGATTTAAGACGTGTCGTCGAAGTGGTTGAGAACATCGATGTGACAACCTTGGACGAAGGCCACATTCGTCCGAACATGGGACCGCCAAGTTTTAGAGGCGTTTGGTATCCGTGCCACAATTTGTAAAAATGTCCGCCCCCGCGACAACCGAAGCCAAGCCCGCCGCGCCCGCCGCGCCCGCCGCGCCCGCCACTGCGCCGGCAGCGCCGCCTCCGCCGTCTGACAAAATCAAAATCAAGGTGGATGGCCGCGAGGTCGAGGTGCCCAAGATGATGCCCAACTGGCAGGGCAAGCTGGAGCCGACCACGATGCTCCAGGCCTGCCAGCTCGCCGGGCACGAGGTGCCGCACTATTGCTACCACCCGAAGCTTCCCATCGCCGGCAACTGCCGCATATGCCTCGTCGAGTTCGGCACGCCACAGTTGGGGCCGGACCGCAAGCCGGTCCTGAACGAAGACGGCACGCCGAAGATTGCGAAGTCCGTGCTGCCCTACGAGCCGACCACGCCGCGCGGGGCCATTACCTGCGCCACGCCAATTTCGCCGGGCATGGAGATTTATCCGAATTCGCCCGCGACGAAGCAGATGCGCGAGGCGGTGCTCGAATCGCTGCTCATCAACCACCCGCTCGACTGCCCCATCTGCGACCAGGCTGGCGAGTGCAAGTTGCAGGAATACTCCGTCGAGCACGGCCAGGCGCAGAGCCGCTTCGTCGAGGCGAAGGTCCACAAGCCCAAGGCCGTGGACCTCGGGCCGCGCATCATGCTCGACGACGAGCGTTGCGTGCTTTGCACCCGCTGCATCCGCTTTACCAAGGACATCGCCGGCGACGACGCGCTCGGCATCGTGAACCGCGGCAGCTACAACACCATCGCCGCGTGGGCCGAGGGCAAGTTCGACAACAACTACACGCTCAACACCGTGGACATCTGCCCGGTGGGCGCGCTCACCTCGAAGGACTTCCGCTTCCAGATGCGCGTGTGGTTCATGAAGGAGACGAAGTCGCTCTGCACGAGTTGCGGCACCGGTTGCAACATCGTCGTCGGCTCGCGTGAGGACGCGGTTTATCGCTACGAACCGCGCCAGAACGACGCCGTGAACTCGACGTGGATGTGCGACTCGGGCCGCCTCAACTACAAGTGGATTGGCCGCGCAGACCGGCTCCAGAAATGTGGAATGCGGATTGCGGAACGCGGAATGATTGAGGTCGCGTGGCCGACCGCGTTGAAGGCCATCTCGGCCAAGCTCACTTCAGCTCCGACTGGCAGCGTCGCCGTCGTTGCCAGCGCGCGTCAGACGACCGAGGAACTTTGGCTGCTGGCCAAGCTCGCGAAGAAGTTCAACGCGCTGACCGACTCCGTCGCCCGCAACGGCGAAGGCGACAAGCTGCTCGTGAACGCGGACAAGAACCCGAACTCGAACGGCGCGCGGCTCACGGGCATCGCCGGCCCGCAACTCGGCGCGAACCTCGCGAAGATTGCCGACGGCATCCGCAGCGGCAACATCAAGACACTCATCGTCTTCGGCGAAGACGTCACCAAGCACGGCATCGGCGTGGAGCTGCTCGCGAAGCTCGACACGCTCATCGTCAGCGACATCCTGCCGAACACGACGACCGCCGCCGCGCATTTCGTCCTGCCCGGCTGCGCGCACGTTGAGAAGCGCGGCACGTTTATGAACGTGAAGGGCCGCGTGCAGAAGTTCATGAAGTCCGTCGAGGCCCCCGGCGACGCCCGGCCCGAATGGGAGTTCCTGCACGAACTGGTCCACCACGTCACCGGCCAGAACGGCTTCTCGACCATCGAAGGGCTGTTCAACCAGATGGCGGCGGAAATCCCCGGCTTCGCGGGCTTGGAGTGGGCGAAGCTCGGCGACACGGGTGTGACAGTGCAAATCTGAACCAAAGCCGATACACTTTAGACATGAGTGTTCTTGAACTAAAACGGTCGGTGCTGGCCCTGCCGGAGCGGGAGCGGCAGAAGTTCGTGCACTGGTTGCTGAACGCCGGGACGAAACGAGCCACCGCGAAGAAGGTGAGCAGCGGCCCATTGTCGGATGACGATATTGTGGCGATGACTGCCACGGCTTGGGCCGAGTTGGACCAACGGGAAGCCGAAGATGAAAAACGCAAGACGCGGCGAAGTGTGGCTCGTTGACTTCGGCTACACCGCCAAGACTAGACCAGCAGTGATTGTCAGCACGCCATACCGGGATGACGAGCGGGCGTTAATTGCCTGCGTGCCGCACACGACCTCGACGCGTGGCGGCCGGTTCGAGTTGGTCATTCCGGCCGGCTATCTGGAAACCGGCGCGTTTGACGTGCAAGGGCTTGGTCACGCGAAGCCGACTAATCTGTTGTATCGGCTCGGCGTGTTGAACACCGGGGACTTGCACCGGATTGAAGCCGCCATCAAGCAGTGGTTGGAACTGAAGTGAACGATGTTCGACTGGATTGACAACTTGAGTCCGCAGACGCAGTTCGTGTTCTTCACGCTGCTGAAGATTGCCTGCGTGCTGGGGCCGCTGCTCACGCTCGTCGCCTACGCGGTGCTGGCGGAGCGGAAGGTCTCCGCGCTCATCCAGGACCGCGTGGGACCGAACCGCGTGAACCTCCCGCTCATCGGCAGCCTCCCGGTCATCGGGCCGTTCCTCACGAAGCTCGGTTTCTGGCATCCGCTCGTGGACGGCGTGAAGAGCTTCATCAAGGAGGACTTCACGCCAGCCCATGTGCGGAAAATTTACTTCTGGCTCGCGCCTGCCATCTCGCTCGTGCCGGCGTTCCTCGTCGTGGCGGTGATTCCGTTCGGCTCCACGCTGGGCGCGCAGAAGATGGTCATTGCGGACCTCAACGTCGGCATCCTCTACACCTTCGGCATCGTGTCGCTGGGCGTGTATGGCATCGTGCTGGCGGGCTACGCGGCGAACTCGAAGTTCCCCTTCCTCGGCGGCATCCGCGCCAGCGCGCAGATGATTTCCTACGAAATCGCGATGGGCATGAGCGTCATCCCGGTGTTCCTCGTCGTCGGCGATTTGAACCTCGGCAAAATCATCGAGCATCAGGCGCAGAACGGCTGGAATGCCTTCCCGGTCTTCGGCGGCGGCTTCGGCTTGCAGCAATGGCTGCTCGTCCCGTGCGGCGTGGTGTCCTTCGTGATTTTCTTCATCTCAGCCCTTGCGGAAACGAACCGGCTGCCGTTCGACATGGCGGAGTCGGAGTCCGAACTCGTGAGCGGCTACCACACGGAATACAGCTCGATGAAGTTCGGCATGTTCTTCATCGGCGAATACGCGAACATGTTCGCCGGTGCGGCGATGATGACCACGTTGTTCCTCGGCGGCTGGACGTTGCCCTTCCTCGGCCTCGACGTTGCGCCAGCGGACGGCGAGTGGTGGAAAGGCCTGCTGCACATCGGGATTTTCATGGGGAAGATGCTTGGGTTCATGTTCATCTTCATGTGGCTGCGCTGGATGCTCCCGCGCTTCCGCTACGACCAGTTGATGGACCTCGGCTGGCGGCGGATGATTCCGCTGGCGCTGGCAAACATCATCTTAACCGCCGCCGTGCTGGCACTGACGAACCGTTGACCGACGCGCGACCATGATTGTCAAACGCAACGAACTGACTTGGTTTGAGCGGCTTTATCTGCCGGCCATCATCGGCGGGCTGAAGGTCACCACGCGCCATTTCCTCAACACCCTCACCACCAAGACCCCCGTCACGCAGCAGTATCCCGAGGAGCCGACGCGCGTGCTGCCCGGCTATCGCGGCGCGCCCTACCTCGTGCGCGACCAGGACGGCGCGACCAAGTGCGTCTCCTGCCAGCTCTGCGAGTTCATCTGCCCGCCCAAGGCCATCCGCATCACACCGCCCGGCCCCACCGGCAAGCCCGCCGACCGCACCAATGCGGAGAAGATGCCCGAGGAGTTCGAAATCAACATGCTCCGCTGCATCTTCTGCGGCCTCTGCCAGGAAGTCTGCCCGGAGGAGGCCATCTTCCTGAAGAGCGACTTCTCGCTCACCGGCCTCGCGCGCGGCGAGATGGTTTACAACAAGGAGAAGCTCCTCGCCCTCGGCGGCACGCACCCCGGTATCCAGAAGTGGAAGCACAAGCTGGAGGAGGCGAAGGAGCAGGAGACTTTCCCGGTGAAGGTTTGATGACGCGACCGACGAAGCTCCAAATCCCAATGACCAAACTCCAAAGAAATCCCAAGCTCCAAGCTCCAATGGGCAGCGGTTCGTCCGTGGTTTCCGGAGACTTTGGAGCTTTGGATTTGGAGCTTCTTTGGAGTTTGGAACTTGGAGCTTGGAGCTTTTCGAGATGACTCTGCCCGACATCCTCTTTTACCTCTTCGCCTTCCTCACGCTCCTGTTCGGCGCGCTGGTGGTGGCCAATCCGTTCAGCCGCAACCCGGTCACGAGCGCGATGTTCCTCGTGCTGACCATCTGCGCGATGGCCGGCCTGTTCGTGCTGCTCAACGCCTTCTTCCTCGCGGCCGTGCAAATCCTCGTCTATGCGGGCGCGGTGATGGTGCTCTTCCTCTTCGTCATCATGCTCCTCGACCCCAAGGAGGAGCAGCGCCGGAAAATCAACCTCTTCGGCATCGTCACCGGCACGGGCGCGGTGCTGGGTCTGGGCTTCCTGCTCACGCGCACCATCTGGGGCGGCGACCTGCACCAAGCCGCTCACCCGCGCGTCGTCGGCGACACTAAGGCGCTCGGCCTCGAACTGTTCACCAAGGGCCAGTTCCTCCTCCCCTTTGAAATCGTCTCCGTCCTCCTGCTTGTCGCGATGGTGGGCGTGATTCTCCTGAGCAAGAAGGAGCTGAAATGAGCAACCGAGGGAATAGGCAATTGGGAATAGGGAATAGGGCGTCGTCCGCTCGTCTCCTCCCTATTTCCCTTTCCCTATTCCCCATTCCCTATCTGCGATGAACGTCGGCCTCGAACACTACCTCACCGTCAGCGCGATGCTCTTTTGCCTCGGGCTGCTGGGCGTCATCCTGCGGCGCAACGTCCTCGTCATCTACATGTCGCTGGAGCTGATGCTCAACGCCGCCAACCTCGCGCTCGTCGCCTTCTCGCGCTTCAACGAAAACCTCACCGGCCAGATGATGGTCTTCTTCATCATCACCGTGGCGGCAGCGGAAGTGGCCGTCGGCCTCGCGCTCATCGTCGCCCTCTACCGCAAGCGCCAGTCCGCGCACGTCGAAGACCTGACCTCGCTGAAACTCTGACATGGAACCCACTCTCAGCCCCGCCGGCTACGCCGCGCTGACGATTCTGCTCCTGCCGCTCGCGGCGGCGCTGGTCATCGGGCTCTGCCCCCGACGCGACCCCGAGCGCAGCGCAAACCTGTCCATCGGCGCGATTGCCCTCGGTTTCATCCTGAGCCTCGGCCTCTTCTTCTTCGCCGGCGACAAGGCGCAGGAAACGAACTTTAGCTGGCTCTCCGTCGGCGACCTGCACGTTTCCTTCGGCCTGCTGCTCGACCCGCTCTCCAAGCTCATGCTCCTCGTCGTCACCGGCGTCGGGCTGATGATTCACATCTACTCGCGCGGCTACCTGCACGGCGACCGCTCTTTCAGCCGCTACTTCGCCAGCCTGAGCCTCTTCACCTTCTCGATGCTCGGCATCGTGCTCGCGAACAATCTCTTCATGATGTTCGTGTTCTGGGAGCTGGTCGGCGTCTCCAGCTACCTGCTCATCGGCTTCTGGTTCGAGAAGACCTCCGCCGCCGACGCCGCGAAGAAGGCCTTCCTCACCAACCGCGTCGGCGACTTCGGCTTCATCCTCGGCATCATTCTCACCTGGGCGGCGCTTGGCTCCGTGAACTTCACCGAGCTGGCCAGCGCCGTCGAACTCGGCGGACGCCTGGCGGACAAGTCGGTCGGCTTTTCCCTGCTGGCCGAACCGCTCGGGAAAATCGCCGGCGGCACCCACTGGTGGATTGTTCACCCGAACGTCCTCGTCACGCTGGTCGGCCTGCTGCTCTTCATGGGCGCGATGGGCAAGTCCGCGCAGTTCCCGCTGCACGTCTGGCTGCCGGACGCGATGGAAGGCCCCACGCCCGTCAGCGCGCTGATTCATGCGGCCACGATGGTCGCGGCGGGCGTCTTCATGCTCTGCCGCATTTTCTTCCTGCTCGAAATCCCCGGCTCGCACGCGCTGGAATTCATCGCGTGGACGGGCGCCGTCACCGCGCTGCTCGCCGCGCTCATGGCGCTCCAGCAAAACGACATCAAGCGCATCCTCGCCTACTCCACGCTCTCGCAGCTCGGCTACATGGTGATGGCCGTGGGCCTGCACGCGCCCGGCCCGGCGATGTTCCACCTCACGACACACGCGGCCTTCAAGGCGCTGCTCTTTCTCGGGGCCGGCTCGGTGATTCTGGCCTGCCACCACGAGCAGAACATCTGGAAGATGGGCGGCCTGCGCGACGCGATGCCGCGCACCTGGTGGACGTTCCGCTGGGGCACGCTCGCGCTCTGCGGCGTGTGGCCGTTCGCCGGTTTCTTCAGCAAGGACGCCATCCTTGCGAGCGCGCTGGAGCACAACAACATTCCGCTCTTCGTCCTCGGCGTGTTCGTCGCGGGCCTGACGACCTTTTACATGAGCCGCCTCGTGCTGGTCGCCTTCTGTGGCAACGCCCGCAGCGAGGAAGCCAGCCACGCGCACGAATCGCCCGGCGTGATGACCTGGCCGCTCGTCCTGCTCGCCGTGCCGACGCTGCTGGCCGGAGCCATCGGTCTGGACGCCTACATTGACAAAGTGCTGCCCAGCGAACATCCGCCGCACAACGAGGGCTTCCTGAACAACCTCTTCGCGCCATTCAATCACAACATCCTCGCCGCCGGCTTCGGCCTGCTCGCGGTGGTGGCCGGCTATCAGCTCGCCCGCGCGCTCTACGTGAACGCCGACCGCGACCGGTTGCCCGAGAAAATCGGCGTGCTGGCGAAGCTGGCCCGCGACCGCTTCTACTTCGACGAGCTTTACGAGTGGTTCATCTCCGTCACGCAGGAGACCCTCGCGCGCGTCGCCGACTGGTTTGACCGTTGGATTATCGCCGGTCTGCTCGTGCGCGGCGCGCACGGCACTACCGAGCTGGTCGGCCGTGTCTTGCGCCTCGTGCAGACCGGCAGCCTGCAAACCTACGCCTTCCTCTTCGCCGCCGGCGTCGTGCTGGTGCTGGCGTGGCAACTCCTCGGGAAAGGAGGCGGGCACTGAAATGACCAATTCCCGGAGCGGTAGCTGGAAGGCTGTGATTTTGCACCGCAGAGGCGGGACGGACGCAGAGGGGCTGCGGAGTTTTTCTCTCTGCGCCTGTCCCGTCTCTGCGGTGTTCTCCCCCCCTTCGTCATTGGTCATTCCTTCCGTCTGAAATGTCCCTCCTCTCCTCCATCTTCCTCCTGCCGCTGCTGGCCGCGCTTGTGGTCCTGTGCATCCCGCGCAACTACAAGTTCGTCATCCGCCTCGTCACGCTCGGCGCGACGTTCGCCTCGATGCTGCTGGCGCTCGCGCTGTTCGCCAAATACAACGCCGCGCCGGTCGAGAACGGCTTCAAGTTCGTCGAGCGGCACGCGTGGGTGAGCGTCTCCGCCCTCAAGCTCGACATCGGCTGGCACCTCGGCGTGGACGGCATCAACCTCGGCCTCATCGTCATGGGGGCCATCGTCGCCTTCGCCGCCGCGTGCGTGTCGCGCGAAATCAAGCGGCTGGAGAAGGAGTATTACACCCTGCTGCTCGTGATGACCGGCGGCATCCTCGGCGCGTTCGCGTCGCTGAACCTCTTCTTCTTCTACTTCTTCCACGAGCTGGCGCTGGTGCCGACCTTCATCATGATTGGCGTCTGGGGCCACGGCGAGAACCGCAGCTACGCCACCTTCAAAATCACCATCTACCTCAGCCTCGGCGCGCTCCTCGCGCTGGCTGGCCTCATCGCGCTCTACCTCCAGTCCGGCGCGAACACCTTCGACCTCGTCGAGCTGACCAAGGCCGTGAAGGCCCGCCCGCTGCCGCTCGCCGCGCAGTCGCTCATCTTCCCGCTGCTGCTCTTCGGTTTCGGCATCCTGGTCTCGCTCTGGCCGTTCCACACCTGGGCACCGCTCGGCTACGGCTCCGCGCCGACCGCCACCGCGATGCTCCACGCGGGCGTGCTGAAGAAGTTCGGCCTCTACGGCCTGCTGCGCGTCGGCATCCCGCTCATGCCGGACGGCGCGGCGGCGTGGCTGGAAATCCTCGCCTTCCTCTGCCTCGGCAACATCGTCTATTGCGGCCTCGTCGCGATGCGGCAGAAGGATTTGAACCAGCTCATCGGCAACTCCAGCGTCGCGCACATGGGCTTCATCTTCCTCGGCATCGCCAGCCTGAGCCTCGTGGGCGTGACGGGCGCAGTGGTCGTTATGGTCGCGCACGGGTTCCTCGCGGCGCTGACCTTCGGCCTGAGCGGCGCGCTCCGCGAGAAGACCGGCACGCTCGAGATGGAAAAGCTCGGCGGCCTGCTGCGGCAAATCCCCTTCCTCGGCGCGGCGCTCGTCATGGCGATGCTCGCGGGCTGCGGCCTGCCGGGCTTCGCGAACTTCGTCGGCGAGGCGATGGTGCTCTTCGGCTCGTGGCGCGTCTTCCCGCTCGTGACGACGCTCGCCGCGTGGGGCGCGCTCATCATCGGCGCGGTCTATATGCTGCGCGCCGTCCGCAACATCCTGCACGGCCCGGAGAAATCCGAGTGGGCCGCGCTCAAGGACGCAAGCGCGTGGGCCAAGGTTCCGTTCGTCCTCCTGCTCGCCGCGCTGCTGCTGCTGGGCGTCTGGCCGCGCCTGCTCACCGACAAGATTCAACCCAGCGTCGCCCCCATCATCGCGATGGCCGAGACGAAGACCGCCGACAAGGCCGCGCGCCCCGGCGACGTGAAGAAGGCCGCCGGCGAAGCCAAGCAACGCGCCGTGCAGCCGAGATGATTTCGCCGATGACCAACGCCTTCCAACCGCGCCCCGCGTCCGAAACCGCCGCCCCCGTGCCGGCGACTTGCAGTCGCCGTGTTGCGGGTGGACTCGTCGAGGCCCTCGCGAACTGCTGTCCCCCACGGACGGCGACTGCAAGTCGCCGGCACGCGCTCCTACTTTCCTGATGAACGCCTCTCTCATTGTCCTCGAACTCGCCGTGGTCGTGCTCGGCCTGGTCGTGCTCGTGCAGGACCTTTTCACGCCCGCGAAGGACCGGCGCACGCTCGGCTACGGCGCGGTGCTCGGCGTGGCGGTCGTGCTGCTCTACAGCTTCTTCGCCTTCGATGGACGCGAAACCCTCTACGCCTTCGGCAATGCCTACGTCCTCGACGGCCTCGCCTTGTGGTTCAAGCGCTTCTTCCTGCTCGCCGCGCTGCTGGTGCTGCTCATGGCCACCGAGTTCAGCGACCGCTTCGAGGCCGGACAATCCGAGTTCTTCGCGCTCATCCTGTTCGCGCTGGCCGGCATGATGTTCGCCGCGTCGGCCAACGACTTCATGCTGCTCTTCGTCTCGCTGGAGCTGATAACCGTCACCTTCTACGTGCTCGTGAGCTTCCTTCGGCGGCGCGTGGAATCCCTCGAAGCCGGCGTGAAGTATCTCATCCTCGGCGCGCTTTCGTCCGGTTTCCTCGTCTATGGCATCGCGCTTATCTTCGGCGCGACGGGCACGATGAACTTCAACGAGCTGGCCGACAAACTCACGAACGACGCCGCGCTCGGGCACAAGTCATTGCTCACCGCCGGCATCCTGCTCGTGCTCGTTGGACTCGGCTTCAAGATGGCCGCCGTGCCGTTCCAAATCTGGGCACCCGACGTGTATCAAGGCTCGCCCACGCCCACGACCGCCTTTCTCTCCGTCGGCTCGAAGGCCGCGGGCGTCGTGCTCCTGATGCGCCTGCTCGGCACCGCGATTCCCGACCTCGCCTTCAATTTGGAGAAGCTCCTCATGGCGATGGCCGCCGGGACCATTCTCTACGGCAGCCTGTGCGCCATCCCGCAACGCAACCTCAAGCGCCTGCTCGGCTACAGCAGCATCGCCAGCGCGGGCTACCTGCTGCTCGGCTTCGCGGTGATGAACAAGGCCGGTTCGTCCGCCGTGCTCTACTACCTCGCGGGCTACCTCTTCACCGTGCTCGCCGCGTTCACCGTCATCGCCGTCGTCGTGCAGCAGGCGGGCGCGGAAGACATCTCCTCGCTGGCCGGCCTCGCGCAGCGCTCGCCCCTCCTCGCCACATCGCTCACGCTCGCGATGGTCTCGCTCGCGGGCATCCCGCCGCTGGCTGGCTTCTTCGGCAAGTTTCTCATCCTCAAGGCCGTCATCGCGGAGGGCATCCGCTGGCACGCCTACTACTGGCTCTTCGGCGTCGCCGTCGTGGGCGTGCTCATCTCGCTCTACTACTACTTCAACGTGGTGAAGGCAATTTACTGGAGCAAGGGCGCGACGGACATGACGCCAATTTCCGTCTCGCTCCCGACCAAGTTCGCGCTCCTCGTCTGCATCGTCGGGATGTTCTGGCTCGGCCTGAACCCCGACGGCGCGTTGGAGTTGGCGGTCGAGGCCGTAAAGTCACTGAAGCTGGCGTGACGGGAGGAGCAATCAGTCTTCAGTGTTCAGCATTCAGTTGAGCATTCGGCCTTCGTGCCTTCACTGAAAACTGAGCGCTGATTACTGAACACTTCAGTTCAGCCCCGCACCACCTCCGGCTCACCCTCGGACGAAAACCGGTTGGTCCGGTTCGCGCCCACGTCGTTCCCCTGAAGCCAAATCCTTTGCCCCGCCCGCAACTTTTCCCTACCGTCGCCGTTCAAGTCTTGGTTGCTGAATGGCCTTTGTCTCCATCAAGAACGTGTTCGCCCGCGCCGCGCTGGCGACGCCAGAGCAGTTTGACGCGTGGTCCAAGCTCTGGCGCGTCGCGGTGGACGGCGGCTCGCAGGAACCGCTGGTCGCGTTCATGGCGCGCGAGTCCGGCCTGAGCGAGGATGCGTTTCTGGAGAAGCTGGCGGCGGCACTGGGCTGGCCGTTCGTCAACCTCAAGCTCCTCGACATCCCCGTCGAGGCGCGCGGGCGCATCTCCACCAAGGTCGCCTTCCAGCACCTCGTCGTCCCCACCGCCTTCACCGACGGCGTGCTGCAGGTCGCGGTGAGCAACCCGTTCGACACCGCGCTGCTCAACGCCGTTTCCTTCGACGCGCACTGCCCCGTGCAGTTCGCGCTCGCGCCGCGCGGGGAGATCGAGAAGGCGCTCAAGAAGTATTACGGCGTCGGGGCCGAGACGCTCGACGAGATGTCCGAGAACGAGCCGCTGGAGCTGGAGATCGCGAGCGACAAGGAGATCACCGAAGGCGACCAGGAGGCGAGCGTCATCAAGTTCGTCAACCAGATCGTCTGGGAGGCCTTCAAGGCGCGGGCCACGGACATCCACTTCGAGCCGGCGGAGGACGAGCTGCGCATCCGCAACCGCATTGACGGTATCCTGCACCAGATTCCGCTGCCACCGCAGCTCAAGCGCTTCCAGGCCGCCATCATCTCGCGCATCAAGGTGATGTCCGGCATGAACATCTCCGAGAAGCGCCTGCCGCAGGACGGCCGCATCAACGTCCGCATCAAGGGCGAGGAGATTGACATCCGCGTCTCCACCGTGCCGACGGTCTATGGCGAAAGCGTCTCGCTCCGCCTCCTGCTGCGCGGGAAAATTTTCCTCAGCCTGGACAAGCTTGGCTTCACCCCGACCGAGGAGACGGCCATCCGCGACATCATCTACAAGCCGCACGGCATCATGCTCGTCACCGGGCCGACCGGCTCGGGCAAGTCCACGACGCTCTACGCCTTCCTCAGCTCCATCAACTCGGTCCACAAGCGCATCATCACCATCGAGGAGCCGGTGGAATACGAGCTGAAGGGCATCAACCAGATCGCCGTGCGCTCGGACATCGGACTGACCTTTGCGATGGGCCTGCGCCACATCCTGCGGCAGGATCCGAACGTGGTGATGGTCGGCGAAATCCGCGACCAGGAGACGGCGGAGATTGCCATCCGCGCCGCGCTCACCGGCCATCTGGTTTTCAGCACGCTGCACACGAACGACGCGCCCAGCGCCTTCACGCGGTTGATTGACATGGGCATCGAGCCGTTCCTCGTCGCATCGTCCGTCGAGGCCATCATGGCGCAACGCCTCGTCCGCACCATCTGCCCGAAATGCAAGGTCGAGCAGCAGGTCGAGCGTGCCTACCTGATTCGGAATGGGTTCCCGCCGGACGAGGTGGCCACGACGAAGTTCATGCGTGGCGCGGGCTGCGAGGACTGCCGGATGCTGGGCTACCAGGGCCGGCAGGGCATCCATGAGCTGCTGCTCGTCACCGAGGCGCTGCGCCCGCTGATCATGAACCGCGCGCCCGCCTCCACCATCGCCCAGCGCGCGCAGCAGGACGGCATGAGGACGTTGCGCATGGACGGCTGGAAGAAGGTGCAGGAAGGCATCACGACCATTGAGGAAGTGCTGCGCGTGACGCAGACCGAGGAGCACCTCAAGGCGCTGATGGACGACACGGGGACGATGTTCCTCACGAAGACTTGAGGCGATGAACGCGAAGCTGAAACCCAAGACGGCGCGGGAGCAGCGAAGCTCCAAGCTCCAAGTTCCAAGCTCCAAATTCCAAAGGGGCGGCATCTTGGCCGCGCGCAGTTTTTCTGTGGTTAACCCCGGCGCATTGGAGCTTGGGATTTGGAGCTTCTTTGGAGCTTGGAACTTGGGATTTGGAGCTTTTCTCCCGGCACGAACCCCTTCACAGCCCGCGTGAAACCCTCGCCCCCCAACGCCTGCAACGTCCTCGACCTCGCCGCCGACCGGCGGCGGCTGTGGTGCTTCGACATCGCGGGCGACGGCGAGGCGGAGCTGGACGAGGAGTTCTCCGGCCTGCCGGGGGACACGCTGCCCGCCCAGCACGTCGCGAAGGACTGGCGCTCCCTCTTCAGCAGCCGGCTGAACCTCGCCTGGCTCCCGGCCGGCAGCGTCTTTCTCCGCGTCGCGCAGTTCCCGAAGTGCGACCGCGCCGAGCTGCTCGCGATGGTGGAGCTGGCGCTGGAGAAGCTTTCCCCGCTGCCCGTCGCGCAAATCGTCTGGAGCGTCGAGCCGGTGCCCGCCCGCACCACCGTGCCCAGCGAGATGCAGACCGTCGTCGTGCTCATCGCGGCCCGGCACGAGGTGGAGAAGTTCCTCGGCACGCTGGAAGGGCGCGGCTTCCTCGCCGACCGGCTGGAGGTGCCGCTGCTGCATCAGGTCCTCGCCACGAAGGGCGAGGGCGAGGGCGCGTGGGTGTATCCCGGCAGCGGCGCGGACGCGAACTCCTGCCTCGTCGCGTGGTGGTATGGCGGCGACCTGCGCAGCCTCACGCTGGTGAAGCTCACCGCAGCGGAGCATTGGCAGCGCGAACTGGGCGAGGTGCTGACGAAGTCCGCCTGGGCCGGCGAGCTGGAAGGCTGGCTCACAGGCCCGCCGCGCTTCCGCCTCGTGTCCGTGCCGGAGGACCAGGAGGTCTGGCTGCGCGTGCTGCGCGACTTGTCCGACAGCCCGGTGGAGGTGACGAAGCCCTGCGAGCCGGCGGCGCTGGCCACGCTGGCCGCCCGGCGCGCGGCGCGCGGCGAGAGCCTGGCAAACCTGCTGCCCGCCGAGTTCACCACGCGCTACCGGCAGCAGTTCGTGGACAGCGTGTGGATGCGCGGGCTGGGCGCGCTGGTGGCGGTGTATCTCCTCGGCGTGGCGGGCTTCCTGGGGCTGCTCTGGCGCGCGGAGACGCAGAAGCATGATTTGGAGGGCCGCGTCACCGCCCTCTCCGGCGCCTATACAAACGCGCTCGTCACCCGGGCGCGCATCCAGGTCTTGCAGGAGCAGATCGCGCTCAAATACGCCGCCATCGAGAGCCTCAAGGCCGTCTCCGCCAAGCTGCCCGAGGGGATGACGCTCACGGACTTCGCCTTCCAGCGCGGCCGGAACGTCTTCCTGCGCGGCATCGCGCCCGCCGAGCAGATCTCCAAGATCACGGACTACAACGGCGCGCTGCAAAAGGTGGAGCTGGACGGGAAGCCGCTGTTCAAGTCCGTGAGCGCGCCGAACATCAGCGGCAGCGGGGCCAACCCGCAGCAGATGGCGTGGTCGTTCAACTGCGAACTCCGGTCGGTCGAGACGGAATGAAAACGCTCTTCGACAAGCTGAACCTGGGCGCGATGGAGCGGCGCATCGTCGTGGGCGCGGCGCTGGTGCTCTTCGTCGTGCTCAACGCGATGTTCGTCTGGCCGCAGTTCAAGGACTGGAACAAGGTGCAGCTCGACATCCTCAAAGCGCAGAAGACGCTCGACGATTTCCAGAAGGAAGTGGACCAGCTCCCGAAGCTCCAGCAGCGGGAGGAGGAGCTGAAGGGCGAGGGCGGCGCGCAGCTCGCCTCCGCCGAGATGGCGCTGGCGTTGCTGAAGGTCGTCCAGCCCAAGGCCGCCGCCGCCGGCATCAATGTCATGCAGTGGGATCCGCGCAAGGTCACCGGCGCCAGCGTCAGCAGCTACTTCGAGGAGCAGACGCTGCGCATCACCTTCCAGAACACCGGCGACGCCGAGCTGCTCAAGTTCATGGTTTCCCTCGGCGAAAACAATTCCACCATCCGCATCCGCGACCTGACGGTGAAGCCCGACCCTTCGCAGATGAAGCTGATGGGCGAGCTGATCATGGTGGCGAGCTACCAGAAGGCCGCGCCGGCCGCCAAGCCACCCGCCGCCGCAACTCCCAAACGCCAATGAAAACCAAACTGACGGGCCTCCTCCTCACCGCCGTCGCGACCGCGCTGCTGGCGCAAGTGCCGCCGCCCGCCGCGCCCCCGGCGGCGAAGGGCAAGGGCATCAATGTCCCGGTGCGCAAGTTCGAGCCGGTGGCACCCGCTGCCGTCAGCACCGTGACCAACACCGCCACCGGCGCGCCCACGCGCCGGCCGGGCACCGCCGCGCCCGAATTGATCCCGCTCCCCGGCCCCGGCAACACGTTGCTGGCCCCGGCGGCGAACACGAACCGTCCTCCCAATCCCAACGTGATCGCCCTGCCGGGGACCCCGACCGGGACGGGTGCCGCCGGCACCAACGTGATGGGCCGGCCCGCCCCCGGCGGCAAGGACGAGGACGACGAGCGCTTCCTGCCCGACCAGCTTCTGGACCAGGCCCTGACGCAGTTTCAGGCCGCCCCGCTGGATCAGGTGCTGGAAGTTTACTCGCGGCTGACCGGGCGGACGGTCCTGAAGCCCGCCAGCCTGCCCGCCGCGCAGATCACCTTGAAGGCGCAGTCCAAGCTGACGGTGAAGGAAACCTTGCAGGCGTTGGACAGCGTGCTCTCGCTCAACGGCATCGCGGTGATTCCCACGGGCGAGAAGTTCCTCACCGTCGTGCCCGCCGCCCAGGCGGACAAGGAGGGCGCGGCCTTCAACCAGATGAACGCCAAGGAGCTGCCCGAGGCCGGCCAATACATCACCAAGATCGTGCAGGTGAAGAACGCCAAGCCCAGCGAGGTGGCCCCGGCCCTCCAGCCCTTCCTCAAGTCCGGCACCGGCCTGCTGCACATTGACGCCACCGGCGTGCTGATCCTGCGCGACAACGCCATCAACGTGAAACGCATGCTGGAGGTGCTCGAGCAGATTGATAAGCCCATGATCGCGGACGAGGAGTTCAAGGTCATCCCCGTCAATTACGCCCTCGCGGCGGACGTGGCGCAGGTGCTCGGCAGCCTCACCGCGTCCGGGCCGAGTGGCGGCACCTCGGCCACCGGGAGCCGCACCGGCTCCTCCACCACGCGCCGCACGGGCACCACGTCGCCCTTTGGCGCCACCACCGGCCTTTCCGGGGTGAGCGGCGCGACGTCCCCCTTTGGCACGCAGCCCGGGGTGAACACGGGCATCCCAGGCGCGGCCCAGCCCGGCACGCAGCAGTCGCAATTCCAGAACCGCCTCAACCAGATCGTCAGCAACATCACCGGGGGCCGCGCCGGCAGCGCGCCGCTGCTGGGCGAGGCCAAGATCATCCCCTACGAGCGCAGCAACGCGCTGCTCGTGCTCGCCAACAAGACCGAGCTGGCGATGCTCACCAAGCTGCTCAAGGAGATTGATGTGCCGCAGCAGCAGGTGCTCATCGAGGCGCTCATCTTCGAGACCGACCTCACGAACACGCGGGATGTCAGCTTCGGCATGGGGCAGAAGACCGCCGCCCCCGGGGCCACCTTCTCCGGCAAGGGCGGCATCAACTCCATCATCAACTTCTCCACCAACACCACCGTGCTGGGCGTCGGCGCGACCACCGGCGGCTTCGCCTACCTGGCCCAGATCGGCGCGAACTGGGCGGCGGCCATCCAGTTGCTCGAAAGCGATTCCAAGACCGAGGTGCTCTCCCGCCCGCGCATCCAGACCTCGCACGCCGAGGCGGCGAACATCTTCTCCGGCGGCACCACGCCCTACGTCACCGGCAGCATCTCCGGCACCGGCTTTGGCACGCAGCAGCAGATCCAGCAGCTCCAGATCGGCATCAACATGTCCGTCCTGCCGCTCATCACCTCCGATGGCCTCGTCGTGCTCGACATCAACCAGACCATTGAAGGTGAGAACGGCACCGTCCAGATTGACGCCAACCTCAAGGTGCCCAAGACCGTGCGCCACACCGCGCAGGCCAAGGTCGCGGTGAAGGACGGCGAGACGATCATCCTCGGCGGCCTGATCCGCACGGCCAAGAGCAGGAGCGTCTCCGGCGTGCCCGTGCTCAAGGACATCCCCGGCCTGGGTGCGCTGTTCCGCTCCACCAGCGAAAGCCCCACCCGGAAGGAGCTGATGGTCCTCATCCGCCCCACGGTCTTGAAGACGCCGGAGCTGGCCTCCCTGCGCGCCCAGGCCGAGCGCCAGAATTCCACGACCATTCGCGGTGTCGAGCAGACCATCCGCGAGCAGGAGGTCTTGCAGAACAAAAAGCTGGAGCAGGAGGAAATCGAGGCCATGCGCCGGCTGATGAAGAAATATCCCCGCGGCCCGATCCCCCTGCCGGAAAGCCCGTTCCCGCCCCCCGCCGCGCCGGCCAAGCCCGCCTCCGACACGAAGGGCAGCACGGACTTCCTCGACCTGCCCAAGACCGGCACGCCCTGAGGGCAGCCTGTCAGCCCGGACACCGCAGTTTAGCCGGCGGCAGGGTAGCGCAGACTTGCAGTCTGCTGTTTCCGCCGGCTGGCAGCCGGCAGGCCGCCCTGCAATCAGAGCCGTTCAGAAAAGTGCGTGGTGCCTGCGGGTTGCCAACCCGCGAAACGGCAGGCTGCAAGCCTGCGCCACCCCTGGCCGCACACCGGGCGACTTCGGAGCAAGTTCAGGATCAAGGCAGCCGCACGATGCCGCGCTGGATCGCCGTGGTCGCGGCCTGCGTGCGGTCCTGCACGCCGAGCTTGTCGAGGATGACCTTCACATGGTTCTTCACCGTGTTCTCCGCCACGCCGAGGGCGGAGCCGATTTCCTTGTTGCTCCGGCCCTTCACGATGAGTTCCAGCACCTCGTGCTCGCGCGGGGAAAGCTCCGGCGCGGCCAGCCGCTGGGCGAGCCGCGCGGCGACCTCGGCGGGGAGGCGGTAAGTGCCCGCGTGGACGGCGCGGATGGTCTTGAGCAACGGCTCGCTGTCCGTGTTCTTGAGCAGGTAGCCGCACGCGCCGGCCTGGAGCGCGCGGAAGATGTCCTCGTCGGTGTCGAAGGTGGTGAGCACGAGCACGCGCGCCTCGGGGGCGAGGGCGCGGATGGCCGCCGTCGTCGCCGCGCCGTCCATCCCCGGCATCCGCAGGTCCATGAGCGTGAGGTCGGGCTGGTGGCGCTCGAACTCCTTCAGCGCCGCCGCGCCGCTCGCGGCCTCGGCCACCACCGTCAGGTCCGGCTGCATCTCCAGCAGGCTGCGCAGCCCGATGCGCACCACGAGGTGGTCGTCCACGAGCAGCAGGCGGATTTTGGGCCTGGCCATGTCAGCGGAGTGGTCGAGAGGAAAGTGGCGGAAGCGAAGAAGGCTCGGGGACGCAGGGCGTGGTGCGTGGCGCGTGGTGCGTGAAAAGTTCCGTGGCCGTCACGCACCACGCACCACGCACCATGCAGACCGCTTCATGTTCTGGAGAGTTCACGCGCGGCCTGCTTCAGTTCGCCACTGTCACGACGACTTCCGTGCCCGTCCCGGGCTTTGAGTCCAGCTTCACGTCCGCCTTGATCTGCTCGGCGCGCTCGCGGATGCCGCGCCAGCCGAAGTGACCGTTGGGGCCGCGTTCCGACAGCCCGGCGTCGAAGCCGGCGCCGTCGTCCTTCACGCGCAGACGCACCTGGCCCGGCTCGAACACCACCTCGGCGTCAATGTGGCCGGGCTTCGCGTGGCGCACGGCGTTGGTGACGCACTCCTGGCCGATGCGGAGCAGGTTGTTCTCGACCGCCTCGGGCAGGCCGCGCGCCGTCCCGCGCAGTTGCAGGTCGAAGGCGATGCCGGTGCCGGCGGTCATCTGGCGGCCCAGTTCGCCGAGCGCCTCGGCCAGGCCGCCGCGCTCCAGCTCCTGCGCGCGCAGGTTCATCAGCGAACGGCGGAACTCCTCCTGCCCATGCCGCACCATCTGCTTCGCCGTGTCGAGCCGCGTGCGCGCGGCGGCGGCGGCGGGCGGGAGGCTGGCGGCGAGCGAGTCGAGCTGGAAGCCCAGGCCGGAGAAACTTTGCGCCATCGTGTCGTGGATTTCGCGGGCCATGCGCTGGCGCTCCTCCAAGGCGGCCTCGCGCTCGGCCTTCTGGCGGATGACGACGGTCTGCTCCGCGACGCGGCGGCGAAGCATGGTGGCCCTCGCGAACGCCGCGACCAGCAGCACGAGCAGTCCGCCCGCGACCGCCGTGAGCCGTTCCGCCGTCCACGGCGACGGCGTGGTGAGCACCGCGATGTCCTCCGCCGAGCGCAGGAGCAGCTCGATGGAGCGCGGGTTCGCGCGGAAGCCGGTGCCCGGCGTGGCGGACTCCTCGACGCGGCAGACGCCGGTGAGCCGCAGCCGGCTGCCGATGGCGAGGTCGAGCGGCGCGCGGGCGAGGCGCGCGTTGAACGCGGTGTCGTCCGCGCGCAGCACGAGCACGGATTCGAGCGGCGTTTGCAGAACCTCGAGCAGGTTCGCCTCCAGCGAGACCAGGTCGGCGTCGTTCGTGCCGCGCAAGACATCGCGCACCTTGGTCGCCACCGGCAAGGGGTCGGCCTCGCGGCCCGCGCGCTGGAACACGGCGTCTTCGAGGAACGCGCTGAAGGTGCCCATCGCCGGGAAACCCGCGACCTCGACGAGGTCGCCGGGCTGCACCGGCTCGTGCTGCGTGGTCTGCGCGAGGACGCCCCGGTCGCCGTCGCGCAGGAAGAGCGCCGCGCCCCGTTGCTGGTGCGTGACCACGCCGCGGACTTTCACCCGATGGCTGGGGATGCCCGCCGGATCGAAGTTGAGCAGTTCCGCCACGGCGCGCGCGGGCACGGCGAAGGCGTCGGCGGGCGCGGCGGTTTCCACGCGCACGTCGGCAAGCGTGGGCAGGACGAGCTGCGGAGCGACGAGCTGGCGTTTGTCATTGATGTAGCCGGCGGCGAGGCCGGTGACGCGGACGCGCGCGTCCACAAGCGGCGGGCATTCGGCGGGCGGCGGTTCGAGCACCTGCACGTCGAGCTTCCGTGCGCCAAGCGCCAGGCGGAGCGTGGTGCGGTTGGTGGCAAGCGAGACCGCGCGCACGACGCCGGCCACTGCCACGCGTTGATAATGGAGGCGGCCCGAGAGCAGGTCATCGAAGCCCGCGGGCACCGGCGGCGGCAGCTCGCGCCGGCCCAGCAGGCGAATTTCCGAGGCCCGCACACCCGGCACGAAGAGGCCGGCGTAGGACTTGCCGGTGACTTCGATGTGCGATCCGGGTTCGAGACCGCGACCGCTGCGGGTGCCGGCGAGGAAGGAGCCGCCCGTCCCGTCCTGCATGAAGATGGTGGCCGAGAGGTCGCCGCCAATGACCGTGACCACGGCGCGCAGGTGGACGGGGAGTTCCAGCCGCGCCTGCTCCGGCGTGAGGGCGCGAAGCTGGGCGCAGTTGGTGAGCAGCGGTCCCGGCGCGGGCTGCGCGCCGCCCGCCAGCGGGCCGAGCAGGAGCGCGGCGAGCAGCCGGACGGCGAAATTTCCGGGCAGGTTCACGACGGCAGGATACAAGGCGCCTCCGCCCACGCACTAGCCCGAAAGAACTAGTGGCGGGAAGCGCCATTGGCGGAGTAGGGTTCCGCCGTCCAGCAATCAGCACCGACCATGAACCGCGCCCCGCGCACGCGCCGAAACGGCGGCTTCACCCTCATTGAACTGCTGGTCGTCATCGCGGTCATCGCCATCCGCGCCGGGCTGCTCCTGCCGGCGCTGGCCAGCGCCAAAAAGAAGGCGCTCGGGGTCAAGTGCCTGAGCAACAACCGGCAGATTTCCCTGGCGAGCCGGCTGTATCTCGACGACCGCGACGGCGAGTTCCTGCGCCTGTGGCGCAACCGCGTCGGGAGCGACCCCGCCACCGGCCTTTGCATCGTGCCCACCACCTCGGCGATCTGGTGGGTGGACACGCTGTATCTTTTTGAGCGAACCATGCCGGATCCGAAGATCTTCAATTGTCCGGCGCTCAAGGTGGACACCACGACGGTTTCCAGCTCCACCACGCCGAGTGCGAGCGGTTATCCCTTGGGCATCGGCCTGAGCTACCGCTCCGGGGCCGGCGGGCTTGCTTTCACCGCCAGCACCGCCACCAAGTCCCGCGAGGCGGAAGTCTCGAAGCCCAGCGCCACGCTCATCTTTGCTGACGCGGGCGACCTTGCGACGCCCATCCCGGCGAATCCCGACCTGTGGACGGAAAAGCCCAAGGCGTCGGCGGTCTATTTCCGCCCGCCCACGGATGGCACCTACACCGCCACGCCGGTGCGGGTGGTGGCGCGGCATGTGGGCCGCACGCCCGCAGGCTTCGTGGATGGCCACACGGAATTCCTCAAGCCCAGCGCCATCGGCTTCACGCTCCCCGCCGGAGATCCCCAGGTGCTGTGGGACCGCGATTGACCGGCCATTTCCGGGCTGCCATTCGGTTGATCGTGAGACATTCTCCGGCATGACATTCCACCGGAACCCTTGGCTCTTTTCGGTGCCCGCGCTGCTGTTGCTGGCGGGGAGGCCGGTCGCCGCGCAGGAACTTCCGCCCGTCACGTTCAACCAGGCTTTCGAGGGCGCGTCGCTGGGCAAGATCGAGAAGCTCGGCGACGCCACGTTCCGCCTGCACGTCGCGGGGCAATCCGACGAGCGCGGGCGCAACCGGCAGACGACCTGGTTTTACTTCCGCATGGACCACGTCGCCGGGCGCGAGCTGACGCTGACCTTCACGGACTGGGTGGGCGAATACAACGACCGGCCCGGCGCATGCCCGATGGGGCCGACGCTCCGGCCGGTGTTCAGCCACGACGGCGAGACGTGGCGGCACTTCGAGTCACTGGAGTGGGACGCGGAGAAGCAGGAATCCACGCTCAAACTCAAGCCCGAGCGTGACACCATCTGGCTCGCGCATATCCCGCCCTATCCGCATTCGAAGCTGCTCAAACTGCTCGGCGAAGTGGAGCGCTCGCCGCACGCGCGCGTCGAGGTCATCGGTCAGACCGCGCTGGGCCGCGGCCTGCACCTCGTCACCGTCACGGACTTCGCGCGGCCCGACGCGGCGAAGCAAGTGGTCTGGCTCCAGGCCCGCCAGCACGCGTGGGAGGCCGGGACTTCGCACGTCATGGAGGGCGCGCTGCGGTTCATCACGTCGGACGAGCCCGCGGCGCGCGCACTGCGGGACAAGGTCATCTTCAAGTTCACGCCCATGATGGACCCGGACGGCTGTGCGCTGGGCAAGGTGCGTTTCAACGCGCACGGCTGGGACGTGAACCGGCACTGGGACAAGGTGGATTTGCGCGACCCGCAGTGGCTCAGGTTGATGCCGGAGATTTGGTATGTGAAGAAGGCGATCCTTGCCGCGCACGCGGAGAAGCCCATTGACCTCATGGTGAACCTGCACAACACCGAGACCGCCGAGTATCTGGACACGATGGTGGACGACGAAGCCGGGCAGGCGAAGCTCCAGCGGCTCTTCGCGAAACTCGTCGCCAACACCAGTTTTGACCCGTCGCGCAAGCTCGGCATCGTGCTCACGCCGACGAACACGACGAACGTGCTGTGGAAGGAACGCCGCGTGCCGGTCGCGCTCATGGAACTGCGCGTCGGCCCCAGCGCGAAGCTCGGGCGGCTGCCAACGGTGGCGGACCGGCTGGCCTTTGGCCGGCAGCTCCTCACGCAGATGGCAGAGGCGGCCCAGCCGCCGCCCTGAGCCGGAACGCCCGCCGCACAAGGATAATTTGATTGTCGGCCCGGCTCATTCTGGCTAAACACGGCGCTGACAGCCGGGCAACTGCCCCAGGTCCACAGCCACTTCATGAAGATTCTGATCGCGGACGACGACCCGATCATCCGGCAGGTTTTGATGAACCTGTTGTCGAAGTGGGGTTACGGAGTCGTCCCCACGACCAACGGCGCGGAAGCCTGGGAAGTCCTCCAGCACGACACCGAGCTGCGCATCGGCCTGTTTGACTGGTTCATGCCGGAGATCAACGGCATGGAGCTGACCCGCCGCATCCGCGAGGCGAACATCACGCCCTTCTACATCATCCTGTGCACCGCGCGCGGCGGGAAGGACAGTCTGCTGGACGCCTTCGAGGCCGGCGTGGACGACTTCGTCAGCAAGCCCTTCGACAAGGAAGTCCTGCAGGCCCGGCTCAAGGTCGGCGTGCGCTCGGTGGAGCTGCAGTCCTACCTCATCCAGCGCATCTCGACCGCCGAGGCGGCGCTGCAAGGCGTCAGCCTGCTCAAGAACTTTGTTCCGCTGTGCAGCGTGTGCGGCCGCGCGAAGGACCTACAGGACCAGTGGCACAAGATCGAGCTGCCCTTCCCCACGGACACCGGGGAGACGGCCTTCCACGCCTGCTGCCCCGAGTGCCGGGAGAAGATCAGCAGGGTGAAGGGTTGACGGCGCGCGGCGGGGCCGCCCAAAGCCAGCCGAAGAGGAAGAACGCCAGCCACGCCAGCGCCGGGATGTAGAGGGCGAACTCGACGAAGCTCTGCACCGCCCAGCCCAGCAGGCCCAGCCAGACGGCAAACTGCAGCCAGTCCCCGCACGTCCGCCGGTGGAGCTTGAGGAGCGACGCCCAGATGAACCCGCCGAACGCGAGCAGTCCCACCACGCCGGAATCCGCGGCCTGCTGGAGGTAATCGTTGTGCGCGAGGCGCGCCATCTCGGCCTCGGGCGGCTTGGCCTGGCGATAGACGGCGTAGAAGGTTCCCGGGCCGCTGCCGAGGAGCGGCCGGTTCAGCGCCGTGTCCCACGCGACCTTCCAGTAGGCGAAGCGCGCGTTCGCGCTCCGCGCCCCGCCCGCAAAGTAGGACTGGTATTTCCAGCCGAACCCCGCGAGTCCGCCCACCGCCACGGCCACGACCAAGCCGAGCTTGAGCACGCGCGGCAACGGCAGGTGCAGCACCGCGACCCCGCCCATCCCCAGCGCGATGAGCCACCCGGCCTTGGACCCGGACCAATACAGGCACGCCAGCGCCATGTAAGCCAGCAATCCGACGAGCACGCCGCGCGTGACGTTCTGGAGGCGCGGCGTCACGCGCCAGAGCGTCAGCAGCGCGCCGGGCAGCAGCAGGAGCACGACGCCCGCGAGCGCGTTGGGATAGACGAGCGTGCCGAAGATGCGGTCCTTGGCGAGCTTGGGCAGGAGGTCGGGATTGATCGTGTGGCCGCCGTCCGGCTTGCGCACGAGCAGCCGGCTCGCCTCCAACTGCCGGAGCTGCTCGTCGGGCACGTCCTTCCAGCCGGATTTTTCGTGCTCGTAGAAATACTCGCGGCTGGCCGCCAGCCCGCCGTATTGCTGCCGGAAGCCCGTGCCCAGCACGATGAGCAGGCCGGCAAGCAGGCCAAACCAGAGGCGTTGCGCGCCCGGTGAATGCCCCGCCCCAAGCCCCAGGCCGAAGCAAACCACCGTCGCCACAAATTGCGGCAGGACCACCTTGGTCAACGCGGCGTCCACCGTCGTCGTCGCCGCCACGCACTGCCAGCCCAGCCAGACCATCGGCAAGGCCAGCGCCCACGCGGGCACCTGCGCTGGCCGCCGCCAGTGCCTCGCGCCCAACGCCGCCACGAGCGCCAGCACGCCGTAGCCCCAGACCGCCGGCCACGTCTCGAAGAGGATTTCCTCCAGGCCCTGCGGCGGTGGAGCGATGTGGTCGAGGACGACTGGATTGCCCAGTTTCAGGAGCGTGAAGGCGAGAAAGCCACCCGCAACCAGCGGCCACCATTGCGCCCGGGGGACGGACGAAGCGGCGGGTTGGGGTGGTGCGGCGGGCATTTCGACGGACGCTAGCAACCCTCGGCACCGCAATCCAGCCCGCGTGCGCGGCGGGGTCGAACCGCTACTTCCTCAGCCGCGCCAGGAAGCCCGGCTCCGTCCCGGCCAGGTCGCGCTGGCGCTGCGCCGCCAGCAGCCCGCCATACACGCGCACGTCGCGCGCGAGCATTTCCAGGCGCTGGCGCAGCGCGTCGCTGGCCACCGCGCCGTCCCGCACGTCCTCCTTGTCCACGAACGAGACGCCATAGGGCAGCGACCACGCGTAACACTGCCGCGCGATGGTGCGGAGCTGGTCATGCACCGTCAGCCCCTTCTCATGCGAGGCGACGAGGCTGGCAAGGAGCTTTCCGGCAAATTCCTTCCAGAAGTGATCGAGGAAATTTTTGAGCGTGCTGCTCACGCTGCCGTGGTAGTCCGGCGTGCCGAGCAGCAGCACATCCGCGCGCTCGACGCGGGCCTTCAACGCCGTGAAACCGGGCTGCGACCACGCCGTGTCCGGGTTGAAGAGCGGCAGGGGCGTCTGGCCGAAGTCGAGCACGTCCACCGGGCAGCCGCCCGTCTGGAGCGCCGCCTCCATGTGCCGGAGCACGACGCGGGTGACCGACTTTTCGTGAAGACTTCCAATGACAGCCAGGACATGCGGCGTTGACATGGCGCAAAGCTGTAGCCGGAAGCGCCTTGGGCCGCAACCCGCGGGTGCGATCCGCCTGAAAGCCCGGTGAATCCCTGGCCGCAATAGGGCTTGACCCTCCGTTTGCTTCCCTCTACTCACTGGCGCGTCGCCTAACAAAACAAAGCACGGCGCGGTGTCGAAAACGGCTCCGCGCCGGCGAAAACACAGTCCACAAGACTCATTATGCTGAACGGTAAATCGCGGTTCCTTGGGGTTCTTCTCACCACCTTCCTTGCCTCCCTGCCGGCCTTCGCGGGCGAGGCGGACATCAACCTGCCGGACCTGGGCAAGGTCTCGTTCCAGCTCTTCGGCAGCACCGTCACCGGCTATGCCCTCATGTATTTCGGCATCGTCGTGTGCGCGCTGGGGACGCTCTACGGCTGGGTCCAGTATCAGCAGACCAAGGCGCTTCAGGTCCACCAGTCCATGCACGAGGTGTCCGACATCATCTGGCACACCTGCAAGGCCTACCTGTTCCAGCAGGGCAAGTTCCTCTCGATCCTCTGGGTGCTCATCGCGGCGTGCATCTTCTACTACTTCAAGGTGCTGCAACATAAGGGCATCGTGGACGTGGTGGTCATCCTGCTCGCCTCCATCCTCGGCATCCTCGGCAGCTACGGCGTGGCGTGGTTCGGTATCCGCATCAACACGGTGGCCAACTCGCGTGCCGCGTTCTCCGCGCTCAAGGGCAATTCGCTCAACACGCTGATGATCCCGCTCCAGTCCGGCATGAGCGTCGGCCTGCTGCTGGTGTGCGTGGAGCTGTTCTTCATGATCTGCATCCTGTGCTTCCTGCCCAAGGAGCTGGTCGGCCCGTGCTTCATCGGCTTCGCCATCGGTGAGTCGCTCGGCGCGAGCGCGCTGCGCATCTGCGGCGGCATCTTCACCAAGATCGCCGACATCGGCGCGGACCTGATGAAGATCGTCTTCAAGCTGCCCGAGGATGACCCGAAGAACCCCGGCGTCATCGCGGACTGCACCGGCGACAACGCCGGCGACTCCGTCGGGCCGACGGCGGACGGCTTCGAGACCTACGGCGTGACCGGCGTGGCGTTGATCGCGTTCCTCGCGCTGGCGCTGGGCACCACGGAGATCTGCGGGCAGCTCATCATCTGGATTTTCACCATGCGCATCCTGATGGTCATCACCTCGCTCGTGTCGTATGAGGCGAACAAGGTGTTGAGCAAGTCGCTCTTCAGCGACAAGAAGGACTTCGATCTCGAAGCGCCGCTGACGAACCTCGTGTGGCTCACGTCCATCGTCTCCATCGTCGTCACCTTCGTCGCCAGCTACCTCCTGTTGGCCGGCTTCAAGGACGGTGCCGGCACGACCATGCCGGACCTCTGGTGGGTGCTCTCCATCATCATCTCCTGCGGCACGATCGCGGGCGCGCTGATCCCCGAGTTCACCAAGATTTTCACCAGCCCGCACTCCAAGCATGTGAAGGAAGTCGTCACCGCCTCCGACCACGGCGGCGCGTCGCTGAACATCCTGTCCGGCCTCGTCGCCGGCAACTACTCCTCGTTCTGGACCGGCCTGTGCATCCTGGGCCTGATGCTCGTCAGCTACCTCACCGCGACCTACAGCGGCTCGCCGGTGCTGGCGTTGATGCCCAAGGAATTCACGTTCGCCGCGCCCATCTTCGCATTCGGCCTCGTGGCGTTCGGCTTCCTCGGCATGGGTCCCGTGACCATCGCGGTGGACAGCTTCGGCCCGGTGACGGACAACGCGCAGTCGGTCTATGAACTGAGCCAGATCGAGGGCCGGCCCGACATCGCCAAGGACATCGAGCAGAACTTCGGCTTCAAGCCCGACTTCGCCGACGCCAAGCTCCAGCTTGAAAAGGGCGACGGCGCGGGCAACACCTTCAAGGCCACCGCCAAGCCCGTGCTCATCGGCACGGCGGTCGTGGGCGCGACCACGATGGTCTTCGGCATCATCATGCTGCTGGAGAAGGAATTTGGCGGCGCGGTGGCGAAGCTGAGTCTGGTTCAGCCCGAGGTCATGCTCGGCCTGCTCATGGGCGGCTCGGTGATCTACTGGTTCACCGGCGCGAGCATGCAGGCGGTCGTGACCGGCGCGTATCGCGCGGTGGTCTTCATCAAGGAGAACATGAAGCTCGACGCCGCGACCGCGAGCATCGAGGACAGCAAGAAGGTCGTGGAGATCTGCACCATCTACGCGCAGAAGGGCATGGTGAACATCTTCATGGTCGTGTTCGCGTTCGCGCTCGCGCTGCCGTTCTTCAACGCCTACTTCTTCATCGGCTACCTCGTCGGCATCGCGTTCTTCGGCCTCTTCCAGGCCATCTTCATGGCCAACGGCGGCGGCGCGTGGGACAACGCCAAGAAGATCGTCGAGGTGGACATGCGCGCCAAGGGCACGCCCATCCACGCCGCGACCGTCGTGGGCGACACCGTGGGCGACCCGTTCAAGGACACCTCGAGCGTCTCGATGAACCCGGTGATCAAGTTCACCACGCTCTTCGGCCTCTTGGCGGTGGAGATCGCCGTGGAGATGAAGAAGGCCAGTCCCGGCGGCTACGCGAACTACGTCATTGGCGGCTTCTTCTTCCTCGTGGCGATCTTCTTCGTCCACCGCAGCTTCTACGGGATGCGCATCCCCGAGGCCTCGGCGAAGGACTGAGACAACTCACAACCCTGAAAGCGAAGGCGGCGGCCACGGGCCGCCGCTTCCTTTTATGCACCCGCCCTTCCTGCCCGGTGGCCCCCACCGCCCCGTCTTGGTGGGCATAAGCTTTGACTTGGCCGGAGCGCCGACCTAAGTTCGCCCCACAATGCTCGCAGCCGGCAGCACAACGGCGACTGCCCCGCCCCTTGGTTCGGCTCCCGAAGAATCCCGCGTCGTTTGGAAGCGGATCGTGGAGCCGGTGCAGCCCTTTCTGGATGCCGTGTCGCGCCGCCTGGAGGAACAGGTCGGGGCCTTCGACCCCGAAATCTCCGCCTATGCCCGTTACGCGCTCTCGAATCAGGGCAAGCAGCTCCGCCCCGCGCTCGTGGCCCTCGCCGCCAATGCCGCCGGACGCACCACGGACGACCATGTCACCGTTGCCGTGGTCATCGAGATGGTGCATCTGGCCACGCTCGTCCACGACGACGTGATGGACTCGGCGGAGATCCGCCGCCGCCGCCCGACGCTCGCCGCCAACTGGGGCAACGAAATTTCCGTGCTGGTGGGTGACTGCCTCTTCGCCCACTCGCTCCGGCTGGCCGCCAGCTTTCCCACGCCCATCATCTGCCGCGCGGTGGCCTCGGCGACGAACACGGTCTGCTCCGGAGAAATCCTCCAGACGCATCGCCGGTTGAACTTCGAGGTGAGCCGCGCCGAGTATTTCAAGGTGCTGGCGATGAAGACCGCCGAGCTGTTCGCGCTCTCGTGCGAGCTGGGCGCGCTGCTCGCCGGCGCGACGGAGGCGGAGCGCACGGCCTTGCGCGACTACGGCATGGCGCTGGGCACGGCGTATCAGATTTACGACGACTGCGTGGATGTGTTCGGCTCCGAGGCCAGCGTGGGCAAATCCCTCGGCACCGATCTCGCCAGCGGCAAGCTCACCCTGCCCATCCTCGTGGTGCTGGAACGGGCGAACGCGGAGGAGAAGGCCCGCCTCCGGGAACTGGTGCAGGCCTGGCGTCCGCACCACCTCGAAAAGGTGCTCGCCCTCCTGAAACAGCACGACGCGCTCAAGGAATCCCGCCGCGTCATCTTCCAATTCCTCGCCACGGCGAACCGATCCCTCGCCGTCCTGCCGGAGACGGAAGGCCGCGCGGCCCTGACGATCCTCAGCGAATTCCTCGGCCGTCAGACCATCGCGCTGGGCGGGTGACAGAAGCATGACGCTGACGAGGACAATCGCCTTCTCCCTTCGCGGAGCGAGGGGAGAAGGTGGCCGCAGGCCGGATGAGGGGTGCGGCCACCAACGCCGACGCAGCCAACCCCTCACCCCGGCCCCACCCATGAACCGACTCGTAGCGCAGGTTGGCAACCTGCGGTTTCGCCGACTGGCAGTCGGCGGGCCCGCGCCCATCGGCAAGCCTGCGGATTGCCAATCCGCGAAACCGCAGACTGCCAGTCTGCGCTACGGTTCAGGGGCTGAAATCGCGGGAGTTGGGAAACCGTGGATTCTCTCCCCTTGCTCCGCAAAGGGAGAGGAAGTCGAACGGCTTTTGGCGAAAGCATGATCTTCATGGCTGAAGTGTCCCCAACTCCATCCGCCCCGGCTGACGCCCCCGCGCAGCCCGACGACCTGACGCTGGTCCGGCGCGCGCAGGGCGGCGACGAAGCCGCCTACGACGAGCTGGTCCGGCGCTATCAGCGGCAGATTTACGGGGTCATCTACCACATGACCTCGCACCACGAGGACGCCAACGACCTGGCGCAGGAGGCCTTCGTCAAGGCGTGGCAGGCGCTCAAGTCCTTCAAGGGCGACTCCAGCTTCTTCACCTGGCTCTACCGCATCGCCGTCAACCGGACGCTGAATCATCTCAAGCAGCGCAACTTCCGCGCGAGCAAGCACGCCATGAGCCTCAACGACCTCGATGTGGAGGCGGAGCACCATCCCGACCTGGTCGCGCTGGTGTCCGACAAGACGCCCCGCCGCGCGCTGGCGCTGGACGAGTTGAAGGAAAAATTGAACGCCGCGATGCAGCGCCTGTCCGAGAATCACAGAATCGTGGTGACCTTGCACGACATCCAGGGCCTGCCGCACGACGAAATCGCCAAAGTGCTGAACTGCAACACGGCGACCGTGCGGACGCGGCTCTTCTACGCGCGCCAGCAGTTGCAAGGCATCCTGTCCGACTACCTGAAGTGATTATGGAACCGGCCCCGCAAAACCCGGACGAGTTTGAAGCAGTGAAGAGGCTCCTCGCGCTCAAGCGCCACGAGGAGCCGCCGCCGGGGTATTTCGACCGGCTGCCCGGCGAGGTCCGCGCCCGCATCACGCACGCGCGGGCGCACCCGGAGCCGTTCTGGCGGCGCTGGCTGGCATCGTGGGAGTTGTCACCCGCGCTCGCGACCAGCTACGCGGCAATGGCCGGCCTGCTGGTGGCGGGTGGTTTCTGGCTGGCGAACCAGCCGGGGCCGCCGGGCGGCCAGCAGGTCGTAACCACGCCGCCGATTCAGACGACCACGAACCAGGCCGCCCTCGTCAACCCGTCGAACTCCTCGCCGACCGGCCTGTTCAACACCCCGTCGCTTCAAGTCCAGCCGGCGGAGTTCAAGAAGCGGTCGGAGTAACCCGCCGTCGTCACACGACGAACTCCAGCTCCGGCTGCCTGGGGATCAGGCCCTGCGCCGCCGCCTGGCCGAGGAACCGCCGGATGGCCTCCCGCCCGCGCTCGCCGTAGTCGAGCGTCCAGTGGTTCACATACATCCCGACGAACTTGTCCGCGAGGTCGTGGCCCATCCCGCGCGCCCAGCGTAGCGAGTGCGCCACCGCCTCGGGCCGGTGATCGAGGCTGTAGCGGATGCTCGCGGTGAGCAGGTCGGAAATGACCTTGCGCTCGTCCGGCGGGATGCGCTTGTGGATCACGTTCCCGCCCAAGGGCAGTGGCAGTCCGTCGTTCTCCCGGCCCCACCACGCGCCGAGATCCTCGCAGAGCTGGAAGCCGTGCTTTTCAAACGTGAGCTGGCCCTCGTGGATGATGAGGCCCACGTCGGCCACGCCGTTCTGCACCGCCTCGAAGATCAGGTCGAAGGGCACGATGACGTGCTCGAACTCGCGCGCCGGCTTGCCGAGGTAGAGTTGCAGCGCGAGGAACGCGCTGGTCATGCGCCCCGGCACGGCGATGCGTTTCGCGGCGATGGCCTCGCGCGTGAGCGGGCGCTTGGCGATGAGCATCGGGCCGTAGCCCTCGCCCATGCTCGCGCCGCTGGGCAGCAGCGCATACTGGTCGCTGACGTGCGCGTAGGCATGGATGCTGACGGCGGAGATGTCCAGCTCGCCGCGCGTGGCGCGCTCATTGAGGGTCTGGATGTCCTGGAGAATGTGCTCGAACCGCCAGCCGTGCGCGGGGATCAGGCCCTTGGCCAGCGCGTAGAACATGAAGGCGTCATCGGGGTCCGGCGAGTGGCCGAGCGTCAGCGTGCGTTGCGACATGGGGAAAATGTCCAACGCGCCGCGCCGCGCTGTCGAGCGGAGAAATGATTTCAGCGCGGCGCGCCGATCAGCTCCTCCACCGACCGCAGGAAGCTCGCGTCCTGGAAGCTGCCCTTGGTGAGGAACACGTCCACGCCCGCGCGCAGGCCGCGCTGGCGGTCCTCCTCGCGCTCCTTGTAGGTGATCATCATCACCGGCGTGGCGCGCAGGAGCACGTCGGCCTTGATGAGCCGCGTCAGCTCCGAGCCGTCCATGCGCGGCATGTCCATGTCCGTGATGACCAGATCGAAGCGGCCCGCGCGCACCGCGTTCCAGCCGTCCATGCCATCCACGGCCACCTCGACCTCGTAGCCGCGCTCGACCAGGAGCTTCCGCTCCAGCTCGCGCACGGTGAGCGAGTCGTCCACCACGAGCACGCGCTGGCGGTGGCGGGCGGAGCCATCGGATGCCGATCCCTTGTGCAGGCCTCCCGGTCCACCGGCTTGGAGGATGCGCTCGGCCGAGCGCAGCACGTCGTCCACATCGAGAATCAACACCGGCGCGCCCTCCTCCATGAGCGCGCCCGCCGCGATGTCCTGGACTTTGCCCAGCTTCGGGTCCAACGGCAGCACGACCAGCTCGCGCTCGCCCACGAAGCGGTCCACGAGCAGGCCGACGCACTGCTCGCGCTCGCCCAGCACGATGACCGGCAGCTCGCCGTTCAAGCCCTGCGGCGCGCCCCGGTCCAGCACCTGGTGCGCCGTGACCACCGGCACGCGCCGGCCGTCGTGGACGAAGGTTTGGTGGTGCGCGTCGCTCCCGACGGCGGCGCCGTCCAGCTTGAGCGTGCGGCTGACCGCCGTGAGCGGCACGGCGTATGGCTCCCCGGCGATGTCCACCAGCAGGGCGCGGACGACCGAGAGCGTGAGCGGCAGTTGCAGTTGGAAGCGCGTGCCCTCGCCCGGCACCGAGGTCACGCGCACGGAGCCGCGCACGCTCTTGACCATGCTCATCACGATGTCCAGGCCCACGCCGCGACCGGACATCTCGGTGACGTTTTCCTTGGTGGAGAAACCCGGCAGGAAGAGGAATTCCAGCAGTTCCTGCTCGCTCAACTGCGCCGCCGTCTCGTGCGAGGTGAGGCCCTTGCGCACGATGGACCCGCGCAACCGGTGGCAGTCCACGCCCCGCCCGTCGTCGGCGACGGAGACGAGGAGCTTGCCGTTGCTGTGGCGCGCCTCGAGCGTGAGCTTGCCGGCGCGGGGCTTGCCCTTGCTCACGCGGTCGTCGGGCAGCTCGAGGCCGTGGTCCAGCGCGTTGCGGAGCATCTGCGTGATCAGCGGTTCGAGCTTCTCCAGGATGTCCCGGTCCACCTGCGTGTCCTCGCCGTGGATCTCCAGCCGCGCCTCCTTGCCGAGCCGCTTGCACAGGTCGCGCACCATGCGCGGGAAGCCCTGGATGCCGTCGCTGAAGGGCCGCATCCGGCAGGCCAGCGCCGCGCCATACATGCGCCCGGAGATGTTCGAGGAGCGCCGGCCCAGGCTCTCCAAGTCCACCATCCGCTCCGCGAGGAACTGCCGCGCCTCGGCGACGCACGTCTGCAACGCGTGCAGCCGGTCGCGCAGCGTGTCGTTGAGCACCTCGATGGGCAGCCCGTCGCGCACGTCGTCGAAGGCGCTGCTCAAGTCCGTGAGCTGGCGCTTCAGGCGGAGCAAAGTTTCGGAGAAGGGCCGCAGCCGCCGGGCCTCGACCTGCGATTCGCCGGCCAGGGCGAGCAGGCGGTTCAAGCTGTCCGCCGTGATGCGCAGCGAGCGGTCCAGCTCCTCCTTCGTGGCCGGACCGCCGGAGGTCATCGGTTCCTCGCCGGGGGCGGCGGCGTGTTTCACCGGCGCTGAACTCTGTGGCGGCACGCCGCCGGAGAGCGCGAACTTCTCCGCCTGGCCATGCACGTCCATCAGCGCGGCGACGCTCGTGAGGTAGCTGTCAATCTCCGGCGCGCGCGCGCCGGTCCACTGCCCCATCTCGGCCTCGGGCGTGTGCGCGATGCGGTCGAGCAGGTCCACGCCGTCGAGCATCATGTCCACCAGCAGCGTGGCGAACGCGGTCTGGCCGCGAAACTTGGGCGCGAGGTCCTCGCGGTCCAGCAGGCCGGCGACGGGCTTCTCGTGCAGGGGCACCGGGCTGTTCTGGGCCGCGACGAACGCATCCTCCATCGCGTGCGCGACGCGGACGGCGGCATCCAGGCCGACGATGCGGGCCGCGCCCTTGAGCGAGTGGGCGGCGCGCATGAGGGATTCGAGCTGCGCGGGCGTGGCCGCCTTTTCCAAGGCGAGCAGGCCGGCGTTGAGCACGGTCTTCTGGTTCTCGGCCTCGGCCTTGAACAGGTCGAGCATTGAGAAGCTGCTCAGGTCGTCGGGCAGGGAGTTGCTCATGCGAGGCTCCGGTTCAGGGCGGCGAAGAGTTTGCCCTCGTCCAGGCAGCAGACGCTCTGGCCGCGCCACACGACCCGGCTGCGGCCCGCCGCGCCCATGACCTGGTCGTCCAGCTCCGGCGCAGGTGGCTCGGCGGGCAGCACGAGGTGCTGGACGCCGCGCACCTCGGTGACGGGAAAGGCGTAGCGTTCGCCGGCGTGGCTCACCACGAGCATCCGCCCGGCGGCCTTGCCGGGCAGGACGGTGCCCGCGCCGACGCCCTTCTCGATGCCCAGCAGCCGGCCCGCCGACACGCAGGCGAGCAGCTCGCCGCGCACGTTCACCACGCCGAGCAGGACGCCCTCGCGCCGGTGCGGCAGGGTGTGGATGGGCCGCGTCTCGCCGACCTCCTCCATCACGCCGATGCCCAGCGCGAGCCACTCATCACCGATGCGGAAGACCAGCAGCGGGGTGCCGGCGGGGCCGGCGGCGTGGCGCTCGGCCAGGTGCTCCGTCCATTCGCGCCGGTAGCCGGCGGGCGGGCGGGCGTCGAGCAGGTGCCGGGCGGCGGCGGCGTAGGTGGGGCAGTTGCGGCAATGCAGATGGGCCTTCAACTCCCCGCACGAGCCGTTGCCCCAGACGCCGATGTGCTGCCAGCAGTCCGCCATCGGCCGGGCCGCGTCGAACGAGACCGTGGTTGCGGCAGCCGGCGCGGCGGCCGGGGCGGCGGCCTCGCTGCGGCGGCGGTTCTTGAAGTCAGACAGCATCGGGTTCGAGGGTCTGCGTGAAGTAATAAACCGCCAGCAGGTCGCGCAGCTCGGGCGTGAGCAGCTTGTCGAGTTGCAGCAGGCGGAGCCGGCCGCGCGGGTCCGGCGCGACGAGCGCGTCGCCCACGGAGGTGAATTCACCGAGGTGCTTCTGCGCCAGCTCGGTGGCGTGCTCGGCGATGAGGCCCAGCGGCTTCATCACGCCGGGCTGCGGCTCGTGCCGGAGCAGGATGATGCGCGTGCTGAGGCGGTGGTTCGAGGGGCGGTCCAGCGTGAGCAGGCAGAGGTCGAGCACCGGGACCGGCTCGCCGCGATAGACGAACTCGCCCGCCGTGCCCGCCGGCGCGCCGGGGATCTTCTGCAACTCGACCATCGCCAGCACCTCGATCACCCGCGCGGCCTCCAGCGCGAAGCGGTCGGCACCGACTTGGAAGACGAGGAAGAGCATTTTGAAAAAGTAACCGGTGTTCAGTGTTCGGTGTTCAGTGGAAGGCCGGCGGGGCGGGGCGCGCGCCGGCTGATGGCTGAACACTGAACACTGATTACCGTCTTCATCGGCTCCCCGGCAGTTTGAAGCGCGACACGCCCTCGCGCAGCGCGTAGGCGGTGCTCTTGAGCTGCTCGATGGCCTGGTTGGACTGGTCGAGCGACTGCGCCGTCTGCTGCACGGCCTTGGTGAGCTGGGCCAGGGAGTCGCTGATCTGCTGGCCGCCGGTGGCCTGGGATTGCATGCCAGAGTTGACGTGCTCGAAGCGCGGGGCCAGCGCCTGGACCTGCTGGATGATCTGCGCGAGCTGCGCGCCGACGGCCTGCACCTCCTTCACGCCGCTGCGGATGTCCTCGGCGGTCTGGTTCATGCCCAGCGTGCCGGCGGAGACGGCGGCCTGCATCTCCTTGACCATCTGCTCGATGTCGTAGGTGGCCACGGCGGTCTGGTCCGCGAGGCGGCGGATCTCGGTGGCGACGACCGAGAAGCCGCGCCCATACTCGCCGGCCTTCTCGGCCTCGATGGCGGCGTTGAGCGAGAGGAGGTTCGTGCGGTCGGCGATCTTGGTGATGGCGGTGACGACCTGGTTGATGTTGGCGGCCTTCTCGTTGAGCACGCCGAGCTTGGACTGGATGAGGCCGGCGGCGTCGGTGAGCTGGGTCATCGTCTCGCGCATCCGCGCCAGGCCTTCCTGGCCCTTGCCCGCGAGCGTGGCGGTGTCCTCGGCCACGGCGGTGGCGTCCTTCATCATCTCCACGAACTGGAGGGAGGTGGCGGAGATTTCCTTGGCGGTCGCGCCGATCTCGGTGGCGGTGGCGGCGACCTCGTTGGCGGTGGCCTGCTGCTGCTTGCCGGTGACGGAGATCTGGTTGACCGAGGTGTTGACCTGGAGGCCGGACTTCTGCACCTGCGAGACGATGTCGGTGAGGCTGCGCACCATGCGGTTGAGCGCGCGGAGCAGGCCGCCGATCTCGTCGGTGCGCTCGACGGCGGCGACGTTGGCGGTGAGGTCGCCGGCGGCGATCTGGCCGGCCACGCTGACGATGTCATCGAACGGCTTGATGATGTCGCGGATGAGCTTGACGGCGAAGACCAGCACGAAGAGGTAAAACAGGACGAGGATGCCGAGGGTCTGGCCAACCTCGGTCTTGAAGCTGTCCACGCGCGCCTTGAGCACCTCGATCAAGGTGGCGGCCACCTTGTCCTCCAGTTGCAGCACGGCCCCGGTGGCGCGGGTGAGCGCGTCGTGGAACTCCTTGCCGGTCACGTCCGCGCGCTCCTGCGTGGCGGTGCGGCGGATGAGCCGCGCGGCCTCGTCCGTGGCGGCGCGGGCGAGCTGGTGCGCGGTGCTGAGGGCGGGCTTGAACTCGGGCCGCGCCTCCATGACCCGTTCGACGGAGTGAAACAGCGTGCCCTCGGTGGCCTTCAGGGCGGACTCGATGCGGCTGAGTTCCTCGCGGAGCAGGTCAAACTCCTGCCGCTGCGTGTCGCTCTTGGCCAGCACCGGGCGGGCGGTCAGGCCGGCGCCAATGGCGCGCGAACTGGACAGGGCGTCGAGCAGTTCCGGCCCCTTGTATTGCAGGGCGCTCATCAGCCGGTAGCGCTCGCCGATGGATTCCTCGCTCAACTTCGAGCGGTCGCCGGCGGTCTCGAGCAGCGCGCGGGCCTCGGCGAGCAGCTTGGAGCGGTCGCTGAAGGCTTGGAAGGCCTGGTCATAGGTCCGGCCCTTGAGCGCCGCCTCGATCTGCGACTGCAGGGCCTTCCACTCCACCTGCAAGTCCACCTGGTCGGCGACGCGGTTGATCACTTCCCCGGCCTGCTTGACAGCCTGCTGGACGGCGGCCGGTTGTTCGCCGAAGAGCGGCGCGAGGGCCGCATTCGTGTTGGCCGCGCCGTGGCCGAGGTCGCGATGGAGCTGCAGCTCGTGGATGACCTTGAGCAGGCGGGCCTGCACCTCGACGGCGGCGATCTCATCCGGCGCGTGGCCCAGCTCGCGCGGCGCGCGGACGAACAGGAACTCGTAGCCCAGCACCACCAGCAGCGGCGCGGCGACCAGGAAGGCGAGCAGGAAGAGCTTCTGCTGGAACTTGAATCGTTTCATGGCCGGGCGTGGGTCAGGTCTTGAGTTTGAACCGGGCGGCGCCCTCCTGCATGCGGCGGGCGGCGGCCTCGAAGTCGTCCACCGCGCCGGCCGCCTGCTTCTGCGCGTCGAGCGTGGCGCGGGAGAAGTCGCGGAACCGGCTGGCGGACTCGGAAATCTGCCGGGCGCTCTCGGTCTGGGCGTGCATCGTCGTGTTGACCTGCTCGATCTGCGGCGTGATGGCCTGCACATGCTGGAGCACGCGGCCGAACTGCCCGCTGACCTGCTGCACGTCGCCCACGCCGCGCCGCACCTCGTCGGCGAACTTGTCCATCCCCATCACGCCGGCCGTCACCGCGCCCTGCATCTCCTTGACCAGTTGCTCGATGTCCTCCGCCGCGACCGCCGTCTGGTCGGCGAGCCGCTGGATTTCCGTGGCCACCACCGCGAAGCCGCGCCCGTATTCGCCGGCCTTCTCGGCCTCGATGGCGGCGTTGAGCGAAAGCAGGTTCGTCTGGTCGGCCACCTTGGCCATGGCGACGATGACCTGGCTGATGTTGGCGGCCTTCTCGTTGAGGATGCCGAGCCGGGCGTTGATGCCGTCGGCGGCGTGGTGGATGGCCTGGATCGTCTCGCCCATGCGCGCGAGGCCGATGCGGCTGGAATCGGTGAGCATCGCCGTCTGGTCGGCGACGAGCGAGACCGAGTGGATGGTGCGGGCCAGCTCGGCGGTGGTGTTCAGCACGCGGCGCGCGGAGGCGCTCAGGCCGCCAGCGAGCGTCTCCATCTCGATCATGTGCTGGCGGCTCGCGCCCAGGGCCGCGCCCAGGCCGGTGTTGACCGTGAGCACGTCGCCGCCGGACTGGCGAAGCTGCCCGGCCAGGTCGGCGAGTTCCGTGCCGAGGCGGTTCAGGCTGTCCGCCAGCACCGTGCATTCGTTGCGCTCGGGCAGGTGAATCGGCTCGTCCAGCACGCCGCTGCGCAGCCGGTCCACGCCCTGCCAGAGCGCCTGCAGCGAGGTGGCCAGCGCCAGCTCCATCCGCCGCGCGAGGAACGCCGCCACGGCGGCAAGCACCGCCACCGCCGCCGTCGCCCACAGTGCCAGCCGCTGCCAGTCCACGGCGATCCCCGCCGCGAACCGCCGCACCCGGGTGTCGAACTCCGTCAGCAACTGCTCCTGTGTCCGCCGGGCCGGCAGGTAAAGCTCGGCGTGGTCGCGCCGGGCCTGGGCGGCATCCTGCGCCGCGAGGTCGAGCAATTGGTCCTCGATGGGGTTCACCGTGGCGGTGTCGTGGTCCCCCACCGCCTCCAGGGCCAGCAGCAAATCCCGGTGCGCCAGCAGCCGGGGGCGCAGCTCGCCGATGATCCGCAGCAGCTCCGCGTCCGCCTCGCGCTTGCGGTTGCGCTCGGCCTGGCTCTGCGGGTCCAGCAGCGCGCCCCGCAGCGCGTAGCCCATGTCCAAGGTGGCCAGCCGCATCCGCTCCGCCGCCACGGCCGCGTGCCGGTGTAATTCCTCCGCCGCGAGCTGCCGCTCCACCGCCCGCCACGCCTGCCACGCCACGGCCGCTCCGGCCGCGACGGCGACCAGGCAGAGCACGCCGAAACCGGTGCGCAACCGTTGGATGAGGTTGATGGTTTTCATGCGGGCCGGACGCGCGCGAGCCTAGTTCAACAACTCTTGGAAACAAGTCCATTGTCGGCCCGACGCGGCTCCTGGCCGCGGAAATGAGGCTTTCCCGTAGGCTCCGGCGCGTTTTCCCTTTTGACCCGCGCGGCGGGATGGACTATCCCAACTCCATGCACTTCAGCGGCTCCTGTGCGCGGCGCTCCGCCGCCCTCGCGCTCCTCGGCGCGGCCCTGGCTGGCGGCGCGTTCGCGGTGCCAGCCGGCGAGCCGATCCGCTTCTCCGGCCGCACCGGCTCCGCGAGCGCGCAGGACTTTGACCGGCGCGAGCCGTTGCTGCCCGCCGAGGCCCGCGGTGCCGGCAAGGCCCCTCCGCGCGCCGACCTTCAGTTCGACCAGTTTCTCCTGCCGTCCCAGGCGATGACGCCCACCACCGGCCTCACGCGCCGGCAGGCCGAGGCGCTCGACCAGCGCCGCAACTGGCTGCTTCAAACCCCGGAGGCCGTCCTCAAGCAGGCCACCGACCGCGACGACGGGGACACCCGTGACCCCCGGGACGAGCGCGACGCGCCCAAATCTTCCGTGGAACGCTACCTGGAAGGGACCGATGCCAAGGCCGACGCCGAGCAGAAGCTCAGGCAGGGCAACTCACCCCAGACGCAGGCGCGGGAGCGGGAGCGAGAGCGAGAGCGCAACGCCAGCGGAAATCGCGGCAACGAACCCCGCGACGGACAGGAGAACGCCATCACCGGCAAGTCCGGCGAAGGCCGGACCGGTTTCGAGACGCGCACCGCCGCCGGGCCGCGTGGCGCGGCGGACAACACTTTCTTCGGCACCACCGACGCGCGCGGGGGCGCGCTGGGCCGCGTCTTCAGCGAGGCCCGCGAGCAGGAGCGCCAGCGCGAGCGCGACGCCAGCCTCGAAGCCTTCAAGCGCACGTTCAACAACCCGTGGGCGCAGACCACGTCCGGGGGTGGCGGCGCGCTGCTGGGTTCCGGCGGCGGCGGACCCGCCACGATGGGTCTGCCGGGCGGCGACTTCCGCCGGCCTTCCACCATCGGCGGCTTGAACCCCGGCGGGCGCAGCCCGGTGGACCTCGGCCCGCGTGGCGGCGGACTCGGCGACTTCGACCCGAAGAACCCGCTCAACTACGGCGCGCCGGAAACCGTCCTCAGGCAGACCGAAGCCCCGCGCGTCGCGCCCAAGCCGGTGGTGCTGGAGATTCCCAAGCGGAAGTTTTGAGCGCGCTGTAGCGGCGGTCTGTGACCGCCGTCTTGGCCCGACTGGCTCACCAGCGGCGGTCATAGACCGCCGCTACATTGTGCGGCTCACCCCACCACGAGGTTCACCATCTTTTTCGGCACGATGATGACCTTCCGCACCGTCTTGCCTTCGAGGAAGGGCTGGACCTTCTCCGCCGCCTTCGCGGCGGCTTCGAGCGTGGCGTTGTCGGCGTCGGTGGGGACGCGGATGACGTCGCGGTGCTTGCCGTTCACGGAGACGGGGATTTCCACTTCGCTCTCGACGAGGAGCGCGGGGTCGTAGCTCGGCCAGACGGCGTAGCTCAAGGACGGTGCGCGCTGGCCGAAGGCACTGTGCAGGCGCGCCCACAGCTCCTCGGTCAAGTGCGGCGCGAAGGGCGCGAGCAGTTGCAGGAAGGTCCGCATCACGGCGAAGGGCCGCGTCTGCCAGCCGTTGGCCTCGTTCACGAAGACCATCATCGCGCTGATGGCGGTGTTGAAGCGCAGGTGGTCGAGGTCTTCCGTCACCTTTTTGATGCAGGCGTGGAGCACCTTGAGCTGCGCGGGCGTGGCGGACACGTCGGCAATCGTGCCGTTCATCACCAGATGGTCGAGCAAGTCGGCGTCCGGCTGCGGGGCGACGGTCTGCGCCTGCTCGAAGGCGGTCTCGGACTTCTCCTCGATGAAGAGCCGCCAGACGCGCCCGAGGAAGCGATACACGCCCTCGACGCCGCGGGTGTTCCACGGCTTCGTGTCTTGCAGCGGCCCCATGAACATCTCGTAGAGGCGGAAGGCGTCCGCGCCGAACTCCGCGAGCACGTCGTCGGGGTTCACCACGTTGCCGCGCGACTTGGACATCTTCTGGCCGTCCTCGCCGAGGATGAGGCCCTGGTTGACGAGCTTGAAGAACGGCTCGGCGGTCGAGACGTGGCCGAGGTCGAAGAGCACCTTGTGCCAGAAACGGGCGTAGAGGAGGTGCAAGACGGCGTGCTCGGTGCCGCCGACGTAGAGGTCAACGCCGGGCGTGGCGTTGCCCGGTTCCAAGTTCAAGGTTTCAGGTTCCAAGTTGGCTGCCGCCGCTACGTTGCCCAACTTTGAACTTCGGACCTTGAACTTTGAACTGGCCGAGCCCATCCAATAGCTCTCGGCCTCCTTGCTCACGAACGTCGTCCCATTCTTCGCATCGAGATAGCGGAGGTAATACCAGCACGAGCCGGCCCATTGCGGCATGGTGTTCACCTCGCGGACGGCGCCGTCGGGGAGGTTCACCCAGTCCTTCGCGCGGGCCAGGGGCGGCTCGCCGGAGGCGGTGGGCTTGTAATCGGTGAGGGCGGGCGGGAGCAGCGGCAGCGCGCTCTCGGGCAGCGCCTCGTGATACGGCTGGCCGCTCGCATCGCGCCGCCAGACGATGGGGAACGGCTCGCCCCAATACCGCTGCCGGCTGAAGAGCCAGTCGCGCAGCTTGTAGTTGATGGTCTTCTTGCCGAGGCCCTTGGCTTCAAGCCAGGCGGTGATTTTGGCTTTGGCTTCGGCGGTGGGGAGGCCATCCAGCGAAATCTCAAAGTTGGCCGAGTTCGTCGCAATGCCTTCGTCGGTGAAGCCCTTCCAGTCCTTCTTTGGGTCAGTCGGCTGGACGACTTGAATGATGGGCAGGTCGAACTTCGTTGCGAACTCGAAGTCGCGCTCGTCGTGCGCGGGAACGGCCATGATGGCCCCGGTGCCGTAGCTCGCGAGAACGTAGTCGGCAATCCAGATGGGAATCATTCCACCGTGAACCGGGTTGATGGCGTAGGACCCGGTGAAGACACCGGACTTGTCCTTCGCCAGTTCAGTGCGCTCCAAGTCCGACTTCTTCGCAACCACTTCGCGGTAAGTTTTAACGGCCTCTTGCTGGCGCAGGATTTCGTCTGCCCGCTGCTTCAGGCTCATCCGAAACATGTCGTAGCTGCCGATTCGGCAAACTGGTGGCGTGGCCGCACCATCTACCTCAATCAAGTCGCGGTGGCCTTCCGCGGCTACCTGGAGTGCTTGCTCCAATGCCATTACGCTTCGCGTTCCGTCCGGCTGGACTAGGCTCACCTGCTTGGCGGTGATTTGAGCGTTAATCCGCGCTTCAAACTTTGCCCAGCGGTTTGCCCGCTCGTGTAGCTCCTCAACGAGTTTGTGTTCTGGTGCGAGCACCATGTAGGTCGCCCCGAAGAGCGTGTCCGGGCGAGTCGTGAAGACACGAATGTCTTTGGCCAAATCGCCAATCGGCAATCCGCAATCCGCAATCGCAAAATCCACTTCCGCGCCTTCGCTGCGGCCAATCCAGTTGCGCTGCATCTCCTTGAGCGAGTCGCTCCAGTCAATCGTGTCCAGGTCGGCCAGCAGGCGCTCGGCGTAGGCGGTGATGCGCAGCACCCATTGGCGCATCGGCTTGCGCACGACGGGGAAGCCGCCCACCTCGCTCTTGCCGTCCACGACCTCCTCGTTGGCCAGCACGGTGCCCAGCTCCTCGCACCACCAGACGGGCTGCTCGGAGACGTAGGCGAGGCGCTTGGAGGCGCGCCAGGCGCGGCGGCGGGAGTCGGGTGAAGTTGAAGGGTTAAACGGTTGAACGGTTGAAGGGGCTTTCGCTTCAGCCCGTTCACTCTTCAACCCTTCAACGTTTAACTCTTCGGGATACTTCAGCGTGGAAATCGGCTCGGCCTTGTTCGTCTCCGGGTTGAACCACGCGTTGTAAAGCTGGAGGAAAATCCACTGCGTCCAGCGGAAGTATTCCGGGTCGGTGGTGGCCAGCTCGCGCGACCAGTCGTAGCTGAAGCCGAGCGATTTTATCTGCCGCGTGAAGTTGGCGATGTTCGCCTCGGTGGTGACGCGCGGGTGCTGGCCGGTCTTGACGGCGTATTGCTCGGCAGGCAGGCCGAAGGAGTCCCAGCCCATCGGATGCAGGACGTTGAAGCCCTTCGCGCGCCGGTAGCGGGCGAGGATGTCCGTGGCGGTGTAGCCCTCGGGATGCCCGACGTGCAAGCCCGCGCCGGACGGGTAGGGGAACATATCGAGGATGTAGAACTTCGGCGGGAGCTGCGCGGCGGCGGGAGATTTGCCTTCGAGCTGATGACGCAGAGCGAAGCCGTGCCCGTGCGGCAGCACCTCGCCGGGGTTGAAGGCGCGGAAAGTCTGCTCCGCGTCCCACGCGCGCTGCCATTTCGGCTCAATCAAATCAAACGGATACTGCCTGCGACTCGACATAGGGCCGGGATTATTGGAGGCGCGCGACGCGGCGGGCAATGGCGGAGTTGGAGCCGGGAAGGGTGAATGGTGGCTTGAAAAAAGTTTATCTTCGCGATTGACAACCCGACGCAGAATCCTAATTTCATCCCAGTTATTTGAAGCTTTGATTCGGGCGGCAGCACGTTTCTTCAGAGGGGTTCCCCACCCCCACCTCCTTGGCGTCTGCTGCCCGAATCGTTTTTTAAGGGACCGATTTCCAGCTACTTCGCAGCCTGCCGGGCTTTGACGTGCTCCTGCACGGCCTTGCGCATCGCTTCGGACGCCTTGGGCGTGCTGGTGTGGCCGGCGTCGGGGTCGTGGTGGATGGATTTTCTCCCGCTGACGTTGTTGTAGGTCGCATACACGCTCGACGGCGGGCAGGTGGTGTCAATGAAGCCCACGGTGAAAACCGCGCCGGCCTTCGTGCGTGTGGCGAAGTTCATCGCGTCGTAGTAGCGCACGGCCTCGGCCACGTTCGCGGGCGGCTGCTCGCCGGTGGCGATGAATTTCGGCCAGCCGTTGATGCGCCCGGCCTTGAAACCCGTGTGGTCGCAGCCCGCCGGCACCCCGGCGGCGAAGAATGTCACGCGGGCGTCCAGCCCGGCGGCGACGATGGCCTGATAGCCCCCCTGGCTCGCGCCGTAAACCACCGCTGTCTTCCCATCCCACTCCGGCTGCGTGGTGAGGAAGTCGAGCGCCCGCACCAGCCGCAGGAACATCCCGCGAAAGTAAACGGTGTCGCGCGATTCACGTCCGCGCGTGCGGTAGTCCCGTAAATCCCCGCCCGCGAGGTCGGTGTAAAACTTCGGCGGCTGGCCGTTGGGCAGGCCGTGCGCGTTGATGTCCAACGCCAGGAAGCCCTGCTTCGCCCAGTTCGCCGCGCTGGCGAGGACGGAATCGCGCACGCCCGCGCCATGGACGAGCAGGATAATGGGCAGGCTCTTGGGCTTCGCTCCCTCTGGCTTCGCAAAATAGCCGGACACCGGCGCGCCGACCGAGTCCGCCTGCAAGTCAAACGCCGCCACGCCCGTCACCGCCTGCTTCACCGGCGCGAGTCGTGCATTCACGGGCACGGCGGCGAGCGCCTGCTTCTGCGCGGCCCAGAAGGCGTCAAAGTCCGCCGGCACCGGCTGGCTTGGCTTGATTTTCAACGGGTCAATGCCCGCGCCGCCAAGGGCGATGTAGGCCCGCTGCTCGGCGCTGGTGAACGATGCGCGGCACTGGAGAAAGCCCGGCTCCGCCAGCCTGCCCGTCACGGTCGCGCTGCCGTTGACGAGCTTCACCTTGCCGCTCGTGGTGGGCGGCACGCCGTCCTTGCTGAGGGTCCATTGCACCTCGGCGTCAGTCACGGGCTGCTTGTCCCGCGTGAGTTGGACCTTGAAGGCCACGGTCTCACCCGCCTGGTAGAGCGCGTCGGCGCGGTCCGTCGTGACCCGGAGGACGTAGTTGGTGGAGGGCCTGGCCCCCTGGGCGGCAGCGAACAAGGCCGGCGCGAGCAAGGCGGCCAGCAACAGCGAACGACGGGGCAGGTGGATTTGCATGGCGCGGATAATCCCGCCCGGCCCCGTCACGACAAGCCATTTTCCGTTTGCGGGTGCCGTCTGGCAGAATCCATTGGCCCAACCGACCCCGGCCCGTTACGCTGCGCGCGTGACCATCGAATACGTCTTCAAGCTGGACGACGGGCAGACTTTCAACTTTGAGGTGGACACCGAGCGCACCTACCAGGCCCGTTTCGACAAGGTCGAGCACCCCTTCTGGACCAAGCTGGACTTCCAGAAATGCACGCTCTGTCCGCTGTCCAGCGAGGAGTTCCGCCACTGCCCTGCCGCGCTCGACGCGAAGAAAATCACGGAGACTTTCCGCGCGATGCTCTCCTACGTCGAAGTCACGCTGGAGGTCCGCACGCCCGAGCGCACCTATGTTAAGCGCACGGACGCGCAGACCGGCCTGCGCGCGCTCTTCGGCCTGGTGATGGCCACGAGTGGCTGCCCGATCCTCTCGCGGCTCAAAGGGCTGGCCCGCACGCACCTGCCCTTCTCCACGATGGAGGAAACCATCTTCCGCACCGTGGGCGCGTATCTCATCCAGCAGTTCCTCATCCACAAGAACGGCGGCGAGCCGGACTGGGAGTTGAAGGGTTTGAACCTGCTCTACGAGCAGCTTCAGGAAGTGAACCGCTGCTTCAAGGGCCGCATTGACGCCGCCTCCGAGCAGGACGCCAACATGAACGCGCTTGGCTCGCTCATTTACCTGGCGATGGGCGTGTCCTTTTCGTTGGAGGCGCAGTTGCAGGAAATCCAGCACCTGACCATCTCGCCGGCGCAGTTGGAGAAGTGAGGGGAGCGCGGGCATCCTGCCCGCTTTGCGTCCGCTGAATCCAGCCGGCTCAAAGCACCAAGGACTTTCAACGCTCAAAGCGGCCCGGAGGGCCGCGCTCCTCACGGCATTGCCATGAACCAGCGTTCCCACCTCGGCGCGAACCGCCGCTCGCGGTCAAACGACAGCACCACCGCCGTCGAGCGGCCGACAATTTTCTCGCGGGGCACGGGGCCGAAGTAACGCGAGTCGAGGCTGTTGTCCCGGTTGTCGCCCAGCATGAAGTAATGGCCGGCGGGGACGGTCGTCGGGCCGAAGCTCCGCTGCGCCGGCAGCGCGGGCGTGGCCATCACGGGATGCTGCCGCCCGGCGAGCAACTCGCTCGCGAAGTCGTGCTGCGGCTGCTGTGCGGCGGGGATGGCGGGGATGGTCGTGACATCGAGCGCGGCGTATTCCACCGCCCGGCCGTTTAGGAACAGCCGGTTGTCCCGCAGCTCGACAGTGTCGCCCGGCAGGCCGATGACGCGCTTGACCATGCGCATCCCGTCGGCGGGCGAGAAGAACACGACGACCTCGCCGCGCGCCGGGTCGCCCCACTCGGCAAGATGCCAGGTGGTGAACGGCACCTTGAGGTCGTAGGCGAGCTTGTTGACCCACACGCGGTCGCCTTCGAGGATGCTGGGCTTCATCGAGCCGGTGGGCACGTCGTTCCAGTCCGCGAGGGCCGAGCGCAGCGCGGTGGTGACGAGGATGATGATCAGGCAGGGTTTGAGCCACTCCAGCCAGAAGCGGCGGGCGGCGGGTTTCCAGCGGGAGTTGTTCATGCGGAAGGTTGGAACCACGGCTCCGTGAAGCGTTCAAACGGCGAAACACGGCGGCCACTCAGGCGGCCGCCACAAACCACCGCAGATGCCTGTTCATGGTGGGACTGCGTTTTGCGGCTTCCCGGTTGGCCTGCTGCTGAAACTCCGCGCGCAACTGCGCCAGCTCGCCGGTGTCCAGCCAGTTGCCGCCGCATTGCGGGCACGCATCCACCTGGGTGCGCCGCTGGGCGCTGCAATAGTGGCGCATCATCGTCACGGAGCATTTCGGGCAGGCACGCCTGGCCTGATAGTCCACTTCTACAAGCGGGTCCACGGCCACGAGCACCTGCTCCCACGCCGCCGGCTCGTGCGGCTCGTCAAACTTCGCCAGCTCGAAATTATCGAACCACAGGCCGCCGCAGCCGCCGTGGCAGGCGTCCAGTTCAATGTCCTCGACTTGAAGTTTTGTGAGCGGTTGGGCGCAGGCGGGACAGTTCATGGTCGGTGGCGGCGAAGCTAGGCGCGCGGGGGCGGGCCGTCAACTTGGGGTCTTGCGCGAAAATGTCGTCCTCGCCATCTTCGCCCCATGCGCCCGCTGCTCCTCCTCTGCGCCGTCCTCGCGTCGCTGCCTTGTTGCATTGAACCCGCCGTCGCCGCGCCGCGCCCGCCCAACGTCGTCTTCATCATCGCGGACGACCTCGGCTACGGCGATCTCGGCTGTTACGGGCAGAAGACAATCCGCACGCCCAACGTGGATCGCCTGGCGGCGGAGGGGATGCGCTTCACGCAGCATTACTCCGGCAACGCCGTGTGCGCGCCGTCCCGCTGCGTGCTGATGACGGGCAAGCATCCGGGGCACGCCTTCGTGCGTGACAACCGGTCCATGCAGCCGGAAGGCCAGTATCCCATCCCGGCGGAGACCGTGACGCTGGCGGAGCTTTTCCAGCAGCGCGGCTATGCGACCGGCGGCTTCGGCAAGTGGGGCCTCGGCGGGCCGGGCACGGCGGGCGAGCCGCTCCAGCAGGGCTTCACCCGCTGGTATGGCTACAACTGCCAGGGCGTCGCGCACAACTTCTACCCGACCTACCTGTGGGACAACGACCAGAAGGTGCCGCTCAAGAACCCCGCGTTCTCCTCCCGCGACACGCTCAAGGCCGGCGAAGACCCGCAAGACCCGAAGTCCTACGCGCGCTTTGCGGGCAAGGAATACTCCGCCGACCTCATCTCGGAGCAGGCGCGGGCGTTCATCCGCGCGAACAGGAACCGGCCGTTCTTCTGCTACGTGCCCACGACCGTGCCGCACCTCGCGCTGCAAGTGCCGGATGACTCGCTCGCGGAGTATCTCGGCAAGTTTCCCGACCCGCCCTACGCCGGTGGCAAGGGCTATCTGCCGCACTTCAAGCCACGCGCCGCCTATGCCGCGATGATCACGCGCATGGACCAGGAAGTCGGCGCGATGATGAAACTCGTCGCCGAGCTGGGCCTCGATGAGAACACCATCTGGGTTTTCACCTCGGACAACGGCCCGCTGCATGGGCGGCATGAGGGACTCGCCGGCACGGACGCGACGTTCTTCAACTCCAGCGGCGGCCTGCGCGACGGCAAGGGCACCCTCTTCGAAGGCGGCTTCCGGGTGCCGGGCATTGTTCGTTGGAAGGGCAAGATCGCCCCCGGCACGACCAGCGACCGCGTGACGGGTTTCGAGGACTGGATGCCGACCTTGATGGAACTGACTGGCGCGCGGAACGCCGCGCCGAAGGACACCGATGGCATCAGCTTCGCGCCGACGCTGGTTGGGCAGCGGCAGGCGGAGCGGCCGTTTCTCTACCGTGAGTTCCCCGGCTATGGTGGCCAGCAGTGCGTCCGCATCGGGGACTGGAAGGGGTTGCGCCAGAACCTGAAGCCCGCCCCCGCCGCGAAAAAGGCGCCTGACTTCACCATCCAGCTCTTCAACCTCCGCGACGACCCGGCAGAGACGACGAATGTGGCCGCCAAATACCCCGACATTGTCAACAAGCTGGCCGACGTGATGCGCGCCCAGCACGTCGCGTCCGCCGAGTTTCCGCTGCCGGCACTGGACAAGCGTTGAGGCGCTGGCCGGACAGGTTGGGGTGCGTTTTTCCTCATTCCCAAGGCCCAGAAAATTCATTTCCCTTTCCCGTGCGCTTACCTACTGTGCGCGCTTGTTCGTCGCGCCCCGGCGCACCAACCTGAACCCGGAACTGAACTATGCCACTGACACACACCACCAACCTGTTCGCCAAGGCCCTCAAGGGCAAATACGCCCTCGGCGCGTTCAACGTGAACAACATGGAGTTCATCCAAGCCATTGTAGAGGCCGCCGAGGAAGAGAAGGCCCCGCTGATGCTCCAGATCTCCAAGGGAGCCCGCGATTACGCCCACCCGGTCTATCTCAAGAAGCTCATCGAGGCGGCGGTCAGCCTCAGCAACATCCCCATCGCCGTCCACCTTGACCATGGCGACACCTTCGAGCTGTGCAAGCAGTGCATTGATGAGGGCTTCACCAGCGTGATGATTGATGCCTCGCACGATCCGTTCGAGAAGAACGTCGAAGTCTGCCGCAAGGTGGTGGACTACGCGCACAAGCACAACTGCGTCGTCGAGGGCGAGTTGGGCATGCTCGTGGGCGCGCAGCACGACGACGGCGAGGAAGGCGGCTCCTACTCGAAGGGCGGCTGCTACACGCACCCCGACGAGGCCGTGGAATTCGTCAAGCAGTCCGGCGTGGACTCACTGGCCGTCGCCATCGGCAACAGCCACGGTGCCTACAAGTTCAAGGGTGAGCAGCACCTCGACCTCGAACGACTCAAGGCCATCAAGAAGGCGCTCATGGACGCCGGCATGGGGGACTACCCGCTCGTGCTCCACGGGGCCAGCTCAGTTCCCAAGGATCTTGCGCTAAAGATCAACCAGTTCGGCGGCGGCATGGGCGAGGACACCGCCGGCGTGCCCGAGGCGGACATCGAAGTCGCCCGCCGCACCGGGTGCACCAAGGTGAACATTGACACCGACCTGCGCCTGGCGATGACCGCCGCCATCCGCGAAGTGCTTTGGACCAAGCCCAAGGAGTTCGACCCCCGCAAGTATCTCGGCCCCGCCCGCAAGGCCGTGAAGGAGCTGGTCCGGCACAAGATGCGCAACGTGCTCTGCTGCTCCGGCCACGCGTTCGACTGAGCCGAAGCCGCTCAGTTTTCCTTTGGAAAAGCAAAAAACGCCGCCGGACTGGGTCCGGCGGCGTTTTGCTTTGCCTCGAACGAGCGAGACAAAATAAAACCGGGGCTAGCGACCTGAGGAAGGCCGTCTAGCCCCGGGGAGTTTTCAGAAACGGCACACAGTAGGCTCATGGGGAACTCGATCGAAGCTGTGCCAACCCCGACCGAAATTTGTCTGACTTACAAAGAGCTTGCAGCGTTTTTGCCTGAATCCGTTGCTGCCTACGCCGCGAAGGAAACCACCATCCGACCCCTGTGTCAACACCTGTGAAAAAGTATTATCAGTCCTGTTCGCCGGGATAAGTGGCCGCGTCTGCCGCTAATCCCCGAACAATTTCTTCATCTGGTCACGCGCCGACGATTCGCGTGTGCCGTCGGACTTCGGCGGCGTGAACTTCCGTTTCACGAACTCGAAATACTCGCAAAAGTTCCCGGCGTGCTTGTCCATCTCCGGGTCCGCCCGGCGGTCGCGGCACTGGTGCGCGGCGCTGCGGTCGTAGCTCACGCAGTTGACACAGCAGCGGAGGTCAGCACGGCACTGCGGGCAGGTCTCGCCCCGGCCCGGATTCACGGAGAACGTCCATTCACAGCCGCATTTCCAGCAGTGTCGCGTCATGCGGGAAAAGTAGGTTCAAAGTTCAAAGTTCAAAGTTCAAAGTTGGCGATGGCACGCGTCGCGCAGACCGGACTTTGAACCTTGAACCTGCAACCTTGAACCTTGAACCTCCCGCCATGTCCGCCTACGCGCAGTTGCTCGACGCCGCCATCAAGGACTTGGAAGACCGCAAGGCCGCCGGGGAACGCTTCGTGATTGTCGCGCCCGCCACCCTCAACGCGTTGTCGGCTCCCGTGGCCGCCCCGTCGGCAGCGCGCCCGAAGGCCGCCGCTATTCCTAGCCCAACCGCCGCCCGCCCTGCGCCCGCGTCCCGTGCCGGCGGTTTGCAACCGCCGTCCGCGCCTCCCGCCGCTCCATCCCGCGCCCCGCTCTTTCCTGCCGTCCAACCATCGTCGCCCGTCGCCCCGCCGCCCTTGCCCGCGCTCAACCTCTCCGCCGCGGACAAGCCCGCCGCCTTCGCCGCGCTGCGCGCGCGCGCCCTTGCCTGCACGAAATGCCCGCACCTCGTCACCACGCGCAAGTCCGTCGTCTTCGGCGTGGGCGACCCGAACGCGCAGCTCATGTTCGTGGGCGAAGCACCGGGCGCGGACGAGGACAAGCAGGGCGAACCGTTCGTGGGTCGCGCGGGCCAGCTCCTCACGCGCATCATCCAGGCCACCGGCCTCATGCGCGACACCGTCTATATCGCCAACGTCCTCAAGTGCCGGCCCGACACGCCGGGCCAGTCCTACGGCAACCGCAAGCCCCGCGCCGACGAGATGGCCACCTGCCTGCCGTATCTGCTGGAGCAGATCCAGCTCATCCAGCCGCGCGTCATCGTCGCCCTCGGCGGCACGGCGGTGGAGGGGCTGTTCGGCCAGGCCGAGGTGCGCATCACGCGGCTGCGCGGGAGCTGGATGAGCTTCCACGGCACGCCCGTGATGCCGACCTTTCATCCCAGCTACGTCCTGCGCGCCGAGGACGGTCCCGACAAGGGCCGCGCCACCAAGCGTCAGGTCTGGGAGGACATGCTGCAAGTCATGGAGCGGCTGCAAATGCCCATCAGCGAAAAGCAGCGCGGGTTTTTCAAGTAGCCGCAGGTTTTGCCGCGAAAGGGCGCAAAGGGCACAGAGATGAACAGGCAGAACTTCCAACGCTCAACGGTCAACTTCCAACGTCCAAAGGTGCGTCCGGGTGCGGCAGCGGCCTCGTTGAACGTTGAGCGTTGGAAGTTGGACGCTGAATGTTTTCCTCATTCCCCCTTTGTGCTCTCTGCGCCCTTTCGCGGCCAATTCTCCCCGTGAAGAGGCCCGTCAAAATCGGCCTGTGGCTGCTCGGCTTCGCCGTGCTGGGGCTGCTGGGCTTGTGGCTGGAGCACGAGCGGGCCAAGGCGCGGCTGGCGGCGTTCAAGGCGGACCTCATTGCGAAAGGCGAGAAGCTCGCCATCGCCGACCATGTGCCGAAGTTCCCGCCCGCGTTCTCGAACGCCGCGCCGGACTTCCTTGCCGCCGCGAACCGGCTCACGGAGCTGAAGGCCGAGTTTCAGCCGTTGCGGATGCGGATGATCGCACCCGGCAAGGCCCGCGTGACATGGCAGCAAGCCGAGCTGCCGACCGAGAAGGACATGGACATCTGGCCCATCGTGACCGCGCATGTGGAGGACAGCCGCCATCTGCTCACCGAGATGGCCATCGCGCTGGAGCGGCCGGAGATGGTGTTCAACCTGGATTACGCGAAAGGCTTCAGCCTGCTGCTGCCGCATTTGGCAAAAGTGAGACAGGCGGCGAACAACTTTGGTATGGCTGCCATCGTTGACCTGCATCTGGGCCAGACCAACAGCGCGTTCACCAATCTGCTGGCGGGGGTGCGCATCGCCCAGCGGCTTCAAGAGCCGTTGATGATTTCCCAGCTTGTCCGCGTCGCGGGCGGCCAGTTGAGCGTCGCGGCCACATGGGAGGCGCTCCATGCCTCCGCCTGGAGTGACGGCCAGCTTGCGCAGCTTCAAAACGGCTGGCAAATCGTCCAGATGATGGACGGCTGGATCGCCGAGGCCAACATGGAACGTGCGTTGGGCCAATGGGGGTTTGCGGAAGCGAGAGGCCGTCCAGCCATGCTCGACGAGCTTGGGGGACTGGGAAGCTCAAGCGGACCGACACCTGGCTTCCTTGAACTGCTGGTCAACGACCCGCTCAAGGCAGCGGGAATGGTGGTGCCACCCGCACGAGCACTGAGCTGGCAATTGTGGTTTTCCTACGCGGACGAGCGGTGGGCGCTCGAAAACTATCAGGTTTGGATTGATGCGGCGCGACGGGCGCGGGCGGCGGACGCATTCGAGTCCGCGCAGGCGCGGATGGCGGCTGAGTTGAATCGGCGAGGCGATCCTGCCCTGACCATGCTGCTGTCCCGGATGCTGCTGCCGGCTTTGGGGAAAGTGCATGCCCGGTTCGCCACCTTCGAGACCGTCCGCCGCCTGACCTTCACCGCCATCGCGCTGCACCGGCATCGGTTGAAGCACGGGCAGTTCCCCGCGTCGCTCGGCGCGCTGGTGCCGGAGTTCCTCGCCGAGGTGCCGCGCGACTTCATGGATGGCCAGCCGCTGCGCTACAAACTCCAGCCCGACGGTCAGTTCCTTCTTTGGTCCGTGGGCGAAGATTTCAAGGATGACGGCGGTGACGCGACCACCGTCGGCGCGCAGAGCACCAATCCCTTCGACTGGCTCAGAGGCCGCGACTGGGTCTGGCCGCAGGCCGCCACCGAGGCGGAAGTCGCCGCTCACCACGCCGAGCTTGCCGCCAAGCGCGCCCTCCTCACGCCAAAGCCGTCTCCGTGAACGGGCCAGCGATGCGCCGGCCTTCCGCGCTCGAGCGATACATCGCGTCCATCAACTCCAGCGTGGCGAGGACGGAAGCGGTCGTGTTGCGGCATTCCTTGCGCTTGCCGCGCGCGACGGCCAGCCAGTCGCGGATCAGCTCCCGGCTGCGATAGCCGCAATAGCCGGGCGACTTGTCCTGCGGGACGGAAAACACTTCCTCCATCGCGTGGAACTGCGGCTGCGGGCCGTGAATCTCCAGCACGCCGCTGGTGCCGGCGCGGTTCGGATCCCAATGCACCCAGCGCTGGCTGCCACGCAACGCCCAGCGCCACTCGCCCGCCCAGCGCGGCAGCCAGTAGCCGCCGGTGAACGTCGCCAGTCCGCCGCCGGACAGGTCGAAGATGGCCGAGCCGCCGTCCTCGACCCCGAGCGGGGTCTCGCCGAAGACGCCGGTGCGCGCGGTCACGCCGGCCACGGACTGGCCGGTCACGTAGCCGAGCAGGTCGAGGTAATGGCAGCCGAGCCAGTTGAAGAAACCGCCGCCGCTCTGCCGCGGATCGAAGAGGAAGTGCGCAGGACCGCGCCGGTTCGCGTCGCTCGTCACGAGGGTCATCTCCACGCTGATGAGCTTGCCGAAGCGGCCCTCGGCGATCATCGCCTTGAGCCGCTGCGCGCCCTCGTCGTAGCGCCAAAGGTAGCCGGTTTGAAACGCGACGCCTGATTGCCGGACCTTCTCCAACGCCGGGCGCGCGGCGGCGGCGTTCACGCCGCAGGGCTTCTCGGAAAGGACGTGCTTGCCGGCGGCGGCGAGCTGTTCCAGCGCGGCGGGCGTGCGGTCGTTGGGCAAGCAAATGACCGCGCCGTCGAAGAGACCCGCGCCTCGCGAAAGCAGTTCCGCGATGCTGTTGAAACGCGGCGTTGCGGCGAGCTTTTCCTCCAAGCTGCCGAGTGTGCCTGGAAACTCCGGGACGATCGCCGTGACAACAATTTCCCCCGCGAGGTGGAGCAGCGATTCGCGCCACGCCGCGCCGTGCGGATGGTCAACGCCGATGAACGCGACGCGGAAGGGCTGGCTCATGGGCGGAGGTTCAAGGTTCAAGGATTCCGGTTCAAGGTTCAAACGAGGAAACTGAGTTTTATCAGGAAAGCAGGAAGGCAGGAGAATTATCCTTCCGGTCCCATTCCTGCCCTCCTGCCCTCCTCATTACAAACCTCTCCTCCTGAAACGAAAAGCCCCTCCGCATCGCACGGAGGGGCTGGCTTCGGCCTGCGCCGGGTGATCAAGTCGTGCTAGGCCTCAAATGATTTCCCGCAGCCGCAGCTTTGTTTGGCATTGGGATTGGAAATCTTGAACCCGCCCCCGGTCAGCTCGTCTTTGAAGTCAATGACGCAGCCGTGGAGGACTTCGGCACTCACCGAGTCCACGAGCACGCCCACGCCGTGAAACTCGTCGGCCACATCGCCGTCACGCTGCTCGTCGAAGACCATCCCGTATTGCATCCCGGAGCAGCCGCCCTTTTCGACATACACGCGGAGGAACTTGCCGGCGCCGTCCTTTTCGTTCGCCAGCATGGTCTTCACCTGCTCGGCGGCGCTGGGCGTGAGGGTGACGACGGCTTCGGATTCGGTGGCGGTGCTCATCTGAGTTCTGGCCGAACCTAGTGGCAGTGCGCGGGGGTGTCAAACGGAGGTTCGTCCTTCCATCTGCCCGCGCGTGACGCCGAGCTGGTGGTGCAGCTTCAACTCGCGCCAGAGCTGCTCGCCGGTCAGTTCGCCGCGCAGCAGGGCACGGTATCGCGCAATGCTCGTGGCGACTTCCTCGGGCGACTCGTTCACGAACTCGACGCGGAAACGGCGCACGCCGAGCGCCTGCAACCGGCCCACAAACTCCGCGCCCGTCTGCGCGCTGGCATTAAAGACCGTGTTGCGGCAGCCCGCGTCGGCCTTGAGCGGGTGCTCCTGCCCGACGCGGTCGCGCACGCGGACATCGTGGCGGTCGCACGGGCGGCCGCAGTCGTGGTAGTCCTTGCCCTTCGAGAGAAAGGCGCAGAAGACGCAGTGCTCCATGTGAAACATGGGCATGTGCTGGTGGATCGTGACCTCGAACCACTCCGGCGGCGCGGCGCGCAGCAGCGCCTCAAGTTGCGCGATGTTCAGGTCGTAACTCGCCGTGAGCCGCTCCAGGCCAAAGCGGGACATGAAGTAATCCGCCGCCAGCGGGTTGGCGACGTTGAGCGAGAAATCGCCGATGCGTCGGCAGTCGGCGAAGAAATTGAGGTGGTCGTAATTGCGGACAAGGTAGCCATCGGCGTTGCAGGAGCGGACTTGTTTCAGAATCCACTCTTCGCCGGACTTGGTGATGCGCGGGGGAGCCACAAAGATCGCCGATTGGCGGTTGCCGATTGCCGATTGGCAGCCGCGTGCGGTGTGGAAGGTGGTGACCGCCTCGCGGTAGCGCTTGGGGTCTTCGAATTCGCAGTAGATCATTGTGCTGCCGCAGCGCAGGGCGGCTTCGAGCTGGGGCTGGGTGCGGACGAGGACAATCAGTTCGGAGGCGTGCGCCCCGACTGCGGCGCGCTGGCCTTCTCCCTCGCCCCCATCGGGGGAGAGGGTGGGGGTGAGGGGGCGGGCGGCTTGCGCAAGGAACGTTTCCAGATTTTGGCCGGTCTGTCCCCTCACCCCGGCCCTCTCCCCCGATGGGGGCGAGGGAGGGGAGGCGGCGGTTGATTCGGAGATCGTCCACCGCTTCGGCAGCACGCGCTGGCGTTCGAGTTTGACGGCGAGTTCACGGCGGAGGCGGTTCAGTTCGCTGACGGGGAGAATGACTTCGCCTTCGAGCTGGCACTTGAGTTCACCGAGTTTGAAGGGCGTGCCGCCGAGGCGGCCGAACTGATCGCGCAAGCGGTCGGCGGAAAGCGGCTGTTTCTCCGCGCGGGCCAGGGGTGCGGCAGACTGCGCCTGGGCGATGTGCCCAAGCTCGTCACGCGCGATGACCGTGAGCGGCGCGCCGACATGCCCATGAACCTCGATGCTGACCGGCCGCTGAAATTTTGGGGCGTCTCCCGCAAACGTGGCGCGGACGCGCTTCTCCAGCTCGGCGTCGCTGGTTTTCCAGAGCTTGTTGCCCGCGTGGACACGGGCGAAATCCACCGCGCCGGGCATGAAGCTCAAGACGGCTTCGTCATTCCGCATTCCCCGCTCCGCATTCCGCATTTGAAACACTCTCCCGCCTTCCTCGTCATCACCGCCGTGGCCGGGGTCGAAGACGATGCCGTCGCCGGCCTTGAGCGGGCCGCCGAGGCGGACGTGGACGCGGTCGCCCGTCACGCGGATGACTTCGCCGACGAACGCGCCGCGTTTCTTGCCGAAGCGCGCGTGGACGAGGCGCTGGTTGTCAACGCCGCCGAACCAGCCGGTGAAGAGGCCGCGGCTGAAGGCCATTTCGAGTTCGTAGCGGGAATTGCGGATGTCGAACTTCGAATGGGGAGTCTTTGCTTCGGCTGCCGAAGTGGAAATTCGACATTCGGCATTCGCCATTCGCAATTCTTCCAAGGCTTGACGGTAAATGCGCGTGATGCTCGCCACATATTCCGACGACTTGAGCCGGCCTTCGATCTTCAGCGAGGCAACGCCGGTGCGGACGAGTTCCGGCAGCACTTCGAGTCCGGCGAGGTCTTGCGGAGAAAGCAGGTAGTTGCGCCCGCCCAGCTCGACCTTCTTGCCGTCGGAAATCAGCTCATAAGGCATCCGGCAGGCCTGCGCGCACTCGCCACGGTTCGCGCTGCGGCCGCCGAGCGCCTCGCTGGTGAGGCATTGGCCGGAGTAGGCCACGCAGAGCGCGCCGTGGACGAAGACCTCCAAGGGCAGTTTCGGGTTTTGGGTTTGGAGTTTCGCGTTGGCGTTCGTTGCCGACGCTGACTCCAAACTCGAAACCCCAAACTCGAAACTATTCTGTATCGCCTCGATTTCCTTGATCGAACACTCCCTCGCGAGCACGACGAGATTGCAGCCCAGCTCGCGGGCGAAGGCCACGCCCGCCGCGCTGGTGATGGTCATCTGCGTGCTGGCGTGGATGGGAAAGTCCGGCGAGAGGCGGCGGATGAGGCGCGCGATGCCCACATCCTGCACAATGGCGGCGTCCACCCCGGCGGCGATGATGCTGCGCAGGTAATCCTCGGCGGCGGCGAGTTCATCGGTGAAGACGAGCGTGTTGAAGGTCACGTAGCCCTTCACGCCGCGCCGGTGGAGGAACTCCATGAGCGCCGGCAGGTCGGCCTCGGTGAAGTTCTTCGCGCGCATCCGGGCGTTGAAGCGGTCGAGGCCGAAGTAAATCGCATCCGCGCCGTTCTCGACGGCCGCCTTGGCGCACTCCCAGTCGCCAGCGGGGGCGAGGAGTTCGGGCAACGCCAGTGTTGCACCCGTGGAAACGGGCGGTTGCAAAGCGGAACCGGGAACTGGCGGACGCGCGGTGGACATCGGAAGTCGCCGACGCGAGCAAGCTACGTCGGCGCAACGGGAGCGTCGAGCTTCCGCGCGGCGCGGCGCGCAAGATTTGCCTGCGGTCTTTGCCGGATGCGCGCGAGGCTTGTCAGCCGGGACGGTCATGTTAGCCTTTATTCGTGCGCCGCTTCTTTACACCGCTGTGTGTGAGGCTCTACGCGTTCCTCGCGTTGTTTCTCGCCCTGTTCCATGCCTGGCCGCATGCCATGCGCAGCGAGTGGAACCGCGAGCGCCTCTACCGGCAGGTTCTCAGCGGCAACGAAAAGGAGCGCATCGCCGCCGCCGAGAAGCTCGTGGCCTACGGCGGACGCGAGCAGCTCCTGAGAGCGCTCCAGTCCGACTCCGCTTCCGTCCGCACCGTGGCCATCAGCGCGCTGTTCGACATCTGGATCGCACAGGAAGGCGAGGAGGCCGCGTTTCTTCTACAAGTGGCGAGCAACTCCATTGAACGAAAAAACATCCAGGGCGCGCTCAATCACCTCACGCGGCTGACTCGCACGCACCCGTTCTTCGCCGAGGGCTGGAACCGCCGCGCCACCTTGCTCTGGCAGCTTGGCCAGGTGGAACAATCCCTCTCCGACTGCCGCAAGGCGGTGCTGCTGAATCCCGAGCACTTCGCCGCCTGGCAGGGCATGGGCCTGTGCCAGGTGAAGCTGGGCAATTTGGAAGCGGCCACGAAGTCCTTCCAACAGGCCCTCAAGCTCGTCCCCCACGACCGCCAGACGCAGCGCTACCTCCGCTGGGCAGAGGACACGCTCAAGCGCGAGCAGCAGATGCGGCCCAAGCAGGCGGAGCCGAAGGGTGAACTGGTCTGACGGGGAAAGGGGAAAGTAATTAGTGTTTAGTGATTAGTTCAAATCGCCAACGCGAGCAGTCGCGTCCTCGCCGCTGGTGACTAAACACTAATGACTAATCACTTTTCCCCGCCGCCGCCTCCTGCTTCGCCACGTCCTCCGCGAAGAACTTCGCCACATCCTTGAACTTTGCCGCGTTTTCCGGGTTCAGGTCCATGAGGACTTGGTGCGCTTCGAGGCAGTTGCGGGACAGGTCCAGCTTCGATGCGCCGGCGGACTCGACGGCGGTGTAGCTGAGGTTTTCCAAATCCTTGCCCTGCACGACTCGAAAGCACTGGAGCACGCCGAGGTTGTCAATCAGGTCGGCGACCTTGGGCGAGGGGTTGAGCAGCTCGATGGGCCGCTGCTCGGGCGGGAGGTTGTCGGCGGCGAGGCGGGTGCCGAGGCTGGCGAGCACGCCGAGGAACGTGCTGTCCATGATGGGGCACGCCGCGAGGTCCACGATGAACCGCTGCGCGCCGCGTGCGCGCGACTCGTGGACCAGCCGCTTGAAGTCCACGCTGGACGCGAAGTTCGCGCGCCCGGAAATCTTCACGCAGACGGTGTCACCGACGCGGGCGGCGAGGAGGGTGGGGGAAGGGGAGGTCATTCAAAGGAGTTCGGAAACTATCGGAGGATTGTCGGGTCCATGCCAGTGAAGCCGATGCAGGTGTCCACGTAGGAATTCAACGCGCCATCTGTGCCAGTAACTTGAGCGGCAATGAAGAGCGGTCCATAGGTTGCGCTGAAAGCTGCGGCTGACCCAGATGTCAGCGGACTTCGTAACACCGCTACCATTGCTGGCCCGACGCTCAACACATAGAGCAGTGGCAACAACACGAGAAACCCCACGACATAGAGCCACGTCTTGCCGGACTTGCTTGTTGCTTCGTCGCTCATTCAGGGAACTGGTGTGCCGGTGAGTCGCATCCAAGCTTCACAATAGGCTTCCACCGCGCCATCGGTGTTGGTCACTTCCATGAGCCAGAGCACCGGCACATAAACCGTTTCCGCCACTGCTCTGGACATGACTTTCCGCTCAACCAGAACCGCCGCCGGGCCGAGACTCAGCACGTAGAGCAGCAGCGCCGAGCCAAGCCAGATGGCGATGTGCAGCCACGTCCGGCCAGACTTCGTTGGGGCTTCATCACTCATGCCGCGTTCCGTTTCGGACCCTGAAACCGTCCGCCCCAATCAACACCCGCCCCCGCCCCGTGGCAAGGGCGGCCAGCGCCCGGAGCGCGGGTCTCCGACCCGCAGCGGCAGCGTCCGTCAGGCAAGCGGTGAGTTCACTCGTGGCACCGCTGGCAAAGGCGGCCTGCTGCGGCTCGGAGAGCCGCGCTCCGAACATCGTGCCGGCGGCTTCCAGCCGCCGTCGGTGGGACACAGCAATTCGAAGCGGCTCTGAGCAGTCCACCCGCAACGCGGCGGCTGGAAGCCGCCGGCACGGGGGCACCGCGCGCCCTTTCCGCATTCCGCATTCCGCGTTCCGCGTTGGCCTCACCTCGCCGCCTCCTCGCGCCGCACGATTTGCGTCAGCGTCTGTTGCAGCACGAGCGACTCGTCGAGGCCGCTGCTCACGAGCTTCATGTTGCACTGGAGCAGCAGGTCCATCGCGCGGATCAGCTCGGCGAGCGTGTAGCGCTTCGCCTGCGGGAGCGCGCGGAAGAGCACGTAGGGATTCATCGCCAGCGGGTTGATGCGCTTGTCCTCGGGCAACGCGTCGGCGGGGACGCGTTCGAGCTGGGACTTGAACCGGTTGTAATCGCCATCCGCCTTCAGCCAGCCGGCCTTGATCATCTCTTGCAGGAAGATCATCACGCGCACCTTCGAGATGAGGCCGTAGAGCAGGCCGATCTCGGACTTGCGCTCGACCTTGAGCCGGATTTCCCACAGTTCCTCGTCGAGCGTCTTGAGGAGCACGGGCAGGTTGCGGTCGCCGAGCGCGTCGGCGAGGGCGAAGGCGCGGGCCTGCTTGTTGCGCGTGACGATGGCGTCCACGTCGGCCAGCTCGATGTCCGCGCGCGCGCCCACGTAGGCGGCGAGCTTCTCGACCTCGCTGTGAAGCTGCGCCGCGTGCGGGCCGACGTTGGCGACGAGCTTGGCGAGGGCTTCGGAGGAAATCTCCTTCTTCAGCGCCTTGAGCTTCTTGTAGGCGAGGTCTTCGGCCTGGTCGGCCCAATTCCGGTCGTCGAGCGAGAGCGCGGCGAAGTGCTCGACGGTGCCGAGCTTCTCCAAGGTTTTGTAAAACGTCTTCCGCTTGTCCGTCTTGCCGGCGCTGACGAGCAGCCGCACGCCGTCCCAGCGGAAGGTCTTCAGCTCTGCGGCGAGTTCCGCCAGCGCCTCCGTCACGGTGCTCGAACCGGACGTGCGGTCGTCGCCGAGGAAGCTGCAATCCTTGAACCACACGACCTTGCCGCCGCCGAAGAACGGGAGCGTCTGGAGCGCCTCGCGGAGCTTGCCGAGCGACTTGAGCGCCTCGTTCGCATTTCCCACCGCCGCGTCAATCGTCTCGTGGTCCATTCCGCCAACTTCGCCGCACCACTTGTCGTAGAGCTGCCGCGCGCGCTGCTTCACCGCGAAGTCCTCGTCCCCGTGGAGGAGGGCGACGGGGGAGGCGGGCTGGGCGGGAGGGGGCATCGAGAGGCGAAGAAGTGATTAGTAATTAGTGCTTAGTCGGCGCGGTGGATTCGGAGCGGGCACTGATTACTAATCACTAATTACTTTCCCCCTCACGCCTCCTGCTCGCCCGTCCCCTCGTTCAGCTTGTCGAGATACTCGGTCATGTCCTCGACCTGCTCGAAGAGCGGCTTGGCGACGAAGACGGGGCGCTTGTGCGCGGCGGCGAGGGCGAGGCAGTCGCTGGGGCGGGCGTCAATCTCGACGAATTTTTTGCCCAGTTCATTTTCCTGCTTGAGGATGAGGCGCGCGAAGTAGGTCGAGTTTTTCAGCTCGGTGATGATGACGCGCTCAACGCTGATGCCGAAGCCCTTGAAGACGTTGACCATCAGGTCGTGCGTCAGCGGGCGCTCCTTGGGCTGGTCGCGCAGGAACATGCCGATGACCGCGCCGAGGTTGTGCTCGACCTGGATGACGAAGACTTTTTCGTCGTTGCCCACGAAGATGGCGCAGCCGCTGTTCGCGGGGAGGATTCCGCGGATCTGCACGGGCACCACTTCATTCTTCATGCCGCGAGTCTAGGCGCGGGGCGGGGACGTGACAAGGGGCAGGTGGAACCAGCAGGCGTCGCTCAAGCGAACAATTCCTTCACCGGGCGCGCGCCGGAAACATCCGTGAGCCGGAAGTCGCGGCCGCTGTTGCGGAAGGTCAGCTTCTCCGAGTCGAAGCCCAGCGCGTGCAGGATCGTGGAGTGGAACTCGTGGACGCTCACCTTGTTCTCCACGGCCATGGCTCCGAGTTCATCGGTGGAGCCGTAGGCCACGCCGCCCTTGATGCCGCCGCCGGCCAGCCAGGAGGAGAACGCCTGCGCGTTGTGGGTGCGCCCGCCGGGGCCATCCTCCGCCGACGACCGGCCGAACTCCGTGCTGGACGCGACGAGGGTGTCCTTCAGCAGCCCGCGCTCCTTCAGGTCCCTGAGGAAGGCGGCAATCGGTTTGTCAATGTTGCTGGCGCTGCGGGCCACCGCGTTCTTCACGTCATTGTGCGTGTCCCAGCCGCCGTTCCAGACCTGCACGTAGCGCACGCCGCGCTCCAGCAGCCGGCGGGCGAGGATGAACTGCCGCGCCTGCGCCTGGACCGTGCGGTTCGCCGAGGTCAAGCCGTAGGCCTCCTTGACGTGGTCCGGCTCGCGCTGCACGTCGAACGCCTCGGTCGCGTCCGTCTGCATGCGGTAGGCCAGCTCGAAGGACTGGATGCGGGCGTCGAGCGCGCCGTCGCCCTGCCGCTTCTGCTTGTGAATTTCATTGAGCCGGTTGAGCAGGTCCAACTGAATCCGCTGCTCCGGGGCGGTGGTGAGCGTGGAGCGGATGTTCTCGATGATCTGGTCAATGTTCTCCTTGTTGGGATCCACGTAGGTGCCCTGGAACGCGCCGGGCATGAAGGCGGACTGCCAGTTCAGCGCGCCTTCGCCCGGGTAGCCGCCGGGGTTCATGGCCACGTAGGCCGGCAGGTTTTGATTCACGCTGCCCAGGCCATACACGACCCAGGTGCCCATGGACGGTTTCGGCAGCCGGAAGTCGCCGCAGGTCTGGATCAGCGTCGCCGGTCCGTGCGCGGGCGCGGCGGTCCACATGGAGCGGATCACGCACAACTCGTCGGCCAGCTTGCTCAACTCGGGCCAGACCTCGCTCATCTCCAGGCCGCTCTTGCCCTGCGGCGTGAACTTGAACGGCGAGGCCAGCAGCTTGCGGCCGCTGGAGCCTTGCTCGGCGGCGGCGGTCAGCCCCGGCTTGGGATCCCAGGTGTCCTGATGGGCCTGGCCACCGCTCTGATAAATGTGGCACACGCGGTTGGCGGTGCCCGGATAGTGGGGTTGCTTGGGGGCGAGCAGGCCGCCGACACCGTCCGCCTGCGCCGCCGGCACCAGTTCGTCCTTCAAGAGGCCGACCAGCGCCAGCGCGCCAAAGCCGGTGCCCATGCGGTTGAGAAACTCGCGCCGGCTGCCGAAATAGCGGGCGTCCTCGAAGTTTGCGCCAAGGTGTTCAGGGCCACAGTTGGGATACATAAGCGTGAATCGGTTTCGGATTTCGTCCGCGCGCCCGGCGCACCGCCCACGGTGCTGATCTCCGGGAACACACTGGCCGAAACTTCCTCCCCGGCTCCGCCCCGGCTTCTTAAAAACTGCCAAAACCTAACCTTGGGCTGCCTTGCTTTCGAAGCCCCCCGCGCCATTTCCCAGCCGCTTCCCGACCTTGACGCGCCTTTTCCGTTGCCGCCACTATGCACGCGGCGTTTCGGCCAGGGGAATCCAAAGCCCGCAAGCCCGCCGAGACTCCACCTGAGCCGCATTCGAACTGACTCTGAACCATGAAACTCGACGAACTCTACTCCTCCCTCACCATCAAGACGGGCGCGAAGCTCGCGCTCATTGTCCTCGACGGCCTCGGCGACATCGCCACCGCCGCCACGGGCAACATGACGCCGCTCGAAGCCGCTGTGACGCCGAACCTCGACGCGCTCGTGCAGTCCGGCTGCGCGCAGGGGCGGATGATCCCCGTCGCGCCCGGCATCACGCCCGGCAGCGGCCCCGGCCACCTCGGGCTGTTCGGCTATGACCCGCTGGAGTTTGAGGTGGGCCGGGGCGTCATCGAAGCGCTCGGCCTCGGCATGGAACTGAAGGCTGGCGATGTCGCCGCTCGTGCGAACTTCTGCACGCTCGACAAGAAGGGCGTCGTCACCGACCGCCGCGCGGGCCGCATCGCCACGGAAGTTTGCGATGAGCTGTGCGCGCTCCTGGCCAAGAAGATCAAGAAGCTCGGCGACACGCAGGTCATCATCAAGGCCGGCAAGGAGCACCGCTTCGTCGTCATCTTCCGGGGCAAGGGCCTGGAAGGGCCGGTGAGTTCCACCGACCCGAACCGCGAGGGCTTGAAGCTGGTTGAAGCGAAACCCGAAGACCCGAAGAACGCGAAGCAGAAAAAGACCGCCAAGCTCATCGCCGCGTTTTACAAGAAGGCGCTGCCCATCCTCGCCGGCCACCCGAAGGCCAATGGCTTCCTCATGCGTGGCATTGCACACCAGCCGGAGATTCCCACCTTTGAGCAGCGCTACCAGCTCAAGCCCGCCGCGCTCGCGGTCTATCCCATGTATAAGGGCCTCGCGCAGCTCGTGGGCATGACGAAGGTCGAGGGGCCGCAGACCATCGCCGAGCAGTGCCAGCGTTACGTGGCGGAATACGACAGCCACGACTTTTTCTTCCTCCACTACAAATACACGGACAAATACGGCGAGGACGGCAACTTCGAGGCGAAGAAGCAGGCCATCGAGGACTTCGACGCCGCGCTGCCGATCCTGCTCGGCAAGAAGCCCGACGTGCTGGTCATCACCGGCGACCACTCGACGCCGTGCGCGATGAAGGGCCATTCGTGGCATCCGCAGCCGGTGCTGCTCCACAGTGCTTGCAGCGGCTCCGACAAGCTCGACCGCTTCACGGAGACCGGGGCGAATTCCGGTTCCCTCGGCATCTTCGCGGCGAAGTATCTCATGCGCCTCATGCAGGCGAACGCGAAGATGTTCGACAAGTTCGGGGCGTGACCGCGTGAACTCCTCCGGCTCCAATGCGGTGAAGATGTCCCGCGAGGAAATCCTCGCGGCACTCGCCGCGCTGGACCGGGCACTCGCCGGCCGCGGCGTGGTGGGCGAGGTGTGCTTGTTCGGCGGCGCGGTGATGGTGCTGGCGTTCAACGCCCGCCTCGCCACCAAGGACGTGGACGCGGTGTTCCAGCCGGCGGCGGTCATTCGCGAACTCGCGGCCCGCGTCGGCGCGGCGGCAAACCTGCCCGCTGATTGGCTGAACGACGGCGTGAAGGGTTTTCTGTCTGCTCGCCACGAAGTGACGGCGAACGGGTTGCCACAGTTCCAGCATCTCCGCCTGACCATGCCCACGGCGGAGTATCTGCTGGCAATGAAGTGCCTGGCTTCCCGGCTCGGCTCGGCCGCCGGCGAGTCGGACGACACGGCTGACATCACGTTTCTCATCCGTCATCTCGGCCTGCGCTCTGCCGATGCGGTGATGGAGATTGTCACCGCCTACTACCCGCCGAACCAGGTGCCGGTGAAGGCGAAGTTTCTGGTCGAGTCCTTGTTCGAGGAGGGCCGCGTATGAGGCCGCATTCCTTGGCCGAGGTCGCCGAATTGACGAACGCGGGCGAGCCGTTTGACTTCGCGCTGCGCAGCTTCCTCGACGAATTCCAAAGCCAGAGTCAGCCGGGAGCGTTCACAGCCGAGCCGCGCCAGCTTGACCCGCGTTTGGACGCCTACCTCGCAGCCACGGCGGAGTCACTCGCGACGGAACACGGGCTGCCCGTTCCGGCCTGGGCATGGGCCGAGTCAAGGAAGCTGCACCGGCCTTGGTTTGCCCTGCCTTGGGCGGGACTGCGAGCGGTGCTGCTGCTGGAGAGTCCCGCCGCCTTCCGCTCGCGCAACCTCTTCGTCAGTGCCAACGCGTTGAGCCGCGCCTAAATCACGCGGCCAGCACGCCCTGCAACCGCCCCAGAAACTCCAGCTCACGCTGCTTGCCGGAAATCATGGAGTTGTCCTGGTGCCGCTGGTCGCGCCCGCCGCCGTGGAGTTCCTGCACACGCGCGGCGAAGAACGGCTTTGGGCTGGCGGCGGAGAGCATCTCGTTCTTCAGCACTTCCTGCCAGTGCGGGATGCGGGCGAGCAGGTCGGTGGCGTCCTTGGGCTGGTAGGTTTCCATCAGCTTGAGGAGCACGAGCAAGTCGGCGCGGTCGTAAAAGTCCTCGCTCGTTGCGGCCAGCAGGTAGCGGAAGAGCACGGCGCGGCGCGGCTCCTTGTTCCAGACGATGCGGCGGGCCAGTGCCTTGAGCAGCGCGCGGTCCTCGGCGGGCGGCAGGGAATGCAGCAGCCTGCCCAGTGGGTCGGGGATGACAACATCGAGGTTCAGCCGCGTGACGAAGCGTTCGAGGCTCACCTCGCGCAGCTGGATGGCATGCGTGACGCCGTCCTCGGTGGTGAGTTGGGCCACCGTGGGCCGCACCGTGAGTCTCCGGACGAGCACGGGCCACTCACTCGCGGGCAGCGTCTGGCGGTCGAGCAGTTCGGAGAACGCTGCCTGCTCCCCGAGCGTGGGCGTGAACAGCGGCGAGAAAAGCAGGTCCACCTCGTAATCCTCCAGCGCATCGAGCTGGCCGGCGAGGAACGCCCCCAGCTCGTCGCGGCTCACCGAGTAGTGGGACGCGAGGTGATCCACCACCTGTTTGAGCAGCGCGCGGGGCCGTTCCAGCTCCGCCGCCACCGCGTCCACGAAGGGTTGCATGGGGCGGAGTATGCGGGGGGACAAGGCGTTTGCAACCGCACAGCCGGAAGCGCGGCGCGGATACTCACTTTGCGTCCGTCTGAATCTCGATCCACAGCTCGCCAATCTGGAGCTTGTTGCCGCCGGCGAGAGTGTGCGTGGAGTTCGAGAGCTTGTTCTCCATCTGCACCCGACCATCGCGGAAGGTCACGATGGCGGTCACGGGCGGAAAGCCCTTGTGCTTGGGCAGGTAAAGATGCGCCTCGGGCGAGCTGCCGAGGATGACCGGCTCCGCGCCGAGGTTGATGACGGTGCGCTCGTTCTCGTGCCAATGCACAATGAGCGCCGCCTCGCGCGCGAGCCGCTCCACCAGCGCGACGACGAGGCCGATGGTGAGGCCGAGAATTGCCGCGCCCACGAGGCGGCCGGAGACTTCGCCGGACTTCGCGAGCGCGAAGAGGAAGGCCGCCGCGCCCAAGCCGCCGCCGACCAAGCCCGCAAGGCCCGCGCGGAACTTCGGCAGGTTTGGGATGAAGAACGCGAGGCCGAAGCCCAGCAGCGCGCCGAGCAGCGACCAGCCCACGACCTGACCGGCCTTGATGATGAGCGGCAGCACGCGCTCGGCGTCGGTCTCGCTGAGTTGCGCGGCGATGCTGTTCGCGCCGAGCGCAAAGAGATGTTGGCTGACCGCGCCGGAAATGAGTCCCGCCAGAACGCCGCCGCCCAGCACGAGCGCGGCCTCCTTCACGTTGAACAGCGCGCGGCGCAGCAGGAAGTTCTGCGTCGCCACGATGAGCGCGGCCATGCCGACCGCCAGCAGCGAGGTCCACAGGCCGATGACGAGCGTGGTCTTGAACGACGGCGGCTGGCGCTGGTTGAGCCGGGCGAGGTCGGCGGGCGGCGGGGCCTTCTTCATCTCGAAGGCGTGGACCATGTTCGTCTGGCCGTGGCGGATGATGCCGCGATATTCCTGCGCCTTGCCGCCCTGCTTGATGGCGATGGTGTAGGGCGTCTCGTTGACCGGCGAGTGGAGGGAGTAGTGGTTGACGAAGATTTGATAGTTGCCCTCGGGCGCGCCGTTCGTGGGCCAGTAGATGTTCTCGACCGGCTGACCGGAGTAGGGCGCGCGCGCGTTCATGTCCACGTCCAGCTCGCCGCGCGAGGCCGAGGTCTTGTGCCCGTAGAAGATGCGTTCGCCGGTCGGATCCACGCAGTGCAGGTCGAGGTCGTTGAAGTTGTCCCACATCAGCGAAATCTGCACGTCGCCGGTCTTGGCTTCCTCGCGTTGCAGGCGTTTTTGCAGCTCGTTGCTGAACACCAGCACGGGCGCGGCGGGCTGGCCCTCCGCCGTGTCGCCTTCCTTGGGCGCGGGCGGTTTGATGACCTTGAGCAACGGCTCGCCCGCCGCCCAGCCCAGCATACAGCCGAGCGCGCCGAGCAGGCCGAAAAGTATCGGCTTCGGAACGAGATGAACCAGCTTCCGCATGAGACGCGGCAGTGAAGCACGGGCGGCGGCGAAGTGCCAGCCGCAAGGCGGTGGAGCACGGCGTTCACGCAGCAGCAGGCAGGGAAGCACCGGCAGCGGAGAATGCCCGAGGTGCTTTGACATAACGCGGTTTTCTGTGGCCTCAAGGCCGCGCTGCCTGCCAAGCGGCGAACGCGTTGACCGGCGTTGCGTCGCGGTTCACTCTCCGCCCATGCGCCTCTGCCGTTTCGCCCAAGGCTCCGCCGTCCGCGCGGGTTTCTACTTCGACGCCACGCTGGTCCCACTGGACGCCGCCGCGCGCCTCCACCGCGAGCACACGCACAAAGATGTCGCCCTGCCCGCCGGCGATGACTTGCTCGCGCTGCTGCCCGGCGGCAGCCACTTCGCCGCTGCGCGCGAGTTGGGCGGCTGGCTCGCGGCCAATCGCGGCGTGGCTGATGGCGCGGCGCTCGCCGTGGACAAAGTGCAGTTGCTCACGCCGATTCCGCGTCCGCCCAAAATCATTTTGCTCGCCGGCAATTACAACGAACACATCAAGGAGGGCGGTGGCCAGGCCACCGAGCGCGCGAAGACCTTCCCCTACCTCTTCCAGAAGCCGCCGACCACGACGCTCAACCACCCCGGCGCGGCCATCGTCATCCCGAAGGTCTCGCCCAACCACGTTGATTGGGAGTGCGAGCTGGGTGTTGTGATGGCGAAGCGCTGCAAGGTGGTGAAAGAGGCGGACGCGCTCGGCTACGTGGCCGGCTACACCGTGGTGAACGACATCTCCGACCGGAAGTTCCGTCCGAACCCGGGCCGTGAGAAGCGCGAGAAGGACTCGTTCTTCGACTGGCAGCACGGCAAATGGCACGACACGTTCTGCCCCGTCGGCCCGTGCGTGACCTCGGCGCACGCGCTGCCCGACCCGCAGAAGCTCGGCCTCACGCTCAAGGTCAACGGCAAGACCTGGCAGAACGCGAGCACCGCCCAGATGATCTTCCCGGTCGCGGCCATCATTGAGTTTGTCTCCGCCATCGTGACGCTGGAGCCGGGCGACATCATCTCCACCGGCACGCCCTCCGGCGTCGGCAACACCACCGGCTCCTACCTCAAGCCCGGCGACCAGATGGAGGCCGCCATCAAGGGCCTCGGCGTGCTGCGGAATCACATGGTGGCGGAGTAGCACGCGGCTCGACACTCCTTCGGCCCCCGCCTACCTTCCGCCCGTCCGATGTCCCTTGCTGCCGCCAAGCTGCTCCGCGAACTCATCGCGCTGCCCAGCGTGAACCCCGCGTTCCTGCCGGGCCGCGACGACCTCACCGGCGAGCGGCGCGTCGCGGACTTCCTCGCCTCCACCGCTGACCGTGCCGGGCTGGAGCTGAAGTGGCAGGAGGTTTTCCCCGGTCGCTCCAATCTGCTCATCCACCTCACGCCTGCTGGGGGCAAGGTCCGCCGCCGCATCCTGCTCGCGCCGCACATGGACACTGTGGGCGTGGACGGCGAAGCGCGCTTCAAGCCCGTGGTGACGGCTGGCCGCCTCCACGGGCGCGGCGCGTGCGACACCAAGGGCAGCATCGCCGTCTATCTCGCCGCGCTGCTCGAACTCGCCGCGCGCGGCCCGCGCCCACGCGAGACGGAAATCATCCTCACTGCGCTCGTGGACGAGGAGAACAACCAGAGCGGCAGCCGCGCGCTCGTGGCGGGGACACTCTTGTCCCCCAGCCGGAAGAACTCCAAACGCCGCACGGAGGACAAGAGTGTCCTCCCCACGCTCGCCATCGTCGGCGAGCCGACGCTTTGCAAAGTCGTCACCGCGCACAAGGGCGACCTCTGGCTCCGCCTCACCACGCGTGGTAAATCCGCGCACGGCTCCAAGCCGCACCTCGGCAAGAACGCCGTCCACGCGATGGCCCGCGTCGTCGAGGAATTGGAGACGCGCTACGCCGCCACGCTGAAGCGCCGCACGCACCCGCTGCTCGGTCACGCGACGGTGAACGTCGGTTTCATCGCGGGTGGCCGGCAGCCGAATATCGTGCCCGACCGCTGCGAAATCCTCATTGACCGCCGCACGCTGCCGGGCGAGACGGACGCGGGCGTGTTCGCGGAAATCAATTCGCTCCTGCGCCGGCTCGGTGTGGACGCGGAAGTCACTGACACGAAGAACGCCCCTTGCCCCGCGTTGGAGACGGATCCCAACCTCCCGCTCGTCCGCCAGCTCACGCGCTGCGTTGGACAGCGTCGCGCGCTGGGCGTGGACTACTTCTCGGATGCGGCGGTGCTCGCCAGCGGCGGCATCCCCAGCGTGCTCCTCGGCCCCGGCGACATCGCGCAGGCGCACACGGCGGACGAATGGGTGGAACTGGCGCAGCTCGAACGGTTGGCGCGCCTGCTGGTCAAATTCCTCCGTGACCAGCCATGAACCACCCCGTAGTCGCAACCTTTAGGTTGCGCATCGCTTTCCGCACCGAAGCCTGCAAGCGCAACCTGAAGGTTGCGACTACGGGACGCGGAGCGCGGCTTTCAAGCCGCAGAAACGCATCTGCCGCTCGTGTAAGGCGGATGTCATCGTGGGCCTCGACTTTCTGCGGCAAGAATGCCGCGCGCCGCGCATGAGCGACGAGCGGCCAAGCAATTACGACGCTTCGGATGAACCGATTAAGCGCTTCTCCTTCCCGGGCGAGCCGCCGGTGCCATCGCCGCTTCACCAACTGCTTCCACAGCCTCCGGTTGCTTCCACCCCTTGGTCGAGCAGACCCGATTCGTTGGCGAACGATTCCACTTGCTTCAAGCTTTCATCGCAAGCGGCACCAACCAAAGAGGCCGTTAAGCCGTCACCGCCGGCTAGCCCGCTGCTGAATTCCATAGGCGAGGCAATTGCGAAGGCCGAAGCAACCATGCCGCAAAAGGCTGGCGTGCCAGCGAATTTGCCGAGCGTCACCGTCATCATCCCGACACGACCCGGTGACGAGGAGCCGCTCGCATTGGCCGCAACTTGCAAGCTCGATTACCCGGCTAGCAGTCTTGAAATCATCATCGCCCGCGGCAAGCAGCCGTCCGTGCAGCGCAACGCGGCGCTCCGCGCTGCCAAGGGCGACTTGATTTACTTTCTCGACGACGACTCGCTGCCGCCGCCGGACAACCTGCGCCGTGCGCTCGCGCACTTCGCGGACCCAAAGGTCGTCATGGTCGGCGGGCCAAACGTGTGCCCGGCGGACGCGCCGCCGCTGGAGCAGGCGTTCGCCGCCGTGATGGGAAGCTGGCTGGCGTTCGGGCCGAGCCGGGCGCGTTACACGCCGGTGGGCGAGGCGCGGGCGAGCGGGGAGAAGGAGCTGATCCTCTGCACCCTCATGGGCCGGCGCGACGCGCTGCTCGCGGCGGGCGGCTTCGACGAAGCGCTGTATCCCAACGAGGAGAACGCGCTGATGGACGAGCTGCAGCGGCGCGGCGGCAAGCTGATTTACGACCCGGCGTTCATCGTCCACCGCCGTCCGCGCCGCACGCTGGGCGCGTTCTGCCGGATGCTGATGAACTACGGACGCGGGCGCGCCGAGCAGTTCCGGCTGCACCCGACGTTCGGCTCCGCGCCGAACTTCGTGCCGCCGCTGTTCCTGCTCTACCTCGTCCTCACGCCGTTCCTGCCGCCGTTCCTGCTGTGGCCGCTGGCACTCTACGCCGTCGCGGTGTTGGCGCAAACGCTCGTGTCGAGTTCGCATTGCCTGTTCAACGCTGTCCGCGTCGCGCCGCTCATCGTCGTGTCGCACGTCTGCTACGGGCTGGGCTTCTGGAAGGGCCTGTTCACCCGTCCGCAGCCCAAACCTCCGGAGCAGGTGCCGGTGACGCTCGAAACCATTCTCCCCGCATGAGCGCCGATTCGGGCCGACACTTCTTCAAGCAGGCCGGCTGGCTCGTCGCGGCGAACCTCGGCTGCGGCGTGTTCATGTTCGCGGTGCATCCCATCGTGTCGAAGATGGACCCGGCGGAATACGGCGTGTTCGCCACGCTGCTGAAGGTCTTCCTGCTCCTCGGCGTGCCGGCAACGGGCTTGCAGGCCGTGTTCGCGCTGCAAACGGCGACGGCGAAGGAGCCGGCGACGCAGGCGGTCCTGGCCGCCACGATTCGCGCGGCCCTGCGCGGGACGTTCGGGCTGTGGCTGGTTGTGCTGGGGGCGGGCCTGCTGTTGAGCGACCCGATTTGCCGGACGCTGCAAATCCGCAATCCCGCCGCGCTGTGGGCCACGCTGGCGCTGGGCTTGACCTCGCTGTGGCTGCCCATCCTGCGCGGCGTGCTGCAAGGGCGCGAGGACTTCGCCGGCATGGGCTGGACGCTCATCGTGGATGGCATCGGGCGGTTCAGCGCCATCCTCGTGCTGGTGATTCTGCTGCACGGGCAGGCGGCCAGCGCGATGGCCGCGTCGTGCTTCAGCCAGGCGGTGGCCGTGGGGCTGGCGTGGCACGCGACGCGGGCGGTGCGGGCCGTGGGCGGCGGGCAGTTCGCGTGGCGACCGTGGCTGGCGCGGGTGCTGCCGCTGACGCTGGGCATGGGCGCGGTGGTGTTCATCTCGACGGCGGACGCGGTGTTCGTGCAGAGCCAGTTTCCGCGCAAAATCACCGCGCTGTATCAGGCGGGCGTCATCGTGGGTTTTGGCCTGAGCCAGTTCACGCTGCCCCTCGCGTCGGTGATGTTTCCGAAAATCGCGGGCGGCAGCGGCGTCGGCCCGGATGCGGCGCTGCGGCACACGCTGCTCGGCACGGCGGCGTTGGGCGGCGCGGTGGCGGCGGTGTGCTCGCTGGTGCCGACGCTGCCGCTGCGCATCGTGTATTTCCGCAACCCGGATTACTTCCTCCAAGCCGCGCCGCTCGTGCCGTGGTTTGCGTGGAGCATCCTGTTCCTCGTCATGGCGAATGTGCTCGTGCAAAACCTCCTCGCGCGGGAGCGGTTCGCCATCGTGCCGTGGCTGGTGCTCATCGCGGCGGGTTTCGCGGGCGGGCTGTGGTGGGTCCAGCCCAAGCTCGGTGGCATGGAGCCGATGGCGGCGTTCCGGCTGGTGGTGCAGGTGCTCGGGACGGCGTGCGTCGCGCTGCTGGGGACGGCGGTGTGGTTCACATTCCGCCGTTCCGGGTCTGGCGTTTCGAGTTCCGAGTCCTTGCCGCCGGCAAGTTGACTTAACTCGGAACGCCAAACTCGAAACGCGAAACGGACTTATCTCTCCCGCTTCACCGTCGGCGCGCGCAGCACGCGGTAGAGCCAGTCGCCGACCCAGCGGAGCGGTTGCAGGCGCTCGTAGAGCGGGGAGTAAACCAGCCGCAGCCGCACCGTGGAGAAGAACATGATGGCCGAGGAGCGGAAGAGGGAGCTCGTCACCTTGCTGCCGAGCTTGTCGGTCCACTCGGTCGGGAGTTCGAGCACCTTGAAGCCGGCGTGCGTGAGCGAGTAAAGCAGGTTCACGTCGGAGGCGAGGTCGGCGATGCGGAGATGGCCGTGGATGGCTTCGATGGCGGTGCGGTGCGCGATTTTCGCAGGGCATTGCGTGTCGGCGATGTCCATCCAGAAAAGACTTTCCACGATGGCGTGGAAGCAGCGGCTGGTGAACCGGCGGAACCACGGCTGCGCCTGGTGCAGCACCGCGCCCTCCAGCCAGCGCGAGCCGATGACGCAGTCGGCCCAGGCGGTGTGGCCGATGAGTTGGTGGAAGGCGGATGGGGGCGTCGCGCCGTCGGCGTCCACGTAGCCGATGAGGTCCACCTTGGGCGCGTGGCGGAGACCCTCGATGAGCGCACCGCCCTTGCCGATGGGCGCGGGAAAATTCTCGACCTGCACCTCGGGGAAGTCCTGCGCCACGCGCTGCACGACGGCGAGGGTGTTGTCGCGGCAGCCGTTGAGGACGACGAGGATTTCAAAGCGCCCGGAGTAGTTCGCGCGGAAATACGCGGCATACTCGCGAAGGGTCGGCTCGATGCGTTCCTCCTCGTTGTAGGCCGGAATCAACAGCAGCACGCTGGGCGCTGGGCTGGTCACGGGGCCGGTGGATAGCAGAGGCGGCGCGCGGTGCGAAGCGTAAAAACGCAACCGGCGGCTGCTTGCGCAGCCGCCGGTGTCGTTTTCAAAGACCGAGTAGCAGGCGGGAACGCCCGGCTCGCGTCAGGGGGATGTTTGTGGGCTGTCCGTCACCGCAAGGAGGGCGGCGACTGATGGGCATGGCGCGCATCGCAGGGCGAGGGGCATCATGTTGGACATGACCGCTTCTCAGCAGCGCGAGTGCCGGAGTCAGGTTTCCGGGCAAAAACACGCGAAAACTACGGGATAGTCCCGAGTCGGAGCGGGTGGACTGAGGAAAATGTTGCGCTGAGTCGGCCACGCGTGCTCCCAATGCTGCGAATCGGAGGGGGCGATCTCGCTTCACTCGCAATCTTGCAAGGCGTGCCAGCCCGGCCTAACAAACGGGCGTGCCGGAACCCAAGCCAGACCCTGCCGCCAGCCCAACGCCACCGGAAGGCACCGCGAACGAAGCCGAGTCCGGCGCGGGCGAATACTGGAAGTGGTGTCCGCGCTGCGGGCACGAGCTGGAAAACCAGAAGTGCAAGTTCCGCTGCCCTCGCTGCCACTACTTCATGAGCTGCTCGGATTTCGACTGAGCATGGAGCGCTGGCTTCCAAGCCGGCTTTGCAGCTTCGATGAAGCAGTGAGGATTCGTGGCTGCGGGCGGTGACCGTCTGGCGGGAGCTGCTTCCACCCGGTCCAGTCGGCACGCTCGTTTGGTAACTCACCCTTTGGCAACTCGATCGCGCAAAGCCGGCTTGGAAGCCGGCGCTCCGCACGCATTCGTGTTCAGCACGGTATGCTTCCCGGCGCGGACGCTGCCGGCGATGGCGCGGGTGATGAAGTCCTTCGCAAGCTGGACGGCGCTGGAAAGGTCATGGCCGCGCGCGCAGTGAGCGGCGATGGCGGCGGAGTAGGTGCAGCCGGTGCCGTGCGTCGAGACATTGCGCACGAACGGGGCGGAGAGCAGCAATTCGACTTCGCCGTCGAAGAAAATGTCCACCGCCTCGCGCACGCCGCGCAAATGGCCGCCCTTGACCAGCACGGCGCAGCCAAACCCCGCGTGGATGGCCTGCGCGGCGGCCCGCAAGTCCCCGACTGACTTCAGCTTTGCGCCGACGAGGATTTCCGCTTCATCGAGGTTGGGCGTGACGAGCGTGGCGAGCGGCAGCAGTTCGTCCTGCATGGCGCGCAGCGCGGCGGGCTTGAGCAGCCGCGCGCCGCTGGTGGCGACCATCACGGGGTCCACGATGAGCGGCGCCTTCGGGCCGCGCAGCGTGCGGAAGAAGTCGGCCACTTCACGGATGATGGCGGTGTCGAACAGCATCCCCGTCTTCACGGCGGCGGGGCGAAGCTCGGCGAAGACCGCCTCGATTTGCGCGCGGACGATGGCTGGCTTTGCAGCCTGGATGGCGGAGACGCCCTTGGGGTTCTGCGCGGTCAGGCAGGTGATGGCGCTGGTGCCGTGGACGCCGAGCGCGGCGAAGGTCTTGAGGTCCGCCTGGATGCCCGCGCCGCCGCCGCTGTCAGAGCCGGCGATGGTGAGGGCGATGGGGAGCGGCTGCACGTGGTGCATGGTGCGTGGTGCGTGATTCGCGTCAGGGCGCGATCGGAGTTGCTCACGCACCACGCATCACGCAGCACATCACTTGTATTTCTCGTCCAGAATCACCACGCCCGCCGCCTGCTTCACTTTCTCCAGATAGGCGGGCAACTGCTTGTCCGCCTCTTCCTGCCGGAGGACGTCGTGGATGCGGTCCTTGACCTTCTCGAACTCGACCTTCTTCGGCGGGTTGCGCTCCAGCAGCTTGATGATGTGGAAGCCGAACTTGGTCGTGACCACGTCGCTGATCTGGTTGGGGCGCATCGCGAAGGCGGCCGTCTCGAACTCCACCGCCATCTGGCCGCGCGGGAAGACGTATTCGCCGCCGCGCTCCTTCGAGCCGGGATCCTGCGAAAACTCCTTCGCCAGCCTGCCGAAGTCCTCACCGGCGCGGGCGCGCTTGAGCAGGGCATTCGCCAGCTCAAGCTGGGCCTTCCGCTGCTCGGGCGACAAGTCGGCATTCGTGGTCAGGTTGCGGGTGGCCAGCAGGATGTGCGCGGCGCGGACGGTCTCCGGCTGCTCGAAGCGCTTGGGGTTTTCGTCGTAGAACTTCCGCGCCTGCTGCGGGGCGACGGTGATTTTGTCGCGCACCTCGCGGGTGACGACTTCCTCAACCGTGGCGCGCGTGGTGATCTGCGACATGAAGGACTCCGGGCTCATGCCCATGGCCGCCACCTGGCGTTTGAACCCGTCCTCGCTGCCGGCCGACTTGATGAAGTCGGCGAACATCTTGTCGGCGGTGGCCTTGCCCTTGGCCTTGTCCTCGGGGGTGGCCTTGCGCTGGAGCACTTCCACGACGATGAGGCGGTCGAGCAGCTTCTTTTCGACTTCCTGCCGCTTGTCATCGGGGGGCGGCGGCTGCCCGCGGGAGGCGGCGGTGGTGCGGAAATTCAAATACGCCTCGTCGAGCTGCCTGCTGGTGACTTCAAAACCCTTGCCCTTGGCCAGGACCGTTGGGGGAAACAGGTCATCCGCCTTGACCGACGGCTTGGGCAGCGGCGGCGCGACGGGGGACTTCACGTCCTTCGGGTCGGCGGCGAAGGCGGGGAAGGCGAGGGCGGCGAGCAGGGCGGCGGCGGTTTTCATGAACGTGTTACGTGTTGCGTGCTGCGTGCTGGCCGCGGTGGGTGGACGCCGGAGGCGAACACGCAGCACGCAGCACGCTTCAAAGTTTCACCACGCGGACATTACTGAAGACGGGGTCGCGGCGCAGTTCTTCGAGCAGTTCCACGGGCGGCTCGCTGTCCACATGGAAGACGGAGAGCGCGTGACCGCCCGCGTGGTCGCGGCTCAGGCTGAGGTTCGCAATGTTGACGCCGTGCTTGCCCAGCACGGTGCCGACGTGGCCCACGATGCCGGGGCGGTCGAGATTGTTGAACATGAGGAACGTGCCGTGCAGCGGGATTTCCAGCGGGTTGCTGAAGAGGCGGACGATGCGCGGGTTGTTTGGCGAGCCGAAGAACGTGCCGCCCGCCGAGCCGACCTTCTCCTCGCCCTTGAAGAGCTGCACATGCAGCCACTCATTGAATGTGACCGGCTCGTTCGACCGCTTCTCCTCGACCGCGATGCCCAATGTGCCCGCGATGCCGCGCACGTTGATGGGGTTCAAGTCCTTCACCGCTGCGCGGGCGAGGAAGCCCATCAGCACCGAGCGCGTGATGGGGTCAATGTTCGGCAGCTCCTGCGCCTTGCCGCCGTAGGTGATGTGCGCGCGGTCCACCTGCTGCGGCACGACCTGCGCGAGCAGCTTGCCCAGCGCCTCGCCCAGCGCCAT
>Ga0172367_10000266_pt1 | contig 79245 bp, 62 predicted proteins | sample Lak10m_FD_114542 | JGI IMG/M metagenome (GOLD analysis project Ga0172367, IMG submission 114542) | Freshwater microbial communities from Kabuno Bay, South-Kivu, Congo - kab_022012_10m | ecosystem: Environmental > Aquatic > Freshwater > Lake | place: Democratic Republic of the Congo: South-Kivu... | reverse complement strand
GAAAGGCAAGATCCGCGAGATGCTGGTCATCACCCTGGACCAGGAAGACACGCTCGTCGAGCAGGGCCAGTCCATTCGCATCATTCCGGGCTGGAAGTGGCTGGATTGACACATCCCAACGGCCCTCGAACGCGCCATGAGCCTCAGTGCCCGTGCTGATGTTCCTCGATATACTCCTGCTTGAGGCCCAGCTCCTCTGGAGCGTGCAAAACCAACATCTTCATTCGGATGTCCACCGGAATCTCAGACGCCGTGAGCTTCGAAACGACAATCATCAAACTGATCGCCAACGGCACCGCCCAAATCGCCGGCTGCTCACAGAGGATGCGCAAAAGCGGCTGACGCACCCATAGGTCTCCCAACTGAATCCAGCCTAAGTCCGAAAAACTCGTCAGCGAAATCGCCGCCATCGCTGCCAAACCTCCGCCAAGCATTCCAGTCGCCGCCCCCTTCATCGTCATCCCACGCCACCAGGCACTCAAAAATAACAAGGGGAAATAGCTCGCCGCCGCAATCGCAAACGCCTGTCCCACCATGAAGTTGATCTGAAAGGGCTCCACCTGCATGCCCAAGATCACCGACACCGCGCCCACTCCCACCGCCGAAAGCCGAAACATCCTCATCCGGTCCTCGGCCGTCGACTGCGGTCGCAACATCCTCCCATACACATCGTGCGCCAATGCACCAGTCATCGATACCAATAACCCGCTGAACGTGCTCATGAATGCCGCAAATGCACCGGCGCAAGTGATGCCGCTCATCACCGACCCCAATCCCGGCACTCGCTCGTTAAGGATGCGGGGCAACTCCAACACCACCTTGTCCGTGCCCTTCGACCCCACCCCATCATAAAGCTCCGGCATCAGATTCCGTCCCATCACTCCGAAAACCGGCGGAAAAACATAAAAGATCCCGATCAATATCATCACCCACATCGTCGTTCGTTTCGCCGCAACGCCGTCCGGGTTCGTGTAAAATCGCACCAGGATGTGCGGCAATCCCGCCGTCCCACACACCAACGCCACAATCAGTGAATACGTATAGAGTAACGAATAGGGTCGCGTGTCCGAAACCTTCGCCGCTTTAGCCGCCTTCGTCGTCAATGCCCCAAACGGACTCTCCCATAGCGCGTCTCCAGGAGCCTTCGCAGGGAGCGGCCTTCGAATCATCTCAGCGCCACCGACCCGCTCCGTCGTCAAAGTCTGCGAGGCACCCCCCGTCGCCCCACGTCCACCCCCACCCAGCTCCAGCTGTCGGCCGTAGCTGCCATAAACCGACATCAAGACGAAAATCGGAACCGCAATCGCAAACATCTTCAACCAATACTGGAAGGCCTGGACCAACGTAATCCCCTTCATGCCGCCCAAAGAAACATTGAGCGTGATGACCGTTCCAACCAACACCACTCCAGCCCAGTACGGTAGCCCAGGAAAAATATAAGCTAAGGTCGTCCCCGCCCCTTTCATCTGCGGCATCGTGTAAAAAAATCCAATGAACAACACAAACACCACCGCGATCTTCCGAAACAGGGGAGAGTCGTATCGGCCTTCCGCAAAGTCTGGAATCGTATACGCCCCAAACCGCCTCAATGGCCCCGCGATGAATAATAACAAAAACAAATACCCACACGCGTAACAGACCGGATACCACAGCGCATCATACCCCGTGCTCATCACCATCCCCGCCACCCCCATAAACGACGCCGCTGATAAATACTCCCCCGATATCGCCGAGGCATTCCATCCCACCGACACCGACCGGCCCGCCACGAAAAAGTCGCTCGCCGTTTTCGAGGATCGTGCCGACCGAAACCCCATCCACAAGGTCAGCCCGACCGTCACCGCACTAAATCCAAATATCCACGGATCAATGTTCATGCCCTCGGTGTCCTTCCGCCATTCGCTCGCGCCTTCTCAGCCGCCAAACCATCCGTCACTTCCTCACGCTCCAAAGCAATCGATCGCCGTATAAACACCCAGGCGATCAACCACACCATTGGAAAAAACAGCACTCCCAAAATCAACCACGTCAGCCGAAACCCTCCCACACGTCGGGCCATCAGCTCCGGCAGGTAATAGTTCACCAATGGCAGTCCCAAGAGCACCACCAAGAACGCCGCTGCGCACGATCCCGAGAGCACCAATTGCCGCCGCATCAGCCGCCTCAGAAAGGCCTCGCTGTGAATGCCCGTGTCCGTCGTTTGGTTGTCCGATTTCATCCGTTTCAATCTCCCAGATTCCAATCCGCCTCAGCCACCGCCTCACTTCCCACTCTTCCAAACCTTGGCATCTTGCCGGATCCGCCAGACTTCCTTGCCTCCCTCTCCTCCGGCCCGCGTCACCTTCGCCTCCCATCCGTTCTTCTCCAAAACAATCACCGGCCGTCCTTCAATCCCCCTTAACTCACCCACCGCAATGCCTAGATCCTGCAGCGAATCCGTGAACCGCCCGTGCTTCGCGTGAAACCCACGCTGCCGATAGTAAATCTCATGAAGCGTATCCTTCACCGCCAAGGCCGGATCCGGTTTGAACTCTCCAACCCCAGGAGGCTTCGACACGAATCGCACCATGCCCCACCGCTCCGGCCGGTGCATGTCGATGATCCCCTGCGGCGACCACACCCAGTTGGCCTCCTTCTGCCCCGCCACTTTCTCATACTTGCCCCCCACCACGTGCACCTGCCATTCCACTCGGGAAAAAGAAATCCGCCACAGGTCCCCGTCCTTCGGCGGACAGGCCTGCGCTGTTTTCTGCTTCAAGGTCTTCCACGGAAAGGCGATCTCCAAACTCCATCCCTTATCCACATCCCTCGGGTCATTCAACGTTCCATCCACGTGCACCGCCGTTTTCGTGCCCTCCAACTCCAGCTCGTTCAACGCCGGTCCCCCATCTTTATACGGCTTCACCAACAGCAAATCCCACGTCGTGTTCAACGCGTTCATCTCGAACTCGTAGTAGTCGTGGTTGTCCCCATCGGGTTCAATGAAAACCTCAAAGTCGTTGTCCTGAAAAATCACCGCGTCATGCTCCTTCAACGTCCCCCAAACGTGCGGCTCCACCAACTCGGCACCGATGTAAAGATACTCCTCGTCCCAAATCATTTTCGCCCGCGTCCGAAACTGCGGCTTCGGACGGATCGGTCCCTCAATGTCCTCAAAATCCTCCGTCCACGGTGCCGATGTCCACGCCGCATCATCCAGTCGACCGTCAATCTGCACCGGAGTCCCCACCTTCCCCGCCACATAACCCCGAGGCTGCATTGGCTTCAACCCCCGCCACTCCTCCATCGGCTCCGCAGCCTTCCCTCCAAGACCCCCCATGGAACCAATCCCTCCGATCCAAAGCAAAATAGTGCTGAGCGTGCGCATGGCAAAATAATCCGATCTGAATGTCAAAACACCTTGGCCGCACCACACAAAAATGCAACGCCGCAGTTCCGTCCAGAGCCGTTTCGAAGTCCCAAGGACCGCCGCTCCACCTCGCCGGCGTCTTGCGATCCGACCGCTCGTCCGATCCCCCAGCTGAGGCATGCCAACCACCGCACCCCGCTGCTCGTCTTCAGAATAGCCCTGCCGCCCAACCGGAATCCATTTTTCAAGTTTGCAAATCCACCCCCCTTGCGTAGGTTTCCACTCCTTTAGTCGGGATGCCAAGTGTTTACATCAAAACCTACGGGTGCCAAATGAACGAGCGCGACTCCGAAGCAGTCGCCGCTCAGCTCGTTTCAAAAGGTTACTCACTCGCCCCTTCCGAGGCCACGGCGGATGTCATCCTCCTCAATACTTGCTCCGTCCGCGACATGGCCGAACAAAAGGCCCTCGGCAAAATGGCGTCCCTCGCCAATCAAGTGCGAAAGAAACGCCCCAATGTCATCCTCGGCTTCATGGGCTGCATGGCCCAAAGCCGTGGCGCCGAATTGATCGAACGTCTGCCCGATGTCGACCTCGTCGTCGGCACCCAAAAAAGTCATCGCACGGCCGAGTTCCTCGACGAGATCATCGCCGGCAAACGGGACAAAATCGTCGATACCCAAGACGAACTCGGTAGCGAAGCCAGTATCAAGGATCACTTGCTATGGGGCAATGGCACCTCCAAAGCCGTCACCGCGTTCGTGAGTATCATGCAGGGCTGCAACCAACATTGCACATTCTGCATCGTCCCCTCCACCCGCGGCGCCGAACGTAGCCGCTCCATCCCCGATGTCCTCGCCGAATGCCAATCTCTCGCCGACCGCGGCGTGCGCGAAGTCACCCTTCTCGGCCAAATCGTCACCAGCTTCGGCAAACGAGATATCCCGGTCCTCGACGGTAAATCCGCCTTCGTCCAACTCATCGAAGCCGTTCATCAGATCGAGGGCCTGCAACGGATACGCTTCACCTCACCGCATCCTAAAGGCTACGGAGATGATCTCATCCAAGCCTTCGCTCGCCTGCCCAAGCTCTGCGAAAATGCTCATCTCCCAGTCCAAAGCGGTAGCGATCGCATGCTCCGCCTCATGCATCGTGGCTACACGCGCGAACGTTTCCTCGATATCATCCGCAAACTCCGCCAAACCACTCCATCCATCGGAATCAGCACCGATATCATCGTCGGATTCCCAGGCGAGACCGAAGCGGATTTCGACGCCACGCTCTCCCTCGTTCAAGAAGCGTCCTTCGATAACGCATACCTGTTCAAATACTCTCCCCGCAAAGACACCCCTGCCGCATCCCTGCCGGATCAAATCCCGCTCGAGGTCATTGAGGAACGTCATGCCCGTCTCCTCCTCGCCGTGAACCAAATCGCCACCGCCAAATACCAAGCTCTCGTCGGTGCCACCGTCGAAATCCTGGTCGAAGGCCCCAGCCGGAAAAATGCTGCTCGCATGGAGGGTCGAACCCGCGATAATCGGATCGTAATCTTCGATGGCTCACCTCGGCACATCGGACAAATCATGAACGTCCGAATCGAACGGGCCGGAAGCTTCACCCTCTACGGCGATCCCGCCATCATCAATCTGAACTAAGTCCCATGAAACTTTCTCTCCTCGCCACGATCCTCGGCGTCGGCTTCGCCGTTCCTCAACTCGTCGGCCTCAAAAACCCTGCCGCGTTCAAAAAATTCGCCCGCGAGTTTCCTCGCTCCATGCCTTGGGGCTGCGCTCTCATGCTCGTCGCAACCGCTTGGTTTATCTATAACCTCAGCAAAGAACAGATCTCCGACTTCGCGCCTTACAAGAATTTTATGTTCGCCGGTTTCACCGCGATCGGTCTGGCCACCTGCTTCTTCGTCCGTGACTTCCTCGCCGCAAGAGGCCTCGCTATTCTCCTCATGTTGCTCGCAAAGGTAGTCGTCGATTCCGCCCGCTGGGTCGAAAACGACTGGCGCCTCGTTCTCGTCACCTGGGCCTATGTATGGGTCGTCGGCGGAATTTGGGTCACCATCTCCCCCTGGAAGCTCCGCGACTGGCTGAACTGGCTCACCGAAACTCCCGAACGAATCAAAATCGGATGCGCACTTCGCCTCGCCTTTGGTGTGCTCGTCCTCGCTCTCGGGCTCTTCTCACTCTAGCCTGCCCCAGCCGCAATGCACGCGGAGCACTCCGGTTTCAAACGCATCCTCGTCGCTCGCGGGGGTGCCATCGGGGATTTCATTCTTACGCTCCCGGTCTTCCAGGTGCTTCGAAAGCATTTCTCAAACGCTTACATCGAGATCCTCGGTTACCCCCAGATCGCGTGCCTCGCCACACTCGATCCTCACGCCGATCGTATCACCCGTCTCGAATCCCCTGAGTTCACCGCCCTCTTCACACCCTCCACCCCCATCCCCGCCCAAACCGCAAGCTTCCTCAATTCCTTCGATCTCATCATCTCCTACCTCCACGACCCCGACGCCCAGTTCGAACGTCGCGTCCATGAGGTGTCCAAGGCTCGATTCATCCGAGGGGTCTCCCGACCTAACAACACCAGCACCAGCCACGCCGCCCAGGCTCTCCTCGCTCCTCTTTGTGAACTCGGTATCCGCTTCGCCGATCACGAACCGCAACTGCTACGCCGCTCCACTCCCCCATCCTCATCCTCAACACCAACCCTCGCCTGCCACCCCGGCAGCGGGAGCCCCTCCAAAAATTGGCCCGCCCAACAATGGCTCGAGCTGCTCCAGTGGACCCTCGACGAGTCCTCCTGCCATCTCCTTGTCGTCGGCGGTGAGGCCGACCAACCCCAACTCGACTGGCTCCAAAAATCTCTCCGCTCAACTCGCATCGAATTCGCAAATTCTTGGCCGCTCACTCAACTCGCCCATCGTCTCCGCTCCTGCAAAGGGTTCATCGGCCACGATTCGGGAATCTCCCACCTCGCCGCCGCAGTCGGAATCCCAACCCGTGTCCTATGGAGCTGGACTAACCCCTCCGTCTGGGCACCCGTCGGCTCCCACGTCTCTCTCATCCAGCCGCTCGATTCCCTCCAACACCTCGAAACCGAGTTCGTCCTTCACGAACTCCACGAGTTCATCCTCAGTCCAGCTCTACCCCCACAGGACAGTGGTCCGACCCTCCAATCTCAGGCCGGATAAAAGCCGACCGCAACCTCGGCCTCAACGCAGCCGAGATGAGAAAGTAATCAATCCGCCATCCGATGTTCCGCGCCCGCGCATTCGACATCACACTCCACCACGTGTAAAATCCGCCGCCCTTCTCAAACTCCCGGAACGTGTCCACAAATCCGGCCCGCACCAAAGCGCTAAATCCCTCCCGCTCCTCCACTGTAAACCCGTGGTTGCGCACATTCGCCTTCGGGTTGCTCAGGTCGATCTCCATGTGCGCCACATTCATGTCGCCACAAACAACCACAGGCTTTTTCTGCTCGAGTCGCTTCAAGAATTCCAAGAACGCCCGATCCCACTCCTGCCGATACTCAAGCCGCGTCAACTCCCGCTGTGAGTTCGGAACGTAAACGTTCACCAGATAATAATCGCCAAACTCCAGAGCCAAGACCCGACCCTCCCGATCGTGTGCCTCCTCCCCAATCCCTCGCACCACATCCAATGGCTTGATTCGCGTCAGAATCGCAGTTCCTGAATACCCCTTTTTCTCCGCCGAATTCCAATAGGCCTCATACTCCTTAGGCCAAACCGGTTCCACATCCATCTCCCGAGCCTTCGTCTCCTGCAAGCACATCACATCCGGGTTCTCCCCCCCTAGATACTCCAAAAAGTTCTTACGCAATACCGCACGCAGGCCGTTCACATTCCATGAAATCAGCTTCATACACGCCCTAAAAGCCCCCGCTCACGCCCCTTCTGCCCCGGGTCGACGCGGCCCCCATCGCTTCACGATCGCCTCGAGCTCGTTCAACCGGATCGGCTTCGCCACATAGTCGTCCATCCCCGCCTGCAAACATCGCTCCCGATCCCCCAATAGCGCGTTCCCAGTCACTGCGATCAAACTCGGCCGCGCCCCGGCCCATCGAACACGGATCCGCCGCGCGGCTTCATACCCATCCATCTCCGGCATCTGCACATCCAGAAAAATAAGGTCATACGGCTTCCGCTCCAAGGCGTCCAAAACCTCCAACCCATTCGTCGCTAACTCCGCTTGATAGCCCATCTTCCGCAGATAAGCCTGCGCCACCTTCTGGTTCACCGGATTATCGTCCGCCACCAAAATCTGCAACGGAATCCGCCTCGACAAATCGCGATCAATCTCCATCCCAATGCCAAACCGCGCCCCTTCCGCCGTATCGCCCATCCCGCGCTTCAGCGCATCCAACAACTGCCAACACCGAATCGGCTTATACACAAACAACGTCACCCCCAAATCCCGAGCACTCGTGTCGCCTGCACGTAACCGAACCGACGATAAGAAAATCACCGGAACCTGCGCCCCCGTCGTATGCCGACGCAGCCTCTTCACCGTCTCAAACCCGCTCTGGTCCGGAGCCTGCAGATCAACCAAAACCAAATCCGCCACCCCTCCAGTCTCAAACCATGCCAGAGCCTCCGCACTACGCTCAAAACCCACCACCTTCATCCCCCACCGCGTCCCGTGCTGCGTCACCACCAACCGGTTCGTCGCATTGTCATGAATCACAACCAACGTCCGATCAACTAACAAATCCTGAATACCTCTCCAATTCGGTGCCACCTGCTCTGGATCCGCCCCTACCGTAATCGTGAAATGAAACTGCGAACCAATCCCAGGCTCGCTCTCAACCCACATCCTTCCGCGCATCAGCTCCGTCAATCGCAAGGAGATCGCTAATCCCAAACCCGTCCCCCCAAATTGCCGAGTCGTCGAGCTGTCCACCTGGCTAAAACTCTTAAACAGCCGGTTCTGCTTCTCCTTCGGGATCCCAATTCCCGTGTCCCTCACCCGAAAATGCAACACAACCTTGTCCCCTCCCGATGCGTCCTTCACCTCCTCACGGCTCACCGTCACCACCACCTCACCGCGCTCCGTAAATTTCACCGCGTTCCCAACCAAGTTCACCAAAATCTGCCTCAACCGCGTCACATCCCCAGAGAGTAAATCCGGCACCGACTCCTCAACCAAATACGCCAGATCCAACTTCTTCCCTACCGCCGTCGGCGAGATCAATTCCATCGCTTCCTCAATACACGAGTGAAGCTCGAAGGGATGGACCTCCAAATCCATCCTCCCAGACTCAATCTTCGAAAAATCCAAAACGTCATTCACGATCGCCAACAACGCGTCCGCGCTGTTCCGAACCGTCGTCAGATAATCTCTCTGCTCGTGGGTCAACTCCGTGTCCAACATCAGGTTCGTCATCCCCAAAATGCCGTTCATCGGCGTGCGAATCTCGTGGCTGATGTTGGCCAAAAAATCCGACTTCGCCCGGGTCGCCTCCTCCAGCTTCTGGTTCAACGAGATCAACGCCGTGTTCGAATCGATCAATTGCTGCTGGCTCTCTCGCAACGCCCGATAAGCCGCATCCCGCTGCAACTGCAAAGAATAGGCTCTCGAATGATATCGTATCCGCGCGATCAGCTCGATCCGGTCCGGTAGCTTCACCAAATAGTCGTTCGCCCCAACCGCAAAGGCCTCACTCTTCGTCGTCGAATCTTCCCGCGCCGACAACACAATGATCGGCGTGTCCTTCGTCGACGGATTCGCCCGATACTGCTTCACCAACGTCAACCCATCCAACGTCGGCATCACCAAGTCCTGCAAAATCACCGTCGGCTGAATCCGATTCGCCACCTGCACCGCATCCTCAGGGTTCGCACAGTAATGAAAATCTAACTGCGGCTGGTTCGATAGATAACGTCGAATCGCCTCCCCAACCATGGCCTGGTCGTCCACCAACAGCACCATCACGGGGGCCTCGTATAACGAAGAAAGCCCCGGCACCATCGCTGTTGTGTTCTGATTCATGTTCAATTCGATCGTGTCGACGACCCGACACTCCCAGCCCCACTCAAACTACGCACTATCCCACCACCGATCTTCTCCAAGGGCAAGATCTCCAGAGCCGCCCCAATCGCCGCCGCCGCCTTCGGCATGCCATAGACCGCACTCGTCGCTTGATCCTGCGCAATCGTGTGCCATCCCGCATCCCGCAACCCTTTCAAGCCCTGCGCCCCATCCCGCCCCATCCCCGTCAATAACACACCCACCATCTTCATCGACCGAAATCGTAACGCACTCTCAAAAAAGACATCAATCGATGGCCGATACGGATAATCCTTAGGATCCTCCGTGTAACCCAACACCCCCGGCCGAATAAACACCAGATGATCCGAACTCCCCGCCAAAAGCACCGTCCCCGGCACCAGCGCATCCCCTTCCCTCGCAAGCCGCACCGGAAACTGACACTGCTGCCCCAACCAGCTCGCCAACCCCGGAGCAAATTCCGAATCCAAATGCTGCACCACCACCATCGGATGCGCAAAATCCTTCGGCAACGACGAAAGCACCGTCGCCAACGCCAACGGCCCACCCGCCGAACAACCAATCCCCACCACCCCAACCCCGCGCCCAACCCCTCCCGCCGCTAGCTTCCCGCCCACCGACAACCTCGATGCCGCCACATCCCGAGAGAGCTTCCCAATGGTCCCAATCTTAGCCAATAACAAAGCCACCCCACTCCCCCTGCCATCCATCCCCAAAATCGGCGTGTTCACCGCGTCCACCGCCCCAGCTCCCAACGCCTCGAACACACGCGCCGAATGTTCACTCACCGACGCCGTCACAATCAAAATCGGACACGGACTTACTCCCATAATCCTCTTCGTCGCCTCCACACCGTCCATTTGCGGCATGTGCAAATCCATCAGCAACAGATCCGGTCGATCCGACGCGCAACGCGCCACCGCCTCCACCCCGTCGCGCGCCACCCACGCAACTTGATGCGCTCCCTCTCGTGTCAAAGCTCGACGAAGAGCCTCGATCGCTAAGGTCGTATCATTGACGATTGCTATCCTCACGCCACGCTCATTTTGCAGGTCCGATTAAATCCATCACCGCATTCACCAACGTCTGATCATGAAAACTACCCTTCCCCAGATAGTAATCCGCTCCCGCTTCCAATCCCTTCCGACGATCCTCCTCCCGGTCTTTATACGAGACAATCATCACAGGAGTGGAGCTTAGTCTGGAATCTTTTTTGATCATTGTCACCAACTCAATCCCATCCATCCGCGGCATGTCCACATCGCTGATGACCAAACTAAATCTCCCACCCACCAGCTTGTTCCACCCCTCCTTGCCATCCACTGCAATCTCAACCTCATATCCACGGGCCTCCAATAGCTTGCGCTCCAACTCCCGCACCGTAAGCGAGTCGTCCACCACCAAAATCCGGCGCGCCCTCACCTCCTCCTCCCCCTCCTGCTTCCCGGCCTCGACGTGCTTCAAATCACCCCCAAATATCTTTGACTCAATCGAATGCACCAAATCCTCAACATCCACGATCAACGCCGGAGTCCCATCGTCCAAAATCGTCCCCGCACTGATGTCATGCACCTTCCCCAGTCGCGCATCCAATGGATGTACCACCACCTCGCGCTCCCCTAAAAATCGGTCCACGACCAATGCATACACATCCGCTCCCCGCTCCAACTCGACCACCGAAATCTCCTCACCCTCTTCCTCCCCACCGTTCAATCCCAAGACCTCCGAGGCCTTCACCAATCCCACCAAACGCCCACCAAGCATCACCGCCGGCCTCCCCTCAAACACCCCCAGATCCTCCGCCTTCACACGCGCCGTCCGACTAATCCCCGCCAACGGAAATGCATACGGCTCCCCACCAATCAACACCATCAACACCCGCATCACCGATAACGTCAACGGCAGCTCCAATTGAAACCTGGTCCCTCGCCCCAGTTGAGTCAGAATCCTCACCTTGCCCCGAACCTCCTTCACCATGTCGCGCACCACATCCAACCCCACACCCCGACCGCTGATCTCAGTCACCCGCTCCTTCATCGTGAACCCAGGCAAAAACAGAAAATCCAGCAGCTCCGAATCACTCAGCTTCGCCGCCGTCGCCGCCACCGATAACCCCCTCCGAACGACCACCTCTCGAACCTGGCTCAGATCTATTCCACACCCGTCGTCCCCAACAATCACCAACAACATCCCCGCACTGTGCCGAGCCTCCAACGTGATCACCCCTTCCTCCGGCTTGCCCAATCGTAATCGTTCCTCCGGTGACTCAATGCCATGGTCCAACGCGTTCCGAAGCAAATGGGTGATCGGCGCATCCAGCTTCTCCAAAATATCCCGATCCACCCGCGTGCCCGCTCCTCGTAACTCAAAACGCGCCTTCTTCGACAACGATCTCCCCAAGTCTCTCACCATCCGCGGAAACCCCTGCGCCAAGTCCGAAAAAGGTCGCATCCGACAATCCAAAACCGCGTCATACAAAGCCGCCGCTACGTGCGTCTGCCGACGATCAAAAAGCTCCAATTCCACGAGCTTGCTCGTCAATGAACGTTGAAAGTCGACCGATCGCTTCTTCGCGGCATCCGCCAAGCCAAGCAACAAATCCCCCTCCCCCCGAGCCGACAAACCCTCCCTCAGTTGCTCCAAAATCTTCGCTAACTCCGACTGCTGCCGCTTTAATCTCAGAATCGTTTCCCCAAACGGTGCCACCCAACGCGAATGCACCTTCGACTCCCCGGCTAGTCCCATCAACCGGTTCATGTTCTCCGAGGAGACTCTTACAAAACGCTCTTTTCCACCCGCAGACCCGCTCCCTCCCGCCGCCGATCGAACCTCCCGGCTACCACCCCCTCTTTCCCCTCGTTTCACCATCGCCGTTTCGCTCTCGCTCCCAGGTGAACGCAAAAACGAGGTCACCCCGCTCGACCACCCCTCCCCTTCACCCAAGTTCCGAGTTCCCCCCCCAAGAGCCGCCAATCCACCCCCGACTGACCCTCGATCCTGAACCTCCGTCCGCCGACCCCCAGTTCCTCCCACGCCTCCTGTTCTCCCGCCATCCCCCTGGGCCCCGACGATTCCGCCGTCCATTGCTCCTGGCACCCCCCCCGTTCCACCACTCCGGTTCTGTGCCCCGGCCACCGGCGCGGCCTCAGCCTCAGTAACCGCAATCGATGGTTTGGCAACGAGAGGAATCGGAACCACATCGACAGACTTCAATGCCCCAGTAACCTCCCCACCCGGCCTTCCCCCTCCCCCTACTCCAGCCCATGAACCATCATCTCCGCCTCCCCCTGTAGGCCGTGTGCCCTCACACGGCGTTGCCCCCTGCCTCCGGTTCAGGGTTCCAGTGGGCGAGGTTTTAGCTTCGAGGCAATCTACCGATCCGGATCCTAATCCCTTCCCCACGACCGCCGACCCGCCACCGCCCTGAAGCGATGTCGCTAAAGTCGCCAAAAACGCTTCAACCTCCGCCGCACTCTCGCTCCCTTGCCCCCCAGAAAAAGTCGCACTCCGGGCGAGCCGCAACATCAAATCCACCCCCGATAACAACACGTCGATCTGTGGGTGTTCCAACCGTAGTTTCCCCTTCTGCACCGCTACAAAACAATCCTCCATTGCGTGCGAGACCGATACCGCCGAGGGAAGCTCAACGATCCTCGCCGCTCCCTTGATCGAGTGTGCCGACCGCATCAACGATTCCAAAAGCGCGGGAGAATTCGGGTTTCGCTCCAACTCCAAGAGCTGCTCGCTCATCTGCGCACCCTGCGTCTGAGCCTCCACAAGGAACAGCTCAAGCATCGAAAAATCGCCGAGTCCTTCGCTCATCGACGTCGCCTCCCACTTCCTCTTGAAAGTGACTCCAATAAACGCGCTGGGTAGAAAGGTAACCTCACGATAAATGACGGTTCAGAACGCTAAATAAACTGCCTGGATCCAGCACCCGAAGGGTACGGCCATCCAAAGCAAGCACGCCTCTCAAACAATGCTCCGCCGATCGCGCCACCGTGCTCGGAGCCGTCCCAATCGTCCGAGTATCGTAACGTCTCACCCCGCAACCTCTTCAACCGGCATCGCCAAACGCCCCGACCCCGTCTCCACCACCACCACCCTCATCCCCGTCGTAGAATCCTCCCCCGACCTCACCGCGCCTCCTACTCCCACCCCCAACGCCAGCCCAAGCGAAACGGTCACCACCAACTCCCCACGTATGTTCAATACGCCCAATAAAACCGCGCTCCGTCGATGCGGAATCCCGTGTACCATCTTCTGTTCACTCACCTCCACCACACAACTGCTCGGTAACGCAAACCATTCCGATCCCACACGAAAAACCAAAACCGACCCGTCCAAACGCGAGCCACCCTCTCCAACCGTCGAATAGTGCCGAGCCCAATGCTCCAAGTACTCCGCCGGCGGTTCCCGGTCCAATAATCGTAACGCCGCTCGGGTAAATACCGGACAGGACCGACAGTGCAGGTGGTCAACCAGCTTAGGACACGTGTTGCGACCCCAGACGCCAATCTGGCTCCAACAGTCCTCTACCACTACTTGGTCCTCGGTCGCATTCACAGATCAACGTCCATTTAATTCATCATTCTCTTCGCTCCATTCAACCACTCTTCACCCGCATCGCCCGCTGCATCAGCCGCCCCGACTCCGCCTGCTCCCCTCGCATCCCCAACAACGCAGCAAGGTGCACCAACGCCTCGTAATGCCGGGGATCCATGTAGATCGCCTTGCGGTAGCTCGACTCCGCTTCCCCATTCCGTCCCCTCGCGTCCTGCACCAAACCAAGCAAATAGTAAGCCTGCGCCGTCGGCCCCGCCTTCTGGTTCGATTCTATACACAACGACTCCGCAAGGTCCAGTTCCCCTCGATCCGCTGCCACCGCTGCCATCGCCAACCGGTCCTCCGAGGTCGAACCTCCCGAAACCACCATCGGCTCCTGCTTCCGTGGTGCTGGAACAAACCTCGACTCCACCCGAGCCACAGGCAATGGCTCCTTCCCAACTCGAAGCCGACTCGCCGCTGCCACACCCCCAATCGGCGCGCTCGCTCGCCCACTCCCCTCCAGTTCCCTCCTGAATATCGAATGCGGAAATCCCTCCGCCACCGCGAATCCCTGGCCAGCCGCAACATGCGACTCCGCCGGTGTCAGACACAAAAACCCCCCAGGCCTCACCAAATTCCTCAACACTCCCGCCGCCCGCGCACGCGATGCGTCATCAAAATAAATCAACATGTTCCGACAAAACACCACATCGAAAATCCCCAACTCCCCCGAAAACCCATCACCCAAAATGTTCGCACACCGAAACCGCACCCACCGACGCACCTCGTCGCTCAGCCGATGCACGCTCTCGTGCCGCTCAAAGAATCGCTCGCGATAACCCAGATGGTCTCCCCGAAACGAATTCTTCCCATACAAACCTCGCCCAGCCGACTCCACACACCGCTGACTCAGATCCACCCCCGTCACCGTCGCCGATCCCGGCGCAAACCCTTTTTGGATCAACGCCATCGCAATCGAGTAGGCTTCCTCCCCAGTCGCACAGGGTAAACTTAACCATCGTATCGGCTCTCCTTCTCCTCCTCCCCGGTTCTCCCGCGCTCGCGCCATCATCTCGCCAATCGAATCAAACAGCGCCGTATCGCGGAAAAACCAAGTCTCCGGCACCACCACCGAATCAAGCAACGCAACTCGTTCCGCAGGTGAGCTCTTCACCAAAGCCGCATAGGCCTCGAAACTCCCAACCCCAACCGACCGCTGCCTCTCCCTCAGCACACGGTCCAATGCCGATGCCCCGATCGACTGCGGGTCCAACCCGATCTCACTCCGCAGCCACGCCAGTATTTGATCTCGACTCTCCACTCAGTTCCCCCCTCCGCTTCGTTCCCGCTCCACACCAAACAAAAGCTCCGTCATTCCCTCAGGTAACAGCCGACCAACGTCCAAGGACTGGATCAAACGATGCTCATCCTTCACCACCTTGCCCAAATACGGTGCCAAAGGGGTTCGAAACCCACTCTCCAAAAAATCCTTGTCCTCAAGCTCCATCGTCCCCGTCGCACGCTCCACAATAATCCCCAACGGTCGCCTCACACCCCCAATCGGATAGTCCAACATCAAAATGCGCGTGCTAAATCGCCTCGCACAGGGTTGCCCTCTCGCCATCTCCCCGAAATCCAATACCGGCGCCACCCCACCCCGATAAACAAACGCCCCCGCCACCCCTCGCGGGGCATGGGGCGACACTCGCAGCGTCACCAAAGGCAACACCTCAATGATCTGCTTCGTGTCGACCACATACCGCTCCGTGCCCAGTTGAAAACACAAAAATAACATCGCGTCTCAAATCCCCTTCCAACCACTCATCTCGTTGTTCCTTTGCTCATCGAAAACCAATCCCGCGTCTCCCCGCGATCATCCAAAAATCGCGCATCCAACCGTCCCGCCTCAATATCCAAAACCATCGAACCAAGCACGTTCAAGGACACCACCATCACCGGATGGTTCAACTTGCCCCCGCTCGTCTGCCCGGCACTCCCCGACACCGCATACACCGTCCCCTGACGCCCTCTCACGACCCCCGACTTCCGATAAATACCGCGCCCATCCTCACGCCCGTCCCCTCCGTCCTTGATCATTCCTGCTTCCAAAGTCTTCGATGCCCCATAATGACCGTCCAACAAAAACGAACGTTCATAAGAGTGACTGTGCCCTGTCAAGACGAGGTCCACCCCAGCCGATTCCAGCAACGGCAACAGGTTCTCCCTCATGTCCCGCATCCGCCCCGCGCTGTCACGTACATTGTCCGAATCATGAGACCCCTTCGTATACGGTGGATGATGAAAAAACACCACTACCCAATCCTGCCGCGTCGACGCTAAATCATGCCTCATCCACGTCGCCATCGCCCCACTCTTCGATCTCTGGCTATCCTCAGAGTCCAAACACACAAAATGAATCCGACCGTAATCAAAGGAATAGTAGGCCTCCGTCCCCGACGCCACCCCTCCTGCCTGGGCGAGCGTGGGAAGCGTAAACATGTCGTAATAAGGCCCCGTTTGCGTGGCTGAACTCGCACTGCGCGCGTCATGATTCCCCAACGTCGGCCAGAGCACACACCGCGGCAATAGGTTGGTATACATCTGAAAAATGGCCTTCTGATACTCCGCGTCCGTCCCGTCCGGATACGCGTTGTCCCCAAGCATCAACCACACGTCCGTCCGATTGGTCCCCGTAAATCGTTCATACGAGTCCCTCACCGCCGCCGCATTCGTGTTCGCCGTTCCCGAATCCCCAATCACCCACACGCGCACTCTTCCTCCACCACCCACCACAGGCGCGGTCGTAAACCGAAACGGCATCGCCCCGCCATCCGCCCGGAGCTTCCCGTCCCCAAAAATCGCGTACCGATAGGTCGTGCTCGCCGTCAACCGGGTAAGCATCACCTCATGCTCTGTCGTCTTTCCAACCGCCATCGCCACCCCACCCAACCGCTGTCCCTCAACCCCATACCGAACCTCGCTCGTGGTCGCAACCGAAGTCCTCCATCGCACCACAACCCCATCCGATCGTCCTTGCTGAAGATAAGGACCACGCACAACCCGCACGTCCCCATTCGTGTCAACCGCAGCACACATGCCCCCGCTCACACACACCAACGCCAACATCCCCACAACCCATAACCACCACGTCCCCCGAAACCGGGTAACCAATCCCGAAGCAGGGCGAGCAATCCAGGTAGGGACGTCGCGCTGCGACGTCCCCGTCCGGCCAAAGCCGGACGGAATCAGGCTTTGTGTCGCGGATCGTCGCGTCACCCGCGCAAGCCCAAAGACGCCTCGCTCCCAAGCATCCTCCTGAGGCCGAACGAAGAGGTCGTCGTGCAATATCCCCAATCCACAAGGATGGCCGCAGTGCCAGTCACCAACCCTAAGAAGGACGCTGGAAACGCGTGAAGATTCAGGCCATGCCACCGCCGTTTCCATAGCGCTTCTCAAGGTCGCGGCCTCGCTCTCCCGGCCTCCACATCCCCAGCCCCCTGTCTCAACGCCACACCCAGCTCCGCCCTCATTCTCTCCAACTCCAAATCCCCAGGGGCCTGCTTAATCATCGCTTCCACCACTCCGAATGCGCGACGGTGATCCCCCTGCTTACGCAACAGTTCTACAAGGCGTAACTCCAACGTGATCGCAGGACCAATCCGCCTTAATCCCAACTCCATCACCCCAACCGCCCGCGCCCGATCTCCATGCGCTTCGCACACCTCCGCAAATTCCAAAAAAACCTCCGGCCCAGGCCGCGCCAATGCCGTAATCGCTGCTCCGTAATCCGCCATCGATGCTACGTTCCGCCTCAAAACCCGATACGCCCTCGCCCGCACCAACAACGCCTGCGCATCCCCAGGTTGCAGCCTCAAATAACGACTCAAATCCTCCACCGCTAAGCCCGAACTCCCCGCCTCGTGCCACAGTCGCCCCCGACAATACCAATACCGATTCAACCCAGGATCTAATCGACGGGCTTTCTCAAAATCCCTCGCCGCCTTCTTCCACTCCCCCGCGATCCGATACAAATCCCCTCGGTAAAGGAAGTGCTCTGCTTTCTTGGGGTCGTCGCTTAACCGCGAGTTCGCCTCGTCCAACAATTCCTCCATGTCCGAATGCGCCCTCGCTCTCTCCACCCAACCCCCGCCCCCGATCCCAAAAGCCAGCACAAACCCCATAAACAGGCCGAACCATCGCCCCAACCACGCCCGAACACCCATCTTCATCACCCGCTTACCCTCACCCAGTGTCCCATCGCTCCTGCCCAGGAACCGACATCTGCGCCCCCCTGTAGGCCGTGTGCCCTCACACGGCGTTGTCCCTCCCCCCTCCGGTTCACGGACCCAATATGCGAGGTTCCAGCCTCGAGGCAATCTCATCCCAAACACAACACCCAAAGCGGGGGACCTTCGACCAAGTCCCAGCTCCGAACTCCATGTCGAAAAACCAACCATAGGCTCTAACGATCAGCAAAAGGAGTTGTAACACCCCCCAACAAAATCACCGCGCGGGTTTCCTCTCCGCCCATATGCCCGTTCCACAACCATACACAACTTCAACCCGCACTCCACCCACCATCAATGGTAAACGTCGCCCCCGTCACAAACGATGCCTCGTCGCTCGCCAAATACAGCGCCGCCGCCGCAATCTCCTCAGGCCGCCCCATCCTCCCCATCGGCTGCGATGCACACATCGCCTCATACGCCTTCTTCGGATCCGGATACTCCGCAAGCCGCGCACTCACAAACGGGGTCTCCACTCGGCCAGGACAGATGCAGTTCACTCTCACTCCATCTCGCGCATGGTCATAGGCCATCGACTTCGTCAACCCCACCACGGCGAACTTCGTCGCGCAGTAAGCCAACCGGTCCGGTACCGCCACCAATCCTCCTATCGAGGCCATGTTCACGACCGCCCCCGACCGACGCTCAATCATCCCAGGCAAAAACGCTTTCGATAGATTAAAAACTCCTCGTACGTTCACTCGATATAGACGATCCAGATCCTCTGCCCTCGTGTCGTGGATCGTCCCAACATGTCCGATACCCGCGTTATTGACCAAAATATCCAATCGCCCACACCGCTCCCTGACCCTCACTGACAGCCCAAAACAGGCGTCCGAGTCCGCTACGTCCACCGACTCAAACCAGCTCTCCGCGCCCAATCCGCGAAGTCGAGCCGCAACGGTTTCCCCCCCAACCGGATCACGGTCCACCACCACCACAACCGCTCCCGCCCGGGCAAACACCTCTGCAATCGCCGCCCCTATCCCTGAGCCAGCGCCCGACACCACCGAAATCTTTCCCTTCAACTCAAACATAACGGCCTCCCCCTCTCGGATTATTTTAGCTTCAGCAATTCCTCCGCCGTCCAAGCGTCCTCACGCCCTTGCGCCGCCCCTCGTATCGCACGAATCGCTTCGGGCCCAATCGGACTCCCATCGTGCCCCCATTCACGTCGAACATACGTAAGAATCGCAGCCAAACTCTCGTCGTCCAAGGTCCCAAGCCCCGGCATATCCAATTCATAGGTCTTGTCCCCGACGCGAATAGGCCCACGTACACCGTGCAGCACAATCCTCCCCAATCGAGCCTCCGATCCGAGCACCCACTCCGAATCCACTAAAGGCGGCGCCAACCCATCCTGCCCCCGTCCGTGCGGTTGATGACAAACCGCGCACGTCGTCACATAGAGCTCCCGACCCACCTCAAAGCGCCGTCGATCGTCCGCACTCAAAGGCGTCACAACTGCCTCCGCCTCAGCACCCGCCTTCCCCGGCCAGAGTAACAACGGTTGTATCTTCGCCACACGCTCCAAGACTCCCACATCCTTCGACTGCTCCAACTGACGAAACGCAGCCGGCTCCACGTCGACCCTCGCGGCTCTCGGCTTTCGGCCTGCCTTGGCGGCAGCAACCCCTAAATCCGCGATCCCATCCAGCAGAGCCAATTGCTTCGCATCCCCCGTCGGCAACGCCCCGATCGTCTCCAAGAGCGACGCAATAGGTCCGGTCTTTCGCTCGATAAACAGTGCCTGCGCCAATGTCCGCATCACCCGCACACGACCAACCTCACTCGACCGCTCCCACCATCCACTGCCGCCCCCCAGTCGAATCGCCTCCAACTCACGCCCGCCCAACGCACACAACGCAGCCTGCTGCACGTATTCAGGTTGATCATCAGCGGCTAATTCCAATAGCCGCACCATCGATTCGGATCCTTTCGCCTCCGAGAGGCTCAACGCCGCTTGCCATCGAACTTCAACCGCCGGGTCCCGCGACAGGCGTAAAACCTCCGCCTCCAATCCCTTTTCCTGTCCCCCTTTCAGAAACCGCTCCGAAAGCCGCAGCGCAGCCCTCCGAACCTGAGCATGCGCGTCACGTAAGCCCAGTCGCACCTCCTCAACAGTCAACTGCTCCATCCCGTCCAGCGTCCATAGCGCATGCAACCGTGCCCTGGCATCACCGCCCTCCACCAACAACCGCTTCAGCGGAGCAATGGATTCACTCGCCTCCTTCTCAATCAATAAACGCTGCGCCGTATCCCGCCTCCATCCATTCAAACTCGACAGCTCACCCACCAACACCGAAACCGCCGCTCGCCCCAATCGCCCCCCAGAAACCCTGGCGGCACGGTCATGCACCACCCGATAAATCCGACCTCGGTCGATCGGTTCCATCAGGTTCCGACTCTCCAACTGCTTCCTCAAATAGCTCGTCAGATAAATTCGGTGCTGGATCAATCCCCTCGCCAAGTCCACGACATACAAGGCACCGTCAGGACCGTTATACAGGTTCACCGGACGAAAGCGCTCATCCGTAGAGGTCAGAAACTCCGTCTGATATTCCGCGTTCGTCGATGTCAACCACCCGTCCTTATCCACAAACCGCGAACGTCTCACAAAGTTTCCAGTCGGCTCACAGATAAACGCGTTGCCTCGATACTCCTCAGGAAAATTGTCCCCCCGATAAATCACCGGCCCGCATGCGCCCGTAAAGGTCGCGAGCCGCCCATCCTCCCTCAGCTGACCCGCCTGATACCCGCGGTTTACTCCAGGATTCACCCGCGCCGGCCACGTCGCTTGATCCTTTTGCATCTGCACGTTCAACCCCGGCGGAGTGGGAACAATCAAACTCCGGTTCGCATAATGTGACGGAATTAGATCCCCTCTCAAATGATCGCTATTCGAGTTGAAGAAGAGCCGACCGAAATCATCCTGCGTCATCCCCCACTGTCCGCGATTCAGTGTCGGCTCTCGCATCCACTCTCCCGATACGTTCCGAAACCGAACCGTGTGGTTAGCGCTATAAATCCAGTTATCGATCGCCCAATAAAGCCCGTTCGATGCATGCTCCGGATTAGACCGCAAGCCACGTTTGGGATCGTTCTCCATGGCGTAGTCTTTCGCCACGATCTCCTTCTCGTCCGATACCCCGTCTCCATTCGTGTCCCGCGCAAACCACAGATTGGGCGGCTCCGAGTAAAGAACTCCGCCTCGAGTCAAAGCCAAAGCACGCGGCATCACAAGACGATCCAAAAAGACCGTTCGCTTGTCCATCCTCCCATCCCCATCCGTATCCTCCAACATCACAATCCGCCCCGTAGACTCCCCCTCCGTGCTGCCTTCGTAGTTCCGCATGTAGCCCCGCATCTCAACCACAAATAGCCGCCCGTCCGGATCAAAGGCCATCGCGACCGGACTGTCCACCAAAGGCTCCGCAGCCACAATCTCGATGCGAAAACCCGGCGGAAGCCGAAACGTCCCCAACGCCTGCTCCGCCGATAGCACCGGCGCGGGTGGAATCCGGTCCGCAGGCACTCGAACCGGTTGGGTCTCACCCGCCTTGTCCCCACTCTGCCCGAAAACAAAAAAACCACCCCGAGTTAACAACCAAGCCACCGTGGCAAGAAGGACGAGACGCATGATGGGTCTTTGTTAACCCTTATCACCCCCCGTGCCAAGCGGGTTTTCGCGCAAAGCCACCCTCCCCCTCTACTTCGCCATCACAATCTCCAGGTTCTCCCCAGGCGGCCGCTTCCGATCCTCCTCCACCACGGCCGCTGGAACTGTCGCAGGCGGCACCAACGGAACCCCACCCCGTTCCCCACCCGCCGGCTCGTCCGCTTTGTGAAACTTCACACTGACAATCTTGCTCACCCCCTGCTCCTGCATCGTCACCCCATAAAGCACGTCCGCAATCCCAATGGTCCTCTTGTTGTGCGTGATAATCACAAATTGTGAATGTGCCAAGAATCGCTGCAAAACCCGGATGAACCGATTGATGTTCGACTCGTCCAACGGAGCGTCCAACTCGTCCAATACACAGAAGGGAGAGGGTTTCACTTGATAGATCGCAAACAGCAAAGCTACCGCCGTCATCGTCTGCTCACCACCTGACATCAACGTGATGTTTCTCATCTGCTTGCCCGGTGGCCTCGCCACAATCTCAATCCCACTCTCCAACGCATCCCCCTCGTCCACCAAAACCAGGTCCGCCTGCCCACCCCCAAAAATCTCCGTGAACATCTGCCTAAAATTATCCCGTATTTTCGTAAACGTGGTCGAAAAAAGGTCCTTCGTCTCTGCGTTGATCCGGTTGATGATCTCCATCAACTGCTCCTTCGCCTTCACCAAATCGTCATGCTGCGCACTCAAGAATTGATACCGCTGCTCCGTCTCCTCATACTCCTCAATGGCAACCAGATTCACTGGCCCGATCTCTTCCACTCGCTTTTGCAACGACAACACCTGCTCCCCAACCGCAGCCCAATCCGTGCCCACTCCCCGCGCCGCCATCTCCTCAGGACTCAATACCTCCACCTGAGTCGGCCCCGAATCCGCCACCGTAATCGTAATACATTCACTCCTCACATCCTCCAACAGGATTTGATACTTCTGCTGAATCCGCTCAACCAAGTTCTGAACCCCCATCCGACGCTGCGCCAACTCCACCTCCAACAGCCCCTTGCGCTGCTGCGCCGCAGCTAATGCTCCCCTCAACCCACGCAACCCTTCCTCACGCCCTTCCAAGTTCTTTTGCTGCTGGTCCCGCTCGTGCGTCAATGTCGTAATCCGCACACTCACTTGCTCTCGCTGGTGCGCTAAAGTCTCATTCTTCTGTCGCGCATCCTGTATCTCCGACATCGCTTGACTGCGTCGACCCTCGAACGAAGACATCTCCATCTTCCGCTGCTCAATGCGTTGCCCCAATTCCCGAATCCGCTGCTCCAAGGGTCGAACCTGATTCCGCAACGAGTTGTTGAGTTGCTCCTCCGCCGCAACCGCTACCTTCACCTCCGTCAACGCCGCGTTCGCCAAATCACGCTCGTGCCGAAAGGTTTCAATCTGGCCGTTCGCCTCCGCCAAACGGGCCTGCAACCCCTTCTCCTTCTCCTCCGCCTGCGTGAAGGTCTCAATCAAACGCTCCCGACGCTCAAAGCTCTGCACGTCCTGCGCTTTGATCGACTCCATCTCCACCACAATGCTCTGCGCCTTTTGCTTCAACACCCGCGTCGAGTTCTGCAAGGCCCTAAACTCCCCCTCGCGCGCCGCCACCGCCACCTCGTGCGATCGCAACTCCGTCTGCGCTTGTTGCAAGCTCAACTGGAGCTCCGTCTGCTCACTCTGCAGGGCTCCTTTCCGTCGACTCGCCTCCCCAACCTGCTCCTGCAACGCAGCAATCTGCGCCTTCAATTCCTCAATCTGGTTCTTCCGACCCAAGATGGACGAAGGCCCTCGACCATTTCCGTTCCCATTCGCAAACCCTCCCGTGTAAACCCCGCTGCGGCTCAGCAAGTCTCCACTCGCAGTGACAAAATCATACCCCCCCGGGTGTGCCCTCCAGATCTGCGTCGCCGTCGCCAAATCCGGCACAATCAATGTCTGCCCAATCAAACCCACCAACAAACCAGCAACCACGCTCTCCGCATGGATCACCGACATCGCCGCGATCGCTCCTTCCGGAGTCGCCTGAGCCCCCCCTCGGCCTCCCTCGCCGACCAAAGAACACAGCTCCAGACTCACAATGCTCGCACGCCCCTTCTTCTGCGCCGACAGATCGTTTAGAATCTTCAACGCCGATTCGTCCCGCGCCGTCAAAGCCGACTGCAAGGCCTGCCCCAAGGCCGCTTCCACCGCCACCACATGGGTGTCCGGCACACGGATCTTGTCCGCCAACGACCCCAACACCGCCTGCGTCTGCTTCAAAACAGTCTGCGCCGCCGCGCTAAATCCCTCATGCGCCTGCTCCAACTGCTCCAGCACGTTCAACCGCGACCGCTTCTCCGCCTGCTGACGCAATAGCAAGTCCGCTTCCTGCGAAGCCTGCTGCACTGCGTGCTGCAATTCCCTCAGCCGGACCTGCCTCTCCTCTACCGTCCCCCGACGCGCAACCACCCCCAGTTTCTCACTCTCCACTTGTTGCGCAAACTCCGCCAACCGAACCTCTAAACGAAGGTTCTCCTCTGCCGTCTGCACCTGCTCCGCTTGCAGCTTCTCCAACCGCGTCACACTCCCCTGCCGCTGCAAATCCAACGTGTTAATCTCATTCTTCGTCCGCGAGATGTGCTGCGCCGTCGTAAAGGCCTCCGACTGCATCTTGCGACTCTCCTCCTGCACCGCCCTGAGCCGCGCCTCTAACTGTGTCAAAGCGTCCAGCTTCACCCTCAAATCCACCCGCTGGGCCTCCAATGCCGCCGACGACACCTTCACCCGCTCCGTCAACGCCCCAAGCTCATGGGTCGTGATCTCCCGACGCTCCTCCGCTTGCGTGATGTCCGAAGTCGCCACTTGGCTCTGGTCATTCAATTCCTTCAGCCGTTGCTCGTTGAAGTGCGCCCGGTTCTCATTTCGCTCCATCTGGCTCTTCAACTCCAACCCCTGCTGTTGCGCCGCATGGACCTCGGCCTCCAATGCCGTAATCCCCGCACGCACCAAAGCCACCTGCTCCTCGGCTTGCACAATCTGCTGCGTCGTCAACTCCATCTGCGCATTGGCTTCCTCCAAAGCCTTCTCCCGCACCCCAATCTCCCCCTTCAACACATCGTACTGATGTCGCGCTAACTGCGTTTCCAAATGTTGCAAATCCACCATCAATTGCTTGTATCGCTTCGCCTTCCCAGCCTGCCGTTGCAACGACCCAATTTGCCGCTTCACCTCCCGTATCAAATCCGCGACCCGCAATAAGTTCTGGTCCGTATACTCCAGCTTCCTCAGCGACTCCTTCTTCTGCGACTTGAACTTCGTAATCCCCGCAGCCTCCTCAAAAACCAATCGACGATCATCCGGCTTGCTCGAAAGGATCTGCGTAATATGCCCCTGAGCCATGATGCTGTAGCTCGCTCTCCCCACCCCTGTCCCCATAAATAACTGCTGCACATCCCGAAGCCGACAGGGAACCTTGTTCACAAAATACTCGCTTCCCCCATCCCGAAAGACTCTCCTCGTCACCGTCACTTCATTAAACGTCAAATCAACCCCTGCCGCCTTCAAATGCTCCTGGTCCACACCCCCAATCGTCAATGATACCTCCGCCATGCCCAACGCCCGTCGTGAGTCCGTTCCATTGAAAATGACATCCGCCATCTCCGCCCCGCGCAACGCCTTCGCCGATTGCTCACCCAATACCCATCGTATCGCATCGGCAACGTTTGACTTACCACACCCGTTCGGCCCCACGATCGCCGTGATGCCCGGCTGAAAGTTCAAACTCGTTTTGTCCGCGAACGATTTAAAGCCTAAGACGGTCAGATTCTTGAGATACATGACGGCCAAAAACAAAGACCAATCGCTGTTGCAAGTAAAGGCAAAAGCCACCATATAATGGGTGCGCTCCGAAGACTAAACACAACCTATTGGATAACAGCGACAAACACGCCCCCCGCTGAAATCCCTCCCATCACCCGCTCTCCTCAAATGAACCCCTTCCGAGCTCTCGCCCTCCTCATCATCGCCACCACCACCCTCCTACCCCCGCCCCAAAGGCTCTCCGCAGCCCCCAAAGTCCCCGCAACCTCCACTCCCTCTCCCACTCCCTCCCCCCCACCGCTGCGACGTGAGTTCCGGGGCCTCTGGATCGCCACCGTGGGAAATATCGATTGGCCATCCAAACCCGGCCTCCCCTCCCATGCGCAAAAAGCTGAACTCATCCAAATTCTCAACCAAGCACAATCCCTCCGACTCAACGCCATCATCCTCCAAGTCCGCCCATCCGCGGATGCTCTCTATCCCTCCAAACTCGAACCTTGGTCCGAATACCTCTCGGGAAAAATGGGAACCCCACCCTCCCCAGCCTACGATCCTCTCGAGTTCGCAATCCACGAAGCTCACCTACGCGGCCTCGAACTGCACGCTTGGTTCAACCCTTTCCGAGCTCGATTCTCCCCCGCTCGCTCTCCAATCCACCCCACACACATCAGCCGTACCCACCCCTCATGGATCCGTACCTATGGGAATCTCCAATGGATGGATCCAGGCCTCTCCGAGGTCCAGGCTCATACCCTCCAAGTCATCACCGATGTCGTCCAAAGATACGATGTCGATGGCATTCACCTTGATGATTACTTCTACCCCTACCCCGATTCGTCGCTCCAAAACCCCGAGTTCCCAGACCACAGAACCTATGAAGCCTACCAAGCTGCCGGCGGATCCTTGTCCAAAACCGACTGGCGACGCGGAAATGTGAACTTCTTCGTCGAATCTCTCTACCGTTCCGTGCACAAAGCCAAACCTTGGGTCAAAGTCGGCATCAGCCCTTTCGGCATATGGCGGCCCGATCACCCTCCCGGAATCCGCGGCCTTGATGCCTACAATAGCCTGTTCGCCGATGCCCGGCTGTGGCTCCAGAAAGGATGGATTGACTACCTCGCTCCTCAGCTTTACTGGCCCATCGATCGCAAAGAGCAAAGCTTCCCAACCTTGCTGCGATGGTGGCAGTCTCAGAACACTTCCAAACGCCACATGTGGCCCGGTCTCGCCAGCGCCAACCTTCGTAAGGATTGGAAACTCGATGAAATCCAACGCCAGATCACCCTCACTCGCGACCTCGACGGTTGCGAAGGCCACCTGCATTGGGGGGCCAACGTCCTCCTCGACGATGCTCGAAAATTGACCGAGCCCCTCAGGAACCGCTCATACCAAGCCCCCGCTCTAATACCCGCCTTCGCGTGGATGGATTCCCAACAACCCGCCACTCCAGAACTCAAGGTCAGCACCGCCAAGGATCGTTGGACCGTGAACTGGAAAACCAAGACATCCTCCACAGCCGTCGCCAACTGGGTCGTCCAAACAAAATGGAAATCAGGCTGGACGTCTCAGATCGTTGCCGGCACCCAATCAAAAACCATCGTCACATCCTCCAAAGCCCAAGGGAATCCAGAAATCATCGCCGTCACAGCAATCAGTCGCACCGGAATCGCCAGCCCCACCGCGACACATCGTCTGCTCTCCAGAACAACCCCCATCCCACCCTCCGAATCATCGCCTAAAACGCCCTCCACAGACGAAAAGGAGCCGCAAACTCCCCAGATCAAACCGCCACAACCTCAACCCAAAGCTGATCCCCAAAACCTTCGCGCAACCGATCCGAAAGCCGCCGTCCCTCCTCCACCGACCGAGCAATCCCAAAAATCGTCGACCCACTCCCGGACATCATCGAAGCCACAGCTCCCCACTGCCTCATCGAATCAGAAATGATCTTCAACAACGGATACTTATCGAAGACCGGGGCCTCCAAGGAGTTGTAAAGCACTTCCTCAATCCCATCCAAGGGGCCGTCCTCGAGCAACGCCTGGACTACCTCCGAAGCACGGCCCTTCCTCCCGTTCAAGGCTACCGGATGGTTTCCAAGCGCTTTGTAAGCCCACGCCGTCGGTACACCAAACCCAGGCTTAGCCAATACCCATGCCGCCCCGCACAACCTCCGAAACGGTGGAAGAACTTCGATTCGCTCGCCCCGCCCAGTCCCAAGAGCCGGGCCATCTTGCAGAAAAAACGGAACATCCGATCCCAGCTCCGCAGCCAACCCCGAAAGCCCACTAAAACCGAGTCGTGTACCAAATAACTCGTCCATCGCCAACAGCGTAGCGGCCGCATCACTACTGCCCCCGCCCAAACCAGCAGCCGCAGGCACCCGCTTCGTTAAATGAATCCCCACCCCGCCTCCAACCTTCGTACGGCTGAGAAAGAGCTCCGCTGCACGCCAAGCCAGATTATTCCGATCCACAGGAACCCCAGGTGCCTCACAACATAGCGACATCTCCGCAGTCTCCTCCACCTCCACCACATCACATACAGCGACCGGATGCAAAATGGTTTCCAACTCGTGAAACCCATCCTCCCTCCGGCCCAATATGTTTAGCAGAAGATTAACCTTACAATGTGCCGATCGAACAGTCTTCAAACCCGTGCTGTGATAAAATGAAAAGGCACCAACAAAGAATCCTTGCTGGTGCCGGTGTGCAAAACCTGCCCTAAGTCAAACTCAGTAATCAAAAATCCGAAAGCGGCTGCCGGGAATAATCGGAGCAATATCGCCTCCCGTGAAACCCATCTGGCGATCGGTTTCAAATGCACTGTCAGTCATCAGCCGAGGCGTATAACTGTCAGGATACACCGGATGCTCACTGATATCTGGAATCAAACTGTTTCCAGGCTTCAGATAGGCCTCATAGCTCGGCACCGGGAACGTCAAAACCTCGAAAGCCCCCACCACGGTCCTCGCTACACTCCGGTTGAAGCCCTTGAAAAAACCAGAGGTGTAAGCCACTTCGTTCGGCTCATATAAAGCCGATTGCTCAACCGACCGACGAATCTCTCCCATGCGGGTGAACTCCGTAAGGTTCGTTACCCCGCGGCCCAGCTTCTTCTCCGGCCCCGCACAGCCAGAACCGAGTAGGAGAACACCCAAGCCAAGACCCAAAAACACACGTGGATTGCGCATAGTGATGACGATGATGTTCAAAAGCCTAATCAGACCGTTCTAGTTGTAAAGGACTTTCACCATCACCACATCACGTTATTTAGCCTCTCAACTCCACTCCACTCTCCTTCTTCAAGTCCCGCCGATACCAAATGTAAGCAATCAACACGCTCAACTCGTAAAGCACGTGCAGCGGTGCCGCCATGATGAACATCGTCAAAGGATCCCCCGAAGGTGTTAACACCGCACAAATCACGAGGTTAATCACAATCCAATAGCTGCGGAAGGCCGAGAGTTTCTTGTAATCCAACAACCCTATCTTTACCAAAATCAAAATCACCACCGGCAACTCAAAACTCCCTCCCATCACCAAGAGAAACTTACACACAAAACTAAGGTAGTCCTCAGCTCGCCACTCATCCGCCCCAAATCCCATCCAAACCGAAAACTGAACCGACGCCATCAAGGCCACCTGCAGGAGAACAAAATAACAGAAGGAAACCCCAAGCATGAATAGGAACGAACCAATCCCAGCAACCTGATAAACTAGCTTCTTCTCATGGAGGTGCAGGGCCGGAAGTACATACTGACCCACGAAGAACAAAATGAATGGAAACGCCAATGCTAACCCGCCATAAAACGCCACCTGAAACGCGACCATCAACGACCCAATCGGGCTGTAGTTCTTCAGAGCCACAGTCATCGCGTCCGGGCCTCGAAAAGGGCTACTGTCCCACTCGAAGGTTGCGACCAAATTCGTGCCAACCATCCTCGGAACGAGACTCACCGAGCCTACCCCGTTTGTAACCTCCGGTGCTGCGGCCGAGAATTCCTTCAGCGCAACTCTCCCAAGGTAATTCGTGCCTAAATGAATCGAAACAACTTGGTTCGTCGATGCAACCGAGCTCTGTGCTTGGCGCAAAGGCCAAGTCAAAAGGGCAATGACCTTATCCCCTGCGACCATGCAGACCGTCATGCCGAGCACAATCGAAACCGCACAACGGATGAGAGTCCACCGAAGATCCTCCAAATGATCCAGGAAAGGCTTAACCGGCCCTCCTCCCTCCTCCAAAACAGCGTCGCTAGGCCCCTGATCGGGCTCTTCTGCCATAGGTGCCTTCGAACAAGAATTAACTCTGCGAAGGACCCGATGGCTTGTTCGAAGCCATCGACGCCTCTGTCCCCGCCGGCGGCGTCACCGATCGCCGGGGAGGCTCAGGTTCCGGATGCTCGTCAATCGCTCGATGAAGATCCTCCTGCACGTCCTTTGTCGCCTTTTTAAACTCCTTGATCCCCTGCCCAAGCCCCTTAGCAAGCTCAGGAAGTTTCTTAGCTCCAAACAGAATCAAAACCACCACCAAGATCCCAACGATTTCAGGCCAGCCTAACATAATGTGATAAAATTAAATCGAACAAACCCAAGCTACGACACGCTCTCTACCAAGTAAAGCCCCCAAACCCAGCGCTCTCTAGGTCTTAAGTCTATCACCCCTCACTTCGTCGGCTTCGGTTTCAGGAGGATAAACTGACCCCGACGATTCTTCGACCACGCCTCCTCGTTATTCCCCTGAACCGCAGGACGCGCTTCGCCATAAGAAATCGTCCGCACCCGATCCAGTCCAATACCCATATTAGCCAATGTCTCACGCAACCCCAACGCGCGTCGTTCTCCCAAGGCCAAGTTATACCCCTCAGTCCCACGCTCGTCACAGTTGCCTTCAATCAACAGCTTATCGCTCGAATTGGCCTTAAGAACCTTCGCAACTTCCTCAACCTTGCCCATCTCAGAGGCCTTCACCGACGCTTTATCAAAATCAAAATAAACCGTGTATGCTGCGAGCGCAGAAGGATCCTTCAGCATCCCCTCAAATTCTTCGATCCCTGCCAAGGCCATCGGATCCAAGCCAGGGTTCAACGGTACGCTCGTAGCCCCACCATCCCCAGGCGAGATCGGACGTCCAATTCCAGGATCCACAGGCCTCCCAATCCCACCTCCACCGCCAGGAGTAGTAGCCCCAAATCCAGGATCCGTGCCCGGAGCTTTCGTAGGTGCTCCAGGAATGTAGGTAGGCCCCTTAGGTGACTTTTTGCAACCGGCAACCCCAAGCGCCAGTGTCAACCCAACAACCAAGGAAAGAAAAAATGGCATCCGTTTCATGTCTCGAGTCTGGGAAATGAACTAGCGAGCCCAACAGGGCTGTGAGCAGCTTCCCGAAATATGTTTGACATCCTTGACCTGTTTGGTGGGCACGTCAAGTAAAGAGAGCACCCGCTTTCCATTTGTTCGACGCGTGAAAATCACCGTCCGCGAATTCGCCGCCCAACTTGGATCTTCCCCCGACGTCAACACCTTCACCTCACCTCCCGCCGCCGGAACCAAACACAGCTCGAATGATGATCCCCCTCGCTGCGTCGTAAAAATGATACTCTTCCCGTCAGGTGACCAATCCGGCTCTGTCGCGTTGCCAACACCCGCAGTCGCCAACCTCTTCATTGCCCCTCCCGAGGCCGTGATGGTATACAAGGCAGGTCTCCCATCCTTGCGGGAGGCAAAACAGATCGTCTGATTGTCCGGTGACCAGCACGGCGACGATTCATCCTCCCGCGTCTTGGTCAACTGTACCGGACTCCCACCACGAACATCCGCCACATACACATCCGGACTGCCTGCCTTGCTCATCACCATCGCCAACCGTTGCCCATCAGGCGAAATCGCCGCACCCGTGTTCAAACCCGTGTACCGAGCCACAACCTGCCGAGCACCCGTCGTCACGTCATGGCTGAAAATATCAGGGTTCCCCAACCGATATGATGTATAATATAAAGTCCTACGCCCAGGTGCCCAGGCCGGAGCGAAAATTAAAGCGTTATCCTGCGTGATCTTCACCGCGTTGTAGCCGTCGTAATCCGCAACCACTACCTCGTTCCCCGCCCCCGACTCCGTCTTAAACGCAATCTTGGTCTGCGAAATCCCCTTCTGCCCGGTAATCGCCAAAATAATGTCGTCCGCCAACGCGTGCGCCTGAACCCGCGCTGTCCCACTCGAATACGCGCGATCCAACACCCGCGCCTTCGTGGCCGACTCCACGACATGCCCCTCCAATTGGCCCGCGTTTGACCCTGTGATTTGGTAGGCAGCCTCCGCAGAGCCCACAAAATTGAACCCCTGAATCCCTAAGTCGTACCGCAACACCGTGTCCACCTCACCGCTAAAACCACTCATCGATACGGGAATCGACTTACTTGGGTCTGCCCACTTGCTAATCGTGATTCGAGCCCCCTCCGCCCCCATCGCCCCAACGGTAACGAGTCCAATCAACCATGCCACAAATCGCACCCCAATCCTCAATCCATTCATAACATTTCAACCCAGCTGACGTTTTGCCTGCAAATCAAAATCAATGTAAAACACCTTGCTCGCATCCTTCATTGATGCCGGAAACGGCGCGATGAATTTGACCTTCTCCAACGCCCGACGAACCGTCTTGTTCACGGACTCGTTCCGACACGGTGCGATCACTCGGGCTGAAATCACCGACCCGTCCCGCGCAATGTTCACCTCGGTCCTCACAACATTCTGCGCATTGTCCGCATCCGCCGGCTCAATCCAAGCCCGTTGGTAAATCGACATGATCACCTGACCGTAACTCGCCGTCCCATCCCCTCCAATACCCTCCCCAATGCCGCCAACCCCCTCAATCGACAATCCCGAGGAAAGCCCGCTGCCCAACTTCGCCGCCATGCCGTTGATCATCGCGCCACGAGCTTCTCCAGCTCTCTTCGCCGCCGCCGCCGCTTCGGCCGCTGCTGCTGCGGCGGCCGCTTCCGCACGAGCCTTCGATGCCCGCTCTCTCTCCCGATCGGCCGATTCACTGCTCGACCGCTTCATCGTCAGATTAGGCTGAATCGCGGGTTTAGAAGGTTTGGCCTTCGCAGGAGTGTCGGCCGATTCCACCACCTCAGTGTCGGGTTTCTTAGGGGCCTTCCTTTTCGATTTCGCGGCGAGGTCAGGAACGACCGCTTTCTGCGTAATCTTGGGTTCAGGCACCACCTCAGCTTCAGGCTCTACCACGGTCTTCTTTGGCTTGCTCGGTTTTGGCGGAGGTTCCGCCTCTTTCGGCTTGGGCGGAGTGGCAGGTTCTTGGATTGGTTCGACAGGTCCCACAAGCGGAACTGCAGATGACTTTTGCGGCACCGGGGGGTCTACCCTGGTCCCCGGAGCAGGCGATCCCACCCCACCCGCCTTCGTCCCCCCACCTGGCTTCCCACCCGTTCCAATCACACTCTCAACAATCTCCGCAGGAATGTAGTTCAACAAGGGCGCGGTCACCGTGAGCGGAGGTTTCGGCAGCAACAAAGGACTTACCAGAACAAGCGACAACAAAAACACGTGCCCCGAAAAGGACAGAACTAAACATCTCTTTTTCAGTCGCTCCATACCCAGTCGAAATCAAAATCGCACTACAAAAGTCCGTTCCACGGTCCTATTTTTTATTGGGCTCCTTCGTCCTAATCGATATCTGAATCCCGTTCCGTTGACATCGATCAAACAAGCCGACCATGACCCCTACTTTCCCATTCTCGTCCGCTCGAATGAACACAGTGAGCTTGGGGTTGCTACGAAATTCCCGCACTAACTCGGCTTCCACCTGATCCAATGTCTTGGGTTTGCCCGCCAGAAAGATCCGGCCGTCCGGGGTGATGTCGACCTGTCGTATGTTCTCCTTCACCAGAACCGCATCCCCTTTGCCTCCAGCGGGTAAATTCAAATCGAGCCCTTGCTCCAACAACGGAGTCGTGATCACAAAAATGATCAGCAACACAAACGCCAAATCCAGAAGCGGAGTGATGTTAATATCACTCAACGTGACGAGATTGTTCCGCTGGGAAAAACGCCTCATACAAGCCCTAGTTCGACTCCTCGAACCTCATGAAAATTCGATCCTTCACCACAAACGCAGCGCAGCCACATTCTGAACACTCCAAACCACCACGGCGACCAACAAAATCGCCACAAAAACGGTGAGCAAGGTCAAAGGACTCAACATGCCCCATCCTGAGGATCGCTCCGACAGATGGTTCACCCATGTCTTCACTCCTAGTCTCCCGCACTTTCTACATCGATTAAAAACCTTCTGGTTTCGCTCCCCACAGCGATGACAGCTATAGAAAAGATCCTCCCCACACCGATCACAGTTCTCTAGCCCATGGGGGTTAAGCCGCTCACACTTTGAACAGAGAATCCCCCGCGACTTCGTCGGAGAAGGGGTTGGAGTGTCCGAAGCGTTAGAGGCCATCATCTTTAAGGAACTCCGTCTCCATTTTCGAGACCAGCTCCTGTGCAAAGTTGTCCAACTCCACCGTCAAAACCCGCAGGTTATGCACCAACCAGTTGTAGCCAAACATCGAAGGAATCGCGACCATCAACCCAGCAACCGTTGTCACCAAAGCCGCCGCAACCCCAGGTGCCATCGTCGCTAAATCAGCCTTACCCTTCGCCGCCACATACGCAAACGCATCCATCACCCCCCAAACCGTGCCAAGCAACCCCAAAAACGGGGCTCCGCTGACCGCCAAAGCCAAAAGAATAAGGCCCGATTCCAAGCGCAAAGACTCCTGGGCAACCACCCGCTCCAAGGTCCGCTTCACATGCTCCATCGACTTCAAAGATGTCGCCGAGCTTCTCACCGCCCCAGGCCCCCGACGCATCCGACTATCCAACTCACTGCATCCCGCATGATAAACCGTATAGAGCGGACATCCCTCCACCTCAATAGATCGATCAAACACACCAAAGACCGTCTTCTGACTCCGAAATTCGACGTCGAAAAAGCGGTTCAGCTTCTTCGCTCGCCTCATCTGGACCCCCTTATACGCCATCACGAACCATGCAAAGACAGAGAAAATCAGTAGAATGACGATAATACCCTTGGCCTCGGGTGTAGACGTCTTCCAAATGAATTGTAACTGGAGTTCCGCGAACTGCGGCATCGCCGTGTGCATCATGAATATCGACTCGAATCGCGGGGATTTACTTCATCTAATGCTAGTAAAAAATAGACTACGGCTCTTGGTTTAACTCGCGAAACCGCAACGGTCAAAGGCAATCATCCTAGAATCCAAATCCAACGCCTACTAGACCCGCGAAGGTCGCCCACAACCAACCGGATAACCTGCTCCCCCCCGCTCCATCCGAGGATGACATCGGCCACCGCTACAGTCGTCTGTCTATCGCTTAGTGATCGGTGTTACCTTCAGATTCAAACATCGCCATGGAAAGCGGCGGAAGCGTGATGACGATCGATTGCTCCTGCCCGTGGCTCCGTTCCGCCTCTGATTTCACGCTCCCACAGTTCCCGACATTGGAGCCACCGTAAATCGCCGCGTCGCTGTTCAACACCTCCCTCCAAACTCCCGCCACAGGCACCCCGATCCGATAGCCATACCTAGGAACGGGCGTGAGGTTCAAAATAATGATCACAATCGATCGACCGTCCCGACTCCGACGCAGATACACCAACACGCTTTGCTCGTGATCGGAACAATCGATCCACGAGAAACCAAGCGGCTCATACTCCGCATCATGCAACGCAGCCTTCGATACATAGGTCCGATTGAGATCCGTAACCCATCGCTGCAGGCCTTGGTTGAGGGACCCCGACTCCAACACACCCCAATCCATCTGAGCGTTCGCGTTCCACTCGGATCTTTGGCCAATCTCGCCGCCCATAAACAGCAACTTCTTGCCCGGGAACGTCCATTGGTATCCAAACAGTGCCCTCAAATTAGCGAAGCCCTGCCACAAATCTCCAGGCATTCGCCCCAAAAGCGAGGCCTTACCATGCACCACCTCGTCATGAGACAACGGCAACACAAAGTTCTCCTGATAATGATACAGCATCGCAAAAGTCAGATCGTTCTGATGGTATTTCCTAAAGATCGCCTCCCGCTTGAAGTACCCGAGGGTGTCGTGCATCCACCCCATGTTCCACTTCAGTGAAAACCCAAGGCCGCCAAGATAGGGCGGGCGGGTGACCAAGGGCCAAGCCGTCGATTCCTCGGCAATCGTCACAACTCCAGGATGCTCGGTGTGGATTACATGGTTGAAGTGCCGAAAGAATTCCACGGCCTCCAGGTTCTCACGGCCACCGTAACGGTTCGGAATCCACTCCCCATCCTTTCGAGAATAATCCAAGTAAAGCATCGAGGCCACAGCGTCGACTCGTAGTCCATCCACGTGAAAGCGCTCACACCAGAAAAGTGCGTTCGCCACCAGAAAGTTCCGGACTTCGTGTCGTCCGTAGTTGAATATCAATGTTCCCCAGTCCTGATGAGCCCCCTGCCGCGGATCCTCATGCTCATAAAGGGCCGTTCCATCAAAACGGGCTAAGGCCCACTCATCCCGTGGAAAATGAGCGGGTACCCAATCGACGATCACGCCTATCCCTGCCCCATGTAATTCATCCACCAAGTATTGAAAGTCATCCGGCGAACCATATCGAGACGTTGGAGCGAAAAATCCTGTGACTTGATACCCCCAAGAAGGGTAGTAGGCGTGCTCAGCAACGGGCAGAAACTCAACATGGGTGAACCCCAGCCTTGTCACATATTCCACCAAGTGCTTTGCCAAGCTCCGATAATCGTGCGAGTGACCTTCCTCATCCTTCTGCCATGAACCAATGTGAACCTCATAAATGCTCATCGGCCGACGCAGCGGGTCTCGATGTCCTCGATTCATCAGCCACGCTGAGTCTCGCCAAGCGTACTTCCGGTTGTCCCACACTACCGAGGCATTGTTCGGAGAAGGCTCACATAAGAACGCCAGAGGATCCGCTCGTAGACCGAGTTCACCGTTCGCATTACGCACCTCATATTTGTAACGAACTCCCTCACCAATGCCGGGGATGAATATCTCCCAGACCCCGGAGTTCCCGAGTAAACGCATCATGTGCCGACGCCCGTCCCAACAATTGAAGTCACCCACAACGCTCACACGCTCGGCATTGGGTGCCCAGACACAAAAGCTAACCCCATGAACACCGTCCAAGGTTACAAACTGGGCTCCAAGCTTGTCATACAACCGTCTCTCGTTGCCCTCGCCAAAAAGATACAGATCCGACTCGCTGCGGGTGGGTAGGAAGGAATAGGGATCGCGACCTTGCACAACAACCCCGTCCTCATAAGTCACCAAGAGGTCGTAGGCATAGACTTCAGCGCTCTTCCGAGTCGTCCCCTCAAACACCCCACTGGGGTGGATAAGCTCCAAGATGAATCGCGGACGTTTCGGCTCGTGGACGGGCGTCACCTCCACGCGGAGCGCTCCAGGAAGATACGCCCGCGCAACGATCCCCTTTCCCGCACCCAGCGAATGCATCCCTAACAACTCGTGCGGAGAACGATGGCGCAGCCCTACCAGACTCTCCAATTCACATGAGTTCAGGATCATGGCGACGATTCTAGCCGTGTCGGGCTGAAATCCTACTAAAAACAGGCGACCGACAAACCCAGCACGTGGCGGCCTCTCGGAACTCGCCTCGAGATCTATCCATTCTGGGCGACCGGTCTGCCCCCTGCTTCCAACATGCCTATGAGTCGATTGGCCTGAGACTCAACCGCACTGAGCGCAACGTCGGTCCAGACCATGTAATCGGCCATATCAACTTTTTTCTCGATAGGCCACTGTGCCGATATCCGCGCCTCGATCTGTTCCTCGTTACATCCTCGTGCGCGCAAACGGCTCATTTGCGTCCACCGTGAACAGGCTACACAGATGACGCGGTTGAATGTCGCTTCACAATGGGTTTCAAACAGGAGGGGAATCTCCACAAAACCGAGACTCATCTGAGCATCGCGCCAGCGCGTGACCTCTTCCGTCCACGTCTTACGGATTCTAGGGTGCAAAATCGACTCCAAGACGCGCATCCGAGCCGGGTCATTGAATACAATCTCCCCGAGTCGACTGCGATCTATCCCTCCCTGGCCATCCAAAAGCCAAGTGCCGAAGCGATCCGAAATCTCAATCACACATTCGGATCCGGGGTACATCAACTCACGTGCAATCACATCGGTGTCAATGACTGGAAGTCCGCGTGTTCTAAGCAGTTTGGCAAAGGTACTCTTCCCCATCCCGATACCGCCTGTAATTCCACACAGGATCATGAGACGATCGTCACAAATGCGAACGGCGGCCACATGGGCCGCCGTCATAAAACAAACAAGATCTGGAACAGATCGGACTACGGCTTAACGACCGCACGATAATATCGAGCCCGTAAGGCCACGGAGTCCGCATCGTTGATAAGTAAAACTCCGTTGCTGGCGATGCCCTCGCTCACCTTCGTCCACCGGATGAGGTCTTCCGAAGCCTCAAGGACGTACGTCTGACCGAGTTGACCAACGACCGCGATACTAAAGCTGCCATTACCCTTCCGTTCTAGGCTTAAGGTAGCCTTAGAAGCCGAGTCGGCTTTGATCGCCAACGGAAGATCTAGGTTGTCAATGTAAGCTGCGTCGTCGCCCAAAGAGTTATTCAAGTCCTTCGAATACCGCCATTCTAAAACATGAGTCCCAGCCGTTAGATTAAACTTCTTTGTGCTCCAATCGACAGAACCGGACCAGCTACCAACCTCTGCGCCGTCGACTAGAAACTGCAGCTTATCCCATGCGGGTTCCGAGCTGATGCTGTAATCAAAGCTGCCTGTCCCCTCCCGAGCTTCGATCGTCAGGCTAATAGCCGAGGTCTGTCCATTACCAATTGGTGCAGAGCGCAGAACGTAGTCAGTCGTTGAAGTTTTGCCCTGCACTACAGTCCAAGGTGCCGAAGGGTCAAGTTTCCAGCCCAAGCCGCCAAGTTGACCCGATTGGAAGTCCTCACTGATCTTACGTGCTCTAAAGCTGGGAGTGAGGTTCATGTCCCGGTTCACGCTCACGCTGAGTACCGGGTCGAAACTGCTTAGCGTGCCTTCCCACTTCACAAACTCAAAACCAGAGTTCGGGGTAGCAACAAACTCCAACTTAGCGCCGGATGCATAGAATCCACTTCCCGGTGTGACCGCCCCTCCAGCGGTTGCATTCACAGTAACATAATAAATCGCCTTCGCTTCAAACGCGTAGCTAAGCTTAACGGTACCCGAACGTCCTGCGAACCCGTCTACGGCGATCAAGTAACTCTCGCCCTGCTTAACGGCTTGTGAAATCTCGCTGTAACCACTGCCGTCGATCGAATCATCGTTGGAGGCAATCGTAACAAGGCGATCGAGTCGATTACCGGTGTAAACTCCCAGAAGTGTGTCGAAATTGGAATCTTTCGTGGACAGCTTGAGGATACCATTGGCTGGAGCAACCCAACTCCACCACACCGAGCGTCCTCCTTCATTGCCCCCGTGATTCGGTTCTCCAAACTCCTTGCCGGCTGCGGTGTTGGTCGCTGTGACGCTACCACCGCCCCCAACCAAGACGCTCGAGCGGGCGAAGAGATCATTCGGGACCTCATCAGGCCGGTAGTTGAGGGTAATAACGCTCGGAGTCGAAACATTACCTGCGTGGTCGATTGCGATGGCACTCACAGTGTTTAAACCACGGGTGAGCGGCACAACTTGACCCCAGCTGGTGGTTCCTGTTGCGTCAAAGGCTAAGTTGTTGTTCACCCGAACAGCGATCTTCTGTAAACCTGAGCTATTAGGAGTCGGATCCAGCGCCACGCCGCTGATCAATACGCTCGCCTGCGAGACAATCAGACCACTCGTAGGAGTCGTAATGCGGACCGTCGGCGCCGTGGTATCAGCAGCCCCGTTCGGTTCAACGCGGAGACGGATAAGGCCGACGGAATTCGTGTCAAAACCAGAGACAGCGATGTGATACGTAACCCCGTTCGTGGCAGGAAAACTGACATATGCTTGCTTACGCGTACCAACATCGTCGGCAGACGCAATCTTCTTCAAGTTAGCCATCGTCGTCCCTGTATACACAGCGACCACGCTGTCGAAAGTCGTGCCAGTCGTGTCGACAACAACAGTGCCCGTAGCTCTGGGAGACCAATCCCACCATACCGAGGCGCTAACCCCTGGATTATCCGCATGCATCGGCTCCCGCGGCTCGAGGGTACCAAATTTGTTGTTCCCCGTCACACTTCCACCGGAGGCCGTAACCTTGGCAGCATTGGCCAGCATATCGTTAGCAGGTCCAGGTACTATCGCATAATGGTTTGTGATCGTGGTTTTCTTCTTACCTGTGGCGGTCACATCGTAAACCAATTCCATCGGACCCAGATTCGTAGGCACAAAGAGATATCCGGTGTAGACCGAATCATTGGAAACCAAGTCCGGAACCCGGCCGTCGTTGGCAATCACTAAGTTCGTGGTCGCGACTCCGTTGATCAAAAAGCCGGCAAAGCGAGCATTTGTCACGGACAGTAGATCACTCACCCGAGCGGTAAAAAGAGACCTCGAGCCTGCTAAGAGCTCAGCGGGTTGAGCCGCCGATCCGGGAGCGGGTGTCACCGAGACTTCCAGGATGCCGTCAGCTGTGGCCTTGAGTGCCCCCAAGGCGTTGAGTCGACCGCCGGTCACAACCTTACCACGCAAGCCCTCGACAACGGTCACGGTTGAAAGCAAACGTTCCCGAAGCTCGATCATGCTCGCCTTGGGAAATGCCGAGAGACAAAGAGCTGCGACGCCAGCCACGTGTGGCGAGGCCATACTCGTGCCTGCGAACACTTGATATTCAGTGTCGCTCCCAGAGGTAGACGAGAAGATCTCGACCCCGGGCGCCCCTAAATCGACTGAGGTGCGGCCGTAATTCGAGAAGCTAGCGAGTTTATCCTTACGATCAAGAGCGGCCACGGAGACAACATTGTCCAAATCGTAGGAAGCTGGAAAACCGGGATCCAAGTCAGCGTCTTGAGTGCTATTACCGGCCGCAGCAATAAATAGGTGTCCCCTGTCTCGCGCTTGTTGCAAAGCATCGAGCATAGTCTGCTCGAATGGGCCACCACCCCAGCTGTTGTTGGACAGCTTCACACCTTTCGAGACGGCGTACTGCAGGCATTGAATGGCATCGCTTGTGAGTCCAAAGCCTCCCTGGTCGGGACCACGGAGGAACTTCAGAGCCATAATGCGTACGTTCCACGCCACGCCAACGTGTCCATTCTCGTCATTGGCCGACGCCGCGATCGTTCCAGCGACATGGCTCCCATGGTCGCCATCATCAAAAGGATCCCCAGAGTCGAGAATGGAGTTAATACCATGCACGTCGTCGATGTAGCCGTTACCGTCGTCATCGATGCCGTTGCCCGGGATTTCCCCTGGGTTGCTCCACATCTGACGGGCCAAATCTACGTGAGTGTATCGGACTCCAGTATCGATCACAGCAACCACGGTGTTGGTGGTACCCACCGTAATGTCCCAAGCGTTGGTACCATCAACTCCAGCGCGAGCGACGTTGATGTCAGCACCTTCTATTCCTCCGTTCTGGCCGTTGTTGCGCAAGCCCCAAAGAGTTCCGTCCGCATACTTACTATCTGTCGGTTCGACACTCGGGAAATGCGCGTAATCGGGTTCGACGTATGCAAACTCCCCACTTTCGCGGAGTGTTCGGATACGCTCGAACAAGGCGCGTGAACGCTCGCCCGCTCCGACGTTGGCAGTCTCGAGTCGTGACGTTGTCGAGTCCAAAAGAACTAATCCGCCAACCATTGGATAGTGACGAGAAACCCTCAGCCCGAGGGATTGAAGGGCCACGGATGGTCGTTGGGCGGAGATCTCGTCCTTAAACTTAGCAAGGATCCGTGACTCGTGGGCACGATACTTTCCGATGGTCACCAACTCCTCGGTCCCCGCGTGACCCAGCAGGGTGCAACCGATACCCACGACCAAAAAGGCAATTCTTTTAATAAACATACCAAACAGTAGCTTGGAGCAACGCGGGGCTAAATCTTATGGGTTATACCGAACTCGGTAGTAGCGCTCGGTCGAACCACCGGGCAGTAAATCTTCAACCGTGGCGGGGGCGCTGCGATCGCCAGAGTTCTTGTAATCAGCAGCCTTTGTCCAAACGGGCTTCGTTAGGGACACAGCGTATTCTACAACATAGCTAGTGCCTGCTGCAGCCTCCCAGCTCACAACAACCTTCGTACCGGCAGTCGTCGTTACGGCAGCTGAAGTGATTTTCACACCACCGTAGGGAGTGCTATCTAAGCCGTTCGCGATACCGTCACCATCCGAGTCGAGTCGTCGGCTCTGAATGAACTGGCGATTGACCTTCAAGGAACGACCGTCAGGGAGGGCAACGTCAACTGAACTATTGGGCCCTGCAAACTCCGAAACCCAGCGAAGTCGGCCGTCAAGGGCCCCATCTAACTCCTCAGCAGGCAAGTTGGAATCCGCGAAGTAAACCGTAAGGTTCGGGTGAATCTTCACGAAATTTGCCAAATTGTTCACATAACTCGGACCAATTTCAAGGTAGTCGACATATAAGCCATTCGCAGAGCCGGTCCCAATGAACTCCTGATAACTATCGACACCACCTTCGATAACCAACCAGCCAAGGGCGGCGTTGTTGTTGAAGCCCTCCCTTTTGGCACCCCGGTCCAACCCAGCCCAACTGTGTGCGATCGAGCTAAAACGAGCGGCGGTTGATTCGACCCGAGTCCCGAGCAAATCGCCAGTAGTCGGTTTGGTCTCAAGGTGGATGCCCGCCGAGGTCTTGATCAGGTTCCTTTGCTCATTCCCGTTGTCCGAGAGATTCCCAGATACATTAAAGACCACACTTAGACTGCTGTCGTTTGTATAGTTGCGCATCTTGAGCTCACGACCAAGATACTGAATTTCACCACCAGCGACGGTGCGGCCGCCATCAAGCTTCATCACTTCAGCCTCAACCGAAACCGAACCGGGACCCCGGGAGACAAATGCTTGGTTGTTAAACTCGGTATACGAACCCGCAACTAAGGTGCCGCTATTTTCGAAGTAATCGCTGCGAATCCGAATACCAACGGCAACGTTCGTACCGCTGTTAACAAAACTACCATACGGAGTCTGGCGATCAGAGCCATAGAAGCCCGTTCCCGGCACATTGACAATGCCGCTGTTTGTAAAGTTATTCAAACCTGGAAACATTACATCAGCCCAATCATGCACTGCCCCGCCGTCGAACAATAGCTTACCGGTAGTGGTTAAGTTTCTCGAGTCGATCTTGATCGATTCGCTAATCCGCAAGACATCACCGATTGTGACGTTCTCACTGTGCGCCTCGAAGTTGGCTACATAGTTGGGTTGACGGGTGCCGACGCTGCGAGCATCAACCATAAGGACGTGGAATGTAAGGTCGATCGTGTTCGTGCTAATCTCTTGAATGGTAGTAGTTCCGTTGGTATCCGCCGGATCAGGGATCGTGTTCGTCAACGTGAATCCAGTCTGATTCGTCCAGATCGCACTGAAGGCGGAAACCGTGCCAGCCGTCCGTTGCAGTTCAGACTTGGTCAAGTTTTGAACGCTTAGTAACCCGTTCGTGGACGCGAGGTTGTAAGACACGTTTTGAACGTCGATAGCAGTCAGCTTACTGCTCTCCAGGTGTTTCGCGCTGATGTTGACAATACCCTCCCCGCGGATCCTCGTGCGCTCCAAGTTCAGATTATCAGCGTAGATTTCCACACGCCCGGGTAGGTTCGTGATCGATGCATTAGGCACGTTAGCCAAAGTCTGGAGCTGGTTAGTGAAGAAAAAGCGGTATGAGCTATAGGTGTTAGTCACAACACTGTTCGTGTATGTGCGATTCCAGAGGAGATCACGAGTCAGGATTGCGTTGGTTACAGCGGTAGGAAGCGGTCGAAAACCAAAGGCCAAAGGATCGACTCGCGCAACCTCAAAATTTGCAGGTATAAAAGTGACATCGGTCGATAAATTCGTAAGCGTGTTGTAGTTGGTCTCGGAAGCTAGGCGATCTGCCAAATAGATGGTCGTGAAGTCATTACCGCCAGTCACAACGTTTGTTTCGACCGATGCCAACTGCACCACGACACTCTTAAACTGGTTTGTCACGATGGTGCTGCCATACAACGTCACAGAGGTCGTAAGGTTGGTATCGCGCGTAGCGACGAAGATCGCTTGTACGATGATGTTGGTAGCGATCTGAACGTTCGTCGTCGTTGTGTTGGTGGTACCTTGGACCGTGTTCGTGATCGTGAAGGTGCCGACACCGACCGCGTTCGTGTAAACGTAACTGTTGGCCCCACTCAACTGAACTTGCGCGCTGAGCCTGCGCCCTGCGCTGTTCGTCACCGCGTGCCGACCCGAATCCACAAGAACCGTTCGTCCCAACGTGCTTAGCAAACGGTCGGTGGAAAACGCCGGGTTTTGGTTTACTGGATCCGGCATTGCCCCAATTCCCCAATACAGATCGAAGACGCCCAGCTCTGGAAAGAAGTTGGTCTCGGTTTGAGACTCGGCGCTACCAAAGAGCGGGCTCACCAAGAGACCGCTTCGCTGAAGATCCACACTTTGCCCCTCCAAGCGTATCAACCCCCCAGCACTAACAGACAGAGCACCTCGGTTAAAAATGTTGGTCGCGCGAACGTCAATAACAGCAGGAGAGAAAGACTCAAATCCAGTGACACTGGCCCCATTGGCATTATAAAAGCTACTCGCCCAACGCCGAACTCCCACGTCGTTTACCGTCTCAAAGCGAAAACCAGGACTGCTGGTCATCACCCCCCTGTTCGTATAGAACAGGGTGTTCTGAGTTCCATAGGGGAGGATCGAGGCAACATCGAACTGGCCGTAGTTCGCAAACGCAGTGGCGTCAATTTGCGGAACGTTGGTGACAGTCCCGAAGTTCTCGTATCGCGCGCTCGGTGCCGCCCAACCCTCGCAGGCCAGGGCCAGCGCCAAAGCTCCGATTCCAATGACTTTCTTCATAACCGGGTACAAAACTATTATCTATCAAACTCAACGCCCACCTAAAACCCTACGTTCTAGTTCCTGGATTGAAACTCCAGAAGGGAAGACTGTTGGAGCATTTGTTGATCCATCGTATCGACCCCACAAGAACCCGGCAAAACCGTCCTCCTCAACACTACCCTCTCCCACTTGATCCCACCAGGGCCCGACGCTACTAAAGCTTATTACGGCACCGCCCTGTATTGTACCAGGCCCAGCTAGAGCCGCGACACCGTTTACAGCATCCTGGTTCACAAAATTGACGTTGCGAGAATAGGTCACGGGCACTTCCTGGACCACACCCAGGTCACCGGCGGAAAAAATGATATCCGGCTGCGCACTCACGACCTGCACAGCCTGGGATCGAAGCACTCCGTTCGTAATGTAAGCATCGACGAACCGATTCGTGTAAGACAGGACAACACCAAGCACTGAATCGTAATTGACGCGGTTAAGTCGAATTTTCTCAATGCCGCCCCTTAAGCCGAGATCAATCAGCGGTCGGGCGAAATTCGTCGCAACTGTCCCCCCGCCGCCCGCTTGAACGCCCCCACCAGCAGCGGCCGTGACGTTGGTTGCCGCAGGATTGAACACAGGGGTCCAAGGCTCGCCTCCCCCTCCTCCGCCGCCAAAGGGTGATTCGAACGGGGAACCTCCACCACCGCTGCCGCTAAAGCCTCCCCCGGTCCCCACTTCCGCGCCCGTCGGCAGTGTCTCCACGTTGTAATTCTTAGCGTTATACATGTAACGAAGAGCTCCCACATCGTCACGGGTCAGTCCCGAATAGAACAAGCCATTCGCTAAGCTTTGAATGCTTCCGATAAGCTCGGCCGCGCCTGCACCGACGCCGACCAAGGCAGCAACACTAGTCACCGATGGCGCTAAGGGATCAACAGCCAACTTGACCGCCTCAAACACGTCCGGGTTGGCGAAGGTTTGCTGGATTACGTAAGTATACAGCGTGCCATTCACATAGCTGGAAGGCTGCAATGTGATAGGATCAAAGTTACGTTTGATGATACTATAGAATGGTACGTTATTGATGACCACTCGCGCGCGAATCGCCCAAACCCATCGTTCGGGAGCCGCCAGACCCAGCTGTTCGAGCAGCGCGGAGAGGGCATAGGACTTCAGATCCGACAATCCAAGCGCCGCAGCGGTGTGATTAATCCGGCGAGTGTCGAGCGGAAACTCATTCAGATCACCAGACATAGCGCTCGTACTAGGCAGGTCGTTAAGGATTTGAATTGCCTCCTCAACCGCTTCCACACCCGCTTGTCCGAAGTAGTCCAAGAACGAGTTATCAAATGCGTAGGTGATCGAGGATTGGTTCCACCGATATTCCTCGCCAAGATTCATTGGGCCACCTACGTCGGCCCCCAGCTGGTAGCCAATGTCGTTGCTCTGCCAAGCAGCAAATGGCCCGTTCAAGGAAAAGGCATTACCCGCAAGTGGAGCAGCTAAAAGACAAGCGCCGACGAGCAACCTTGTAAATGTTTGTGGCATAAAACCAGTCTTACTTCAGACGAATGACCCTAAAATATCCCTGTCCACTACCCTCAGGAAGGTTAACGGAATCAACCCTTCCGGCCGCAAATCGAGGTTCGCCAAGCATCGTCCAGATCCCAAGCTCCTTGCTGACTTGCACTTGGTAAACCAAACCAGGTTGGGTGTTCCACGAGAGCACCTTACCCTCTTTCACTCGCTCAACTCTTGCCCTTAAAACGCTATTTCCATCCTGAGGATTAGTTCCCGCCAGAAGCTCTTTGATGTTACTGGCTCCATCCCCATCAGGATCGCTCGCTCCGTTGGTCCACGATAGAGTATTTGAACCAAAGTATTGACGTTGCCAGTCATCAGGCAGCCCATCGCCGTTTAAATCCTCACCCCAGGTTGAGCCGGATGCCTTACTTGAGGCTGGAGATTGAGAACCGTCCGCTAGGCGATAACGCAGGGAAACCACGTAGCGGCTGCTAGGAGGCAACGCTTCGCTTGTATAAACATTCGAGTCCAGCACAATCGGCGTGGTGGAACCGTTTGCGTATAGCTCATACACGACTTTGCCAAAGCCAACGATAGCTGGCCAGGTGACACTGACGCGACTGGAGCTGTGCGGAGTTACAATCGGAGTGACCGGGGCAACCAATGGCGCCTTGGAGAGTCCGAAACGCTGGCCGTGAAGGTCGAATCCGTTTCGGAGGCCGGTGAAGCTAGTCCATACTGCCAAGAACTTTCCGTGAGCGTCACTTGCGACGACAGCCTGCTTTTGGTCGTTGACCTTGGTGGTGTTTACCAGAAACTCGCTTCCGGCTAGAGCACGATCAGAGCTCCAAAACCGACCATACACGTCCTCACTTGCACCCCTGCCCTTTGATTGTCCCCAAGTGATCAGCACTTCCCCACCCACATTTGCCAACTGGGGACCACGCTGTGCCCCCTGTCGTATAGTGTTGAGCGTAGTAACGGAGCCGATAGGATTCCCACTACCGTCAAAGCTACGAGCTACAACGTCCCAACTGTCTTTGGTGTTCTCAACATCGAGTTGGCTCCAACTCGCAACCAACCCTCCGCCAGGGACACCCAAGATAACGGGATTGGCCACCAGATTCACACCAGTGCTCACGCGAATTTCACCTGTCGCAGGAGTCAGATCCGCGTTAAAAATGCGCAGATAAGCATCCACAGAGTTCTCCTGGGTTTGCTGCTCCGAAATCCACGCGACGGCTAATCGACCATCGCTCAACAAGGTGCTGCTTGGACTTCTTTGAGAATAGCGGGTAGTGATGTTCAGTCTCTCAACTTCACTCACCTTCACGCCATTTGCCGACAACTTCAACCCGTAGATACCATCAAGACCACCATCGGATCCCCTGTTCGTCCAAGTCACATACAACCCACCGTCATTCGAAGCCGTCAAGACAGGATCGTGGCCATTATCCGGGCTGATGGCGATATCCCCGCCAGAGAACCGTCCGTCCGCCTCTAAGAAGCGACCGACGATGCGGCTAACACCGTGAACCGAGCTGGTCCAAACGAAGGCCACTCGACCGCCCTCTAGGAGCAAGACCTTCGGTTTTGATTGGTCACCTTCCCCGGACTCGTTCACTCGGAATGGGCTAAAGGTCGGATTCAGGTTGGCATCTAAGCGGCGTGCTGAGATGCCCAATCCGGCACCGTCTGTTCGGTTGTCCTCCCAAACAACGTAACCATAGCCAACCCCGATAGCCACGTGTGGATTAATCTGATCCCCGGCAATCGCTCCACCAACCGAGAACTCTCCGCCGACGTTTTCATACGGCGTTTGGCAAAGACCCGTCGGCATGAGGCCACCGGATACCGCGCTGAGCAGTACTGTGGCGATTACACAACTAGGTAAGGTTTTAGCGGTCAAGCTCATGAAACGTTTGATGTAGGACCGACGGCGGAATTTATGTAGAGCAGATTTACTGCCATTCCGTGCCTAAGTTTTAGTTTCGAAAACTCGGATTCGTGTTATTGCGCGGCCGGAGTAACCGAGGGCTTCGCGTTGGGATCGTAGGGAAGGTTCTCTGGGGGATGAACCCGATTACCAGCCGGATCAACGATTGTCGGGGTAACGAAAATCACGAGGTTCTTCTTTTCGTTTGAGGAGGACTCACTCCTGAATAAGCGACCGAGTAAGGGAATATCACCCAAGACTGGGACCTTGTCCTTTGTCTTCTTGATGTCCTCGGAAATCAGACCGCCCAACACCACCGTTTGGCCATCCCAAACGATCGCACTAGTGGTAACCTGCCGGACACGCAAGCGCGGGAGTGGCTGTTGAGCTTGCAGCGGTGACGAACCGACGCTACCCACAACTTGAACCTGTGAGGTAAAGGGACTGGTGTCATAGCCGACGAACTCAGCGATGGATGGAATCAGGGTCATTTGAATCGTGTAACCATCGGACGAGACGGAAGGAATAACGTCCAAGGTTGTGCCGACCGGGATCTGTGCTTGCTGATACTGCACCGTTCCGAAACCACCGGCACCACCACCAGCCAAACCACCACCACCACCCACCCCACCACCTGTATTCAAACCGACAACAATGGAGCGAAAGTCAACCACCTGAACTTGCGCCTGCCGTCCACTCAAAGTGGTCAACCGTGGAGCCGAGAGTAAGTCAACACCCTCGCGTTGCTCCAGCGCGCGGATAACGACCCTGAACTGAGGATCGGTCAAGATACCTGTTACGGTGCCAACAGCAGGAATCGCAGCCTGTGATGAGTCCGTGTTGCGGAGACCTGAGGTTAAAACGGAATCAGAGCCGGAGGGGCTAACCGAGGGAATTCCACCGCTGGATGGGAAGAAGCCACTTGGATTAGCACGGCTGGCCGCACCAGTGAAGCTGGGTGCTGTTCCGCCTTGCAGTCCGATGGAACCATTATTCGCGAGTGTATTCCCTAACAACCAATCGAAGCCTACGGCCTTGTTATCTTTTTGACTGATCTCAGCAAACTTCGCTTCAATCGTCACCTGCGGAGGGGCTTCGTTAAGAGCCTGGATAGCCTGCTCGATAATATCCAAATCCTGCATCGTGGCCCGGACAAACAAAATCCCAGTTCTATCGTTGAAGAACAAAGACTTCACACCAGCACCGGGATCGGCTTGACCAATGCCACCGCCGGGACCAAAACCAGCTCCACCGCCAAATCCACCACCGCCGCCTGCGGCTCCACCAAAACCACCAGCACCACCGCCGGCTCCGCCACCGCCGCCCGCTCCGCCCACTGTCAGGGTCGGTGGGAAATAAACGCCAGCTGAAAGGAAGAACTCACGGACCAAGACTTGAATCTCAGCAAGGGGGTACTTCTGGGTGACATATTTTATGTTACCGCCAAGACTTGTGTTCTGAAAACTGCCTACGGTTCCACCACCACCGCCGGCACCGCCTGCAGCACCGCCGCCGCCGCCACCACCACCAACGCCACCAACGCCACCTTGTCCACCACCGCCTGTGATCGTCGCCGGCTGGACAGTGGGATACCCGAACCCACCCTGGCCGCCACCGCCCGCACCACCACCCGCGCCACCGCCGCCGCCGCCGCCGCCACCACCCGCGCCACCGCCACCGGTCGTTCCGGTTCCGAAGGATTGTCCAATCACAGCTTCCAAGCCCTGTATAAAGGTGTTCGGGTCCACTCGGAATGTGCGGCTATAAAGCTGCAACGGCTCCGGAGTCTTCTGCGAGAAGACCACAGCGTAGTCTTCAATGGAGATTTTCAGGGGTTTATCACCGGACTTCGAAACTGCATCCAGGACATCCGCGAGGCGCAGATTGCGAAGAGCGGGGTTGATCTTGATAGTCACCGTGTTCAAATCCAGGGCCTCCTGCGGTTGCTGCTGAGCCACCAACTGGCCAGTTACCGGATCAGTGGTCGGAATGGCGGCCTGCGCCGTCGCAGAATCGATGCTGGAGTTAACAATGAAATTGACGCCTTGCTTATCTGGGTCGCGCTTCCTCGCCTCTTCGTCGAGGAACTTGACAACCTCGCTTAAGGGCAATCCATCGAAAAAGATCTCATTGAGCACGATTCGATCGAGCTTATAATGGATTTGCTGACGCCCAGAACCAGTATAAATCCGATTCGTGCGAGCATAGATATTGGGCGTAGGCAGCAACTCACGCTGAGTCGGAGGAATCCAGGCCTTCTCAACCTCGACGAGCATATTCTTCGCGGTAACCTCCCGACGCCGAGCCTCCTGTGCGTATTTGGCTTCCTTGATGAGACTGAGATAATAGAACGCAGCGCGGTTCTCAGGGTCCGCCTTTGTCGCCGCAGTAAATTTAGCCTCAGCTTCCTCCAACTTACCCATCTCGAACAACAAACGACCGTCTTGAACCAAGGTCCCGGTCTTGATCTTGGCCTCCTGAATCTCGGGAATGATGGACTTGGCCTCATCGCTCGGAACCATGCCACGCTGCTTCTCGATATCCTTGTCGTTCTGCTTCTTGAAGTCCTTGGCTTTGCCGTTCTCTGGATCCACGCGTAGCACACGAACAATCTGTGCATCGGCCTCCTTAAAATTGCCCAACTTCGCAGATTGCGCAGCGAGTTGACCTCGGACACTGACAAGTCCGGAGATCGTTTGCGCCCTTTCCGGGTCTATACCGGAGCCGATCTTCTGGACCAAACCGTAGGCCTCCTCATAAGTCTTTGCGGCTCCGGCGAGATCCTTCTTTTTCACCTGCTCCTCGGCTACGACGAGGGTCTTCCGAAGAAGAATACTCGCCTCTTGACGTCGAACAGATTCTTCCTCGGCGATCTTGGCGACGGTAGCGTCAGCTGCCGTCGCTCCGATCGGAGCCAGGAAGAGAAACAAACCAAGCGTAGTTGTTGCTGCTTTGAACATGGAACTGCTTTCTTTTGAAAACAAAGACATAGAATAGATCAAGGCGCGGGATTTAACTTCACCGTAGTACGTTTGGATGATGATTTCGAAGATACTACAATTTCGTTCTCTGATATGGCAACGATATTGTAGGATTCCCCACCCAAGAAGATGTTGCTGTCAACCCTGAGGTTGTTAAGCGGCTTGTTGTTCTCCGGTGGGTACTTCAAGCCCACCATCCAACCAGCGGTCTTTGAAAAAGCTTTTTCAGGACCGATCGAAATCCGACCCGAATCATCGACCTCCAACACCAACTCGGTTGGAGCTTCCTTTGGGCCCTTAACCTCCCGCAACTCAACACCAAGTGACTTATTGCCAGGGGTCAAGGTTAATGTCTTTTTAGGACGGTTTGCGGCATTCTTGTCCGCCTCGCGGGTCAGACCAACGCGATACCGAATTGAATCCCCAGTTCCGGTAACGCCCTCGTAAGCGATGAGGGTCCGAAGGGGTGTCTTCTTGACGAACTTAAGGGCGGCAGCCCCCTGCTCTGCTCCAAACTGGGTTTTAACTAACTCCCCGTCCGGCCTCTTTTGCCAGCGCACTGGGTTGAAGAGATTATGCGGCCCTGAAAGACTGAATTGATCATCGGCCTTGAGTCTATTCATCACCACTTGATTGGTACTCAAGTCGTAAGGCTTGAAATCTTTAGGTTTCGGGTTCGGAATGTTCTTCGTTATCTCTTCCCGAATGGTTGAGACCTTCATTGGCAGCAAGGCGGCCGCGACGGCCAACCCCAACAGCACAACGCTGAGTAGAACCTTTTCGTAATGCTTCTTGACGAAATCCATGGCGACTACTGGGTAGCGTTCTCTTCACCGGCGGGCTTGATTGCTGCCGGTCTGGGGGTCTTCTTTTCGCTTTTCTCAGGAACTCGAGGTGGATGTATTCGCATCGAGTGAGCAGTGATTGTGACCTTAAGCGGTTTCTCGTCAATGACTGTCTGCGGACCTGTTTTCGGGGTTGGACTTGTCGTCGATCCCGGTGTTGCCCCTGGCGCAGCTGGTTGTCCTGCGGCCCCCGCCTGCCCTCCTGGTGTCAAACCATAACGACTCATCATTGCGGAGGACATCCCACCCCGGGCTCCCCCAATCCCGTAGCGAGCCGCCGTCGAGGGATCCATGCCACCGTATCGAGAGGCGGCCGAGGGCATCTGACCAGTTGACACATCCCCTGCTGCGCTTTGCGCCGCACTCGTGCCAGGACTGACCACGACATTTGTCAGAACAAATGTTACGGGTGCCCGTGCAATGCGCGACAGTGCGTCCGCCAACTCGGTGCTGAAGCATTGAAAAGTTACTTCGTAGGGTGCGATTACGGCGGAGGTGATCGCATTCGTACTCATCTTCTTGGATACGTAGTCGAGCGAGCCAGCAGGGTCATCGGACGATACCGAAGCGCGCCGGATCGAGACCAATGAATGAATCTTCGCCTGGAACAGGCATGACATAAGCGCCTTGATATCCATCACCTGCCATGTGAGGGGATCGATGCTACCGGCCGCGTAGTTTACCAACGGCCGTTGAGCCGTGAATGAGAAATTGAAGGGTTTCGGCGGCAAGGTCACCCCAGACCGCTCGGCGTCGACAGTCATGTCGTGGATCGCATTCTCCAAAAACGCCTTAAATTCCGCACCTTCCAAGGCATTGGTCAGCCCCGTGGAGGGAAAGTAGCTCTTAACGGCATCCAAGGCCGCTGCGAGCCGCTTTTGTTCGGCTTTCGCAGCCTTGATGTTCTCCTCACTTGGATGCACTTCCCGATTGAGCAAACGCTCGAGCTCGGTGGTGGCCGTGTTCAGCTGCTCGGTAACGCCGTTTTTCTGCTCCATCTTGTCCCAAAGGAAATAGCCAGAAAATCCGAGCAACCCGAGGGCGACAATCCCGCTAACGACAAGCAGGACGTTTTGTTTGAGCCATTTCATGTTATAGCTTGATGACCCGCTTCAGTTTCAATGTCACCTGGAAGGTGAAGGTATCAGCGGCAGCATCCACCGTCTCGAGCTGCCCCGACAGCTGCGTGACCTTATCATCGAACAGTGGACTGCTCTTCAATTCCTTTTCGAGCGAGAAAGCAAGATCACTGTTAGCCGCCGGATTCTTGGAAGTGAGGTTCACGGCACGGCAGGTGACCTTAACCGTCCCTTCCTCATCCTTTTTCTCCTTGGACTTCGCTGCACCGTCTGCGCCCGCATCTCCACCCTCGGCTCCGGCCGGCCCGGTCGCGCCGGGGCGCAAAAGCCCGTATCGCTTCATCATCGCCAAATCCATCTTGTAAACCGGGGAAGCGGTTCCTTCCTCTTGGTTAGCAACCTGCTCCACTTCCTGCTCGCTGTTTAGGCGTTCCACCCACACTCCCGCTTCTTTACCCCACTTCTGTTTAGCGTTGGCTTCCGAGGCCATCATGATGCGACGCAGTTCGCTGAAGACTTGTTGCCAGTAGAAACGGTCCTGCAACCAAACGGACAACTGTTCAAGCTCCTGTTTGGTTTTGGCCACAGCTTGCTCCTCAGCCTGTAATCGCTGCTCTGTACCCTGAAGCGGTTGAACCCTGCCGTTAATGCCATCCAACGCCGTTTGGGTCACAGCGGCCACGTTGCCATAAAACCAGCCATACGCGAAAACCACCGCGATCAAGCTGAACGCACTGGCGATGAAATAGGGCTTCTTTTGGTTGAGCTGCTGCTTCTTGAGTAGGGTCTTAGGGATGAGATTCATCTCAACCGGACACTGGGCGACGCTCCTCAAACCCAACCCAACAACCTCACCGAAGGAATGAGCGACTCCCGCCAACTCCTCCAAATTCACCTCTGGATCAATCTCGACGTTTCGGAACGGATTAAAGTATTCGATGGGAATATTGAACTTTTCCGCAAAAAATTGCGTTGTGTAGGCCATGATCGAGGCCCCTCCAGCGAGATAAATTCGCTGCGGTGCCGATCCTCCCTGCTGCCCTCGGAAGAACTGTATCGTTTGATTGACCTGAATGTGAAGGCGGGTCAGCACTTGTCGAGCGATCTTTGACACAGCCGCCTGCTTCGCACTCTCGGGCTCTTCGTAAGCGCCACCCAAACTGACAAACCCTTCTGCGATCTTGAACTTTTCGGCCTCCACGAACGGCAGCTTAGACTCAGCCGCAAAGTCCTGGGTGATCGAGTTCGCACCGATGTTGATACTTCGAGCGTAGAATTTTCCCTTCTCAAAGAAGAAGACGTTGCTCGTCTTAGCTCCGATATCCAACAGCATCGAGCATCCTTCAACATCACTGTAGTTGAACCGGAACGCATTGCAGATCGCTGCGGGCGATGCGTCGACCAAGTTAATCCTGAGGCCCGAGGCTTGAGCTGTTCTGAACATCCCCTCGACAACATCGGCCTTGACAGCCACGAGCAGCACCTCCAACTCACCGGAGGCGGAGCTCCCTAAAATTTGGTAATCCCAAACGACCTCCTCTAGGGGAAACGGAACGTTTTGCTGGGCCTCGTATTGAATGATCTGAGTGACCTTTGACGCATCAACTGGCGGCAGCTTGACGAACTTGCTGAAAACATGAAAGCCGGGCGTGCACACGTTGATCTGCTTAGCGGAGAACCCTCTCTCTGAGATCACGTCCTGCAATGCTTTGAGGAGCACCCGCTCACGCGCGGCGTCTTGAGCCCCTTGCAGGCCAAGCGCCTTGGTCCCGAATCGCTTCAGGAGGAGCACTCCCGCATCGCTTTGGGCGAACTCTGCAACCTTTAGGGTGCCGGCCCCTAAATCGAGGCTTAAGAATGACTTGGACTTTAACATCACTTACCTTTCTCGACAACAATTCCCAAATGCTCCCAGTGAACCTGAAAGCGAGAGGAGTCGAGAAAGTCGGGTTGGTGGATACTGAGAATACGGTGCATGGTCAAATATAAAAACCGACTTCGAACGTTTTTCTTCCCTCGCTGTCCGACCGTGTTCAACGACTCGATCGCACCCGATCCCAAAAGGGCCTGAACAGACGAGGGAGGCTATCACTCTCGAGGGCTCATGTTTCTCCAACCAAAATCGCACGCCAGAGGATCTCATAGCTATTTCGCCCCCGTTCCCATGAAAACAACGGGGATCGTTTTCAGCAATATTTTAAGATCCAACCAGATGGACCAGTTATCGATATACTCCAGATCCAATCTGACCCACTCTTTGAAATTCTTCACTTCGTTCCTGCCACTGATCTGCCACAAGCAAGTCAACCCAGGACGCACACTCAATCGCCTACGGTGTGCTAGGTCGTCGAAACGGAGCACTTCATCGACGGGTAGAGGCCGGGGCCCTACTAGGCTCATTTCCCCGCGTAACACGTTCAGCAACTGCGGGAGCTCGTCGATGCTGTACTTCCGGAAAAATCTCCCTAAAGGCGTGATTCGAGGGTCGTTTGTTACTTTGAACACCGGTCCGTCCATCTCGTTCAGCGCCATCAACTCTGCCTTGAGCTGCTCCGCATTGCTCACCATGGTCCGAAACTTAAGCATCGTGAAGGGCTTTCCGCTTAACCCGCTGCGAAGCTGCTTAAAAAAGATCGGGCCTGGCGATGTCAATCGAACAAGCAAAGCACAGATGGCCAACAAAGGACTCAGAACCAGTAAAAGGGTGAATGCTCCCAAGAAATCAATGGCGTGTTTGGCGATGGCTTGCCATGAAATCTCCGGTGTCGACCGAAACACAAGCATCGGGCGGCCGTAAAAATCATCGACCGTCGTCCGCGAGACCTGGGTCTTAAAAAAGTCAGCCATCAGCCAGACCTCCACCCCCTCAAGCTCACAGGCCTGGATTGCTTTCTCGATCTGACCAAAATAAGTGTTCCTAGCCCCGATCACCACACCATTGGCTGAATGGAGGTGAACGAGGTGAACCAGATGATCGAGGGAGGACGTGTTCAGGTCCACCTCCGCGAGCACTTCAACACCATCGGAATACCGAGTCTGTAGTTCACGGCGCAATTCGTTCGTATCCGCAGGGGTGCCAGCCAAGACCAATCGCTTGCGTAAAGCAGAAAAGCCAGAGCTCGCTCGTAGCCAATAGCGGAATACCCATTCTTTAGCATAAACGATACCAAAGCTCAGAAACCCGAACAAAATAATAACCGATCTCGCGTAGGCTTGCTCGCGAACCAAAAAGAGTAACACAACCAACGTGATCGTAGCCAGAACGCAGGCCCTGAGCAGAGGAAGGACAGTCTGCTTGGTAGCCAGAGCCCCTGGCTTAGAATAAAAACCCTGGGTCTCAAGAAGTGGAGGCCCCAAAAAGAACGTGATGACGAACAACCACACGTACTGATCGAAGGGCGGGATTTCTCTCGATCCACCAAACACCTCAAAACCCAACGAGGACCGTACCCGGTGCGCAAGCCAGAGGCTCAATGCAAACAATCCTGCATCGATCACTTTATGAACTTGAGTACGAATCTGATGTTGCCGTCGGAGCACAACGAATTCCTCTACCTCAAACCTTGATGCACGGGAAGCCCGTTGTTTTGACTTAACCGTCGGATGAGAGTTGGAACTGCGGCACAGCTTTCGTCAGAAAGCCCGACATTCGGTCGAAGGTCGCATCCTCTTGCCCAGGGTAACAGGGAGAGAAGCATGTCACATAGCTCCACCGTTGGAGTACACCCGAGGTCAACAACTCCCGCGCCATCATCCACATTCTATCCCCGTGACGTGCTGTCTGAAGCCCCTCAGCCACAAACCAATACAGAAATATTCCACGGACCGTTATCGACGTTCCAGCGGCGTCGCGTACCTGTTTGGTGGTAGTCAGCTTCATGACGGACATCGCTTTCCCCGATCGGTTCGGGATCGGCAGAGTTACCTCCTCCGTTCGATCGATCGTAAACCCCTGGCCTGTCAAGCAGAACTGCGGTTGATGAATACTGGTTCGATCGGTGCCCATCATCACCACAGAGAGATCCATGTAGGTCTGATTGGAAAAATAACGAGTCCGAGCGATGGATGTGTCCTTGGGCAGCACGCCGAGCTCGTCCGAGGTCGGCTGAAGCATCTCCGCACGAAATCCTTCAACCTGGGTTGGAAGCTGAATCTGCATGCGCAGAGGGTCCGGCGAGGCAACCGCCCGAACCCCAGGTTTCCCGAGTCGCTGCGAGCTTCTGAGGTGGGCCAAGAACGCCGCCCCCGCCAGCATGACACAAAGGTTAACCGCCAAGAGCTTCCCCATCGTCGCATTCATATTAGTCAGTATCGCGCTTCACGCCTGTCACAGTACCTGGTTTAGGAGACCGGGGAGACCGTTGCCCGTGATTTGGATCCCGATGTCGTTTCGTTCGTGGGCGGATCCTCCAGGAATCGACTCAAGATCACCATGACTCCAATCGCAAACACGAAGGTGACGAAGCCCAACTTCGTTTCGACGGTTTGGCCCGCTTCCTGCCCAAAGGCCTCGGCAGCAACGATGACCCCCATGATCCTCAAGACGTTCCCCGCAACGGCCAAGGGCACCGCCAGAACCACCATCAACCCCCGCTTCCACAAGGTGCGAAAGGTGACCGCACCATAAATCGTCGACAGTACCAAAAGGGAGATGAGGCTCCGTATACCGCTGCAGGCGGCTGCGACATCGTATCTAAACTTGTGGTAGGCGTCGAAGATCTGGGAACCATCCCGATGAACATCGATCCCTAAGACCGTCTGGCTTAGGCCCACCGCGATTTTGCTGACCAGAATTCGCAGGGGTAGTGTCACGTTGTCAGCCAAGGAGCCCAGCGGGACGCAAAAGCCAAATAGAACGAACGGAAAGAGAATCGCCCTCATGACAGCGAGCCCCCACACCTGTCCCACAATCCCGTAGAGTCCTACAAAGAATCCGACGATGGACAGCCGGGGTTGTTGAATGACATATCCGACTCCATGAACCAGAAGCCCGAGAACCACAATGAGGAGTGGAGCCCAGCTGCTGACAGGCCGAATCTTGGCCAGTTCCTCGCGCTTCAACCACAGCAGGGCAATAACCACGAAAGGGATCAGGTTGCCGTGACCGTCTTCAGAATTCGCAACATTGTAGGAATTGTACATCCAAGCTAGGAGCGAAGGGGTGTCGACATAACCGAACGTTGAGTTCCCTAGGAACGAGAATAGACAACCCCACGAGAGGACGAGCACCCCAAAGAGGGCCTTGGACGGGATCACCCCCCAGACCTGACGAAGCTCATCCATGAGTCCATCCGGCTTGGGCGCGGATACATCTGCTTTCATTTCCGTTTCCATATGTGGAGTTGGCTAAGGGCGCACGCTAAATGATACTGGCTTGGTTGTCCAACATGCTGCGGAGATTATGCTGAAAACGATGCGGACGGCCAATGGATGCTCGCAAGCACGAAGTCAGACCTCGTGATAAACGATCGTCCCGCACTTCCAGGAAGCGCACCAAGAGGTGCTGACCTTTTTTCTGCTTCCTTCAATGAGGATGATCCTTGCCTGCGCCCTCGGGCGGGGAGGTCTGAGGAGTTCCTAACACAATCCCGTAGGCGGTTAGCAGATTTTTGACGGATCGATCCCAAGACAGAAGCCCGTGCAATCGGGCGAGCCCTAGCTCTCCCATCCTCCGCCGAAGGCTTGGATCGTCAATGAGCCTCAAGATCGCATCACCCAGCGCCTTGGGACTGTTATCCGAAACATAATGCGCCGCCTCACCCGCGGAGGCCCGGCCTTCGTGTAAATCGAAGAGCACTTGTGCTTTCCCGAAAGCCATGTATTCAAGAACCTTGTTCATGGTGCAGTGGTGGTTATAGGGATTGATGGGATCGCACGACACCCCCAAATCCATCGTCTTCAGGGCTCGAAAGAGGTACTCGTTGGAGACCCGTCCAGGAAGCTGAACGAAATCCTGAAGCCCAAGCTCATCCCGAAGTGCCACAAGCCGATCATACTCGGGACCCGTCCCCATGAGAAGAAATCCGATGTCGGTCCGCCCCCGGACATTGACGATATGCGCCGCGGCTCGCACCAAGTAGTCAACCCCGTCGGCATCGCCCATGACGCCGACATAACCAACGAGGTAACGACGTCCTCGAAGAAGTGACTTGTCGGGAGGAAACGAATCGGCAGCGACCTTCGGAGCCGTGCGGACCTCCACGACACGCTGTGGGGTATGCCCTCCCCTCTCGATGGCGATGCGCCTCACCGACTGATTGGTTGCGAGCACGACATCCGCGCAGGCATAGGTGCAGCGTTCCGCGAGGCGCACTAGCCAGTAGAGTGGTCCACGCCCCCCAAACTTGGCCTCAAACATCTCCGGCCAAAGATCGTGCACATCGTAGACCACCTTTACGCCGAGAAGTTTAAACGGGAGTGCCACCAAGAAGAGAATGTCGGGCGGGTTGCAGAGGTGAATCACCTTGAAGCGATGCTTCCACCAAGCCTTCCAGCACAGAACAAACTCACCCAAGAGCGCCGAGGCGTATTCGCCCAGAAAGCCCACAAGACCGCCAGCCTCGCTGCTGATCCAGTGCCGGTAGATCTGGATCCCGTCGAGCACTTCGTCGGCCGCCGTGTAACCTCGCATCTTCGGGCACACGACGATCACCTCGTAGCCGGCGTCCCGGAGCGCACAACTTTCCTGCCAAACTCGTCGATCCAAGGGGACCGGCAAGTTCTCGACAACGATGAGTATGGTCTCTTTTTTCACAGTGTTCTTTTCAACCTAGGACGAGCGATGGCCTCACCCACTGTTTTCTAAAGATCCTCGTTATAAAAGCTTTTCGAATCGAATTTGATCTTGAGGGCTTGAATGCATAAGGCCTTGCTCTTGGTCATGTTTGATCATCAAGTCTGTTACAGACTCCCACGCAGCTCCGTGGTCGTCTCACGCGTTCATTCACGAACCCCAGCGTGCGGCATGTAAAACCGAGTCCAAGTTAGGGATCCAAGCCGTCCATCCCCGGTCAAGCGCAACTGAGGACCACGTGCGACAGAACGAAACCGAGGGCTACACACGCCGTCAAAAGACCCCGCGAAAGGATGGGAGATCCGATTTTCGGGAGGATTCACGACCTCAACCTGAATCCAGGCGTCGGACACAGCAATCTCCATAACCAGAGGGTTGCTGGGGCTTAATTGAATTCGAAATCTCGTTTCCCCGATGCGCGTGAGCGATGCACCGGGAGGAAACTGCCATCGGACCCTAAAACGCGCCTGTCCAGGCGGAGTGCCAGAGGCCGGCTGAAAGCAGTCCTCCACATGAATTCCCTCGTCGATCCATTGAATGCTCCGTTCCGATATCCCTTGGGAGAGGCCGACACGCGCCGATAATCCTCGCCCGCTGGAGAACGAGACCGAGGGCTTCGCATGATGGCACGCCCAAAGGAACGGCCCCAAACGGCGAGGATGAGGTTCATCAATCGAGACGGGACCGTTATGCGCGTCCCACGAGGAGAGGTGCTGGCGAAGTCGCTTATCCCCGTAATAAGCACCCGTGCCAGGGTCGATGACCCAGGGTTCCTGGTTGTACGTAATTGAGCAGTGGAGCGCATCCAAGTGTCCATGAGCAGCCGTTTGCAAATAGCCCAATGGCCCAACGTCCCATCGCAAAGACCAACGCCCCTGATCGCAGAGAGCTAAACCCGTGTCTTTGAACCAGGTCCATCCAGGGAAAGAGTCCGTCCGGGTTCGATCCTCAGCTGAGAAAGTCCAGGCCCGACCCACACCCGCCACCTCCCGAAGGGGTCTTGACCAGTAGTCGACCGCCGGAGCGGCCGTGCTTCCCTGGCTGAACCACAGCCACCACTGTGTAGGAACGTCCTGACCGGGCATCACAAGAGGGGTGACAAAAGCGCTGTCGGAATCCCCATAATCCCAACCGCCCGGCTTCCAAACCGAGCGAAAAAATTGCGCGGCAAGTTCGAGTCGCGCCCGCACCTCCTCGCTCGGGGGCACGCCTCGCTGCCCGAGAGTCGCGCAGACCTGCCAACAAAACTCCCAACTAAACAACTGATAGTTCAGGGCTTGTTCGCGGTTGCCGCCATCGGGAGCAAACTGGCAGAGCACTTCTGTCTCCCATAATGTCTTGAGAACCTCCAGCGGCACACAGAACTTGCTGAGCGCCGGCCACCGCGCGACGGCGAGGATCAACCCCGCCAACTCCCCGATCAGATGGTTGTTCGCCGACGAACCAAACGACCGACCATTCCAGGTCAGCCAGACGTGGGCAGGGAGCAGTCGCTCCCGGATGGATTCAAGTTTACCCGCGAGTACTTTCCCCTGATCTCCGCCCCGTGAAGCTATCCCGGAACACAGTTCATCAATCCAAACAAACTGCACCAAACGCATCCCAGATTCGAGAGCACTGGTCCAGTTCCAGCCCTTGAATGGCGGATTGTGATCGAGCCAATCTTCGATCCACTCTAGGCAGATCAAACTGAGGGAACTCTCCCGGTTGACGAACGCCGCTTGAGAGAGCGTAACAAGGTGGGTCCAACGGCTTAGCTCCCAAACCAGCTTGATGTCTGCGCCCCCCGGCAAGGCCCGATGGTTTAGGGTGTGGCTCGGACGGTCGGTGGCGAGATCGATCCCAACAAGGTAGTCCTTGTGCCAGCGAGGAGGGGTATCGACATGCAGCGGCACATGTCCGAAGGCGAGCCATCGACCGTCTAGGATCCGCTTCGATTCGATCTTGAGGGCCAGACACAGCTCGGGTGGCGCATTCTCGGGTCGGGGTAACGGGAGAGGATCGAACTTAGCTTCCAATCCGCCAGAGGCTCGGGCGAAGCCACGGAGGTTGGACTCAAAGGTACGCCGACCGAAAGCAAGGGCAGTCTTTTTGCGCAGATGACCGCATATTTCGGCCACGGTCATCGCTTTGAGACGATGATAATACCAACCCAGCTTTTCGAAATCAGACATGGATGCGCTGAGAGAAAATGTTCGCGTCATCCACCTAACCTGATCGAACCGCGATGAAGGATTTGGTGAAGCCTAACACGCGCTCACGAACGATCTTACAATCTGGATATAACTGGCACATCTCAGCGTAGGAAAGGAGACGCACCTCGGCGAGGAATGCATCGACCTCGGCTTGGCTCGGTTTCTTAACCAAGCCCCAAACCGAGAGGTAGCGCAGCAAATGGCGTTGGATGGACTTGGGCAAAAAGTGAACGAAGGGTGTCATGAGGTGCGGCTCCACCCAAAACCAACGCGCAGGAGTCTGAATCCAAAGCCGACGCCCGACGCGGCTGAGCTCCGCAGCAAATCGCTTCTGGTTTTCAAATGAGTGCAGGTGCTCGATCACCGAGTTCGAGAAGACGATATCGACAGATCGGTCCTCAAAAGGGAGCCTCATTCCATCGGCAACCACCATCGGATCCTTCGGAAACGCCGAAGCGATCTCGACCGGGAAAGTGAGGTTGGACAGGATAATCCTCCCCGGAAAACCTTTTCCTTCCCAAACCCATGGATACCCACCGACATCGAGCATTAAATCCTCGGGGCGAGGAGTCAGCAACGTGTTGAACTGTTTCAGCCGTTTACCCCGAAAATAAGGCAGGAACACCTTGTAAAGTGAGTGGATATCCATACCTGAGCCTGTCACCTGATCGACAACTGAACTGTGCTCCGGGTTTGGATCGCTTCAACCACGGCGAAGGTCAGGAGCATGCTGCGCCTCGACTGCCAATATGGAAGCGGGTGATCCGCTTCCCCGCGGAGGAAGGAGGCCCAAGCCAGCATCTGCTCGGCATGCCCTTTGGATTGAAACTTCTTAACGAGGCTCTGGTGGTGCCGATGCACCGTCATTTTCTGGAAGTTCTGGATCTCGGCGACCAAACCTTCCCCGGAAACCACCACGGTCTCCTTGGGATACGAAGGCTCGGCGTCGGCGGCATAAACCAGTTGGCCGCAAGAACCATCACGGAATCGGACCATAGCGGTGAAACTGTCGACGAAGGGCAATCGCCCTCCAACATCCCCTACCGTGAACGCGGTGACCTCGGTGGGATCCGAGTCGAAGAGGAAGCAGAAAAAATCCAGAAAGTGGCACGCTTCTCCGATCAGGCGACCACCACTCTCCCTGTAGTTCGCATACCAGTGCTGCGGATCGAGCTTGCCCGGATGCACGCGGTAAGATGCGGTTTTCGGGCCTGCCACCGACTGCAGCATGTGTCGCAGCTCGACCGACGCCGGTGCGAAGCGTCGGTTGAACCCAACTTGTAAGCTTCCGGATGTGGCGCTATGGGCCGCATCAATGCGATTGAGTTCTTCAAGCGTCAAGCAAAGGGGCTTTTCGACGAAGACATGCCGCTGAGTCTCGAGCGCACTCAAGATCATCGGGGCATGCAAATGATGCCTCGTGGCGATAAGCACAGCGTGTGAACTTGGGAAGCGCCAGACCTCCGCAGGATCTGTAAGCGCCTGGGCGAAACTGAACTTTTGTCGAACGTGATTCGCGCTCAGCGCGGTCTGGTTGACGACCGTCCCCATCTGAACGCGACCCTTAAGATGCGGCAGGAGCATGGTCCGAGCGAAGTTCCCGGCCCCTATGACGTCCAAAACCGCGACCGGTGACTGAATGCGTTGACCCTGGGAAGCCCGCTTCGCGCCCATCCCGGGTTGGTCAGCCGTGTTGTTCAGGGCAGCCTGAGGCTTCGCTTCCCTTTGATTATACTCTAAAACCACACCGACATCCGTGACCGCACCGAGCAACAGATCTCGATAGACTGTGGTTGAATCCCCAAACAGTACCCTTCGTGTGGTCAAAAGCTGGGGCCTCAACCGCCCTTCTAACATCAAATGGAGACAGGCCTCTAGATTTCTCTGCTCAGTCCACCGCACATAACCAATGGGGTAGTCATGACCTCCCCACTCATAAGATGGATCATACCGACCCGGGCCGTACGAGCGGGAGAATCGGACATCGAGTTCCTTCTCATAGAAGATCTTCCACGGAAGTTCGATCTTCGTAATTCCCACATCTACCAACCGACCCCGGTCCCGTAACGCATCCGCCGCTTGCTCGATCGGGGCGTTGCTCTGCGTCGCCGTGCAGATGATAGCGGCATCGACCCCAAATCCGTCCGTCCAGTCGCGGACGGATGCCGCGAGATCCTCCCGACCCAAGATGACAACCCGTTCCGCCCCCATGAGCAGAGCGAACGAACGTCGAGCCTCCGACAAATCGACCGCCATCACCCGACAGCCATTCGCCACGAGGATCTGCGTGACGAGCAACCCGACAAGCCCCTGTCCCATGACAAGCACGCGTTCCCCGATTTTGGGATCTGTCTGCCGAACCGCCTGAAGGGCGATCGCACATAAGGTCGAGTAGGCTGCGGCTTCGGACGCCACCCCCTCTGGAACCCGGGCTGCGAGCAGGTCGGGGATCGCGAGTATTTCGGCATGGAAAGCGCACTCCGCACCGGCGCAGGCCACTCGGTCCCCCACACGGAAGCGGGTGTTATCGGGATGCACCTGGATCACCACACCGGAGGCGCTGTAACCGAGGGGGGTGGGAGTCTCAAGTCGGTTACGAACTTTCTCCAACGCGTTCTTCCAACCGAGGTTTCGGGCCGTCTCAAGCACCTTCTTCACCTGATCGGGCCGAGCACGCGCTTTCTGAAGCAGGTTCATCTTCGCCTGTTCCACCTTCATCTTCTCCGTGCCAACACTAATCACCGAATGGGTCGTTTGAACCAGAATGCCCCCGGGAGGTGCCACCGGTGTGGAAACCTCCTGAAGCTCCAAACGTCCGTCTTGATATTGAGCGATTTGCTTCACGCGAGCTAATAGCTTCCAAAAAATGAGATGAGATCACAAGCCCTGTTGACGTCGATCTCCAGAATCCCCCCCGACGTGCCACGATCAGGAGCCCTTAAGCTTCGAGACGATCCACTGGTGCTTGCCTCGCGCGGTGCGCTCCGTCTCCCTGACCTCCCGAAACGTCAAATCGAAATCATCCCCCAGCTTGCGCCGGATCCCCTGCTCGATCGCCGCAAGCCGACTGGAATGAAACTGGGGCCCTGCTACGAAACGAAACTCTGCCACCCCCGGGGTATCTTGATAAAACTGCACCGCATACAAAAAGTCGAATATTGAATCGTGCATGTTAAACGCAGTCAACGAGATACGACGCCCCGTTCGGCTGACCAAAAACTCCTGCTCCCGACCCGCGATCTCGACCGCTGCAGGCCAGGCGTACTCCCGACCGGCGTCCGGCGCCTCGGGCGCGAGACGGACGAAGTCCCCAGTGCGATACCGAATCAACGGCATCGCTCGGTTGTGGAAGGATGTGCCGATAACCTCTCGAAAACCTTCGGGATCCGGCGGCCCAAATTCGACGAATCCGTATTGAGGCCAGAAATAGAACCACTCACTCCGGTGCCCTTCACCCGCGAGGACCACGCGTTCGGAATGGCCATACCACCGATACACCCGACATCCGAACACACGTTCGAGGAGTCGCTTCTGAGGCAGTGTGAGCCGCTCGGACCCGCAGAGCAGAGCCTTGAGCGGCGTGCGCCAGGGTTGTCCGACTCGCTCCAGGTATTCCGCAAGCTGCAGCGCCGCCGATGGATAAGCATGCAGCAGTGCGGGACGGAAGCGTTCTACCTCGGCTAGGTATTCGGGCAAGCGGTCCTGAGTGAGGTGGTAAGAGGATAACATCATCCAGTCTCGTGTCGCGTCGTAGGACGCAATTCTCCCCCCCGCACGGGAATCCACCACGTGCCCACGAATGACGACGAGCCGATCCCCGGGTTCATAACCCGCTCGCTTCCACATGGCGTCTAGGAAGGCCTGCTCTTTGGGTCGACTCACCCCTCGCTCGAGATAAAATCCAACCGGCACCCCGGTCGATCCCCCCGTGGTGATGTACAGACGCTTCGAGTCCGGGACGTGCGTCGATGTCATGCGGTCTCGTGCGGAGATCACGTCCTGCTTCGTGAGGAATGGGCAGTGGGCGAGATCCTGAGGTGCATCCACCGAATCCGGATCAAACCCCGCTTCCTTAAACCGTTCGGAGTAAAAGGGACAAGTCGAGGCCGCGTGGGTGAGGACTCGGCGCAGCTCCTGCCGCTGATAGTCCCAAGCCTGCGCTGGAGTCCACCCCTCCCCGGATTGCGTCAGATCGACAAAACCTCGGTAACCGCTCCCGAGTCGAACGCGTTCGGGCAGCGAACGGTAAGCCAACCCCAGGCCACGCTTCAGAGCCACGGGCATTCGATCGTAGAGACCTAAAAGCGGGTAGAGCTTGTCCTCAAGGCTCATGGTGGGGACGGGCGGAAGATTTCTCGATGGCTCCGACCCATCCAAAATGGGGTCTAAAATGGAAGGGTTCGCGAATGCCCGACAATCCCCCACCCCAACCGGGTTGATTCGAGACGATCGTCACCGAATCAGGGGTGAATCCAACGAAGTCCAGAGCCTTGAGGTGAAACGCTCGCTCCAAGAGACGGATACGGTTCCAGTTAAAGCCCATCAGCTCCGCGGCAACGCAGTCGACGGCTAAAGGACTTGTACCGGCCAAGATCACACCACACGCCACAGGGTCCGGAGCCATGGGACCATTTCCTTCGCCGCCGATAATCCCGTCCACAACTGCAAGGTAACGGATTGGGCGGGCTCGCCTCACACCGGCCCCGTCGAAGAAGAACAGGCACTTGTTCAAATCCAGCACCATCCTCCAACAGGTGTCGTTACCATGCCAGTTTCCCGACCGCACAACGGTCTGTGTGTCACCAAAGAACAGGCGTCCCACCTTCTTCAGCGGTACGAGAAGCCGTGCCACCATTGGGCTGTTTTTGGCCCATCGTTTTGCCGTCCCCATCCAAGAACGTTCTAGACGCGACTTCACGGTCGCCGCCGGAAACTGGTCCCCCCCGGTTTCTGCCGTGCCCTCGGTATGGTGAGGGAGCCAATTCTTATTCGCATTAATGCCGACCAAATTCTTTAAGGCACACGTGAGACCCACCTTCTTATGGGTCTTGAGTTTGGGTAGGTTAATAAAAACATCCGCCTCCATAGGCGTTCGACAAAGGAGATACTCGTGTTTGATTCCTGCATGTCGCCGGTTGGTTTCGTCCATGTCGAAGGAGGCCCCATACAGGTTTCCCAACCCTCTGAAGCCCACAAACTCACTATCCTGGTTGAGGCTCACCTGAGTGCTTCCAAGCGGATCACCAGGCAGTGCTTGCTTGGAAACGGTGACCCCATCTAAGGCATTCCATTCCTCTGGACGGAGATCCATGATCGAGATTTTGAGCCCCGGAAAACGAGCTTCGAGCGAAAGGACCATTCGATCTAGATCACAATACCGTCTCAAGGCCGCGAAGGAGGAATCCGTCTGAGGGGCATCACAGATGATGATCGTTCCACTCCCAGCCAAGAACCCAGCCACCCAAGCAGCAACCGCTTCGATCACCAAGGGGTGCGTCACCACATGCTCCCATTGCCCGGGCCCGGGCCGACGCTCATCGTGTTCCTTGACCCAATTGGGTTTGAGCACCACACGATCTCCCGGGCGAATGAAGTCGGCCGGGAGATCGAGCGCTGCCAGAGTTCGGCGCACAAGGTCCTCTACGGCACCCGCATCAGCATATTCGGGACGTCCGCGGTAGACCGCGACACGGGGTGTTGGCTGGACGTAAGGCGACATGCAGTTTTTCTCGGGGCGATCCTAGCGCCCTATCCGATGTCCTACAACTTGAACCTCCAAGTTCCGACTCGTCGTGGGAAAACAAACGTTTAGCTAGGCCGGGGTCAACCCATTTCCCTCCACGGGCTCCCGCACGGGTTGGTGAATCTGGGCCTCGAAAAGGGAACCCACCATCTACTGGACGAGAGGAGTCCAAGCTTGCCCCGGTGCGAAGCGGATGGGTAGTTTGAGCACCCGCTGAACCCGAGCCAATCCGAGTGAACGAAAGTCACCCAAACCCATCCGGAGCCGATTCCCAATCCAGCGCCGGCCTAGAGTCCTTGATGATACGCGATGCGTTGAACGGGACTGTGATGCGGAGTTTAGTCCCGGTCTTGATCGCCTTGGGAGGACTGTATTTCGTGTTCAGCATCGCCCACGCCTTCGTGCTACCGCGCTCTCACCAGCGGGTCATGGTCCCCCTCGCACTGGTCTCGACGGCGATCGCTTGGGGGCTTGCGGCATGGCTTTCAAAACGCCCCAAAGACCCGCGCCACTCCAATGCCTTCGCTGCAATCGTCGCTTTTATTGTGTTTGTGAACAGCGTGGCACACCTCTACGTCAGCGGCGAACCGCGACAAACCACCAACATCATGCTCTTGATGACGGGAATGGGGTTCTTCTTCCTCTCGTGGGGATGGTGGAGCGTCTGCGTCATCGCAACATGGATCGCTTGGGGAGTGGTAGTCAGTTCAAACCCGTCCCACCCCGATTGGTCCCACTATGGTTTCGCGCTCTTCACTAGCACGTTTCTATCGCTCCTCGCCCACGAGATTCGTTGGCGAACATTCGCGGATCAAGCTCGGCTGCGTTGGGTCGATAAACGACGAGAGATTCAGCTACAGTCGGCAGCAGAGCGTGCCGAAGAAGCGAGTAGGAATCTGGCTGCAACCAACGCCGAACTGGGCGTGGCTATCGACCGAGCCAACGAACTGGCACTCAAAGCCCAAATGGCCAACGCGGCGAAAAGTGAGTTCCTAGCGAACATGAGTCACGAAATCCGGACGCCGCTCAATGGGATTCTCGGCATGGCCCAGCTCGTGCACGATGCGGAAATCTCCGCAGAGGTGCGGGACTACGTCGAGACGATGAGGGTAAGTGGTGAAAACCTTCTGACCATCGTGAACGAGGTCCTCGACTTCTCCAAGGTAGAAGCCGGAAAAATGGGCATGGAGATGGTGGCACTCTCGCCCGAAAGCTTGCTCCTGGAATGTTGCTCGGTCGTGGCACTTAAGGCGTCTGAAAAGAACCTCGACCTCATTCTGAGGATCGATCCCCAAGCTCCAAGACAGATGCTTGGGGACGCAGTGCGACTCAGGCAGGTCATCCTGAACCTGCTCGGGAACGCCGTGAAATTCACCTCCCAAGGACGAGTGGTCTTGGGGCTTCGCGTTGAGTCGCCCCAGCCGGGTCCAACCCAGCTTGTGATTGAGGTGTGCGACACGGGGATTGGGATCGCCGCCTCAGCCCAGCGAAAGATCTTTGAGCCCTTTGCGCAGGCCGATAACTCCATGACGCGGAGGTTCGGGGGGACGGGGTTGGGGTTGGCGATTTCCAAGCGGATGGTGGAGCTGATGGGAGGGACCATGGGCCTGGAAAGTGAATTAGGACGCGGGTCTCGATTCTGGTTCTCGCTTCCGCTCGATAAAGTTCGGCAAGGCGAAGAAGCGCTCGGCCTCGTAGCCCCGGATCTGGTGGGCGTAGAGGCGTGGGTGGCAATCCCCGAGGAATGCTTGTTCGAATCCATAGAGGCGGGGTTGCGACACACCCGTATCACTCTCCACCGATTCCTGACGGAGTCGGAGATAACCCAAAAACTGCGGACCACACGCTCTTCAAGAGAATCCGCACCAATCCTCATCATTGAATCCATCCGTTGTACGCCCCTCCTTGAGGAGGTGGTGAACCAGTTCGACGCCGATGCCTCGTCCTCGCCGTTTCCAATCCTTCTCCTCGCTCGCCCAGGCGAAAAGATCTCCGCGTCGGCTACCAGCCTAAAGCGTCGGGCTTGCACCGGACTCCTGACACTGCCGATAGGACCACGACAGGTCGTGGAAACGTTGATGGCCCTGCGAATTGGATACGGAACCTCATTCATGGCTAAGCCGGGAGTTCCGAGTCTCGCAATGGCTCAGTCGCAATCCGCACCGGAGCTCAGCCGGCACGATGGCAGCCCGTTGCGTATCCTCCTCGCCGAGGATAATCCGGTCAACGTGAAGCTCACAGTGGCCCAGCTCTCCAAGATGGGTTGCCTGGTCGAAGTGGTCGGCAACGGCCGCGAAGCGGTGGACGCGGTGCGCAACCGAGAGTTCGACGCGGTGTTGATGGATTGCCAGATGCCAATTATGGATGGCTATCTGGCCACCGAGACCATCAGGGCTTATGAGGGATCCCTTCAACATGGCTCCCACCCACCGAAATACAGTTATCTCATCGCTTTGACGGCGAATGCGCTGCCTGGGGATCGAGAACGGTGTCTAAGCTCGGGAATGGATGACTATCTCAGTAAACCCGCACGGGTCGGCGCAATTAAAGAGGCTCTGCTGAAGGCTAAGCGGTGGTCGGAATCAAGATCCGCGCTCAGCTCCCCCCCTTCCATCCTGCCCGTGAACCGTCATCCGCGCCTCCTGTAGGTCGTGTGCCCCCACACGGCGTCGCCTCCCTCCCTCCGACTGATGGACCCTGAGCGCGAGGTTCCAGCCTCAAGTCAATCTACTCGGTTCAAAGGTTGAGCAAGGATCCTCAGAATTTAGGGGTTCTCGACTGGGCCTCGGGCTCCCCCCCGAGTCGACCCCAGCTCCACGAACCGAGGCACAGCACAGAAGGCCCAGGGAATCCAGAGCTGGACGTGGCTACGCGATACCGTTTATGAATGAGCTTCTAATATGTCGAAGCCGTCACATGCGCTGGTTGGGATCATCATGGGAAGCCAGTCGGATTGGGAGACCATGCGCCACGCCGCAGAGCATCTCACAAGCCTGAATGTCCCCTTCGAAACCCGCGTCGTCTCCGCTCATCGGACGCCGGATCTGCTCTTCGAATACGCAAAGTCAGCGCACTCGCGCGGCCTGGAAGTGATCATCGCCGGCGCAGGAGGCGCCGCTCATCTCCCCGGAATGACCGCGTCCCAAACGTGCCTCCCGGTCTTGGGAGTTCCTGTCGAGTCCAAAGCCCTGCATGGGATGGACTCGTTGCTTTCGATCGCTCAGATGCCCGCAGGTATTCCCGTCGGAACGTTGGCCATCGGGAGGGCGGGCGCGGTCAATGCAGCCCTGTTGGCTGCGTCGATCCTTGGACTCAAATACCCCGAGATTCAAGCTGAATATGGGAGCTTTCGCGCGCAACAGACCCGGAAAGTGCTAGAAAATCCTGTTCCCCAATGATCAGGCGTTGCCAAACGATGAAGTGGAGCATGAATCCATGATCAATACTCACCTTATCTTGCCCGGGGCAACCGTCGGAATCCTGGGAAGCGGTCAGCTCGGACGCATGCTCGCCTTAGAGGCCCGTGCCCTCGGTTATCGTGTCCATGTCTTTTCGCCCGAACCAGATTCACCTACGGCGGCCGTCGCCGATCGGGAGTTCATCGGCGACTACGCCGACGAAACGGCAGTCCGTGAGTTCGCGAAGACCGTCGATGTGGTCACGTTCGAGTTCGAGAACATCCCGGTTGAGGCGACGTCAGCAGCCGCTGAATGCACACTCGTGAGGCCGGATGGCAAGGTGCTTCACATCACCCAAAATCGACTCCGGGAGAAAGGGTTCATACTCAGCAAAGGGCTTCCCGTCACCCCTTTCCGTGAGGTACGGTCCCTAGAGGCCCTCCATGCCGCCACCGAAGACCTGGGCCTACCGGGGGTTTTAAAAACAGCGGACTTCGGCTACGACGGGAAGGGGCAGGTGAAAATCACATCCCGCGATCAACTGAGCCAAGCGTGGCACAGGATGAATGGACTGACCGCGATCTACGAAAAGTTTGTTTCCTTTGAAAAGGAACTGTCGGTGGTAGCGGCGCGCTCCGCAAACGGGGACTTCGTGGCCTACCCCGTTTTTGAGAACACCCATTCGCACCACATCCTCGATGTTACTTTGTGTCCTGCACGGATCTCCCCCAAGCAGTCGGAGGTCGCAACCGAGCTCGCCCGCCAGTTGCTCGAAAGTTTAGAGGTGGTCGGGGTGTTGACGGTTGAGCTCTTCCTGAGCCACGAAGGCTCGCTGCTAATTAACGAACTGGCCCCCAGGGTGCATAACTCAGGACACCTAACCATCGACGCGTGCGTCACCAGCCAATTCGAGCAGCAGATCAGAGCAGTATGTGGGTTACCTTTAGGGGAGACCTCCCTGTTCCAACCCGCAGCGATGGTGAACCTCCTCGGTGACGTGTGGGGTAACGGAGAACCTTCTTGGGCTCAAGCCCTCAAGGATCCCCGAGTGAAATTGCATTTATATGGCAAGCGCCATCCTCGCCCTGGACGCAAAATGGGACACATGACCGCCGCTGCACCCACACAAGCCGAAGCAACCCAGGCGGTCGTGGCAGCAAAACGACGGCTCAGTGAACCGCGCAGCGGAATTTGAGAACGCAACTTCCTTGAGAATACACTTGCCCAGGCAGGGTCAGTTGTTACAGTGCGCGGCGTCGAACGAGATCATCCCATCCATTAGGGTGGGGTTTTTTCTTTCAACGCGGTAGGTAACCCGCCGCGTTTCTCAACACCCTACGATCCAACTCGCCCTGCTTGAGCTTGAAACTCTTTAGCGGAAATTCGAACCCGGCACTTGCCGCGGCCATCGCTCGATCCATCGGAATGGAACTCGGAAAGTGCACGGTGAGTTCCTTCCCCGACGGCGAAACGTTCGTCAAGATCGAGGAGAACGTCCGGGGAACGGATGTCTTTGTGGTCCAGTCGACAAGCCCACCCACGAATCAAAGCTTGATGGAGCTCTTCATCATGATCGATGCGTTGCGACGGGCCAGCGCGACCCGCATCACGGCCGTCATGCCTTTCTACGGTTACGCCCGGCAAGATCGTAAGGACCAACCGCGAGTGCCTATCACCGCCAAACTGATCGCTAATTTGCTGGTCGCTGCGGGCGCGCACCGCGTCCTGACGATGGATCTCCACGCCCAACAGATCCAAGGGTTTTTCGATATCCCGGTCGACCACCTCTACGCAGCACCGGTTCTCTATTCTTACATCCAAGCTAAGAAGTTACCGAACCTCGTCGTGGTCAGCCCCGATGTGGGCGGGCTCAAGATGGCGCATACTTACAGCCAAATCCTTGGGGCTGGACTGGCGATCGTGGCCAAGCAGCGCAAGAGCGCCACCGAAGTCGATACGATCACGGTCATCGGGGAAATCACGGGTAAGACTGTCCTGCTGGTGGATGACATTACCGAAACGGCAGGCACGCTATGCACGGCAGCGGCCATGATGAAAAAGATGGGAGCAGAGCAAATCTTCGCCTGTGTCTCTCATGCGATCCTGAATGAGCTAGCCATCGATCGTCTAAAGAAATCTGCTATTGACGAACTAATCACGACTGATAGTGTTCTCCGCCCTGCATTCGAAGGGGTCAAAATTACGACCGTTTCGGTTGCTGGATTGTTAGGTGAAGCGATCAAGCGAATTCATACAAATTCGTCAGTCACATCACTGTTTGAGTATAAGGTCGCCCAGCCTGCTTAAAGGGACGAGGGCGGCTAATAGGTTATTTTTGTAAAATGAAATCAGTATCGTTGAAAGCCTTTCCGCGAACTCTCTCACGCCGCGGCGGCAGCAAAAAACTCCGGGCCCAAGAACGCATTCCTGCGGTGATTTATGGGCGTCTGAATGCTCCCCAAAATCTTGAGGTTCTCTCCAAGGATCTTGACGAACTGATCCACCACTCGGCTTCCGAGAACGTGCTGGTCGATCTCGCGGTCGAGAATGACAGCAGCCCTAAACGCCTCGCCTTGGTCCAAGAAGTCCAACACCACGCCCTCAGCGGTAAGGTGTTACATGTTGATTTTCACGAAGTTTCCGAGACCGAACGTGTGACGATCACTGTGCCCGTCGAAGCTCGCGGCGAAGCCGCTGGGGTAAAGACCGGAGGTGGCGTTCTAGAACACGTTTTGTTTAAACTACGCGTCCGCGCTCTTCCCAAAGATCTCCCCACGTTGATTGAAGTCGACGTCTCGAACTTGCAGATCGGTCAATCGATTCATCTCGGTGACATCCCTGTCCCAGCAGGTGTTGAGCTTTTGGGGGATAAGTCGATGTCGGTCTTTGCAGTCGCCGAGCCTCTAACGGAAGCTGCGGAAGCGGCAGCCGCGGCGGCAGCGACTCCGGGTGAGCCCGAGATGATCAAGGAAAAGAAGGACGAGGATAAGAAGGCTCCTGCTGGAGACAAGAAGCCGGCGGCCGATAAGAAGAAGTAACACCTTGGCTTCACGGAGAAGCCGAGCGGAGGGGCAGGACCCAGGCTAGGGCATGGAGAACGCTTTCCTCGTAGTGGGATTGGGTAATCCCGGAAGAGAGTATCAAAGGACCCGACATAATGCCGGGTTCCTGTTGTTAGAAGGTTGGGCGAATGACGTTCGGGTCTCCTGGACGCACGACTTAAAGTTTGAGGCTCACCTTGCTGACTTTCAGTGGTCTGGGCGGAGATTGATCCTGTGCCGCCCAACCACTTTTATGAATTTAAGTGGGCGAGCTGTGGTTCGGGTTGCGAACTACCTCAAAATTCCCACCGAAAGAATGGTGGTGGTGGTAGATGATGCGGATTTGGTCCTGGGGCGTCTGCGAATGAAGCCTAACGGGAGTAGTGGAGGTCATCATGGCCTCGACTCCATCCAGCAGCACTTGCATACCACAGATTATGTCCGGTTGCGCTTGGGCATCGGTCGGGATGACCCGGGTGTCAGGCAAATCACTGGACATGTATTAGGCGAATTTTCGAATGCCGAGTGGATGGTGTTCGAGAAAGTAATCGATCGAGCTCGGTGTCAGATCGAATGTTGGCTCGAGCATGGCATAGAAAAGGCCATGAACACGTTTAACGGCTCTGTAGCGACAGCGGCGAAAGACTAATTGGAATGAAACGGTACGAAGGCTTATTTATCCTGAACATCGCGGGCAAAGAAGATGGTGTCAAAGAGACCATCGACAAAGTCTCCGAAGAGATCGCCGCATCGGGTGGCAAAATCGAAACCGTCCAAAAGATGGACAAGCGCCCCTTTGCGAGGGTTTCTTCGAAAAAGATCTCCTCGGGTTTCTACGTCAACGTGATTTTCCAAACCAAGCGAAGCGCTCTCAGCCAGCTCAAGAAGCGCTTTTCAGTCAACGAAGACGTCCATCGTGTCATCTTCGTTGAATCGCCCGTCCTACCGGTCTCCAAAGTCAAGTAGTTGATCCCATGCCGAGTTTCAACAAGGTAATCTTGATCGGGAATCTCACTCGAGATCCCGAGCTTCGCTATACCCAATCGGGCGTCGCGATCGCAAAGATTGGCTTGGCGATTAACCGAACTTGGCGCACGGAATCGGGTGAGATGAGGGAGGAAGTCACGTTTGTCGATGTCGAAGCCTTTCGTAAGCAGGCTGAGACGATCTGTCAGTATGTGAAAAAGGGACGTGCCCTGATGGTCGAGGGACGGCTAAAACTGGATCAATGGGACGACAAGCAAACCGGACAGAAGCGAAGTCGCCTGGGTGTGGTGCTAGACAGTTTCCAGTTCCTCGACTCCGGCTCTCGGGGCGGAGATGACACTGGCTCGGGCTATTCTGCCCCAGCGGCTCGATCACGCCCCGCAGCCCAGTCGTCCACGCCTCCCCCAGCTCCCGCACACAGCGAGCCCGAATCGGACATGCCCCCCCAAGAAGATGATGATGTTCCCTTCTAAATGGAGGGATACCAGTTTAAGTTTATCAAAGATTTTTAGGTGATTTATGCCCAAAACTGAAGTGATTCTTGTAAAAAATGTCGTTGGCCTCGGTGGTGAGTCCGACCAAGTTAAGGTTGCCGCTGGTTACGCCAGAAATTTCCTCCTGCCTCAGGGGTTCGCAATACCGGTGACCGCAGCCAACAAAAAACGCCTTGAGTCCCTCCAGCGTCAGCGAGCCGAACGTGAAGCTCATGAGCTCAATGCAATGAATGAGCTTTCCAAGAGCCTCGCGAAATTGGTCTTGGTTCTCGCCGTGAAGACGGGTGAGGACGGCAAGATGTTCGGCTCGGTTACTTCCGGCAGCATTGCTGACGAACTCAAACACCAATTCGACGTCCACATCGATAAAAAGAAGATTCACCTGGAACGCCCAATCCGCGGTCTTGGAGATCATGAAGTCGAACTCCGACTCCACTCCGAGGTGCACGCTACGCTCAAGGTGCGAATCAACAGCACAACTCCCCCTCCTGAGGCAGCCGCCGCCGAGGCCGAATCCCCTAAAGATTCCAACCGGGGCGATGGTCGCAAAGACCGTGGCTTCCGATCACGCCCTGATCGCAAGTCTTAATCCATTTCGCCGCAACACTCAAGGTTGCGAGCATCGACAGCGCCCCGCCTCCAAGGTGTGGGCGCTTTTTCTTTGCCAGACTCCCACCGTCCCCCACCAGATCTGAGGGAAGTTCAGTGGAAGTTGAGCCCCGTCCCCCCCAAACGTTGCCGACATGGTTAAGGTGAACCACCCGGAGTGACTTCATACCACGGACATCGTCGGAACGCGCACCGTTCCTGGATTCAGGACAAAGCCTGGTCCCAGTCCTTCCAAACCGGCTCGTAACCAAGCCTCCGGATAACTCCAGCAATCTCAGCAGCAGATCGCTCGTCAGCGATGTTAAACTGTCCTGTGGCACGAGTAGTGGCCTCCCCCACCCACTCACTGGCACCGTCTACAGCCACCACCCTTCCTCGTGTAGTCAGATGCACGTTCTCTTTCCCTGCGCCCGTGTAACCACCCGGCTCGGTATGGCTCCCCGCACTCATCAGTGTAATCCCTAGGGGAATCAGTCCTTCACGAATTTTCGCGGGTTCGCGAGTCGATAGCACCAAGCCCACATCGGGAAGAAACAATCGGAAGCAAGCAACCAATCTTACAAGGTCCCGATCGGAGAGCCGCGTTAGGGGCTGGAACTCCCCTGCGCAGGGCCGAAGCCGAGGTAACGAAATGGTCACTTGCGCTTTCCAGCAATGCTTGAGCAGGTGTGACGCATGGGCTGCGACACTCAAGGCCTCCCTCCTCCAGTCACTCAACCCGTAGAGTGCTCCGATCCCCAACCGCCGAAAACCAGCAGCATAAGCTCTCTCCGGTGTGTCCAGTCGCCAGTTGAAATCTCGCTTGGGTCCAGCCGTGTGCATCTGCTCGTAAATGGAGGCGTCGTACGTCTCCTGATATACCACCAACCCCTCCGCGCCGGCATCAACTAGGGGGACATAGTCCACCGTCTCCATCGGTCCCACCTCCAAGGATAACCCAGGAATCCTCGGTTTAAGGATCGCGACGCAGTCTCTAAGGTAGCCGTTGGAGACGAACTTTGGATGTTCCCCGGCCACCAAGAGAACATTCCTGAACCCACTACCAGCGAGTGATTCCGCTTCTTGTAATACGTCCGGCAGACTGAGCGTGACGCGGAGGATCGCGTTGTCTCGTGAAAAACCACAGTATCGACAGTTATTGATGCACTCGTTTGATAAATACAGGGGGGCAAACAACCTAATGACGCGGCCAAAACGCCGACGGGTCAAGGCCTGTGACTGAGCGCACAGCGTTTCCAAATAACCTTCGGCCGCTGGAGACAGCATGATCGCAAAATCCGCCAATGATCGTAGACCGTTCCGAAGCACTCGGTCGACGTCCCCTTCGGATGCCCCTGCGCAAAGGGCAAGCAGCGGCTCCATCGACAGCGAGTGGAATACCTCAGAAAAGCTCATGAAACAAGTAGGTTAGGCCAAGGAGCAGAGGGGGTTGGGGACGAGACGACAAAGCGCGCGCGTGGCTCTTGCGAGAGGTCTAAGTCGGGCCATCGGTAGTTCAAAGGTTAAACCACCTTCTCCAGGCAGTGGGTCAGGTAGGGAAGCAACTGCTTCTTCCGCGAGACCACCCCTTCGAGTTGATAGATACCCTGCTCTACCTCTGGGTAATCGATATGCTCCAGAAACTCCTTTGCGCCGCTCACGACGAGCATGGAGGTCTGAAGCACGACATCGGTCACCAAGAGGGCCGAAAAATAGTAGGCGTTTGTGTTCCGATAAAGCTCCAAGGCATCGAGAATTTCGCGCTTTCGGCGGTCAAAGTGTTCGAACCCGATCTCCTCAATCTGGGCAACGCTGAACGTTCGGGTTCCCTCGACATACTCCTTACAATCGGTGGTAATCGCTTGCGGACAGGGCTTCGACATGAGAACCGACCCGGACTCAAACAAACGCTCCGTGAAGGCTGTCGCCGTCACCCCAGCAAGGGCTTCCAAACGTTTAAGGATCTCAGCGTCCTTGTCTGTGCTGGTCGGCGAATGCAGATTCAACGTGTCCGAAACCAACCCAGCCAAGAGAAGCCCGGCGATCGGTCGTGGCATCTCAACCTGGTATCGAAAGAAAAAGTCAGCGACGATCGTACTCGTAGATCCAACCGGTTCGTTGCGGAACAGAATCGGCTGCTGGGTCGTCAACGCGCCAATTCGATGGTGATCGACAATTTCGATGATGTCCACCTGATCGGCCCCGGTGACCGCTTGAGAAAGTTCATTATGGTCCACCAGAATCAGCTGACGCTCGACTTTCTTCAAGAAGTCAGACTTCGAGAGCACTCCGACGATCCGACCCATTTCATCCAAGACGGGGAAAGCCTGATACTGCACCGAGGCGGCGGTGCGTTTCGCAGCGGACAAGGCGTCGTCGCGCTGGAAACTCATAAACTGGGCATCCAACAATCGCGACACGGAGATGGCGGTCCGGCAGAGCATCGCGGTGGTCGCCGAATCATGGGGTGAAAGCACGATCCCAACCTCATGGGCCTTCGCAGCGCTGAGGACCTCAGGGTCAACCGGAAGTCCTCCCGTAATCACAATCACCCGCACCCGCCGCTGAATCGCCAACATCTGGATGTCAACCCGATCACCCACGACCACGACGAGCCTTTCCCGAGGATAGTCCTGGAGCCGACGCGCGAAGGAATCGAGTTTCATCGCGCCGATCATCAGCAAGAGATCCTCCTCTCGATCCGGGTCCGTGGCAAACAGCATGCTCCCCTTCAGAGTGCGGGAAATGTTCCGAATGGACGCCATAATCCTCCTCGACTCAATCGGCCGAGCCGAGTTCGGAAAGAAAAACTTGCTGGCTTTAAATACCGACACCAACCCCTGACATCGTCCGTCAGCTCCAACCACAGGAAGCACCCGGATGATGTCAGGGG